>ERZ1026854.24-NODE-24-length-133723-cov-8.029880_pt1 | contig 133723 bp, 94 predicted proteins | sample MGYA00380157_ERZ1026854 | MGnify/ENA primary metagenome ERZ1026854 (study PRJEB33269, sample SAMEA4719793) | human gut metagenome | biome: human-associated habitat; feature: organic feature; material: feces | place: Cameroon | collected 2013-10 ...
AATATCCTTTGAGGACGGCGCCGTTGTGGAGGTCATACCTGCGTGGGAGTGGCTGCTGCAATAGTTAATTATTGTATTGTCAGCTCCACAGGGCAGTGGTCTGAACCCATGATGTCGGGGAGGATGGAGGCGGAGACGAGGCGTGGGGTGAGGTCGGCGGTGGCGAGGAAGTAGTCGATGCGCCAACCCACGTTCTTGGCGCGGGCGTTCATACGATAGGACCACCAAGAGTAGGCGTCTGTCACGTCCGGATGGAAGTGGCGGAACGTGTCGGTGAAGCCGCTTTCGAGAAGTTCTGTCATCTTTTCGCGTTCCTGTGGGGTGAATCCGGCCGACTTGGTGTTGGTCTTGGGGTTCTTGAGGTCAATTTCCTTGTGGGCGACGTTGAGGTCGCCGCAGATGATGACCGGCTTGGAAGTGCCGCCAGCCGCGTGCGAGTTTTCCTTTGTTTGGGCAAACAACCCCTCTTCTGCTCCCGAAGCGGCATTCACCGCAGCCTCATAGGATTCGGCCACAGTTGCCAAACCCTTGTCATGCAATGCGTTCACATATTTTCGAAACGCATCCTCCCACTCCATACGGTAGTCGAGCCTCTTCGGCAGTTCTCCCGGAGTGTCCGGGTTCTGGGAGTTCGGTGTGTAGCAGCAGACAAGGTAGAAGTCCGGCATTTCAAGGGTTATGACGCGCCCTTCGTGGTCGTGCTCGTCGCGTCCGATGCCGTAATGCACCGCCAGCGGCTCCATTCGCGTATATACGCAGACTCCGGAATATCCCTTTCTGTCGGCATAGTTCCAGTAGCTACGGTAGCCGGAGAACTCAAGGTCAATCTGTCCCGCCTGCAATTTCGTCTCCTGTATGCAAACGAAATCAGCGTCAAACTCTGCGAAAATCTCCGCGAATCCCTTTCCGCACACGGCCCGCAGCCCGTTGACATTCCAAGAAATAAACTTTATCATACTATTCCAAATTCCACTCGGTGCCTTCCTTTGTGTCCTTAATCATAACACCTAATTTTTTAAGATCGTCACGTATGCGGTCGCTGGTCGCCCAGTCCTTAGCCGCCTTAGCCGCCTTGCGCTCCTCCAGCACCATATTCATCAATCCGTCAATCACTTCCATCGACTTTTCGCTGCCCTCGACCTCCTCGTCCTTGAGTCCGAGCACGCCGAACACGATGTCGTCGAACAAACGGAGCAGTGTCTCAAGATCGGCCTTTGTGAGATGTCCGGGTTGGCCTTCCTTTGAGGTCTTTGCCGTGTTTATCATCTTTACGGCCTCGAAAACTCCGGAAAGCGCGACGGAAGTGTTGAGGTCGTCGCACAGAGCCTCATAGACTCCCTCGCAGAGCTTCGCAACAGCCTCAGAGCATCCGCATCCGTTGAATGAGTCAGGTGCGATGTCGGTTATGAACTCGCCGTATTTCAGCGCATCGGCCTCGTCACCATTTTCGCCCTTCACGACGTGCTCCACTCCGGCAGCCTTGCAGAGTGCGCAGAGGTCGCGGTAGGCCTGCATCACTCTCTTCAGTCCCTTCTCAGCGCCTTGAAGCGCCTCGTTGCTGAAGTCGAGCGTGCTGCGGTAGTGAGCCTGAAGAATGAAGAAGCGCACGGTCATCGGGCTGTAGGCCTGCTCGAGAAGCGGGTGTGTGCCGGTGAACAACTCGCTGAGAGTGATGAAGTTGCCGAGCGACTTGCCCATCTTCTTGCCGTTGATGGTAATCATATTGTTGTGCATCCAATACTTCACGCCCACGCATCCTCTTGAGGCCACATTCTGCGCAATCTCGCACTCATGATGCGGGAACATCAGGTCCATTCCGCCGCCGTGTATGTCAAACTCCTTCCCGAGATACTTCTCGCTCATCACGGAGCACTCCAGATGCCAGCCCGGGAAGCCTTCGCCCCATGGAGACGGCCATTTCATCAGATGTTCCGGAGCCGCCTTCTTCCACAGCGCGAAGTCGTATGCGGCGTGTTTGTCGTCCTGCCCGTCGAGGCTGCGCGTTCCCTCAAGAGTGTCGTCGAGCGTACGTCCGGAAAGGATGCCGTAGCGGTGGTCGTGGTTGTATTTGACGACGTCGAAATAAATGGAACCGTTGCTTTCATAGGCATATCCCGAATCGAGAATTTTCTGCACAAGTTCCTCCTGCTCAATGATATGTGCCGATGCCCTCGGTTCAATCGACGGCGGGGCGACGTTCAGCGAACGCATTGATTCGTGGTAGGCAAGCGTGTATTTCTGGACAACCTCCATCGGTTCCAACTGCTCCAATTTTGCCTTCTTTGCAATTTTGTCCTCGCCCTCATCAGCGTCTCCGACAAGGTGCCCGACATCGGTTATGTTTCTGACATACCGCACTTTATATCCCAAATGCCTGAGCATGCGCACCAGGACGTCATAGGTTATTCCCGGACGTGCGTGCCCGAGGTGCGCCTCCCCATAGACCGTCGGCCCGCAGACATACAGTCCAACGCGCTCCGGATGAATCGGCTCAAAAAGTTCCTTTTTTCGAGACAAGGTGTCGGTGATGTATAAATTTCTCATATCCTTATGTTTTACATTCGATTATTTTGAGGCATAGTGATATGTGTCGGCGGGCAAAGCCCGAATCAATCAGCCTCAACCTGCGAAGTTAGTGATTTTGCTTCGTATGTTCGCAAATATTTTCGTACTTTTGCAGCCTTATTGTTTTCTCCGGCAGGATTTGCACGAATTTATGGAAAAATCACAGAATACATTTGCCCTCGTGACCGGAGCGTCGTCCGGAATGGGGCTGGAATATGCGAGACAACTTGCGGCAAAAGGACATAACATCCTGGTTGTCAGCAATAGGGATGAGGACAACCGTAAGGTCGCCGAAATGCTACATTCTGAATATGGAGTGTCAGCGGTTCCGTACTATGCGGACCTGTCGAAATCCGAGAGTTCACAGGCTCTGTACGATTGGACGAAGGAAAATGGATATGTGGTTGATATACTGGTAAGTAATGCGGGAATGCTGGTGTTCAACAAACTGTTCAACACCCCCGCGCGTATGGTTGACCTCATTGTTGGAGTGCACTGTCTCGCAACCACCCATCTTTGCAGGCTTTTCGGAGGAGACATGAAGGAGCGTGCAGAAAAGCTCTCTGCAGAGCGCGTTGCTGCAGCCGTTGCAGCCGGAGCGAAGCCGGAAAGCCGCAGGGCACGCAGAGCAGGCCGTCTCAAGAGGGGGGAGGTAGGACGTATACTCATCATGGCGTCGCTTTCTGCCTATCTGCCCTATCCGACAATCTCAGCCTATTCAGCGACAAAGGCTTATCTCAAGAGTCTCGGCACTTCTCTCTGGCACGAGATGCGCGACTACGGCGTGACGGTCACCACCATCTGCCCGTCTGCCGTTGACACTCCGCTCATAAAGCTTGCGCCTAACCTCCGCAAACTCGCCCACAATCTCGGTTTGATGATTTATCCGAAGACTCTTGTCCGTAAGGCCCTCGCTGCAATGTTTCATGGACGTCGCATACTTGTTCCGACAGTCATCGCCAAACTCGCCGTGGTCTTCTGCAGCCTTCTTCCGCAGCACTGCGTCTATTGGATTGCCCACACCCCTGTCCTCAAGAAAAATGTCCTCGACAAGGTTTAGTTTTGTTCGGTAGAAGCCGCCATTTCCGAACGAAATGGTGGCTGTTGACCATTTTGTTCGAGAATGGCAATGATTTCCGAACGAACGACGTCCCGGAAACGGCATTGTTGACTATTCCAATGTCGTGAGGTGGCTGCGGGCGGAGAGGTAGTGCGCGGCAGCGTGGCGGCCGTCCGGGGTTATTTCTACTTTGGCTCCGGGGATGGCCGAGGTCGTGGCTATTGTGCCGTCTGCCTGGCGGACCATGCCTGGCTGCGGGATATGGAAAGCGATGCCGTTCCTGTCCCACCAAGGCATCTCGTGGGCCGTGATGATGCTGTACAGGTCTGATTTCGTGAGCCTTGAGTCTATGTTCCAGCCTCTCTCGAAAATGCCTGTGACTTTCGGAAAGCAGTCGTAGCAGACGTCGTCGAAGCTGCGGATTGTTTCAGTGAAGAACTGGGCCTGTACTCCGATGATGTTATCTGCTTTATGGAGTGGAATGTCTAGAGATTTCGTGTCGTCCGTGAAACATGCCCAGTCGTGTGCGGTCTCCTGTTTGTTGGCTGAATATGCCTGGTCAGCATAGGTATAGTCCACATTCGACAGCACGGTGGGATAGCCTTTTGCGGCTATTTCGTACGGGAGAGAGTCGTTTCCGGATGTGTTCCAGACATAGTTTGCGAACATCACTTTTCGGAGTTTTTCCGCAGTCCGTGGATCTGCGCACAGCGCGACTTCCTGCCAGCCTGCAATCTTCACACCTTTCTCTGCAGCGATGTCCGCAACTTTCCCGAGGAACATCGGATGGAGATTCCTTCCGTTCCATGCTCCGTGGGGCACTTCGTCGCCTCCGATGTTTATTGCTTCGAGCGGCACGCCTGCCTTTTCATGGAGGGCGATGAATTCATCGAAAATCCTGCTGATGAATGTATAGACGGACTCGAGCTCTACGCTCATTACGTTGTCCGTATATCCCTGAGCACCGTAGTAGCGGGATGTGTCGGCGGGGTCCTGAAGCCGCATGGAACTGTCTCCGGTGCGTTTCTCGTAGGCTTTTATCGCATAGATGACCGCACGGCTGTGGCCTGGGGTGTCGACTTCCGGGATTACGCTGATTCTGTGCCTCCAGGCATGCTGGAGAATGCCGATGTAGTCTTCCTCCGTAAAGAAACCGTTTGAAAGAGCCGGGGAGGAAGGGTCTGCGCAGCCGTCGTAGGAAGGCATGAGTCCCTTGTCCGGGTCGAGGCCGTGGAATGCTCCGACGGAGATGAGTTCCGGGATGTCTTTCACCGCTATCCTCCATCCCTCGTCGTCGGCGAGATGCAGATGCAGATAATTGACTTTATAGCGTGCGAGGACGTCGATCAGCCTTTTGACATTGTCCGTACTCGTGAAGTTTCTTGCGACGTCGAGCATAAATCCCCTGTATTGGAGGTCAGGCCAGTCTTCTATGTAGATGTCGTGCAGAGATTCTCCAGTGCTGCGCAACTGCGAGAGCGTGGCTTCCGCATATACACTTCCGTCCTCGTCTTCGCTGATGAACGATGTCTTGCCGTCGCCGTCGATGGATATTGCGTACCATCCCCGAGGTTTCGCTCCCGATGTGAGCGCGAACGGGTCCTGCTCAATCTTCTTGACTGCGGGGATTGTCTCATAAGGCTTTACATCCCTTACTTCCAGAGATGCGTTATACTCCTGCCAGATTTTCCCGTCAGGTTCAAGCGGGAGAAAACGGTATTCCGCCTTGAGTGCTGTCCCCGTGATTGACGGCGATTCCATGTACTGAAGGACAAAACCTTCCGGCGCCCAGCTGCGGCGTTTGAGCGGCGCGGCCCTGTAGAAGATGACGAGGCTGTCTTTTCCGGGCCCTGCGACAGGACTGATTCTGTGGAGACTTCCGTTGCAGACTTCGACCGTGGCGTCCGAGCCTTCGAGGACCTCCGCCCCAATCTGCATCTGTGAGAACCATATTGTCCAGTCTTCCGGAAGCATGCTGGCATTTTCAATGACAATCTTGTGGGTGCTTCTTCCATCTTTTCCGGCCGCACCTTCTGTCCACCGTATTTCCGGAGTGGAGGATGTGCATGAAACGGCTGCGACGAACGCGAGTGCGGAAAGTCCGCTCAACAATGATTTTTTCATATATTTTACAAAGGAGGGCCATCTCCGGGATTTCCCGGATTTGACCCACAAGTTATTCCACAATTGCAGTTCTGTGTTCAACGCATTCTACCATAATGTGTTCGCTTCCGCAGCTGAGCCGGAATCCGCCCGGTTCGAGAATCCTGCGGAGACTGTGGTCCACGAACGCGAGGTCGGAGGCTTTGAGGTTGAAGGTCACAGTCGTGCTCTGTCCAGGTTCGAGGCTCACTTTCGCATAGTCCCTCAGCCTGCGCACGTCAGGGGCCACAGAGGCGCAGAGGTCAGAACTGAAGAGCAGCACGGGCTCCTTGCCGGCCACGCTTCCGGTGTTCTTGACGTCAATCTCCACCTTTATCGTATCGTCCGACAGGAACTCCGTTTTATCCGCCCTCATGTTGGAGTACTCGAAAGTGGTGTAACTCAGGCCGTGTCCGAACGGCCACTGGCTCTCAATGTTGGCGTTGTAGTCATACAGCCCTTCCATTGTAGCGCGGTTCTCGCAGAGCTTGTAGTCGTATGTGTTCAGACGGTTCACGTACTTCGGATAGGTGTATGGGAGTCTGCCGCTGAAATTCTCTTCTCCCGCGAGGAGCGCCGCGAGGGCATCGCCTCCGTAGTTGCCGGGGAGCAGAACTGAGACTATCGCCTGCGCAAGCGGCTCTATATCATTGATTACCCTCGGACGTCCACCACCGAGAACGAGCACGATCGGCTTTCCCGTAGCGGCGAGAGTCTTCACAAGTTCAGACTGGTCAGGGGATATCGTGAGTTCGTTGATGTTGCCTTTTGTCTCGCAGTAGGAGTTCTCACCGGCCGCGACTATTATCACATCCGCCTTGCGGGCGGCACACACGGCATCTCCGTAGTCACCACGTATTTCTTTCCTGAAGTCGCCGTAAGGGGCATATTCGAGTACCGGGAGGTATTCCATATTGCTGAATTTTGCGGAAAGGGCTTCGCGGATGCTGTGGTATTCTGCGGTAAATTCTTCATTGTCAGACTGTTCTCCTTGCCATGAGTAACTCCATCCTCCGTTGAGGCTGCGCACTGAACCGGCGTTCGGACCTACGAGCAGGATGCGGCTGTCTTTCTTGAGCGGGAGCAGACCTTCTTCGTTTTTGAGCAGCACTTCGCTTTCGAGGGCGGCGCGGTAGGCCGTTTCTGCACTTTGTCTGCTGCCGAAATTTCCGAAACCGGACTTCTGTGAAAGGGGATCGTCGAAGAGTCCGAGGCGGAATTTCAGACGGAGTATCCTGCGGACCGCGTCGTCTATTCGTTCCATCGGAACTGTATTCTCCTCTGCGAGTTCCATGATGTAGCGGCATACGAGAGTGTCGTAAGGCTCCATGATCATGTCCACCCCTGCGTTGAGGGTCTGCGCGATTGCGTCCTTATAGGTCGGAGCGGTGTGGTCTCTGTCGTAGAGGCACTTCGCGTCGGCCCAGTCGGTGACGATCATGCCGTCCCAGTTCAGACCTTCCTTGAGCCAGTCTGTGAGAAGTTCTCTGTTGGAATGGAAAGGAATGCCGTCGTTGCTGGATGAACTTACCATAACGGAGAGCGCTCCGGCCTCAATCGCGGCCTTGAACGGAGGGAAGAACTTCTCCCGGAGCTCGCGCGGGCTCACCATCGCAGGAGTGCGGTCCTGTCCTGATGTGGACGCACCGTAGGCGAGGTAATGTTTGATGCAGGTCCCGGCATGTTCCGCATCGATGTGGTTCGGGTCAACGCCCTGGAATCCCCGGGTCATCGCGGCTCCCATGCGGCTCTGTACCAGCGGGTCTTCGCCGAAACTCTCCCACATTCTCGGCCAGCACTGGTTGCGGCTGAGGTCGAGGGTCGGGGTGAACACCCACGGGACGCTGCAGGCACGTGTCTCGTATGCGCTTATCTCGCCGGTTTTGAATGCGAGCGAGTCGTTGAATGATGCCGCAAGGGCTATTTCGTGCGGAAACAGTACTGAACCGACAGTGTATGTCCCTCCGTGGATCTGATCCAGACCGTAGATGCATGGGATGCCTGTCTCGTCGATGGAGATTTGCTGAATCTGTCCGATGAACTGCCGGTAGGCTTCCGGAGTGTCCGCAACGTCGTTCATTGAGTTGAGGATTGAGCCTATTTTGTATTTCCGGAGTATGGCTTCACCTTCCGGCGAGACTTCATGCGTGCCGGGCTTTATGATGACGGAGGATGTCAGCTGGACCATCTGTCCGGCCTTTTCCTCCAGGCTCATCCGCGAGAGCACCTGCTCGACTTTTTTCTCAATTTCCCCATCCTGCGGGATTGCACGTTGGGTCGTTTCGCTGCAGGAGCACAGAGAGGCTCCCGCAGCAAGAATGGCGATGACAGCTCTTTTCATGTATCTTATTGTTTTTCAAATCCATGTGCGCTGACGCTGAAAGAGGATATGCGTCCGGTTTTGAACGCGAGTGTCCTGTCGGCGGAGAAGTTTACGGTTTTCACCCATGTGTCGGTGTCTGTGTAGACCGTGAACTTGAGATAGTCTCCTTCTCCGAACACATCGTTTCCGTCAGTCTGCGGGGTGCAGGCGAAGAACACGTTTTCGAGCGTCTTCGCTTTCAGACCGCCTTTTTCGACGTCAAGGTAGATGTATTTCAGCGCTGTATTAGCGTTAGCGTTGCAGAGAATAGTTTCCGGAGTGTTATAGTTGCAATATATCTCTCCGGAAAGGAACTTGTCAGATTCAATTTTCAGACCTACTATTTCAGTCGCTTCTTCAGGAAGAGATAGACTGGTTATGAGCCCGTAAGCCGTCATGTGGCTGAATGTGAGGTCAACCTTGTCCGGAAACTCGGAGAACTCTTCTTTCGCGAAAACAATCTGCGCTTTCTCGTCGCAGGTCCCGGGCACTGGGATTTGGTCACATGGTATGTTTGCATAAAGAATCTTTTCATTGACGCCGTTTCCCCAGTCTTCGTTTCCCATCCATTTGAGCGCACTCAGAGGGCTCATTGCATAGAAACTGTGGCTTCCGTTTCCGTCGTCAGTGAATGATGCGGAGAAGCCGGCGGTATGCCCGTCGGCGGATGGCAACACATCAGCATACTGTCCTCCTCCAGTCTGACCCCCCGTTTGAGAGTTGTAGAACAATGCAACTTTTTCATTCGATGTCCAAAGCACAGGATATTCCCCGTCGGCCTTCTCTCCGAAAACGGTCTTCACCTGAAGTTCAGCTGCCGTGAACCCAACTTTTGATGCACCGTCTTCTCTGACAGCCTCCTCTTTCCCGCAGGATACGGCAAGCACTGCCACAGCTCCCGCAATGCACAATGTTTCAAGTCTTTTCATGTTTTCCATTGCTTTAAAATTCTCCATAATTGTCCTCTCCGGCTGAATAGACGGATGACTTGCCGCTTGTGGCAAATCCCTCTTCGTTTGTAATCTCCACCGTCTCGACTGATGGAGCCTCGTAGTTGACGTAAATCTTCATTTTAGTGTGATGGTTTCTAAATCAATAATATAGTCGTATTATCTCTGATATACCCTGACGTAGTCTATGACGTATTCTGTCGGGAAAATCGAGTCGTCGATTCCCATGTATCCTCCCCAGCTTCCTCCGATTGCGATGTTCAGCTTGATGTTGAACGGCTTGTCGAACGGCCATGACTTAGGATCTCCTGAACCGTCGTTGCGGAAGGTGTAATATGGTGTGCCGTCGATGTAGCCCTGGATGTATTCGGCCGTCCATTCCACTCCGTAGACATGGTATTCGGTCTCGGGATTTTCAAGAGTTATGGAGGTCGTCAGCAGGTTCTTCCCTTCGGCTGTCCTGTCATTCTTGTTGTGGAGGGAGAACCAGACTATGCCCGGTTCGCAGCCCACGTATTCCATTATGTCTATTTCCCCATCGAGCAGGTTGTCGGAGGTCCTTGCCGCAGGAAGCATCCAGAAGGCGGGCCATGTGCCGCGCCCGGCAGCGAGTTTCGCCCTCATCTCTATTTTCCCGTAAGTCCAGCTCTGGAGCGTGGTCATGCGGGCGGAGATGTATTTCTTGTCGTCGAGCGGAGTGTCGAGTTTGTAGGCTTTCAGTATGAGGTTGCCGTCCCGCACCATCGCCACGGCCTTTCCGTCGTAGGATTTGTCGACGTAGTATTGCGCCTCGTCGTTGCCCCAGCCGGTGCCTCCGGTCTCGAACTGCCATGCGCTGCCGGGCACTGCATATCCTGTCTCGGCGTCAGGCTCGTCGTTGAACTCGTCGGACCAGACCAGACGGTATTCTCCCGTGCCTTCGTCCTCCTCGCCGGAGGTCCACCAGTCGGGTTTCTTGAAGTATTCCGGGTCTCCTTTCATGCACCCTGCCGCAGCCCCGAGGGCAAGCGACAGGAGCAGAGTCATAATTATTGTTTTCTTTTTCATTATGAAATCCTTATTTCTTAGGGACGAATTTGTAATACCATGAGTCATCCGGGGTCTGCAGCCTCAGGTAGAGACAGTCATCGGTGAGGGAAAGTATCCTGAACTTGCCTCCGATGGCCTGCGGAACAGGAATCGCGCTCGGGAACGCTCTTTCGGAAAAACGCAGCCAGTCCGCGCCGTCCTCGTTCACGATGCCCCAGGTCTGGCCTTCCGGCTGGGTGTATTCTATGTCGGTGGCCTCGTTCCCATCGTGACCCATTGCAGCGAGAGCTCCGCGGTCGCAGTAGACATATCCGTTTGCGCGGAGGATGTAGGCATGGCCTTCATAGCGGAATTCGAGTTCGTCGTCGTACATAGAGTAGGCGGCCATCTCGTCAGCTCCCACAGGCCACCAGTTCGGTTCCATGGCGTTCGCGTCGCCCTCTCCGTAGTGTCCGGGATTGGTGTGGTCCCACATCCAGACTTTCTGTGACCCGTCGGCGTTCGTGGTGAGGGCTTTCTCAAGCTCGTTCATTGTCGGGGTGTCCGGCTGATCGGGTTTGTCAGGCTTGTCGCCTCCGCCGGTTTCAGGCTGTGTGCCTTTGAGGACGAAGCGGTAGTACCATGCCCCGTTGTCGGCCGAGCCGGTGTCGAAGCGCAGTGCGAGCACGTCGTCGGTGAGTTCCGTGATTTCGTATGCTCCGCCGAGTGCTGTAGGGTAGGCCGGATATGAAGGGAAGCCGCCTTCGGAGAAGCTGAGGTAGAGCTTGTCGTTTTCGTCAGCGTAGATCGCCCATTTCTGACCTTCCGGCTGTACGTAGTCGATGACGGTCGCGCGTGAGCCTTCCTTGAATATGTCCGGATAGAAAATAGGCAGTACGGTGCCGTCTGCGTAGATTTTTCCTTTCGCGTCAAGGATATAGTCCCAGCTGTCGGTGACGAAGGAGAGTTCGTCGTCGTACATGGAGTAGTCCTTCATCTCCCATGCGCCCACCGGCCACCAGTCAGGCTCTGTGGATTCCAGCGAGCCCTCGCCGAAGTGCTTGTCCACGGACCAGTTCCAGACCCAGACTTTCTTGGTGCCGTCCCCTGTGAGCTTCTTCACGATGGGATCGTTCTCGGTGACGTTGAAGGTGAAGCTGACAGGCTCGCCCTCTCCTCCGGAGCCGTATGCCGTGAGCGTACCGTCGTATTCGCCTTTCATGTAGTAGCGGAGCGTGAACTCTCTGCTGTTGCTTTCGAGGTAGCTTCCGTCAGGTTTCCTGACTCTCCAGAACGGGGACACTTTTTCTCCGCTGAAGGAGAACCGGATGACGTTCTGCGTCTCCTTGTCCGGTGTCACGGTGTATGTGAAGCTGTCTTCGGACGGAACTTCGCCCAGTCCGTAGGACGGCTTGCTGCATGCTGCGCAAAGCACTGCGGCAGCGATGATTGCAAATGTGGTAATTCTTTTCATAATTGTAATTTTAGTGATCATTTTTATTTGAATAAGATTTTTGAGTACAGATTCATTTTTGAAGAGGGAGCATACCGGGTGTATGTGACCGATGAAAAAATGGATATGGACCAAAAAGATATTCAATATTGATTTTGTTTGAGTGTTCCCTGTGCTTGGTCGATTTCCGACTGCGGAATCGGCAACCATTTCTTCGACTGGGTGTAGCCCCTCTTGCCGAGGACCTCCTCAGCCTTTCCGAAGCGTACCAGGTCCCAGAAGCGGTGGCCTTCGAGGGCGAACTCAAGCCTTAGTTCGCTGAGCAGGTTGTCGAGGGTGGCTGTGCGGCGGTACGGAGCGAAGGCGCTGTCGGTGGTCTTCATCCCGAAAGCTCTGGCTCTCACTTCGTTGAGGTAGGAGTCGGCTTCTTCCTGCGGGCCTCCGGTCCGTACGATCAGCTCTGCTGCGGCAAGGAGAGTCTCGGAGTAGCGCCATATCCTGCAGTTGTTGCGGAAGTTGAGTTCCGGGGCGTTGCCGGTGTAGCGGCTGTGCCCGTCTGGGCGCCCGAGGTACTTGTGGTTGAAGTAGCCCGTGTCGTCGTAGCGTGGGGTATATGTAGCCTCCGGATGTGCCGTACGCAGCTTTTCGAAACTGAGTATGCTGGCGTCGCGTCTTGTGTCCCCGCTCTCGTAGGCATCGTACAGCGCTTTCTCTACCGGCTCGAATCCATATCCTCCCGTGTCATACTCGGGTCCTGAATATCCGTTTATGCCGATGAGTGTCGGGAAGACGGAACCTCCGGGTTTGGTGGGGCTTTCCCAGGTGCGCTCGCTCGGGGAGTCGGTGTAGTTGACCTCGAAGATGGACTCGGTGCACCATTCTCCGGCGTCTGTCCAGACTGAAGCGAAGTCGGGACGGAGGGAGTAGAGTTTAGAGCTGATGATTTCCCTGAGGTCCGTGAGCACTGTACCGTACATAGATGCGTCCCCCTGATACATCACCACGTTGGCGCGGAGCATCTGCGCTGCAGCCCGTGTGAACCGCCCGTACTCCGATGCCTTGACGGCTTTCGGGAGGGCACTGCCTTCAAGAGCGGCGTCGAGGTCCTTGAGGATTTCCCCGTAGACCCTGTCGGCGTCATACTGTTCGATGATGTATGGCCCGGTAGGGTTCTGGGTGTAGTAAGGGATGTTGCCCCAGAGTTTCCACAGCCAGAAGTAGTTGTAGGCTCTGAGAGTGAGAGCCTCGGCCTTTATGCGGCTGCGTGTTGCACCGGACATTCCGCCTGCAGTCTCGACATACTTGAGAACAAGGTTTGCGCGGTAGACTCCGGAATAGAATGTGACCCAGAGGGTTGAGGGCGTATAATTGGCTGTCGCCGAGAATTTCCTCATCAGATGGAGGTAGGGGATGTCGGTCTCGTTCGCTCCTCCAACCCTCACGTCGTCGGACATGACGTCGCTGACAAATTGGAGCGGTGCGTAGTTCCCGAAGACGAAATCCGGCCACTGAAGCGGGGCGTATGCCGCCATGAGTCCTTTCAGCAGCGTCTCGTAGTCGTCATAGTATTCGTCCTCCGGGATTTCAGTTGTCGGTGTGACGTGGAGAAAGTCCGAAGAGCAGGACGATGCGCCCAGCAGGGTGAGGACCGCTGCGATGATGGTTATATGTTTCTTTTTCATATCGTTCCTATAATTAGAATGTTATCTGTGCGCCGACGGTGACTGTCCTCGGGGTGGGGTAGACTCCTCTGTCTACTCCTGTGGATGTGCCTCCGGATGCGATTTCCGGGTCGAAGCCGTCGTAGGCGGTGATAGTGAAGAGGTTCTCCACTCCAACATGGAAACGGAGCCTGCTGACAAAGATTTTCTTCATCCATTTCTCCGGGAGCGTGTAGCCGAGCTGCAGATTGCGGAGCCTGAGGAATGAGCCGTCGTGGATGTAGAGGTCGGAAGACTGCCAGTTGGCGGCGTCGACCTTGCGGGAAAGTCGCGGGATTCTGTCGGATGAGCCCGGTCCTGTCCAGCGGGAGAGCATGTGGCGGGGCATGTTGAGGTAAGGATAGTCGGAGCGGTAGGACGCGTCGAATATGTCGTTGCCGATTGAAGCGTAGAACAGGGCTGAGAGGTCGATTCCTTTCCAGCCGAGGCTGAAGTTGAATCCGAGAATCCAGTCCGGGCTGCCCTTGCCGATTTTCACCCTGTCACTGTCGTCAATTACACCGTCGCCGTTGGTGTCGACGAACCTCACGTCTCCCGGCTGTGCGGAAGGCTGGAGCATCTCTCCCTCTTCATTGGTGTAGGCCGCGACTTCCTCCGCAGTCTGGAAGATACCTGCTGTACGCATTCCATAGAAGAACGGGAACGGCTCTCCGTTTTCGGCTCGGGTGATGGTGCCGATGTTTCCGAGCACGGTGTCGTAGTTGGCCCAGCCGTTCTGGTTGCCGAGCTTTATCACCCTGTTCTTCACGTAGGTGGCGTTAGCTCCGACCTCGAAGTTGAAGTCGTTCTTCGTGAACCGGTAGCGGATGTCCATCTCCACGCCGGTGTTCTTCATGTCGCCGACGTTTCCGTAAGGGCGGGAGTTGCCGATGTACTGCGGAAGAGGCACGGTCATGAGCATGCCGTTGGTGCGTTTGTTGAACCAGTCTATGGTGAATGTCAGGCTGTTGTCGAAGAAGGCCGCGTCAAGGCCGATGTTGTACTGTTCTGACTGCTCCCATTTGAGCTCGTCGTTGGGATATGCCACAGGGGTGACACCTGGCTTGAGCACATTGAGCCCTTCCGGACCGAGGATGTAGCCGGCTCCTGAAGTGACTGTGGAGATGTAGTGGAACGAGCCTATGGATTCGTTTCCGTTGAGTCCCCAGCTCCCGCGAAGTTTCAGAGAGGAGATCTGCCGCGGACGGTTCTGCATGAACGGTTCGTTGGTGATGTTCCAGCCGAGGGAGACGGAAGGGAATGTGGCCCATTTGTGTGAAGGACCGAAATTGGACGAGCCGTCCCGGCGGAGGGTGAGTTCGGCCATGTATCTCTCATCGAAGTTGTAGCTTGCCCTGCCGAACCATGACAGCAGACGGTGGCTGGCGGAAAGAGAACCCCATGCGCTGCGGGAGTTGGTGTCGGACTCGGTGTTGTCTATCCACGGCTGCTTCGGGTTGCCCAGATCATAGCTGGAGCCTCCGACGTTCTGTGACTGGGAGGACTGGGCCGACTGTCCGAGCAGGACCGTGAGGTGGTGTTTCTCGGCAATCTTGCAGTCGTATGAGAGGGTGTTCTCCACCTGCCATGTGAAGAGCCTGTCCATGCTGGACCACACGGAGGAACGGTCAATGTAGGTGTAGCGCCCGAGCCAGTACGGCATCTGGTAGCCGTCGTTGCCGCTGAGGATGAGTTCCACTCCGTATGAGGACTTGAATTTCAGACCTTTGTACAGTTCGATTTCCCCGAAGACATTTCCCACGAGCTTGTCCGCCTTGGACTTGTCTCCAGGCAGGCTGAGCGACGCGAGCGGGTTCACCATGTTCCCGAAATCGTCGCCGGCTATCGCGAATACATTCCCGTTGAAGTCCGTCACCGCGTTAGGATGCTCGGCAAGCACGGCCTGCGGGTCGTCGGCATATACGCCCATGATAGGAGACATCGACACTGCGCTACCGAGTATGCTGCCTCGCTCGCTGTTCTCCCCGATGCTCATGGATGTCGTGCGGGAGTAGGCCATGTTGACTCCGCCGATGAACTTCTGCAGCCAGCTTCTCTCTGCGCTGCGGTCGAAGAAGGTGTAGTTGGTGTTGGCTCTTGCGCTGTAGCGGTCATAGTTGGAGCGGTTGTAGTTTCCTCCGATGATTCCTTCGTTGTAGAGGTAGCCGAAGGAGAGGTAGTATGTCATCTTGCCGTTGCCTCCGCTGATGCTGGCCTGGTGTTCGATGACAGGAGCGTTGTAGTTGAATACTTCTTTCTGCCAAGAAGTGCCTTTGCCGAGAGAATACGGGTCGTCGTAAATCGGGGATATGCCGCTGTTCATGTTCATCTCGTTCATCAGCACGGCGTATTCCGTGGCGTCCAGCACATCCTTCGTCTTCCACGGGCTCTGCCATCCGTAGGAGAAGGAGTAGTCGACCCTCATCTTCTCGTCGCTGCCCTGGCGCGTGGTCACGAGAATGACTCCGTTGGCGCCTCTGGCGCCGTAGATTGCTGCCGATGCCGCATCCTTGAGAATCTCCACGGACATGATGTCGGAAGGGTTGAGGTAGTCGATGCTTCCGCTCACTGGCATTCCGTCGACGATGTACAGAGGGTTGCTGTCGTTGATTGTGCCTATTCCCCTGATGCGCACTTTGGTGCCGGAGCCGGGCTGGCCGGAGTTCTGGGTTATGGTGACTCCCGAGACCATTCCCTTGAGCAGGTTGTCCACGCGGGTGCCTGCCGTCTGGGTGAGGGCGTCTCCCTTGACGGAACTGATGGCGGCGGTGACGACGCTCTTCTTCTGCACGCCGTAGCCTACGACCACCACGTCGTCAAGCATCTGCACATCTTCGTCAAGAACGATGTCGAGTGCTGCAGACAGGTCCTTTGGAATTACTGTTGTCTTTGACTGATAGCCGATTATGGATACACTGAACTCTTTTTCTCCCTTCGGTACGTCGATTTCGAATTTTCCGTCGAGGTCGGTTTCCGTGCCGTTAGAAGGATTCTTCGGGAAGAGGATTACAGCTCCTACGACCGGTTCTCTGCTTTTGTCGGTGACCCGTCCCCTGAGTTTTCCTCCTTTTGAAGGGGTCTCCTTCTTTTCCGGACGGAAGATGGATATTTTCTGACCTTCGATCCTATAGCTGAGCCCAGTTCCGGAGAGCAGGCGCTCAAGCACGCTTCCGAGGCTTTCATTCTCGGCGTCGATGCTCAGGCGCGTGCCTGTTTCCACGTCGTTGTCGCGGATTATGAACGAGCAGTCGCTCTGTCGCCCTATCTCATCCAGAATCTGCACGAGAGGCCTGTCCTTGCCGTGGACTGTAATCCTGATGTCCGATGGTGTCTGGGCCGAGGCCGGAAGGCATATCGCCAGGCAAAGCAGGACCGTCGGAACATATTGTCTGAATATGTGTTCCAGACAAGCAATGATTGTTTTCATCTGATGTAAACGGTTATTTGTTTATATTTTGGGATCTTATCTTTTTGATATGCGTATGACTCCTCCGTACATGGTCACGGAGTATTTCCCGTCAACGTCGAGGTATCTGAGTATTTCGTCGAGCGTCATGTCGAGGTCTATGCTTCCGGAGAATCTCTCCTGTGCGAGGCTTTTGTCCTGAAGTTCAATCCTGACGTTGAAATGTTTCTGGAGGCGGGTGAGGATTTCGCTCATCGAGGTGTTCGTGAATGACATCCTTCCGGCTGTCCAGTCGGAGACGAACGGTTCGGAGAGCTTTTTCGAGAGATTTCCTGTGGAGTGGTCAAGCACCGCCCTTTCCCCGGATGAGAGCGTCATGGCGAGTCCCTCGGCAGTGCTCACTTCGACTTTTCCGCTTATCAGGTCTACGGTCGTGTTCCCATCTTCCCTGACGTTGAAAACTGTTCCGAGCACCTTGACTGCCAAATTTTCTGTGCTTACTGTGAACGGATGCCTCTCGTCTCTGCGGACTTCAAAATATCCCTCTCCTTCAAGATACACGTCCCTTCCTTTCTTCCCGAAGTCTTTGGCGTATGCGAGCCTTGCTCCGGAGTTGAGCCATACGGTCGAGCTGTCGGGAAGCATGAGCCTTGTCCTTGAGCCTTCCGGAACGGATATCTCGCAGAGCAGTTCTTCCGTTTCTCCGCTTCTGCTGCCAAGAACTCCAGCGCATATTCCTGAAATCACGGCGACGGCGGCGATGGCTGCGGCAATGCAGTGCCGTTTTGTGAAGACCCTGAAAGGCGTTTCCTTTATCCTGCGGCGCAGTTTTTCCCAGTTCTTTTCGCGTCTGCTTTCATAATATGGGGTCAATGATGATGCGTAGAGCCGGTTGAGCTCGTCGAATCTGCGTGCGCATTCCTCGTCAGTCTCGACCATACGGAGGAATTCCCTGGCGTTTTCTCCGCGCAGACCTCCGGTGAGATATTCTATTATAAGGGAGTCAAAATCCATTTTGTGTCCTGTTTCCATCCGTTTCAGTGTTTTTCGGGTCTCGGTTTCATACCCGTACACACATATATACGAAAAAAAGATGTCGGGCGTTTAGGACTTTATGCGATTTTTTTCAAAAATTTCTGAGGGAGGGAATTGCTTCCCGGTTCAATGGAACATTCCGGAGAAAAGGTAGGCGAGCAGGACGGCCGGCCCGAGTTCTTTGCGGATGCGGTCGAGGGCGGTCTTTATCTGCACGCGTACAGTCGATTCCCGTATGTCCATCTTTTCTGAAATGTCTTTCGTCGAGTCCCCGTAGTAGAAATATCTCTCGAAAACCTCTCTGCAGCGCTGCGGAAGCGTGTCCACAATCTCGCGGAGCTTTTCTTCAGTCTCTTTCGCGGAGAGCAGGTCGAGCGGATGGACCTCGCTCAGGCAGTTCTCCTGGGCGAAGAGAAGCAGTTCCTTTTCATAGCTTTCCTTGAGCCGTTCCTTCAGCATCCTTGAACGGAGGTGGCTCACGCAGGCGTTCCGGACGCTTCCGGCGAGATACCCGTGGATGGGCGTGCGGTAGTGTCCCCGGTTTTTCCAGACGGAGAGAAATACGTCGTTCACGATTTCCTCGACGGAGGACGGGTCGGGAACGTACATGGTCGCCACAGAGCAGAGATATGACCAATAGGCGTCATACAGAGCCTTGAACGATTTCTCGTCCCCTCCGTTGATCCCGTCGATTATGTTCTGGCCTATGGTTATCATGTCTTCGTGCCGTTATGTGTTTCAGATATACCTCGCCGTATAGGATTCCTTGCAGCTGCGCAGGTCTTCCGGGGTGCCGGCGAAGACAACGTGGCCGCCGCCGTCGCCTGCCTCAGGACCGAGGTCGATGACCCAGTCGGCCGCGCGGATGACATCGGCGTTATGCTCGACAACCACAATCGAATGGCCTTTTGCGAGGAGCGCGTCGAAGGATTTGAGTAGCTTTTCCACGTCATAGAAGTGGAGACCCGTTGTCGGCTCGTCGAAGATGAAGAGGATTTTCTGTTCCTTGGCCTTGCCGCTCTGCTCGGCGTTCATCAGCATGAAATAGGCAAGCTTGATTCGCTGGCTCTCGCCGCCGGAGAGCGTGCTGCTGCTCTGGCCGAGAGTGATGTAGCCAAGGCCGACATCGACGAGTACCTGAAGCTTTGCGGCAATTCTCTGTGCCGTCGGGTCTGACTGCGTGCCGAAAAATTCTATAGCCTCCTCAACGCTCATGCTCAGAATGTCATCTATATTCTTGCCCTGATAGCGAACCTCAAGTATGTCGGGTTTGAATCTCTTACCGCCGCAGGCCTCGCAGACCATCGTTACATCGGCCATAAACTGCATACTGATTTTTACGAATCCGTCGCCCTGGCACTCCGGGCAGCGTCCTCCGTCCTGGTTGAACGAGAAGAACGACGGGGTGTAGCCGTTGATTTTCGCGTACTGCTGGTCCGAAAGGAGTTTGCGTATGTCGTCATATATCTTCAGATATGTCACGGCGTTGCTCCTCGAACTGCGTCCTATTGGGTTCTGGTCCACGTATTCGACTTGGGTGATGCGGTCGGTGTTGCCGGACAGGCCGCGGAAAGTTCCCGGCACCGGACCGGCGTGGTTGATTTCTCGATATATGGCCGGATAGAGTATGTCTCCAACGAGCGAGGACTTGCCGGAGCCGCTCACACCTGTCACGACGGTGAGGACCCCGAGCGGGAACTTAATGTCGATGTCCTTGAGGTTGTGTTCCATCGCACCCTCGATGGTGATGGAGTAGTTCCAACTGCGCTTCTGCCGGGTTATGCGTGAACGGCGTCCGGTGAGGTACTGAAGGGTCAGGGAACGGTTCAGAGACTTGAGGGCATAACCGGTTGTTTCGCTTGTGACCCCGCTTTCGGCGTATGTTTTGCCGGACACGACATTCCCGCCTTGTATGTTGTCTGATGAGGCCTCTTCAATTTCTTTCACCGCATCTTCAAGCCGTCCCTCAAACACAATCTCCCCGCCGTTCACACCGGCCTTCGGCCCGATGTCAATCAGCAGGTCCGCCGCTTTCATTATGTTCTCGTCGTGCTCCACCACCACAACCGTGTTCCCTATGTCCCGAAGCCTCTTCAGCACGGAGATTAGCCTGTCCGTGTCGCGCGGGTGCAGTCCGATGCTCGGTTCGTCAAGGATGTAGAGTGAACCGACCAACGAACTTCCAAGAGCCGCCACGAGATTGATTCTCTGGCTCTCGCCGCCGGAGAGCGAGTTGGAACGGCGGTCAAGCGTGAGGTAGCCCAGTCCCACGTCGTTGATGTAGTCGAGCCTGTCCAGAATTTCCTCTATCGCCTTTCCTGCGACGCTGCGGTCATATTCATTCAAATCTATATTCTTGAAAAACTCAGCCAGCTGTCCGACGTTCATCTTCAGCAGTTCGTGGATATTTTTCCCTCCGACCTTCACGTACAGCGCCTCCCGGCGAAGACGGCTCCCTCCGCACTCGTGGCAGATGGTTTTCCCGCTGTAGCGGCTCAGCATATACTTGTACTGAATTTTGTACTTATTCTGTTCCACCCACTTGAAGAACTCGTTCAAACCGATAATCGAGTCCTCCTCGTTCGCAGCCGGACATCCGTTCCATATTTTGTCCCGCTGCTCCTGCGTGAGGTTGTGGTACGGCTCGAAAATCGGAATTCCGAACTTCGCCGCGTTCTTCACGAGCAAGTCTCTGAACCAGCCCATCTTCTCTCCTCTCCAACAGGCAATCGCGTCATCGTAGATTGTCCGGCTTTTGTCCGGCACGACGAGGTCTTCGCTGATTCCGATGATTTCTCCCAGTCCGCCGCACACCGGACAGGCTCCGAGCGGGCTGTTGAAGCTGAAAAGATACTCGTCCGGCTGTCTAAACTTTATCCCGTCCATCTCGAACTTGTTTGAGAATTCCTCGCTGTGGAGTCCGTCCCCATCCTGCCAGCACACGGAAATGCGCCCTTCTCCCTTGTCAAACGCTGTCTGAACCGAAGAGTGCAGGCGAGCCGCAAGTTCTTCCGAAATTCCGGCAGCACCAAGTTTAAGACGGTCAACGAGCAGAGAAAGTTTCTCCGGGAAGTCTCCGCTTTCTGAAAGCCTCATCACATCCTCGATGCTCACCTGTCTGTCCGTGAAGAACCGCGAAAATCCCTCCTCCTTCAGAGCCAGCATCAGTTCCACTTTGTCGTCGCGTCCTGTCCAGCTGATGTCTGACAGGATATAGACAGGTATGCTGGTGTCGCCCTCCGGCTTTATGGACTCAATGAATTTGAGAACGTCTCCGGCGGAACTTGCCGTGACGAGCCCTCCTGAAACGGGGGAATATGTCTTTCCGATTTTTGCAAATATGAGTCTGAGATAGTCATATATTTCCGTCGTCGTCGCGACAGTGGAGCGCGGATTGCGTATGTTCACCTTCTGCTCTATGGCGATTGCCGGCGGTATGCCCTCGATGGCCTCAACATCAGGTTTCGACATCCTGCCGAGAAACTGCCTGGCATACGATGAAAGGCTCTCCGCGAACCGTCGTTGCCCTTCGGCGAAAAGTGTATCGAACGCGAGCGATGACTTGCCGGAGCCGGATATGCCGGTGATTACGACAAATTTCCCCCGAGGAATCTCGACCGTCAGGTTCTTGAGATTATTGACCTTTGCGCCTCGTATGATTATGCTTCCTTCTGCCGCCATAAAACAAAAACTATGAAAATCACTGCACCAGTCCTTTCCGAACATTTCCCATTACAGAAGAGCGTCGAAGCAAGAAATGTGTCGATTTCAAGCTGAAATGATGTTTTTGTCGGAAAAGATTACAAAATTACGAAAAAATATTTGGAGAATATGAAAAAATGCGTACCTTTGCATCCGCAATTCAGAAAAATGGTTGCAATTGACAAGTTTGGTGCGGTAGTTCAGCTGGTTAGAATACCGGCCTGTCACGCCGGGGGTCGAGGGTTCGAGTCCCTTCCGCACCGCCAAGAAAGCTTCAACGAAATTTCGCTGAAGCTTTTTTTGTGGTGCGTTCAGTCCGAATGTGCCGAACTCAGAACTCCCAGATGACACGTAAACGGAAATTGAGGCGGATGGGGTTGTCTTTTATGGATGTACGGGCGATGATGACAGGTGTTCCGTCGGGAAGGGAGGCTGGGACGGACATGTTTATGAAACTGTTGTCCGGAGCCCGAAGCGGAATGCTGTATGAGTATTGGGCCACTCCGACGGACACTCCTGCCGAGATTCGGCTTTGTTCTTTGCCGACCCCAATGCTGAGCCCTGCCGTCAGGCTGCCGAAAAAGCCGTCTTGAGAAAAATTGCCCAACTCCTCGATGACGTCGGACGGAAGGTAGCTGCGCTGTCCGTTATCAAAACAGCGGAGACTGTTAATTATCCTGCCGCGTTCTTCCTCTCTCAAACGCGAGGCTTCATTCTCGCTCAGATTGCCGAACTTTGCCATGAATTCTTCGAGGCGTGCATCAACATATTCTTCCTGACTGCTGAATCCAAGGGCGGTGTAACGCTCCTGAAACGGATCTGAATTGTATGACAGTTCCGAAGTCCCGTGTTGGGAATATGCGAACTGAAAGGCATAGCCGACATCGACTTGGACCATAGGGGAGACCTTTCTGTCAAGAATGTCACTCCGAAGCCTTAGGAATACGGGCATGGACGTAGTGCCGGTAACGATGGAGTTGCTTCCACCGATGCCGGCCGCCACTGCAATCTGCGGGAGGAAACGATAGCCGCAGAACATCCCTAACTCATAGTCCGGCATCCGGGGCGCTACTCCGGACTTTCTGCCTGTTTCGTTGCGGACGGGCTTCAGCATTTCCGCTCCGACTGTTGTACCGGCCGAAACTTCGGCTCCTGCAAACACGCCTCTTCTGAATGTGTTTTCCTTGTTCCTGGACGATGCCGTGCCGTTAAATGACAATGTGACGGCAACGGACAGAGAAATGGTGATAATTGTTGAATTGCGCATACTCTATTATCTTAACATGACCAGAAGGTTGGAAAAGCGGGAATGGGTTGTTTTCCAATCAAATGATGTGACGGCGGTGTATGGATTGGAGTCATCCGAAGAATAGCCGGAGTTGTCGTATGTGAGGCTTGTAGGACTATACTTCGTGAAATTGTAGATGTACCACTCGCTTGATGAGGATGGCGTGCTGATGGTCATGTCCATGGTCAGCTTCGTCGGGTGGGAATGATGCTGCCAGCTGTTTGCGCTGCCATACCAGTTGTAGGAATCCTTGTAGGTCGTTTCATAAATGGTGTTGAACAGATTGGCTATGACGGTCTTTCCGATTATGGCAGTTCCGTTTGTCCCTGCTATCGTTGCGGATTGGCCGCAGGAGTGTGAGTAATCGACAGGGTCTCTCTTTGTCCCTCTGGCATGTGTTCGGCAGAATCCGTCACAGTTGTAGTTTACCGTGAGTTTTGTATTTGACAGAGTTCCTGAACTTCCTAATGTGAGGTAGGGCTTTGTCGTGTCGTTGTTGTTCATCTGTAGTGTAATTGTGCGGCTCCTGTCAAGAAACTGGGCCATTCTGTAGGGATTCAGGTCCGCATATCCGCTGAACGGATAGCCTGCTGAATTGCTGCCTCCGCAGAATGTCCCTGCGGAATAGTAACGGAGCGACTTGAATTCATAGTCTTGGGAATAGATGTACGAAGACTCTTCTGTGTCGTTTTCAAGTCCGTCGGCATATTTGAAACTGACTCGTTTGCCGTCCTGTGCTGCAATGTCAACAAGTATGCTTATCCCGTTCTTTATATGAAATGTGTATGTGTATTGCTGAAGATTGTCGGAATGATATCCGTATTTGTCGTGGCAGTATTTTCCTTCTGCGGCCTTTACCGCGTCTATGAGGTTATATAGGCTTTTGGTGATTCCGATGACAGCAGTGCCATCGTCAAGCATCTTCGTCGAGCATGACTGCGAGTAACTGCTGTTGGAGGCGTTCACTTTAGATTCTGCATAAGTGCAATATAGTGAAGGCGGAAGGCTTATGGATGTCGGGGGAGTGTACCATAGCATGGATATCCCTGATGGAATTGCAGGCACGGTCTGAGTTTGCGCGATGCCTCTTTGCGTTACGCTCATGTATCGCAGAGTAAAAGACATTCTGGACAAGTTCTTGACAGTCACGAAGAACGGCGCTGTCACTCCGAGTTCGGACGCGATGTTCCTTCCTCCGTATGCCCTGTCGTAGCAGCATAGTTCAAAAGGAAAATATGAAACGGCGCATCGGCACGAATTTCCAAACTTGTGGACAGCATCGTTTATTCCAATGCTTATGGCATATAGATTTCTCACGACAGGCCATAGCTCATTGTTTATAGATGAGGATTTTCCATCGTTTGACACCTGTAGGTTCATTGTGCAGAATGCCTGCCCGGAAGCGCTATCGTCTGTCTTGTAAACGTCGGAAATCCATGTCTTGAAACATTTTCTGACATTTGCGGACGTCCCGTCATGATAGCTCTCTGCAAGTACAGGACTGAAGACTTCTGTCGAGAAACCATACCCTGCCCATTTTTTTGCAAGCAGGTTGACCCCGTCATTGTCGCACAGGTAGAAATATGTCTTGCAGTCCTCACCGTTTATTGTGGCAGTAGGTTGCTCGTCAATCGGTTCCGGTGCATCTCCATTCATTGCGAAAGAAATCACTGGAACAGGGTTGTTGACCCTTATTCCGCTGCAGATGCGGGTTATTGGGGTTCCGTCCGCCCGGCATAGCCAAAGACATCCTTCTCCGGAGGTCTTGCATGTCCCGTTTACGGTCAGGTTGGAGCTATCGTGTCCGGAAACAAGTTCAAGACTCATCAGATCATCCTTTTCGTCTGCAGACGTGTCTGACATACAACGCAGCTTACTGCTTCTTATCATCAGGTCAAGGCTTCCGCCGAAGTAGTCCAGAACAGAGGCGTCAATATCTGCAAGTCTCCCTTCAACGACCTCTCCAAGATAGAGATTGTCGACGGGGTGGCGGCTTTTGGTAAGCTTAAAGTCGGCAAGCGAATCGTTGAATCCGAAATCCTTGTCTATTCTCCAACTCACCTCGTCGAGCCCGTCTCTGGAGCCATATAGAATCACCCGGTAGGTGGCGTTCCTTTCCAGGTCAAAATTCGAGACGGCATCTGCTCCCAGATAGATTCTATAGGTAAGGCTGCCGCTAAGAAGCACGTTTTCGCCGAATGCGCATTTGACCTCTATAAATGTCGGACCTGTGATTGAACCGAACTCTTCCGGAACTTTGCGCGACGGGTCGCTGTTCTCGGGAAGTAGCGAACCCCAGCAATTCTCAAGTGCATAAAGTGTGACGGCTTCTCCGGAATTGATCCTTTGCAAATCTTCTTCTGATGCGAAATCTCCGTCAAGTACAGATTTTTCGTCTGCTCTGAAGCCGGTGCAGAAGGGCGTGGACATGCAGGCGGCGTCACATAACCTGACACTTGTGACCTTTATGCCAGAACCGGAAAGAGCCGTGTCAGGGACATAGTTAAATACGATGCGGCTCATCAGACGCTCCAACACAATGTCAATTGTGGTTGCTGCCCGGTCAATGTTGCGGTCGGTTGTTTTTCCTGCCATCGGAATTCCCTTCGCGGTCTTGTCAGCGCTGATGACCATACGTTGCATGCTTCCCTCGTCCATCTTCCATCCGCTCTCCTGTGGCTCGACAGACATTCCTGCCCCAGCTATGGCATAGAAGGAATAGCCACTGCCTCTGGCTATCGAAATGTTGCTGTCCGTCCCTGCCGTTTCCATAAACAGATGCCTTACGCATTTTCCGTTTCTCCAGATGTAGAGGTTAATGTCTTCCGGAGTCACGTCTGTGTATGATGCTGAGCGGGTTACTATCTTTTCACCGATGTCAGTAATAAAATTCAGCACGATCTCAGATTCTTCATCTTTTGTTTCCTCCTCGAAGTCCCGGATAGTGCATCCGAAAATACATGGCACAGACGCTGCACTCATAAGTGCAAGCGCCACACGCCGGTAAATGCGACATATATTTTTCATGATTCCATTCATTTTCCATTGACGTGAATATACAGCAGTCCGGCCTGATTTATCGGTTCACCGGCCTCCATGTAGACCATTCCGGTTCCTAATCCTCGTATCGTGAGAGTCACTCCGTGACCATCCTCGTCGACCACATAGTCGTAGATCCCTCTCATCCTGTCTTCTTCCAGTTCATTAATGCCGATGTCGAAGCTTGCCCCGGGAGGCGAGAATGTGCATCCGACATGTATGACTTCACCGATTTCGGCTTCCAAGTAGCCTTCCGGTTCCATCTTGAAGCCTATGGCATCAGACAGGGAGGTTTTGTCAACTCTCCATCCGTTATCTGCGAGCCCGTCATTTTCAGGGGTGACTGTTATGCGATAGACGCAGTTCCTCTCCACGTTCATGTCGTTGAGGGATTCGCCGAGGTAGAATCTATAGCGAAGATAGCCTCCGTCGCTGAAATGAGTCATCGAACTATATTCAAGCTTCATTTCTATATATGAGCAGACTTCAGCCTTAAGTTCAGATTCCTTGAACACCTTGTCGGAATCATCGCTGATTTCCCTTGGGAATATTCCTTGCAGGTTCTCAAGCATATAGAGGACAATCTCAGTGCTTTTACCGTTCTCCAGACCGTGATTGAGCGCGGAGCATTCTGCATTTCCTCTGCTGAATCCGACGCTGAAGCATTCCTCGTGTGCATTCACTTTGGATTCGGAGAAAACACGGCATCTCTTGGGGCAGTTTCCAATGCTTATGCTGTGCACATTCATGGTGACGTCTTTGTTCAGACGGCTACGGTCTATGTTCAGCTTGATTGCCGCCATCAGCCTTTTCAGGCATATTTCAATGTCATTTCCCGCTCTTGCTCCGCGCACGTATCCGCACATCGGCATTCCCGTTGAATAGTCATCGGGGTACGCGAGGTGGAACTCAAGTGCCATAAGCTCGTCCAATGATCTGATATTCAGCCTATAGCCAAAGTTGACGCAGACGAAAATGTCATAGTCACGTCCCTTTACCAATGGCAGCGAGCATCTGTCACCATTGATGAATTCCGAGCGTTCCATGAATCCATCCGAGGAGAAGACGAATATGTTCGCATCCTTAATCTTGTCTTCATCGGGGTCCGATGCCTTCGTGACTGAGGCCGTGGCGCGAAGGCTAATGTCAGTGGGCACACGGTTCTCTTCAAGGCGTGCCGTGCACCCGCTGACTCCCAATAAACACAAAATGGTAGTTATGAAAAAAGCTAAAATGCCACAGTATAATTTTCTTTTTCGTCCCATTTCTCTATTTTCATCGCAATTGTTTCATTATCAAGTTCTATTGCAGTGTCCGGGTCTTCTGTTCCGGTCCTTCTTAACCTCAGTTTGATGCTGTAGCTGTCGTTTGAACATATACCCTTGTCTTTCAATGTGTTCAGATTAATCGGCCAGTACCATGTCTTCCCACGTATCTTTCCTTCTATGACGATTCTTGTGAACGGAGAACCGAAACTTTCTACATCGGTCCCGTTAGGGTAGCAGTAGAGTCTCGTTTCAAGGTTTTCCGGGTCGGGGCCTACGGATTTCTCTATTTTTCGGTATATGATTGACGGACAGCGGAACTTATTCAAGTCGTCATCGTCGCGACCTCCGTTGTTAATGAACCGTTTTCCCGCGCCTGCATCCCCCGTAATGCTACATTCAGCATTGACGTTTGTAAGATAGACACTTATATCTGAGAGTTCTTCCCATTCATACGCGCTTCCCCGGAAGTCACAGCTAAGTTCCTTGAGACATACACACGCCATAAGAGGCCTCAGAGTGATCTCGCAGCTTTCACCTGCATTTGTGCAGGCTGTTCCGACCATGACAGGAGTATCTTCCGATTCGTCTTCCAGCTGAAAACAAACCCCGGAAAGTTGCTTAAGGGTGAGCACATTTTCCCATTCCGGGAATCCTTCAGGCGCGTTGCACACAACGACAATTATCTTCCCTCCCTGCCCGGATGAGACAGACAACCCCGTCAGTTTGCCGTCAAAATGCCTATATGAGTCGAGCCTTCCAAACTTGTCATCGTTGTAGACAAGTACATCATAACCTTTCTTACTGTACATTCCTTTTGTCACATCATTTAAGCTCACCTCTGTGATTTCTTTTCTTCCTTCCAGATTTCTTTCGTACACTGGTGTGACAATTCTGGAACAAGAAAAGAAATGGGCCGGTAGGCAAGCAAGAGAGAGCAACGCCAAAAAGGGATAGACAACCCTATGATATTGGCTATTTATTGTCCGGCCCGTGATAGAATGATTTTGTATGGTGTATGTCCTTTTCATCTGCACGTCGTTTTTTGACAGCGGCAAATCTATGGCGGAGTTTTCGAATAATTGCAAGACTTAAAAAAAGAAACACGAAATTTTTCTTTTTTTTAGACCTGAAAGATTTTTTTTAACGTCAGGGTGTAAATAAACATGATAATTTATCTTTTTTACGATATTATTGCCAGAAAATAAATGTATCTTTGGGCGTAACAATAAATGTGTCATGGTATTTTTTAGACGATTCTTTGCCAAGAAGAGGAAATATATGCCTCTTTTCATGAAGCAGGCCGAGTACATTAAGGCGGCATCCTCGACTCTTGTCCGCATGATGCAGACTACTGACAAGGACGAGTGGTTCAACTGCGAGAACATGATCAAGACATATGAGGTGCAGGCAGATGCCTTACTCACGGAGATTTATGAGGACCTGTATGGGCAGCTCATCATTCCCATCAGCAGGACTGACCTTCAGACTGTGGCAATGTCCGTGGATGACTTTATCGACAAGATAAATTCTTCGGCCAAGTCCATACTTCTCTATTTTCCTAAGAGAATCGATTCCCAGATTGAAGATATGGCGACATATATTATGTCAAGTGCTGATGCTCTCGGGGATATGATTCAGTATCTCAGTAATTTCAAGGAAAATTTCTCCCAGATAATCAGCCAGTGCGACAGGATTACAGAGCTTGAGCATGCTGCGGACGAGACTTATGAGGAATATGTCGGTTATATCTTCCAGAACGAGAGCGACCCGATAGAACTTATGAAATACAAGAACATCGCCGAGGCTCTCGAAGAAACTTCGGACACGGCCAAGCGAATTTCGGACAATGTCCGTATGGTTCTTTTGAAATATATGGAAAAACATTGACGGACTCTTAGGAGAGACCTCTGCAGCGGAAGACAGACTTATGGCAGCGGAAAGAAAGAGCATTTGTGCGCTCACGATGGTTCGCAACGACGACTTTTATCTTCGTCGCTGGGTGGAATACTATGGACGTGAGCTCGGAAAGGAGAACCTGTACATATTTTTTGACGGTACGGATCAGAAGATACCCGATTTTTGCGCCGGAACAAATGTACAGGCTGTTGAGAGGGTTCTTGGCCAAGTTGTGGCTGCGGATAAGGGAAGAATCGATTTGCTTTCCAGTAGGGCAGTTGATCTTTTGAAAAAGTATGACCTTGTAATCGGAACGGATGCGGATGAATTCCTGGTTGTGGACCCAAGACGCGGGATGTCTCTTAGGGAGTATCTTTCTTCGCAAAAGATTGATGTCTGTCTGTCTGGTCTCGGAATCGATATGGGACAGTTCCTTGGCAAGGATGGAGATTCCCGCCCGGCAGAGGGCGACATTCATGACGGAGAGACTTTCCTTTCGCAGCGTCACTATGGATTGCTTGGCACCCGATACACAAAACCTTCGGTAATTGCCGCTCCCGTGCGTTGGGGGCGTGGTTTCCATAGAGTGAAAGGGCACAATTTCCACATTGGAGAGGATTTGTATCTCTTCCATTTCGGCTATTTTGACATGGCGCGTATTCAGGCACGTTTTGCCGACAAAGACAGAGCGGCCGCAGGATGGACAAGGCATTTGGCCAAGCGCTCACGCACCATTCGTGTTGTGACCGACAAACCAGCCCGTGATTTCGACCTTTGGACTTCACGTGCCCGCCGCATTCAGACCATTGTCCGTCCGCCGTATGCGTGGAACAAACCGGCAATGTTCAATCTTGACATCGTAGTCCGCATTCCCGACCGCTTCCAAAAAATCATTTGATTAGTAATCATATTTTCATACAAAATCCCGCTCTGATTCAAGTCAAAGCGGGATTTAAATTTTGGAATGCAACGCAGCCAGCCGTTTCTATAATTTTTCAATTCAAAGCAAGATTGACTGTCTGCATAGTTGCCGGGAGGAAAAATTGCAGAAGTGGTGCGGATGCAAGGCGCGGGGTGAAGATGAAACCGGAGCAACCTGATGGTTGTGAGGATTTCATCAAGCCCCGCAACGCAGCCAGCCGTGCCGCTTCTGCAATTTTTCCATTATGCGCCGAAGTTATCGTAGAGTATATTCTCCGGCGGCACTCCAAGCGAATCAAGCAGTTTGTTCACGCAGCTCACCATCATAGGCGGACCGCACATAAAGTACTTGATATCCTCCGGAGCCTCGTGGTCCTTCAGATAAGTCTCGTACATCACGTTGTGAACGAAGCCTGCCACATACTTCACTCCTGCTGCATCGGCTGCCGGATCCGGACGGTCGAGAGCGAGGTGGAAGTGGAAGTTAGGGAACTCCTTCTCAATCTGTGCGAAGTCATCGAGGTAGAATGCTTCAACGAGAGCACGCGCTCCGTAGAAGTAGTGAACCTCTTTCTTGGTCTTGAGTGTCTTAAAGAGCTCCATGATGTGGCTGCGCAAAGGTGCCATACCTGCTCCACCACCGACAAAGATATACTCCTGGGAATCCGGGTCGTTCTGCGGGAGAAGGAACTCTCCGAACGGACCGCTGATAATCACCTTGTCGCCCGGTTTGCGTGTGAAGACGTAGCTTGAACCGATACCAGGATTTACAGGGAGAAGTTTCGGACCCAACTCGCGTGGAACGCTCCTGTCGAAAGGAGGTGTTGCGATGCGGACGTTGAGCTTTATGATGCCCTTCTCTCCCGGGTAAGAGGCCATTGAGTAGGCACGGACTGTTGCAGTCGGGTTGGAAGCGTGAAGGTTGAAGAAACCGAACTTCTCCCAGTCTGCCTTGTACTCGTCCGAAACGGAGATATCCTTGAAATCCAGCTCGTAGGCAGGGATGTCAATCTGGATGTATTCGCCGCTCTTGAACTCAAGGTGTTCTCCCTCAGGGAGTTTGACTGTGAATTCCTTGATGAAGGTTGCTACATTGTCGTTGCTGATGACTTCACATTCGAGCTTCTTGACTGAAAGTGCAGAGTCAGGAATGACGATTTTCATATCTTCCTTAATCTTCACCTGGCAGCCCAGTCTCCAATGGTCGTTAATCTGTTTGCGGTTGAAAAAGCCGACCTCTGTAGGGAGGATTGTTCCGCCGCCCTCAAGTACGCGGCATTTGCACTGTCCGCAGTTGCCTTTTCCACCGCAGGCAGAGGGGAGGAAAATCTGCTCCTCGGCAAGAGTGTGGAGGAGGTCTCCTCCGGGAGTCACCTCAACTTCTTTCTTGCCGTCGTTGATGTTGATTTTTACCGTACCTTTCGGTGTGAGTCTTGTCTTGATAAACAGGAGGAGAGCAACAAGAATGAGTGTAACGACGGTGAAAACCGCCATAGCTACGAGGATAGTAATTGTCATTTCATTCATTTTCCTTTCCTCCGATTAAAGTTGTATTCCCATAAATGTCATAAATGCCATACCCATCAAACCTACGGTTATAAATGTGATTCCCAGACCTTTGAGTGGAGCAGGAACATTGGAGTAGGACATTTTTTCCCGGATTGCGGCAAGCGATACGATTGCAAGGAACCAGCCCAGGCCGGAACCGAGAGCGTAAACAACTGCCTCACCGCAGTTTACAAAATCCTTTTCCTGCATAAAGAGGGAGCCTCCGAGAATTGCACAGTTCACAGCAATCAGCGGAAGGAAGATTCCAAGCTGAGAGTAGAGAGCCGGAGCGAATTTCTCGACCACCATCTCGACAATCTGCACGATTGCTGCAATCACGGCGATGAAGACGATGAAGCTGAGGAAGCTCAGGTCCACATTTGCAAAGCTCTCACCGAGCCAAGAAGCCAATGCGCCGGGACGAAGTACGTACTTGTCAAGCAGGTAGTTTATAGGAAGTGTGATAAGTTGCACGAAGATAACAGCGGCACCCAGTCCGGAAGCTGTCTTCACATTCTTTGATACTGCCAGGTATGAACACATACCGAGGAAGTATGCAAAAATCATATTGTCAACGAAGACTGACTTTACGAATAAGCTTATATATTCCATAATTAACTGAGTTTGTCGTTATTTCTCCTGAAGATCCTTCTGAATCGAGCGCTGTACCCAAACGATGCATCCGAGGAGGATGAGGGCCATTGGCGGCAGGATTACGAGACCGTTGTTCATATAACCTGCCGTGTAGAACGCCTCCGGAATCACTCTGAATCCCAGGAGCGTGCCACTTCCGAGAAGCTCACGGAAGAATGCCACGATTATGAGAATCATACCATATCCGGCACCGTTTGCCAAGCCGTCGAGGAGTGACGGAACCGGTTTGTTGCTGAGTGCGAAAGCCTCGATACGTCCCATCACGATGCAGTTGGTGATAATCAAGCCGACATAGACTGACAGCGTCTTGCTGATGCTGTAGGCGTATGCTTTGAGGATCTGGTCAACCAGAATAACCATAAGTGAAACCACAACGAGCTGCACGATGATTCTGATTCGGTTAGGAATAGACTTTCTCATCATTGACACCACGAGGCTTGAAAGCCCTGTCACGATGGTCACTGAAAGCGCCATTACAAGCGCACCCTTGAGCTGTACGGTAACTGCCAGCGAAGAGCAGATTCCCAGCACGAGGACAGTAATCGGATTACCCTTAAAAATAGGGTTGAGCAATGTTTCTTTCAAATTTGCCATAACTATTCCTCCTCTTTGTTTTCAGCCTCGGCAGCCTCCAAAGCCGCTTCGTCTTCTGTTTCTGCGCCAAGCTGCTGAGCCGCAGCGTTTTTCTCTGCAAGGATGTTGAGATAAGGCAGATAGTACTTCATCCAGATGTTGATAGTCGTTCCGACTGCCTGAGATGTGATGGAGGCGCCGGAAATTGCGTCAACGCTGTTGATGTCTCCGCGTGCGCCGCCTTTCACAACTGAAAATCCGCCTTCGTCAGTGAGTTTGCGACCCTTGAACTGACCATAGAACGGCTCTTCTGCGATTTTTGCTCCCAGACCAGGGGTCTCGCTCTTGTGGTCGAAGATGGCGCCGTCAATGCTGCGGCCATCCTGGGCGAATGCGAGATATCCCCAAACCGGTCCCCAAAGACCTGCTCCATAAATAGGAAGCACTGTGATTGTCTGATCGTTGATGTCGAAAACATAAACCGGAAGCCTGAGAGACTTGGCAGCATCTGCATCACCTTTCTCAATCTTCTTGATTATGTCGTTCTGCTTTTTCAGGTCAGATGTCGAAGCCACCTGGATATTCTTGAGGTCGTCTTTTCCGAGATTCATTGACTCTCCGACTTTTTCTCCTTTGAAGTCTACGAAATATGCGTCGATGACTCTGTCGCGATAGGTCGCGAGAATATCTGTGTTCTCGTCAATCGTGAAGTTGTCGTCAGACTGAGCCGCAGCCGTGAGCACCTTGGTGATGGTCTCAAGCTTGACATTCTCATTCTGCTTGTCCTTCAGCCCTTCTGCCGCAAAAGCAAGAATCGCTGCGACCACAACCACGAGAACTGTGGAATATATAACCGTATATACGTTACTGTTAGTATTCATATTATATAGGTATTAAGCGATTCTTACTTTTTTGTTCTGCCTCTTGATGGAGCACTCGATTACGCAATGGTCGATAAGCGGAGCGAATGTATTCATAAGAAGGATGGCGAGCATCATTCCTTCCGCATATCCCGGGTTCCAGAGCCTTACCGTAACTGCGAGAGCTCCGACGAGGAATCCGTAGATCCACTTGCCGCACTCAGTCTGTGCCGAAGTTACAGGGTCCGTTGCCATGAAGACTGAACCGAAGAGGAAACCTCCCATTACGAGCTGATAGTAGCCCGGAAGGTCGGTCGCGCCGCAAGCGTAGCCAAGATAGCCGATTGCAAGACCGCCGGCGATGGACGAAACCATAATTTTCCAAGATGCCACACCCGTGAAAATGAGAAGGGCGGCTCCGAGAAGGATTGCTATAACGGACGTCTCACCGACTGAACCCGGGATGTTTCCGAGGAACATGTTGAGGAACGTGTAGTTGTGCTCTGCAAGGCCGCTCATTGATGCGTTGGCGAGTGGAGTCGCGCCGGAGAATCCGTCAACTATACCATTGCCTGCGCACCATGCGTTGTTACCGGCTCCGAGGCCGCCCACCCACACGGTGTCGCCTGACATCTTGCTCGGGTAGGAGAAGAAAAGGAACGCGCGTGCGAGGAGTGCCGGGTTCCAGATGTTCATTCCGGTGCCTCCGAAGACTTCCTTGCCGAAGATGACCGCGAATGCGACTGCAAGCGCGAGCATCCAGAGCGGAACATCTACAGGCACGATGAGCGGAATAATCATTCCGGAAACGAGATAGCCCTCGTTCACTTCATGTCCGCGAAGCTGTGCGGATGTGAACTCTATTGCGAGGCCGACGATGTAGGACACGAGGTAGAGCGGAAGAATCTTCACTATTCCGTATCCGACAATTGGCCAGAAACCCCAGTTCAGACCGTATGCCACAGAGTGCTGGTAGCCCGTGTTCCAGATTCCAAAGAGGAGTGCCGGAACGAGGGAGAGCACAACGATTATCATCACTCTCTTGAGATCGACGCAGTCCCTGATGTGCGAGCCTTTGCGGGTCACAGTGTTAGGGACGAAGAGGAATGTCTCGAATGCGTCGAACGTAGAATGAAGGAATCCAAGCTTTCCACCTTTCTCAAAGGTAGGCTTGATTTTGTCTACATATTTTCTTAATGCGTTCATAATCTGTCCTTTAAGCCATTTCCTTCAACATGAGAGATATTCCGTCCTCGATGATTGACTGAATCTCAATCTTTGACGGGTCAACATATTCGCAGAGAGCGAAATCCTCTGGAAGAACTTCGTAGATTCCGAGTTTTTCCATCTTCTCGATGTCCTGTGCGAGGCAAGCCTTCACGAGGTGGACAGGGAAGAGGTGCATAGGGAGAACCTTTCCGTAGACGTCTGAAACGACGAATGCGCGGACTCCTCCGTGGAGGTTGGTGTCCATGTCATATTTCTTCTTCGGCGTGAGCCATGAGAAGTAGGTGTGAGATGTGCTGAACTGGCTGGTCCTGAACGGTTTTGCCCATCCGAACATCTCGTATTCGTTTCCTTCCTTGAGGATGGTTACCTGGTTGTCGTAGAATCCGAGGAACCCGTTGATGCCGACAGATGTGCCGGAAAGCGCGTCGCCGCTGATGAAACGGAGCTTCTCCGGTTCCTGATAGAACCATGCAAACTCTTTCATCGACATTCCCGGTACGCAGCTTACGTAGGCCGGTTCAACGGCACGTGGTCCCGTAATCGCGATTTTTCTTCTCAGGTCATATTTTCCTGTGCGGAAAAGTTTTCCGATTGCCGCGAGCATCACCATTGAGACCGTCCAAACCGTCTCACCCTTGCGAATCGGGCTGATGTGGTGAATCTGGACGCCCACGTTACCTGCCGGATGTTTACCGGTGAAGGTGTGCGGGATGATATTCTCAAGCTTGTGGAACGGTGTCCCTGCGTAGTTGGCGCCATCGAATGACATGTGGACGCCACCGTCAGTCAGTTTGTTCAGGGCATTCACTCCCGCCTGAATGTCGGCAAACTCGTCCCTGAGGACATACTCCATGTCCGCTGCGAGTGGAGCCGTGTTGAACGCTGAAACGAAGATGGCCTTAGGCTTGACCTCAGGATTGGCGATTATGCCGTATGGCCTTTGGATGATTGCCGGCCAGAGACCGCCTTTGAGGAGAGCGGACTTGATTGCCTCTGCATCGAGGTCTGCCGGACTCTTCGCACCAAAGTCAACATACTCCTGCGTCTGATCCGCTTTGATGCGGATCTCAAGCAACTTTCTCTTCTCACCGCGGACAACCTCCACAACCTCACCGCTGACCGGTGATGCGAAGAGAATGTCCTGCGCCATCTTGTCTGCCATTACGGGAGTACCCGCGAGCACCTTATCGCCCTCCCTTACAAGGAGTTTCGGAACAAGCCCTCTAAAGTCAGTCGGCTTGACGGCAATAATGTCCGGGGCAATCACCTTTCTGGTGTTGAGGGCCGCCGCTCCTTCGAGAGGAATGTCCAGACCCTTTTTCAAATAGATGTTGTTTGACATTATAAAACGTTTTTGAGTAATATTTTTCATTTTCAAAAAACCGCCGCGAAGATACGCATTTTTTTGCTAAATTCGCACTCCGAAACCAAATAAAGAAACGTATAGATGGAAAACAGTCTGAGTTCGGCCTTTGAGGGGTTGAATCCTGTTCAGAAACAGGCAGTTGAGTGTGTTGAAGGGCCGGTGCTGATAGTGGCGGGCGCAGGTTCCGGGAAGACGAGAGTCCTTACTTGCCGAATCGCCAATATCCTCAATCTCGGATGTGAGCCGCAGAAGATTCTGGCGTTGACTTTTACCAACAAGGCGGCGAAGGAAATGAAGGAGAGAATCGCGCTCATGGTGGGTGCGCGAAAGGCCCGTCGTCTCTATATGGGCACATTTCACTCGATTTTTATACGTCTGCTCCGCGATTATGCCGCCGAGATTGGCTACAAACCGGACTTTACGATATATGACACCGACGATTCCATCCGTCTCATAAAGACATGTCTGAAGGAAATGCAGCTTGACGATAAAGTCTACAAGCCAAAAGACGTACAGTCGCGTATTTCGTATGCGAAGAATAATCTCGTAACCGCCGCGAAATATCGTGAGAGCCCGAATGCCATTGAGCAGGATCGTCGTCGCAAAATGCCGAGAATCAATGAGATATACACATTGTATTCGCAAAAGTGCCGACAGTCCGGAGTTATGGATTTCGACGACGTTCTCCTGAATATGAACATACTCCTCCGCGATTCGCCGAAATCGTATGAGGAAATTGCGGATATGTTCAGATATATCCTCGTCGACGAGTACCAGGACACGAATATGGCGCAGTACATCATACTCCGGAAACTTTCGGCGTTCCATAAGAATATATGTGTTGTCGGTGACGATTCCCAGTCAATTTACGGATTCCGAGGGGCGAGGGTCGAGAACATCCTCAATTTCCAGAAGGATTATCCGGGGTGCAGAATCTTCCGCCTTGAACAGAACTACCGCTCTACGCAGACTATCGTGAATGCCGCCAACTCATTGATAGCCAAGAATTCCGCGAGGATTCCGAAGACCTGTTGGTCAAAGGGTGACGAGGGTGAGAAGATTCATCTGATCAAAGCATATACGGAGACTGAGGAGGCTATGCTTATCGTGTCTTCGATTATGGCGACGCTGAGAAATGAATCTGCTCAGTATCAGGATTTTGCGATACTATACAGGACAAATGCGCAATCCCGTGCCCTGGAGGAGGCGCTTCGCAAGAGGAATGTGCCCTATAAAATATATTCGGGAAATTCGTTCTATGAAAGGGCAGAGGTGAAGGACGCTATGGCGTATCTCAAATTGACGGTGAACATCAATGACGATGAAAGTTTCAAGCGTATAGTGAACAAGCCTGCCAGAGGCATCGGGGACACATCGCTTGCCGCTCTTGCCGCAGCCGCGCACAATCACGAAACGACGCTTTTCAAGGCCGTATATGAGTCTGATCTTGAAACATACGGGCTTAAGCCGGCTGCAGTTACGAGGCTTCGCGCATTCTGTGACCAAATTGCGAAGAACTCGGTGAGGGCGGCCACCGAAGATGCTTGGACTGTGGCGGATGCCGTGCTGAAGGACAGCGGTCTTTGGGCTTTTTTCAAGTCTGACGTGTCTGTCGAAGGACAGTCGCGGTTCGCCAATATCGAGGAACTGCTCAACGGCATCAAACTTTTTATCGAGGAGAGGAATGCAGAGTATGCGGAGGATATGATTGCCGAGGAGAAAATTATGTCGCAGGATGACCTGAATGATGGTGACTATCCGATGGTTACGCTCAGTTCGTACCTTGAGAATATTACTCTGATAAGTGCCGCCGACGTAAGCGATGAGGAGACGGCTAATCGTGTCGGGCTTATGACGGTCCACACATCGAAGGGCCTTGAGTTTCCGTATGTCTACATCGCCGGAATGGAGGAGAATCTCTTTCCTTCAGGCGGTCTGCTTGCTTCGGAAAGCGATGTGGAGGAAGAACGGCGTCTGTTCTATGTAGCCGTCACCCGTGCGAAGAAGGAAGTCTCGCTTTCGTTTGCGACCACGCGCATGCGCAACGGAAAGTCCGAATCCAATGCACCGAGCCGTTTCATAACAGAGATTGACAGGCAATACATTGCCAATCCAATTGACCCGGATGAAGATTCTTCCGATTCCGGAGATGGCGCAGGATGGAGCCGAGGAAAATCCTTCTGGGGACGTTCCGGAGGTTCTTGGAGCAGCCAGTCCCGCAGTTATGGTGGAGAAACTTCCGGCGGGCGGCGACCACGTGAAAGCTATGGCTCCGGTGGCTCTTCGAATGAATACGGCCGCTCCGGAAAGGTTTACACCGAGGCCCGGAAACCGGATTCACCCGTTCCACCGCGCTCCTCCGTTTCTCCAACCCCGTTCCACAAGCCAGTGCCACCGAGAGCCTCAGACGCGGACTTTGTACCGACCCCGATTGCAGAACTTCGTGCCGGGCAAAGAATCGAGCATAGCCGTTTCGGTCTGGGCACAATAAAAAGTCTGACGGGAAATGCGCCTGATCTTAAGGCGATAATTGCTTTCGATGATTACGGGGAGAAGATTCTGCTGCTCCGTTATGCGAAAATCCGTAAGTTAGAGTAATCGTTCGATACCGGATCTGTTGTTTTAGTCTTGCGCTTCTGTTGTTTTATCTGGCGGAAGCGCATTTTCGATACCGGATCTGTTGTTTTAGTCTTGCGCTTCTGTTGTTTTATCTGGCGGAAGCGCATTTTTTGTGTTGTAAGAAGCCTTCAAAAATCATTGTTTCAGATGCTTGAATGACCGATATAAAAATTTATTTTAATGTTGATACTAAAAAACGAACGAAAGTTTTTCTTTTTTTGACAATGCTGCCGGAAAACTTCGCATACATTTGCGGCGTCCTCAATGTCGGGGATTCAAAATTTGTGAGATATGCGAAATTCCAATTTTACTGATGCCGCCTCGTGCGGAAATATGCTCCGGATTATGAGGCGGCCTTTGCTCGTGTGCTCTCTTTGCATCATGCTTCTTTCCGGTATCTCCTGTTCTTTATTCAGCGTTCCTGACGATTCTGGCGGAGGCTCGCCTTCTGGGGATATGTCGGAACTCAGACTCAGTTTTGACCGGGAGTCCGTGACCGAGACAAAGGCGGTGTCTGAAAGCATTGACACCAACAGATTCCTTCTTGATCTAAGAAATTCAGCCGGGGAGGTCATCTACAGCGGAGCGTATGGTGACTCTCCTGAAAAGTTTGAACTCCCGGCGGACAGCTACACCGTTAGGGCGGTATCTTCTGATTTCAATGTTCCCGCATTCTCGGCGCCGCAGTATGGTGACGAACAGTGTGTGGTAGTTCCATCAGGCAAGGCGATAGGCGTGAAACTGAACTGTACGATGATGAACTGCGGCATCTGTCTGAAAGTTGCTTCCGGATTCCTGACTCAATATCCCAAGTCGAGTCTTTTCGTGAAGTCGGACGACGGACGTCTGCCATATTCCTACACAGAACGGCGGATTGCCTATTTCCGGCCTGGGAAAATCAGTCTTCTTATGGCCGGCGCTGCTGAGACAAAGACGCTCATGACAAAAAATCTCTCAGCCGGAGATGTCCTGAAACTCTCGGTCAATGTCTCTTCCACTTCAGCATCCGGAGGCCCGTCCGGAGGTGGGCAGGCTTCGGAGCCAAGAGGCATCCGCATAGCCGTGGATACGACAAAAAACTGGATTTCAGGCACATGCACAATAGGAGGCGGGTCATCATCTGGGGGAGGGACATCGGTCGGACAGGGAGACTCTGATGCAGATGCTATGACCATAGCGATGGCGAAGGAAAACATCGGGGAAACTTATGTATGGGTCGGCGGCTACATCGTGGGCGGTGACCTTACTTCTGCCAAGGCTGCGTTTACTCCACCTTTTAAGTCGAGGAGCAACATCCTGCTCGGACCGCGTTCTTCCGTGACATCCAGAGAAAACTGCCTCTCCGTCCAGCTTGCTGAGGGCGATGCCCGCGACGAGTTGAATCTGGTGGATAATCCTCAAATGTATGGCAGACAGGTGCTTCTCTGCGGAGACATAGTCGGGTCCTACTACGGTATGGTCGGAATCAAGAACATAAGCGACTTTGTAATCAAGTAGCTCACAGTTCTTCTGAGCATTCGCCGCTTATCTCTTTTGACAATTTGCGTGACGTATCCTTGCCGGCTACGATTATGACTATTTCTCCTTTGGGCTCATGTTCTCTGTACCAGGCCGCTGTTTCAGATAGCGTGCCGCGGTGATGTTCTTCGTGGACTTTGGAGATTTCCCTCGCAACGGAGCATAGGCGGTCGGGCCCGAAATACTCCGCGAATTGGTCGAGTGTCTTGACGAGACGATAGGGGGATTCGTAGAAAATCATTGTCCTGGGTTCTTCCGCGAGTTCCTTCATCTTGGTCTGACGACCTTTCTTGACAGGTAAGAAACCTTCGAAGCAGAAGCGGTCGCATGGGAATCCTGAACTTACAAGCGCAGGAACGAAGGCTGTCGCTCCGGGAAGCGTGAAGACTTCAATGCCTTCCTCAACGCAGGTTCTGACGAGCAGAAAGCCCGGATCGGATATGCCGGGAGTGCCTGCGTCGCTGATTAGGGCGACGTTCAAACCGGCGAGAATCCTGTCTTTTATGAGTGATGCTGTCTTGTGCTCGTTGAACTTGTGGTGTGACTCGAGACGTCCGTGGATGTCGTAGTGTTTGAGCAGCACCGAACTTGTGCGGGTGTCCTCGGCAAGTATGAGATCGGCTTCCTTCAGCACGCGGACCGCGCGGAAGGTCATATCTTCAAGGTTTCCGACAGGTGTCGGCACTATGTAGAGTGTTCCGGCCATTTATTTCAGCTTCCTCCTCACCGCCATCATAAACCTATAGACAACTTCCGATTCAGTGTTCCATTCCGGATGCCGGTCTTTCAGGTATCTTATCCCATCCTCGAAGGACGGCATCGCGTTGAGAGCACCGAGCGTGTCCTTGAATGCAATCGGGTCTTCGTGGAAAAGCGTGTTTATAAATAGAATTCTGTCGTTGAGGGAGATAGCACTCCTGATGTCATTGACGCCCGAGCCTGGCATGTCGGTTCTCCAACTTTCCTTTTCCGCCATCTTGTCCATCACAGCATCTTTGGCCGGTGCAAGCGCCTCCCCAAGCGGGAGAATTTCAAAGTTGTCATCTATCTTGAAATCAACAACATCCTGCACGCTCTTGATTTCCGGCTCTTTCTTCTGTTCCTCTGCAGTTTTGTCCTCAGGCAGGTCGTCATCCTCATCAAGCAGTGTCGGCTCAGTGACGTTTTCACACTTTTGTTCGCCTATTTCCATGCCGATGTGTTCCACAACCTGGGCTTCCAGCTGCTCTATCTGTCTTTTCAGTGATTGTATCTGTGCCAGTATGTCAGTCAAAAACTGAGTATGATTGTTCTCCATAACCCGATATTTGATTATATTTGCATTGCAAACCGCAAAATTAGACAATTTACTCAAATAATCACGGAAATGTTTCTTGAAAAAGCTAAAACCGCAGGGTCGATTGAAGTCATCTGCGGCTCGATGTTCTCGGGCAAGACTGAAGAACTCATTAGAAGAATCAGGCGTGCCCAATTCGCCAATCAGAAAATCGCGATGTTTAAACCCTGTATAGATGTCCGCTACTCGGAAGAGGATGTCGTATCCCATGACAGTAAGCATATCAGGTCCTTCCCGGTGGATTCTCCGGCGAAGATGTTGGAACTTGCGAAGGGAGCCGATGTTGTCGGGGTGGACGAGGCGCAATTCTTTGACGGAGAACTCGTTGGAGTGGCTCAGAAACTTGCCGATTCGGGAATCCGGGTGATTATTGCCGGGCTTGACACTGATTTTCTCGGTAATCCTTTCGGCCCGATGCCGGCGCTGATGGCTGTCGCCGAGGATGTCCAGAAAGTCCACGCCATCTGCGTGAAGTGCGGCAGTCCGGCCCAGTTCTCGCATCGCCTGTCTAAGAGCAACAGCCTGGTGGAGCTTGGAGAAAAGGATATCTACGAGCCTCTCTGCCGCCACTGCTACAACCTGGCGGTTTCGGCAGAATAGTACGCCCTTGATAAGGGATATTCTTGAAAAACAATTAGTTATAAATAGTCACATAATTATTTTCGTCATGAAAAAAGCATTTCTTATTTTACTTGTTGCGGTGTTACTCCCGCTCTCAAGTGTCTCGGCGCGTGAAAAGGTCAAGGATTCCGGCACGAACTACGTTCGCGAAGCTCTTCAGAAGGTGGTGGATGAGGGCATTCTCCCGGGAGCCATCAGCGTTCTCTACAGTGATGGCGTCCAGGAAACTTGTTGTCTCGGCTATGCAGACGTTGAGGCAAAGAGGCCGATTCGTACCGACAATGTTTTCATGCAGTGCTCGCAAACCAAGGGTTTCTGCGGAGTGACTATGGCGAAGCTCGTCGAGGAGGGAAAGGTCAGTCTTGACGACCCGGTGTCAAAGTATCTGCCGGAATTCGCCACGCTTTGGATTAAGGAAACGCAGACGGATAGCACGATTGTTCTGAAGAAAGCACACAATGTCCTCACAATCAGGATGGTGCTTAACCATACAGGCGGTTTCCCCTTTGAGTGCAGCGCAAAGCGCCGTGACGTGCGTGGCGGAGGCTGGTCAGGCGGCGGTCCGCTTCGTCAGATTGCATCGGTGGCTGCCGAGAGTCCGATACTGTTCGAGCCGGGCACACAGGTGAAATATTCGAATACGGGCATAGACATCGCAGCTGCGGTTATTGAGGTTGTGACCGGGATGAAGTGGGAGCAGTATCTGAAAAAGACGGTTCTTGATCCGCTCGGAATGAAATCGACATGGTTCTGGCCTACGGACAAACAGCTTAAGACCCAGATAGAGATGTATGAAGTCTATAAAGACGCTCCTGCAAAGCATCTTGTTGAAAGCACATGGCAGCAGCGCCCGTACAATGACTCTCATGTCTTTGCTTCCGCAGGTGCGGGACTATGGACCACTGTGGATGATCAGTTGAAGTTCTATAAGATGCTTATGAACCTCGGAGTTGGTGACAACGGCGTGCGGATTCTTAAGGAAGAGACGGTGAAGTCGATTCTTGCGGTGAGCACTCGTCCAGAGGGTATGGAAGGCTATTCTCTCGGACTTACAGCTCCGGTGCGGGATAGTGAGGATGCATGGTTCGGCCACGGCGGTGCATTTGGTACGAATTGTATGGTGAACTGGCACAAGAAGCAACTGAACCTTTGGGTTGTGCAGCTATCCGTTGTGTCTCAGGACTGGAAGCCGCTTCTCTGGAAGGCGCAGAGGGAATTCTTCAATTCTCAGATAGACAATTCTTCCGCCGAAGCCTACACGGGAAGAACACGATGACGCTTATTCTAATGGTGGCCAAGATACTGGAACGGGGGCGGTTACAACCACCTCCGTTTTCTTTACCGGATGGATGAAGCTGACACTGCGTGAGTGGAGGCAGATGCCACCGTCGGCATTGGAACGTGGTGCGCCGTACTTCAAGTCGCCTTTGATGACGCAGCCGATGTTTGCGAGTTGGCAGCGTATCTGGTGATGGCGGCCTGTAAGTAGTTGAACTTCAATTAGAAAATATCTTTGGGAATGCCCTGCCAGACGATAGCGCAGGCGTGCCAGCTTGGCGTCTGGCCGCGGCGCTTTTCCCCAATCCTGCCCTGAACAGTCTTCTGCGACAGGGCCGGTGCTGTCATTCCCCGACCCCTTGCATATATATGATTTGTTCTGTTTCTCGTTGCGAACCATCCAATCCGTGAGTTCGCCCTCTGCGGGACTTGGTTCCGCGCACGAGAGCGCCCAATAGGTCTTGTGGATGCTGCCGTCCCGGAACATCGCGGTCAGCCTTTCGAGCGCCTTGGATGTTTTCGCGAGTATGACAATGCCGCTGACAGGTCTGTCAAGACGGTGCGGAACGCCGACGAAAACCTGCCCGGGCTTCGAGTCCCTTTGAGCTATGAACGCCTTGTAGGCCTCGCTTATCGGTTCGTCGCCGGTCTTGTCGCCCTGCACGATTTCTCCGCATTTCTTGTTGACAATCAGTATGTGGTTGTCCTCATATAGTATCCTTGATTTCAGGTCTTCGTACTCTGGCGTGCTCAATTCTCTGTAAATCATATATATAACTCTATCTCTGTTTTTCGTTTCTCCCCGTGTGTCTCCGGAGTTTTCATTTCCCTGTTGAACTTTACGAATCAGGGGATATGTACTATGTTTTATGTCATGTCCTGACGGACGGCAAAATTACAAATTGTCATTAAATATTGCGAAAATATTCTAAAAAAACTGACAAAATGTCACGATAAATGAGGCTACGTCATGGTGGCACAAGTTTCGTTTATTCCACTTGCGTTGTCCGAAAGGCACGAGCCCGAGGACGGTGAAGATTTAAGTTTGATAATAAAAATAGGAGAAAATATTATGGGAAAAATTATTGGTATTGACCTCGGTACTACGAACTCATGCGTAGCCGTTATGGAAGGCAACGAGCCGACCGTGATCATCAACAACGAAGGACAGAGGACGACCCCGTCTGTAGTTGCATTCACCGACAACGGTGAGAGGAAGATTGGTAACCCTGCAAAACGTCAGGCCATTACCAACCCTCACAAGACAATATACTCTATCAAGAGGTTTATGGGCGAGACCTACGATCAGGTCACCAAGGAGATTGAGCGTGTGCCTTACAAGGTTGTAAGGGGCGAGAACAACACTCCGCGTGTGGACATCGACGGACGTCTCTACACTCCGCAGGAGATTTCAGCAATGATTCTTCAGAAGATGAAGAAGACAGCCGAGGACTATCTGCGTCAGGAAGTTACGGAAGCTGTCATTACTGTTCCGGCATACTTCTCAGACTCTCAGCGTCAGGCAACCAAGGAAGCCGGTAAGATTGCGGGTCTTGATGTAAAGCGTATCGTGAACGAGCCGACGGCTGCAGCGCTTGCATTCGGTCTTGACAAGATGCATAAGGATATGAAGATCGCTGTATTCGACCTCGGTGGCGGTACATTCGATATTTCAATCCTCGACCTCGGTGGCGGTATGTTCGAGGTTAAGTCAACCAACGGTGATACACACCTCGGCGGTGACGACTTTGACCAAGTAATCATCGACTGGCTTGCTCAGGAGTTCGCTGCAGAGAACGACGGCATCGATCTTAAGGCCGATCCAATGGCTCTCCAGAGACTTAAGGAGGCTGCCGAGAAAGCGAAGATTGAACTTTCAAGCCAGACTTCAACGGAAATCAACCTTCCGTACATCATGCCTGTAGGCGGTATTCCTAAGCATTTGGTCAAGACTCTTACCCGTGCAAAGTTCGAGCAGCTTGCAGACAGATTGTTTGAAAGGACTCTTGAGCCGTGCCGCAAGGCCCTCTCAGACGCAGGACTTCAGCCGTCAGACATTGACGAGGTACTTCTCGTCGGCGGATCAACCCGTATCCCTGCCGTTCAGGAACTCGTTAAGAAGTTCTTCGGCAAAGAGCCTAACAAGAGCGTCAACCCTGATGAGGTTGTTGCCATCGGTGCAGCAGTTCAGGGCGGTATCCTTTCAGGTGAGGCATCACTCAAGGATGTGGTTCTTCTTGACGTGACTCCGCTTTCACTCGGTATCGAGACAATGGGCGGTGTGATGACTAAACTCATCGACGCGAACACCACCATCCCGACCCGCAAGTCACAGGTATTCTCTACGGCTGCTGACAATCAGCCTGCAGTTGACATCCACGTTCTTCAGGGCGAGCGTCCTCTTGCAAAGGATAACAAACTCATCGGCAATTTCGTCCTCGACGGCATTACGCCTGCTCCAAGGGGAGTGCCTCAGATTGAGGTAACCTTCGACATCGACGCAAACGGTATCCTTAACGTGAGCGCACAGGATAAGGCAACCGGCAAGGAGCAGAAAATCAGAATCGAGGCTTCATCAGGTCTTTCAGACGAGGAAGTCAAGAGGATGCGTGACGAGGCAAAGGCAAATGAAGAGGCTGACAAGGCTGAGAAGGAAAGGATTGATAAGATCAACAATGCTGATGCAATGTGCTTCCAGACCGAGAAGAACCTCAAGGAGCTCGGCGATAAGATTCCGGCAAATCACAAGACCGCAATCGAGACCGCTCTGAACTCCCTCAAGGAAGCTGTCAAGGCACAGAACATCGCTGACATTGACAAGTACAACTCAGAGCTTGAGCAGGCTTGGCACGCAGCATCCGAGGAGATGGCCAAGGGTGCTCAGCAGCAGGGACCTCAGGCCGGTCCTCAGGGTCCGTTCGGCGGACAGCCTGGTCCGGACAATAACCCTGATGCACCAGAGGAGCAATAATAAAATCTGTTTTTAGAGGTGCTTGCTGCGTTACGCAAAACCCTCAAAATCCTCATTACCGAGAGGTAACTCCGGTTTTGATGGCTTTGCAAGCCTTGCAATCACACTCTAAAAACAAATTTTATATTAAGGATAAAATAAAAAAGCTCAGAATCGTAATTGGTTCTGAGCTTTTTTGTCTATTATAGGGGCGGCAATCCGCTTTTTATTCGCCCCGTAATTTAGTCTTGTACTTTTTCAAGGGCTTCACGGATTTTGGCCTCAATCTCATCGCACAGTTCGACATTGTCGGTGAGCAACTGCTTCACGGCCTCACGTCCCTGAGCAAGCTTTTGGTCACCATAGCTGAACCATGAGCCGCTCTTCTTGATGATGTCATACTCGACTCCGAGATCAATGACTTCACCGACATGCGAGATACCCTCGCCGAACACGATGTCGAACTCGGCTTTCTTGAAAGGAGGAGCCATTTTGTTCTTCACGATCTTGACCTTTGTACGGTTTCCGAGGGCCTCGTCTCCGTCTTTAATCTGTGTGGTTCTGCGCACATCGACGCGGACTGACGCGTAGAACTTGAGGGCGTTACCACCCGTTGTGGTCTCTGGGTTTCCGAACATCACTCCAATTTTGTCACGCAGCTGGTTGATGAAGATGCAGCAGGTGTTGGTCTTGCTGATGTTTGCGGTGAGCTTTCTGAGAGCCTGGCTCATGAGGCGGGCCTGAAGTCCCATCTTCGAATCTCCCATCTCTCCTTCAATCTCTGCCTTCGGGGTGAGGGCTGCCACGGAGTCGATGACTATGATGTCGATTGCACCGGAACGAATGAGGTTGTCAGCGATTTCGAGCGCCTGCTCGCCGTTGTCAGGCTGTGAGATGAGCAGAGTGTCGAGGTCTACGCCGAGATTCTTTGCGTAACTGCGGTCGAAAGCGTGCTCCGCGTCGATGATTGCAGCGATTCCGCCCTGTTTCTGAGCCTGGGCAATAGCATGGATTGCGAGGGTTGTCTTACCGCTGGACTCCGGACCGTAGATTTCGATGACCCTTCCGCGCGGGTAGCCGCCGATTCCCAGTGCATGGTCAAGCGCGATGGAACCGCTCGGAATCACTGACACCTCGAACTTCGGCTGGTCACCGAGTTTCATTATGGTACCCTTTCCGTAGTCCTTCTCGATTTTGTCTATGGTTGCCTGCAGAGCCTTTAGCTTCGCGGCATTTGCAGAGGTATTTTCCTGTGCTTCAACTTCTTTTGCCATATTATTCAGTATAAAATGATTGATTCTCTTCTTTGTTTGCCGCTCTGCCACTTTATTCTGATGCAGAAACAATGCGGCGCATAATCCTTACAAAGATATTAAAATGTTTGCAAATTCATCGGTTCTTTTTGAATAAGCTTTTTAATTTTCTTGTAATTATTTCTGGCTCCAATTTTCCGGCTCCCCGTATTTATAAAGAGCGCGAAATTCATGTAAGCTCTATGGATTGGCAACCAGACACCTTCCGAGCCGCTCGGCATTTTCCGGAGGCAGCACTCGGTTCCGCTCAAGTTCCCTGATGCTCCATTTCTCTTTTGGCTGCGAGTTCCGGAATAGCACAATTCCATGTGCCGCGCTTCCGATGTACGGATGCCGTTTCAGTTCATCTTCCGGCAGTGTCCAGAGAGGATAGGGGACAGCCGTCTGCGGCGAGATGAAAATCAAGTCGCTCAGTTTGTCGAATTTTTCCCTGTCGAAATTGCGGATTTCCATCAGCTGTTCCGGATATGAATACCCTCCGAGCCGTTCCCTGTATTCAATCATTTGTCGTGCGAACCATCCACCGATGCCAGGCAGAGTGTCGAATGCCGCCGAGTCCGCCAGATTGATGTCGAGCTTCGGGATGTCGATGTAAGGTTCCAGCCGCCTATAAATCGAGTCTGATACCACAAATGACTTGGCAAAATCGGACTTTCTCCGAAACCTCCCGCCCTTGTTCCTGTAGTTCTCTATCGACTGCGCTTGTTTAAGCGAGAATCCGAGCCGCTGCAGTTCTTCTACGCTCGCGGTATTCGGATTGAACCTGAACGACTCGACTTTCCGCCTCGGCACATTCTCCCGAACCATCTTTCCGACTGCACTCTTTGCCCCGCTCCGTCGCTCGATGACTCTCCCGTCTGCACCCTTGCTACGCGAATAAGCATCTCTATTTTTCCCGACACACTCATCCCTATTATTCTCCCATTGCCTTTCATTCGGCATCTTTGCGTTTCCCGTCTTTGTGCCTGGCGTGAAGTTTTCGCCTCCACTCTCATCCCCCACGACCACAAACACCGTGTCCGGGCAGTCCCTGTCCGCAGCAATCTTTGCCACCGCCGCACTATGCACGAATACCGCCACCTGATACCCTACAATCAAGAATACCAGCGCAATCGACCCGACCACAAACGATGATTTCAGTGCGTCCTTTTTCATATAAACAATACAGGTTTGTGGAGCGAAGTTGCGCACAAACCTGTATTGTGTCAATAGATAACCGAAGATTTATCGATTTTTATATGAAAGTTTTTCTGTTTTTATAGATTTTGCACTTTTTATATGTAGGAATCGAATCTCCGACAAACTCTACACCAGTTTCGGGGCGTCTTTGTCCGGTGACTTGAAGAGAATCATAAAGAGGACAGTCACGACAAGGGCGTAGGCGGCGAAGATGTACCAGCAGGCACTCCAACCATCAAGTCCGCAGCTCAGTTCGTTGCCCATTGTGAACACACGTTCCGCACCATCGATGACAACTGTCTCTGCATGGGTGAAATGGTTCACGATTGCTTGTGCGCTGAGTGTTCCTACTGTGGCCCCAATTCCGTTGGTCATCAGCATGAAAAGGCCCTGGGCGCTATTCTGCACCGCTCCGGATGTTCTCTGGTTGACATAGAGCGAGCCGGAGATGTTGAAGAAGTCGAATGCTACGCCGTAGACTATGCAGGAGAGTATGAGCATCCAGACTCCGCTTCCCGTGTCTCCGAGCCCGAACAGTCCGAAACGCAGAACCCATGCGAACATCGCTATGAGCATCACGTTCTTGATGCCGAACTTCTTCATAGCGAACGGAATCAGAAGGATGCCGAGAGTCTCGGCAATCTGAGAAATGGAATAGATTGCGGTCGCGTTCTTCGCTCCCCATGATTCCGTGAAGCCTTCAAGTCCTTGGAAATGGGAAATGAACGGAGTGGCGTAGCCGTTTGTGATCTGAAGCGCTACTCCGAGCAGCATCGAGAAGATGAAGAAAAATGCCATTTGCTTGTCCTTGAACAGCTTGAAAGCACTCAGTCCGAGCGCGTCAGCGAATGACTGCTGGCCGGCAGCGGAGGTTTTCTGGATTTTTGGAAGGGTGAAGCAGTAGGCCACGAGGACAAGCCCGATGGCGCCGGAAATTATGAACTGGTGGTAGGTGTTCTGGAACGATACGCCGGTGCCGGTTTTGCAGAAGTTCATGATCCACATGCTTGCGATGAAGCCGACCGTGCCGAAAACTCGGATTGGCGGGAAATCTTTCACCGTGTCGTAGCCGTTCTGTTCGAGAATGCCGAATGCCGTCGAGTTGGAGAGGGCGATGGTAGGCATGTAGAAAGCCACGCTAAGAGTGTAGAGCGTGATGAATACAGGGAAACTGAACGTGCTTGAAATCAGTGTCGTAAGCTCTGAGCCTGTCGCACCGGTCGCGATTGCTGCCGATTCGACACCGGCGGCATATAGTCCGGCTCCGAGCATTGCAGCTCCCGCGATGAACTGGCAGAGAGCCAGAGATTTTGCCGCTCCGAGCCATTTGTCAGCAACAATGCCCATCAAGGCAGGCATGAATATGGAAACTATGCCCTGCATCGCATAGAACAGTCCGATTTTGCTCCCGAGTCCGACCTGTACAAGATAATTGCCCATCGAGGTCAGATAAGCTCCCCAGATTGCCCATTGCAGGATGTTCATCACAATGAGTCTGATTTTGATATTTTTGCCCATTTTGTTGTTTATTAATGTGTTATGAATTATTCTCTGTCAGTATATTCTTTCGTATGCCAACGCAATCGAGCAAAGGTACAAAAAGTTTTACTATCTTTGGTGGCGATTTGTCCGACAAATTTCAGGTTTTGCGATGAGCGGGAAGTGTTATGATGTGTCGGACGCATATCAGATAATTACAAGGTACATGACATTCAAACTTACAGCAACGGATCCGGGTTCGTCGGCAAGATGCGGAATCATCACGACTGACCACGGACAGATAGAGACTCCGATATTCATGCCGGTCGGGACAGTCGGCTCGGTCAAGGGCATATATCACAGAGACTTGGTGGAAGACATCAAGGCCGAAATAATTCTCGGCAACACCTACCATCTCTATCTTCGTCCGGGGCTGGACATACTGCGCAGGGCGGGAGGACTCCACAAATTCGAGCATTGGGACCGTCCGATACTTACGGACAGCGGCGGATTTCAGGTCTTTTCGCTCACACAGATGCGTAAACTCACTCCGGCTGGCTGCACATTCCGTTCACACATTGACGGCTCCAAACACTGCTTTACTCCGGAGAATAATGTTGATACACAACGCATTATTGGCGCGGATATTATGATGGCTCTCGACGAATGCTGTCCCGGCGATGCGAGTTACGAGTATGCAAAGAAATCCCTCAAGCTCACCCAGAGCTGGCTGGAGCGCTACCTCAAACATTTCGATGAGACTGAGCCGCTCTACGGATATTCCCAGACGGTTTTCCCAATCATCCAGGGCTGCATTTATCCGGACCTGCGCCGTGCGGCAGTGGAGCACGCTGCCAAATTCGACCGCGAAGGCTATGCAATAGGAGGACTTGCGGTGGGCGAACCTACAGAGAAGATGTATGAGATGCTTGAAGTCGTGCATCCTCTTCTTCCGCAGGACAAACCGCGCTACCTTATGGGTGTCGGGACTCCGGCGAACATTCTCGAAGGCATTGCGAGGGGAGTGGATATGTTCGACTGTGTGATGCCGACCCGAAACGGACGCAACGGAATGCTTTTCACATGGAACGGTATAATGAATATGCGCAACCTCAAGTGGGCGGACGACTTTTCCGAACTCGATCCGAGCGGGACGTCGTTTGTCGATCATTACTATAGCAAGGCGTATCTTCGCCACCTCTTCATTGCAGGAGAGATTTTTGCGGCGCAGATTGCCTCAGAACACAATCTCGCCTTCTATCTCGACCTTGTGCGGCAGGCTCGTGTGCACATCGCGGCAGGCGACTTTGCGACATGGAAAGATGTGACTGTCAAGAGGATAATGACAAGATTGTAGAATTTAAGAAATACCCCGACGATGGAATTTTCTCTGAGACCAAAGAAATTGGATGTCTATATATTCAAGAAGTTCATACTGACCTTCTTTGTCGCGATAGTGCTGATTATCGGCATCGTCATCATTTTCGACATCAGCGAGAAAATCGACAATTTCGTCGCGAAGGAAGCTCCGCTCAAGGCCATCATTTTCGATTATTATATGAATTTCATTCCGTATTTTATGAACATGTTTTCGCCTCTGTTCGTGTTCATTACGGTGATTTTCTTCACATCGAAGATGGCAGCGAACTCGGAAATCGTGGCCATTCTCAGCTGCGGCATCAGTTTCCACCGGATGATGGTTCCATATATGGCGGCAGCAACGCTCATCTGTATTCTGTCGCTGTGTCTGAACCTCTTTGTCATCCCCGATGCCAACAAGACGAGGGTTGAATTTGAGGGGAAGTATATAAAGTCGGGATATATCGCCAATACGAAAAACGTCCACTACCAGATTTCTCCGGGCGAATTTGTCTTCGTCGAGTCGTTCAGCACATGGAACAATACGGCCTACCGTTTCACTCTTGAGAAGTTTGACGGCAACAGGCTCGAATCCAAGATTTCTGCGGAAACGGCGGTGTGGGACAGCACCTTCGGAGGCTGGAAACTCAAGAACTACTTCATCCGTGACTATTACGACGACATGACCGACCGCATCCGGAGCGGAAAGCAGCTCGACACTGTCATCGCCCTCAAGATTGACGATTTCTACGTTCGCAAGAAGACTGTCGAGACTCTGAACTACGGGGAACTTGAGCGCTACATCGCCCGTCAACAGATGAGGGGTGACGCCAACGTGAAGTATTCCCTCATTGAGAAGCACAAGCGCTTTACTCTGCCCTTCTCGGCATTCATCCTCACAATTATGGGCGTGTCGCTCTCGTCGAAAAAGCGGCGCGGCGGCATCGGATGGAACATAGGTATCGGCATCGCCTTGAGTTTCTCCTACATCCTTTTCATGAAGTTCAGCGAAATGTTCGTCTATACGGACACTCTTCCGCCTGGCTGGGCGCTGTGGCTGCCGAACATAATTTTTGCCATCATCGCGGCCGTGCTCTACCGCATCGCCCCGAAATAGATAGAATCAAATTCCGCAGTTTATTTCTTAGAATTACTTTATGTAAATGTAAAGTTTTACTATCTTTGCGATATGAAAAAGAACACTACGTTGGAATTGATTGAACAGTCGAGTAAGGTAAGTTTGTATTCGATTAGTTTTGAAATGGATCATACGACTGAATTTGAGCGTTTTATGTGCAAATTTGAGTCGGAGTCTACACTGAACAAAGATTATCAGAAGATAATTTATGCGTTGCAGTGGATATTGGAAAACGGAGCACTGGAGAGATATTTCCGCCCGGAAGGGACACTGGCTGACAATATTTGCGCTTTACCGATTGAGGCTGGCAGGATTCGTTTATATTGTCTGAGAATTTCTGACCAGATTCTTATAATCGGGAACGGTGGAATCAAGCATACTCGTACATATCAGGAGGACAAGAGTTTGTATGGTTATGTTATGGACCTTCAGAAATTCGACTGTCTTTTGAGAAAATGTGTGGCAGAAGGTTCAGTATGTATTGAAGAGAAAACGATAGAAGGTATTGATGATAAAGTATTTCAGATATGAAACACAATGCTTTGTTTCAGGAACAGCTTTCGAAAGTATCTCCTGAAGTAAAAAAGGAAATGGAATGGTCGGCTGAGCTGGTTGACCGTATTGAGCATCTTCTGAAAGAGAAGGGAATGACCAGAAGAGAACTTGCTGCGGCAATCGGATGCAATGAGACTCAGATTGTACGTTGGACCCGCGGTTTTCCGAACTATACATTGGCAACTTTGGCAAAGTTGTCAGTGGCCTTGGGAGAAGACCTTATTCGAATCCGGGAGCGGTCGCAGTATGTTAGCGGTTATCATTTGACTCCAGATTCGGCACGCCAATACTTGTCAGAACCGGAAAGCCCTTCGTACGGTGGCTCTGAACCCAACATTCATATCATTTGAGAAGTTTTTTCATGATGTCAAGTCTCATTTTATTCTCTTCCATCTCTGAGTCTTGCGCTTGTATGAATTCAAACCCGAAATCATTTCCCGCTTTACGGTTTTGTCGGGGTTCAAGTCCCTCTATTAGTATTGCTTCAAACGCGTTGGCGAGATTCTCCATTGTAAAATTCGTTTTCTTGAAGTCTTCCGTAAGCAGTTTTCCGGACTCGTCCACGCCATAGAATCCAAACCAAGAAAATCTGTCCCAGCGTCCGTTCAGTCTGTCCTTGCAGTGGTCTGCCAGTCGCTTTGAAATAGGCTGTTTTACGGCTTGCCCTACATAAATGACCTCTCTGGCATCATGTAAAAGGTATATTCCTTTCTGTTCCTTGAAGTTTACAATGACTGCCCCTCCGTTTGTCCCGTAAAGGTTCATTGTCTTCCAATTGACATCGCAACGGTTCCAATACATACCGAAGTTTTTGATTATATTGTCCTTCAAAATCAATTTTTCTTCTTCGGCTATTTGTTTTCTGTCTTCTTTTGTTTCGGACTGTTTATCTGCGATAGTCTCGCTCTTGTCAGCCAACTTATATATACCGTTCCCGAGTTTTAGGAACATGTCTTTCTTTGTTGCGAGTTGCGCGCATACGGTTTGGTCTGGAGTGGCTCCGCACTCTTCTTTCTTTCTGTATCCATTTTCGAATATCCGGCTTGTAATGTCAGTGTAATGTAATGGACCTCCTTCTTCTTCCAAGACTTTTCTGATAGCTTCTTTCCAAGTCATAATTGTTTGTGGTTTTAGATTTTTGTGCAATTTGGCAATCTCGTTTTATCGTGTGTCCGCTGCCATCTGACTTTTGACTCCTTTCTCGGAGTCTTGTTACTTTTGTCTGATGAAAATCTGCAGAGGACAGCCGGTGAAGTCGAAGTTCTCGCGAAGACGGTTTTCGAGGAAACGGCGGTACGGTTCGCGGATGTACTGCGGAAGATTGCAGAAGAACGCGAAGGACGGACTGCGGGTCGGGAGTTGGGTGATGTATTTGATTTTGACGTATTTGCCCTTCCATGCCGGTGGCGGATAGTTCTCGATTTCCGGAAGCATGACCTCATTCAACTTTGATGTCGGAATCTTCTTCGAGTAGTTCGCATAGACCTTCTCTGCGGCATCCAGCACGTCCATTATCCTCTGTTTGTTGAGGACAGAGGTGAAGATGATCGGAATGTCGTTGTTCGGGGCAATGCGTTCCCTGATTGCCTCGGTGTATTTTTTCATTGTGTTGCTGTCCTTTTCGACCGCGTCCCACTTGTTGACGACAATCACGCATCCTTTGCGGTTGCGTTGGATGAGGTTGAAGATGCTCATGTCCTGAGCCTCGATGCCGTTCTGGGCGTCCACCATGAGAATACATACGTCGGAGTGTTCGATGGCGCGGATGGAACGCATCACTGAGTAGAACTCAAGGTCTTCGTGAACTTTGCTCTTGCGGCGCATTCCAGCCGTGTCGACGAGCATGAACTCGTGACCGAACTTGTTGAAGAGGGTAGCTATCGAGTCCCTTGTGGTGCCGGCAATCGGGGTTACGATGTTCCTTTCAATGCCAAGCAGAGCATTCGTGAGTGAAGATTTGCCTACGTTCGGGCGCCCAACGATGGCGAAGTGCGGAAGTTCAGGATGCTCGTCGTTGTCAGCGGAAGCATCTGCCGGCAGACGGCGCACGATTTCGTCCAGAAGGTCTCCGGTGCCGCCTCCGTTTGCGGAAGATATGCTCCAGACTTCACCGAGCCCGAGAGAATAGAACTGGAAAGTGTCGTAAACCTTCTCTCCGGAGTCCACCTTGTTGACTGCGAGTACCACGGGTTTTCCACTGCGGCGCAGCATGTCGGCAATTTCCGCATCGTAGTCTGTGATTCCGGCGGAAGCCTCGACCATAAATAGCACAAGATCAGATTCTTCCACAGCGAGTACGACCTGTTTGCGAATTTCTTCCTCGAAGATGTCGTCGGAGTTTGATGTGTATCCTCCCGTGTCTACAATCGAGAATTCCGTCCCGCACCATTCACATTTTCCGTAGTGACGATCCCTCGTGACTCCGGCGGTCTCATCGACAATTGCTTGGCGCATCCCGACCAGGCGGTTGAAAAGCGTCGATTTGCCGACATTCGGCCTTCCTACAATAGCTACTAAACTCATTATTGCCTTTTCTTTGTTTCTGCCGGGAATGTCCGGCTGTTGTTAATATCCGAGGCTCACGCCTTCGTTTTCGGGTGGAGGTCACATCCTGCGCACGAGCTACATCCGAGACTCTCACAGTCCGCCGCGCGTTTCTTGTCTCCCCACATCTTCATTTCATCTTCCTTGGCGCACTTGATTCCCAACTTCTTCATATTCTTATTGTTCGAGATCTCCGTCTCCGGAAACTTTCCGTTTTTGCGGAATATGATGTTGAATCCCAGTCCGATGAAGCAGAATGCGACAAGAATAAGCGTTGCGATGAAAATTTTCATAATCAAGTGTCTCCTAAAATCCTACAAAGATAGTAAGAATTTTAACCGCAGCAACCTCACGGTTGTGAGGATTAAAATTATCGAAGTGCAACGCCGCAGATGCGCCGCTTCTGAAATCAGTATATAAAGCCTGTGCTTATAGGCTCGTTGTTGTAAACTTTCTCAATCACAGAAGCAAATATCCCCGTCATCGAGCATACCGTAATCTTGCTCTTGTCATCCTCAGGCTTCTTGCTCAGCGGAATTGTATCGGATACAATCACTTCCTCAAGGGCGCTGTCCGCAATCTTCTTATAGGCGTTGCCAGAGAAAACGGGATGTGTAGCACATGCGCGCACACTCTTCGCCCCCATCTCTTTCAGCACGTTCGCCGCCTTTGTGAGCGTTCCTGCCGTGTCGATCATGTCGTCCACGATGATGACGTTCTTTCCCTCTACGTCACCGATTGCCGTGATTGAACCCACCACGTTTGCCCTCTCGCGTGACTTGTGGCAGATGATGACAGGGCATTCAAGATGCTTGGCGTAGGCGAGTGCCCTCTTTGCGCCTCCCATATCCGGAGCCGCAATGGCGAGATTTTCGATGTTCAGTGACTTGATATATGGGACGAAGATGGAACTTGCATAGAGGTGGTCAACCGGGAAGTCGAAGAATCCCTGAATCTGATCGGCGTGGAGGTCGCAGGTCATAACACGGTCACATCCTGCTGCGTGGAGAAGGTTTGCGACAAGTTTTGCTCCGATTGAGACCCTTGGCCGGTCCTTCCTGTCTTGACGTGCCCAGCCGAAGTACGGCATCACTGCAACCACCTTGTAGGCGGAAGCCCTGCGCGCAGCGTCGCACATGAGCAGAAGCTCCATAAGGTTCTCGACAGGAGGAAATGTTGACTGGATGATGAATACGGTCGCGCCTCGGACACTCTCGAGGTAGGCCGGCTGAAATTCACCGTCGCTGAACGTAACCGTTTCAGACTGTCCAAGTTCAAGATTCAGGCATTTTACCACCTTCTCGGCAAAATCCTTTGATGCCCTGCAGGCAAACAATTTGATCTGATGCTCTCTATCCATCTTTCTCTATATTTTGATTGTTGTTAAACTGTCTCTCCATTCATTACTCTTTCTCCGCAGACTTCACATCGGTATTCTGCGGCGTGCCGTCATCGTCTTTCCCGAGGTTGTCCAGCACGCTTCCGATGTAGTCGAGGATCTCCTCGCGTCCGGCTCCCGTTTCCGACGAGCTCACGAAGCACGGAGGAAGTTCCTCCCAAAACTCCAGAAGCTGCTTCTTGTCCTTCTCGATCTGCGCGGCCAACACATTCACACCCTGTTTGTCGCCCTTGGTGAAGATTATCGCGAACGGAATCCTCCTCTCTCCGAGTTCCATGAGAAAATCAAGGTCAATCTTGCCGATGTCATGACGAGAGTCGATGAGCACGAAAAGGTTGACCATGTCGGGGGAGAGGTTTATGTAGTTGTTGATTACCTGCTGGATTTTCTGGCGCTCTGAAGCCGAAGCCTTGGCGTAGCCGTAGCCGGGAAGGTCGACGAGATACCAGCTTCTGTTTATGAGGAAGTGGTTTACGAGCCTGGTCTTTCCGGGCTTCGCTGAAGTCATTGCCAGTTTTCTGTTGGCGGTGAGCATGTTTATGAGAGACGATTTACCGACGTTAGACCTCCCGATGAACGCGAATTCCGGGAACCTCTGCTTCGGCCTTTCTGACACACGTGTGCTGCTTCCAGCAAAAAGCGCTTCTTTGATTTTCATCTTATGTGACCACTTTTCTCGGACAAGGAAATCCCGTCTCCGAATTAAGCCGCAAATATAGTCAAATTTTTCTTCAAAAACTATATGTGTGGAAACTTGGTGACGACATTATTTGATATTGTTTGACAGAAGTGACGACTTCCGAAAGCCTTTTTCTGCAGAACGAAATGAATTTTGTTTCTGAAAAGCATTATATTTGCAGTGTTTTGGAAATATAATGCAATGACGAGCTATTTGGAATTTCGGGAAAAGTTGCTGCCTGACGGATGTTTTTCGGTCCATCAGGCAAGGGCCTGTTTCCCAAACTTTGATAGAAATAGCCTCACGCGCTGGTCACACGACGAGTTGCTGATAAAGTTGCGGCGGGGGTGGTATGCATTTCCGGAAATGCTTCGTCGTCCCGATTTCTCGCGTTATGTGGCCTGCCGTATATATCGTCCGTCATACATCAGCCTCCATATGGCGTTGAGCATTTACGGAATGATTCCTGAGGCGGTTACCGACATCACTGCGGTGACGACGCTGAAAACCGCTCATTTTGAGAACAGTTTCGGGCAGTATTTCTATCAGAACTTGAAGCCTTCAATGTATTTCGGCTACAAGCCCGTTACTTTACCTCCTGCCACATCCGCGGTCGGCAGCCCCGTTCAGACATGGCTGCTGGCTCATCCCGAGAAGGCTCTGCTTGACCTGCTCTATCTTTATCCGTTCTATGACAGTGAAGCGGAACTGGAACAGCTACGTCTTGACGAATACTTTATGACAGAGGAACTTGACACCTACCGCCTGACGGAATACCTCAGTAAAATCGGATGCAGAGCTTTGGATAGCAGAGTAAAGAAATTATTGAAAATATACGGAATATGATAGACATCTCTTATATCAACGGCTATTTCCCACCGCATCTTGCATCAAATGCGGCGTTTCAGAAGCATATCCTCAAAGAGTACATACAACTTATGGTACTTGACTATCTTGCGGACACTCCGTATATCGGCAAACTCGCATTTATAGAAGGGACGAATCTTCGGCTCATCAAGGGGATAGACCGTTTTTCCGAAGACCTTGATTTCGATTGTAAGAATCTTTCCGAACCGGAATTTATGGAAATGACGGACGGTATAGTCGCTTTTTTGAAAAATTCCGGACTTAATGTCGAATCCCGCGACAAGGTCAATCCTAAACTGACGGCTTTCAGACGCAACATTTATTTCCCGGAATTTCTCTTTGAACTCGGTTTGACAGGTCACAGGGACGAGCGTTTCCTCCTGAAAATAGAGGCTCAGGACCAGGGCGTGCCATATCCTGTAGAGACTCGTCATGTCCAGCGCTGCGGATTCTTCTTTTCTCTGCCGGCTCCTCCCGATTCGGTTCTGCTTGGTATGAAACTGTCGGCTCTGCTCGCGAGGGCGAAAGGCCGAGACTTCTATGACTGTATGTTTCTTATGCAGCAGACCAAGCCATCCTACGAATTTCTTTCACAAAGAGTGGGAATAAACGATGCGGAACAGTTGAAAAATGCAATCAAGGATAAACTGTCCACCATAGATCTGACTGTCAAGAAACGGGACTTTGAACACCTGCTCTTCAATCCTCGTTCTGCCGATCGAATCCTGCAATTTGCGGAATTTGTGGATGCGAATTTGTGACAGAGGATGTTCGTATTTTATAGCTTTATTATGTTATTTAATGCATCAATATACTCAAATCCTATGTCTTTGGATGCAAGGACACAAAAACCGGAGATTATTGGAAAATTTTTCCGGAATTTGTTGGAAATAAAAACCGACAAATTCCGGAATCGTTTTCAGATAACCCCTCATATTCTTTCATTAAGGCGTTCATTATGCTTTAATTTGCGGAGTATGGCCGTCTTGAAAATCTTGATAGAGGGCTACCGGGCCGAGATGCCAAGCTTTTGTAGATTCGTCCTCCAACCTTGCATACATTTCTGACGAGTACAGAATCTTTATTGCCTCGACTATGCTGATGCCCCTATCTTCTGCAAGCATATTTGCCATCCAACTCATTTTGGACGGAAGCAGAAGATAGACATTCTGTTGAGTAATTGTCAGATTCATAACAAAATCTCCTTTGCCTCTACAAACTTAATATATTCAAGAGCCTCTGATGTGTGGAACAGATACTGATCCACGAGTGTGTAGGTCTTAAGCTCAGAAATCAATGTCTTCTTATCTATCAAACCACCTTCGTACAATGCGAATGCAGCATATACTTTATCATTTGCTACCGGACCATATACAAGGTCGTATTTATGCACAAAATCTTTCTTAGTACGATTCTGCATCACAAAATCAACCCATTCATCAGTAGGAGTCTCAAACACAAGAGCCTTCAGATTGTGTAACGCTGCTTCATCAAACTCATATACGCACACATAACCTTTGGTGGCTTTCCTTTCGCCCATTCTGCGTTTTACCCAATCCTCCGCCTGTTTGTAAGATGTTGTTGTATAGAAGCCTTGACCATAGTCAAGTGTACGATTAGACTCCCGAATCTCCGGAGCCTCAACTTTGTCTATGCTTCCATGATAGATTCTCATACACTTTCTCTTTTTCTTGCTCTTATAAATTCATCAATATCTTCCAGAATCCACTGGCGGCTCTGCGTATGCAATACCTCCCAATGTTCCGCCAAATATTCCAGAACTCCATACTCTGCCAGCAAAGCCATTGCCTCAGCACCGCTGATTCCTTTTTCGTTCTTGTACTGCTCGATGCAGAACGAAATGAAATATGCTATGTCCTGTTTCCTCTTATCCATGTGACAACGTTTTAAATCATCAGCACAAATCACATTTCGCTGTTTCTTGCGAAGATAATGAGAATATTGCAAACTTGTGCTGTATAATGCGTACAAAATGAAATCTAAGTCTTTGTCTTTCTCGGATAGGAAGCAATTCATTTCGCAAAACTTCCGGAATTTTGATTTTACATTTTAGACATATTAAGACTTCTTGAGGAAGGATTCTTTGAGTTTGTAGAGGCTGATGCCGTTGAAGGAGAAGTATTTCGGGCCTTGGCAGAGGCCGGAGACGCTTCTTTTGTTATGTGGCATATACTTGGCGGTAAATTCTGCGAGGGTGTATTGTTCGCCGTCACATTCAACCTTGTTGTCTTTTGCTACGATGAGTTCTGTGCCAGTTGGGGTGTAGATGATTTTATCACCAACGGATACGCCGTGTTCGAGGAGATTGAAGTTTGCGAATTCGGGGTTGATGAGTTCGTCTGTATTGAAGAGGGTTTCTTCTCCCATTGGCTTTATCATTGACTCTATGTACTCTATCTCTTCTTTGGAGAGGTTGTATTTTTTGTAAAGTTCTGCGTCAGTCCAAGGTTTTGACCAGTCTTGTAGAGGGACAAATTGATAAGAATCACGCGTTGAGTTTTGAGTTTTTTTCTTAATTGATACCATATATCTAAAGAATCTGGTCTTTATATAAGATATTATACTATCACATTCATTTTTTGAAAACTGTTGCTTAGGATTATATCCGATGCATAAGTAAGTGTCAGAGCAACAACTATTTGGCTCCGCATAGAATGGACTACCTAAAACTACAGGGTCATTACCTGTTCCACCTGCTTTAGGTATTAGAACCTTATGTAATTGTATCGACTCATGCCCCTTTGGAATATCTGATAATGAAATCCATGCAACACCAGACGGTTCCAGTCTTTTATTTAGGTAGTACTTAATTGGATGGTTTTTATCTTGTTTCTTTACATAGCCTTGCCAACCGGCTGTAAGTATGTTTTTGTCAATGTCTGTAAAATAGGCACGAGGCCCCACAAGACAAGAAAACGAACGGTCGTTATAATATGTACCATCAACCTGAACGACCTTTGATATAATTGCTAATGCGTTAGGGTCTCTTATTACAATTCCCGTTCCCGATGCATTGAGGCGTCCTTGATGAGTTATAACACTATCGTTCTTATGCAGATTAAATATACAGTCACCTATAAAAGATTGTTGATATAACCAATAACTGACGCCACCTTTAATTTCAACACCCGTAAAGCAATTTGTAGCATCGGTGTAGTCATGTATCTTTACAAAATGATTACAGTTCAACATATCATCCACCCAATCATCAGATATACCTCGACTGGATTTTGTCATCCACCTACTGGGGGTAATCATTGAAATATATTCGGGATTCAGCCTTTTTGCCGCATCTATAAACAAATGGTATATTGATGCTGCATATGAGCTATTAGATTCTGCTCCGATATTCTTCTGATACGGCGGATTTCCGACTATGGCGTTGAATTTCATATTCTCTTCAAGTGAGTTGTTTTTCCAATAATTGATGCCGTTGCTGACTTTATATACAAACAGTTTCGGCTGATTTGTGATTTTGTTGATGAGGTCTTCGAAGTATCTGGCATTTACATTCGCCTTGCGAAATCCTCTTAATGTCCTTTTGGTTATGCTCTTTGCCATCTGCGTCTTACAGACAATGAAGATGTTGTCGCAAAGTATCTTATCCCAGATGTCGTTTTGAATAGAGAGCGGAACATCAGTGGCGAGCAAGTGGGAGTCTCTATAGGCCTGTAGCTTTTCTGCAAAAACACTATATGCCATATAGAGCGGATACAGACCTGTTTTTGAGTTTATTTCAAGTATTCTTGTGTTCGGGTCTTTGAATACTTTTGACGTTACTTCCCCGCGATCAACAAAACGTGGCTTAATTGCTTCAGTCTGTGTATCTTCCTCAAAGAAGACTTGACCTCCGATGCAGTCACCTATGTGCATATTCACTACACGCCACGGGGTAAGGACTGTTTCTTTATCGGGATTGCGGAAGTATGAGAAGATGCGTGCGATTTCTCTTGTGCGTTCCATCGGGGCAAGGCGGTCTGCTGCACGAACGAGGTCTCGATAGTTCCGTCCGACTGCGCGGAACATATCAGGATCATAATATGGCGCAAACTCCTTGAAGAGTTCTTTGGTGACTCCTCGTGGCATAAATTCTTCCCAAGACTGGTCATCTATAAGGGCAGCAAAGTTCTCCAAAGTGATATCCTGACCTTCGTTATAGAGTTCGGCTCCATACATAAGGAGAGGGAGACGGATGGAGATTCCCCTGAGGATAGAAATGGCAGCGTCTGCATTTTTCTTTTTCTCTTTCGCCTCCTCCAGTCTTCGCTTATCTTCTTCTGTGAGTTCCTTTTTATTCTTTTTCTTGATGCGCTCCAGTTCTTTGTACTGCTCATTGGTCAGTCCGGTCTTAGCCATATCAACATCTGTCGATGCGTGGTTCGCTTTCGTTGCGCCTATGATTTTATGCAGACCTGCAAATTTCTCAAGGGCAGCAGCATCAAGTTTGCGGAGCATTTCGTGATTGTACAGACGCGGATCGTCACATCCATTTTTAGTTACACGGGTGATGTAGGCACGTTTGAGTTGCTCAAGCATACTTTCAACATTGTAGTTGTCCATCTTCGTTCCGTTGTAACCGATGACAGGACAGAAGTTCAGAAACTCTCCAAGTTTTACTCTGTCGCCCTGGCTGGCAGTCGCTTTTGTGCTGACTTTTGCGGTCTCAGCCAGGACTTTCAAAGTTCTATCCGGCGCAAAATCAAAAACATAGCAGTTCTCTTTTCGTCTGCCGTCATTTGTCGTGTATGGACTTTGAACACGGAAGATGGTCTGCATATAAGCCTTGGCATCTGTATTATTGGAACCGGCAAGCATCATTACTGCCGACCAAGGCCGGACTGTTACTCCGGTTGTAAGTTTTCCACAAGAGAGAGTGATAGTTCGCGTGTCTTCAGGGTTATCACCCATAGCTTTTTCTACGAGTTTGAGCGCATTGTCACTCTCGACTTCCTCGTCACCGTCTCCTGCAACATTTACTATTTCGAACTGCCCGAAAATCGGATGTTCTTTTAGAAGAGCAGATAAAGCTCGTGCCTCTTTGACTCCCGGAACCATCCAAAGTGTATGACGAAACGCATTTCTGAACTCAACAGTAGAGAATGGGTAGTTACTCTCCGGATCATATTTAATTATGAGATTCAGAAAGTTCTTGACATAATCTTCGTGGATGAATTTCCCAAGTGCACCCTCAGGCATTTCGCGATGGTCGCGCTCGATGTCTCCTGTCCACGTTCTGAAAAACTCCTTGAAGTTGAATGCTGAGTCCTCGATGTCCTCAAATCCTGCAAGGGATTTACCGAGGTCGAATGTAAAAATATTGAGACGGGGGAGACCTGCATAAGGGTTTGGATCACCGAAATGGTTGATGTCCCATTCTGCTTTGGCTTTTTGCTCCATTACATAATCCCAAGTGTAGATTTCATCTTCGGAGTAGTCTTCAAGAAGGTTGAAAGGAGTCCCGGAAAGGTTGAGTACGTGAGTGTTGGCTTTGGTAAGAAGCTTTATGACATTCTGACCGAGTTCAGTCTTTGTACCTTCATGCGCTTCATCAATGATGAGCATATCGTACTCTGCCTTAAATATTGCAGAGTTTTTATCGAATTTTCCTCCTGCGAGTTGCGCTCCACGCAAATCCTGCATTGATGCGAAGTAAACATAATGCTGGTTAGGATTTCTCTTGGCAACTTTTTCCAATAGTTCAAATGGTTCTCCCATTTCTCGTGAACCATAGGTGTAGCCGTCAAAGAGTTTGAATATTTTATGGAAATCATCGAACCAACCCTTATCAACCACAGGGCGATGTGTGAGAATCATCGTGCGGTGGAATCGACATTCCTTGACAACCTGCAGGGCAGAGAGAGTCTTGCCGAAACGCATCTTGGCGTTCCAAAGCATTGACTTTCCTCCGGACTGAAATTTACCAACTGTCTTTCTTATGGCTTCTTTCTGCTCGGGACGGAATTCAATTTCATCCTCTATCCGTACTATTTCCTCGGGCCGTATTGAGAACCTGCCTTCTTTGACGGCTTGGATTGCAGCCAAGGCGGTTTCTACGCTACATTCAAACCATTCACGTCCCTGATTTTTGTGAGAGAAGTCGTGACGCTTGATACCGGAACGCAAAAGGACTTCATGAACCGCCTTGTCATTGAAAGTGGTGATTATACCGCCGTGTATGGCTACAGTAAGTTCAGTATGTCTAAGCGTATATTCAATACCTGCGGTTTTAGTATATTGGTCTATGCGCTTGCGTGCTGCAGCATTGAGTTCCTTGCAGTTTGGAGGAAGAGTCAGATTTGTCGCTTCGTCCAAAGTAGCCTCACCAATCTTCACGCATCCGCTATGTGCTTGGTCGGCGATTGTAAAGATGTAAATCAGTTTCGCTTTAAGGGTGGAATAGTACTGCATATGGCTATTTTTTTATGAGGTCGATATAACGGATTGCTTTTCCTGTTGTCCAGTCCTTGATTTTTGCATAGACTCCATTGTGGCGACGAATATCTCCTGTCGCACAGCCGGGGCAGTGGGTAATGATTTGTTCACCCTCTCCGAAAAGGGATGGGATTTCTTCAATATCATCGTGGCAGGAGTCAGGTATAACTCCCTTCAGACCATCCATCTGCCAGAAATTCCAAGAGATGATTTCTGCTATTCGGAGGAGTTGTTTTTCTGTGGGAGCGGTGCCAAATCTTGCAGAATGGTGGTCGCAGAAAGTATATAGGGCATTTTCACGAGCGAGAAGCAGATTGTCACCTTGCCACTCAAATGCGTAAATGGACTGATAGGCTTTGGTTGCCCATTCGTACCATTCTGCGGCGGTGTCTGTATTTTCAGACACTATGCGAAGTTTACGGTCGAGAAGTCCTATGCGGTCTTGAACGGGAATGGTGTTGCCGGTAATGGTATCATAACGGGAGATAAGATATGGGGCTTCGCCACAGGTGATTTCGAGGCGAATGTCGAGAACATAGTCTGTCCATAATTTCCCGTCTACGGTGGGGAACTGTATAGGCTTTTGATTAGAAATCCATCCTTTTTCAACTTCTTCGTTGAAGACTCCCGGTCGTCCAAACCATTCATTGTCTATGAGGTTATTCTGGCTGTTGCATATCCAGGAAGGAGTGAAGACTTCTCCTTTGTCACGGGAGCGGGACTGCTGTTCCTCCTTGCTTTTGAGAACACGAGGGCGGATAAGACTTTCATTTTCGCCTGTAATTGATGAAATTTGAATCGGGGCATCAGGAGCATATTCGCTTCCTAATGTCGCATAGTTTTCTGTAGCCCATATAATATGAGAGGCTTTCTTACCACGTTTGGGATGACTGTGATCGGATAGGAGGACTTCAAGCACAACAATGGCAAGAGAATGGTAAGCAGACTGCTCCATTCCCTGCTGTGTGGGGGAATTGAGACCCCCGGAAACAATCTGGGTGTCCATTATGCGCTTTCATTGTGGCATTTGATTTATTCGAGAGCGGCACTCTGGACCTAAAAAAGCGTGGACAAGTCCTATCCACACTTAAGAGGCCCTGAGATGCCGCGAAAATGAATAAGTCTGTCCACGCAAAGCGCAGACATCTACTGACTTACTCGGTTTTCGCTATTAGAAATTTCTCAGGTTTCTTAAGTACCGAATAAATAGCAAATGCTATGTTGTTATGTAAGTATGCAAGTGTATTGCTTGGCAAATTTAATTATTTTCAGTGAGAATTCCGAATATGAGGATAAATCAATTATATTCTAGACACGCTCCATCGTCTTTTTGCGGAGATGGAATCTACAAGATTCGCTTTTCTTCCGACTATGCAATTTTTAGGTGGTGAATTGAAAAAACGCTATTTGTTGCATTTGTTTCTGACGAATACAGAATCTTCTCTATAGAAAAACTCTTGAAGAAGTGGCTCCCCGCCTCTTTACATCAGAAACTCAATCAGGTTTGAGGGGGTTATACATTCAAATGCGGCATCAGGGTATGCTGTGGTGAATGATGTCGGAGCGCTTACACGTTTGCCCTCTTTTTTCTTGATTTCGAAACCCGTCATTACTCCGTCTTCGATCTCGATGAGGTCGATTTCTTTCTTCTGTTGGGTTCTCCAAAAATAATGCTGAACAAATGTTCGTCCGATATAGTCATTTCTCTTGATTCGTTCTGCAATCACAAAATTCTCCCATATATGCCCCAGTTCTTCGGGAGACCTTAGTGAAACAGGAGCCATATTGCCGATTACACTATTACGGATTCCCATATCCCAGAAATAGAGTTTGCGTGCGAATTTGAGTTCGTTTCGCTGGTTTTTGGCGTATGATGGGAGTGTGAAGATGATATAACTCTTCTCAAGAATTTCGATGTAACGCTCGATAGTCTTGGCGTCAACACCGACGAGACCGGAGAGTTCGTTCGCTGATATTGTTGAACCGATTTGGAATGCCAGCGCCTGTACCAATTTTACGAGTTTATCCGGTTTGGCAATACTGTTTTCTTCCATAACATCTTTATAGAGATAGCTGTCAACGAGTTCTTTAAGAATGTCTTTTTCTTCTCCGGGCGATGTCACCACTTCCGGGTAGTATCCATAGATGAGTCGGTGGTCAATCATACGGGACTCTTCAAGGACGCTGCTATGGTCAGCCATCTCTTTGAATGAGAGTGGGTAGAGTTTGAATTCACGTTTACGACCGGTTAAGGACTCGTTGACGGCTGCTGCAAGTTTGAATGCGGAACTTCCTGTGACGATGACACTGACATCTTTGAATTTCTCCGCTGTGATTTTTAGCATATTGCCGACATTGTCAATCTTTTGAGCTTCATCGACCAAGAGGAAATTCTTTTTGCCGATTAGGGTCTTCAACTTGGCTTCATCGACATTTGTGAACATCGTCTGTGTATCTGTGCTGTCTCCGTTGATTTCAAGTACATCAGCATTTGGTGGGATAATGGCATTGGCAAGGGTTGACTTCCCGACCTGGCGTGGTCCCATTATAGTGACGACTTTTTTCTTCGCGAGTGCTTTATGGATTTTTTCTTCAATAGCTCTTTTTATCATAATGTCATCCTTAAAAAATCTTGTGCAAAGATAATCAAATTCCATAAATCTTAAAAGATTTGCGGAGTGGACTCCTGAAATATTATAAGATTTGCGGAGTTTGAGGGATTTTGGCCTTCTGCCGTCCCCTTTCTCTCTATTTCCCGATAAACTGGGAGACAATCAGCCAAAGTGAGACGGCAATCTTTACAAAATATTATCTATCTTTGGATTCACAACGCGATGTGATACTAAGTAATCGTTAAAATAATTCAGAACATAAATATGAAAATTGTTTTTCTTGATGCTGCGACGATGGGGGATGTTTCTTTCGACCCGATACGCGAAAAAGGTGAACTCGTCCTCTATGACAGTTCCAACGCTGAAGAGGCAAGGGAACGTGTCGCGGATTGTGACGTTTTGATAGTCAATAAGATAGTAGTAGATAAGACTTTGATTGATTCTGCTCCGAGGCTTCGTCTTATCTGCGAGGCTGCGACCGGTGTGAACAATATCGACGTCGGATATGCCTGGAAGAGGGGAATCCCGGTGCGCAATGCTGTGGGGTATTCTACGGATTCTGTGGTGCAGTCGACTTTTATGCACATTCTGTCTCTTATGGGAAATGCTCCGTATTTCGATGCCGCAGTGAAGAGCGGTCATTATTCGAATTCGGGAATATTTACGGATGTAAGCGTCGCTTGGAATGAACTTTCGGGGAAGACAATCGGTGTCATCGGAATGGGGAATATCGGCAGGAAAGTCGCACGGGTGGCCGAGGCTTTCGGAATGAGAGTGGTCTATTATTCGACTTCCGGAACATCGCATTGTGCTGAATATCCGTCACTTCCGCTGAAAGAACTGCTGGAAGTCTCTGATGTGGTTTCGATTCACGCTCCTCTTAATGAACGCACTCGTGGACTTATTGGCGAGGAAGAACTCAGCTTGATGAAGCCTTCGGCGTTTTTGGTCAATGCCGGTCGCGGAGGCATTGTGGATGAGGCGGCTCTTGCGCGTGCTGTGGATGAGGGGACGATTGCGGGTGCGGCGCTTGATGTTTTTGCCATAGAGCCTCTTCCTTCGGACAGTCCGCTGCTGAAAGTTTCTCATCCTCAGAGGCTGCGCTTCTCTCCCCATGTCGCTTGGGCGAGCGTTGAGGCGAGGGAGCGCCTTGTGCGGCAGATTGCTGAGAACATACATAATAATAACATACTAAAATGAAAGAATATATCGTCGCTCTCGACCAGGGAACAAGTTCTTCAAGAGCAATCGTTTTCAATCGGAAAGGTGAGGCGAAGGCCGTGTGTCAGAAGGAATTTACCCAGCATTTCCCACAACCCGGAATGGTGGAGCACGACCCGATGGAAATTTGGGCAACGGAATATGCGGTGATGACGGAGGCTGTGACCTCTCTTGGACTGGGAGGTGCGGACATTGCGGCGATTGGCATCACAAACCAGAGGGAGACTACCATTGTCTGGGATGCAGCGACGGGTAAACCGATTTGCAATGCTATCGTCTGGCAGGACCGCCGTACGTCCGAGTATTGCGACTCTCTCAAAGAAGCCGGGCTCACTGAAATGATTCGTAGCAAGACGGGACTCATTATTGACGCATATTTTTCCGGAACGAAGATTCACTGGATTTTGGAAAATGTGCCCGGGGCTCGTGAAAGGGCGGAAAGGGGAGAATTGCGTTTCGGAACAGTTGACAGTTGGCTCGTGTGGAATCTGACCGGTGGACACGAACACGTGACGGATGTCAGCAATGCTTCGAGGACGATGCTCTTTAATATCCATACGCTCCAATGGGATGCGGAACTTCTTGATATTCTAAGTGTTCCACTTTCTATGATGCCGCAGGTGAAGTCTTCTTCCGAGGTTTATGGACGGACTTCGCTCCTTGGGGAGGATGTGCCGGTTTCGGGAATTGCAGGCGACCAGCAGGCTGCTCTTTTCGGACAGATGTGTACAGAGCAGGGCGCGGTCAAAAATACCTATGGCACAGGATGTTTCCTTCTTATGAACACCGGAGAGAAACCTATCGTGTCGAAGAATAATCTGCTGACTACAATTGCCTGGAAACTCGACGGAAAGGTGACTTATGCGCTTGAAGGGTCGATTTTTGTGGCGGGCTCTGTCGTGCAGTGGCTGCGTGACGGGCTTGGAATCATCCGAAGTTCGTCTGAGGTTGAGGCGCTTGCCGCTTCGGTTCCGGATGCGGGAGGCGTGTATATGGTGCCGGCTCTCACGGGACTTGGCGCTCCGTATTGGGACCAGTACGCGAAGGGAAGCATCCACGGCATCACTCGTGGCACGACTGCGGCTCACATCGCCCGTGCGGCTTTGGAGGGCATAGCTTTTCAGACTATGGACATAGTTTCTGCGATGGAGAAGGATGCGGGAGTTCCGTTGGGTGAGTTGAAAGTGGATGGAGGAGCGTCGCGAAACAATCTTCTGATGCAGTTTCAGTCGGATGTGCTTGGAACAAAAGTGGTTCGGCCTCTTGTTACTGAAACTACGGCTTTGGGTGCGGCCTATCTCGCCGGCCTGGCAGTGGGCTTTTGGAAGAGTATCGACGAGGTGAAGCGGCAGTGGCAGGCGGAAAGGATTTTCACTCCGACAATGGCGCCGGATCTTGTTGCTCTCGCAAAGAAAGGATGGGCAGACGCTGTTGACAGAACCTTGACCCAAAACAGTCCAAGAACAACTATAATCTGATATTTTTTTATTCCTTTTTATTGCCTAAATTTGCAAAGATGTGATTTTTACATCGATTAATTATGTGAACGGTTTGGAAAAGGAATATTTGAATCTTTTGGAGCTTCAGTCCCTTGTGCGCGAGGGACTGGAGGAGATGTTCCCGGAGAGGATTTGGTTGCGCTCGGAAGTCGCTTCGGTCAGTGCGAAGTTGGGCGGGCATTGCTATCTGGAGCTCTCGCAGACTGAGGATGAGCGCGTGGTGGCAAAGTCCCGGGCTGTAATCTGGGCTTCGCGCTGGAGGGTGATTAAGCCGTTCTTCGAGTCGGTGACGGGAGAGTCGCTGCGTCCGGGAATGGAGATTCTCGTCCAGGTGCAGGTCAGCTACAGCGAACTCTACGGCTTTTCCCTTTCCATTGTTGACATCAACCCCGAATTTTCACTCGGCAAAAAGGAAGACCTTCGTCGCAAAACCATCAAAAGGCTTCAGGACGAGGGACTTATGGACTTGCAGAAAGAACTTGCCTTCCCTTCTCTGCCTTGGCGCTTCGCCGTTGTTTCCTCTGAAGATGCGGCCGGCTACGGCGACTTTGTGCGTCATCTGGACGAAAACGAATTCGGCTTCAAGTTCGAACTCCGGCTTTTTCCGGCTGCTATGCAGGGTGAAGCCTGCCCTCAGTCGGTCTGCGATGCGTTGAATGAGATCGCGACCTGCGGAGAAAGCTTTGATGCCGTGCTCATTTTACGCGGAGGCGGTTCGGCGCTCGACCTTGCCTGCTTCGACGACTACTTGATGGCCCGTTCCATCGCCACCTGCCCGATTCCGGTGCTTACAGCTGTGGGTCACGACCGCGACTATCACATTTGCGATATGGTCGCATATTCATTCCTAAAGACTCCCACTGCCCTTGCCGACGAGATACTCGGGATTTTCGAAAGTGAAGACGCGCGGCTTGGGGATTTCGTTTCAAGGATGCGTCTTGCCATTTCCAACAGATTGAATATGATGGAGATGCGTGTCGAAAACCTGCTCACTCGGATCCTCTCTTCCGACCCTCGGAACATTCTCAAACGGGGTTATGTGCTTGTCACCGGAGGAGATGGCGTCGTCGTTAAAAAGGCGTCGTCGCTAAAGGACGGGGATTCGCTGCGTGTGCTTTTCGCCGACGGGGAAGTCGAGGCAGTGGTGAGAAATTTGCGGATGCGGGAATATGGTGCGGATGATGCCAGATAGGGTTTTGAACGACGGTATGATGATGCGGATAGGGCTTGGGCGATATGGCTATAATAGCTTGAACGATAATATGTTATATATCGGAATGTATGGAAAATAAAGAAAGATTCGATTATGATGCGGCAATCGCGGAACTCGAAAAAATTGTGTCGACACTCGAGAATCCGGACACGCCGATTGACGATATCGACAAATATGTCCGTCGCGCCAACGAACTTGCGGGGGGCTGCAAGGCCTGGCTTCGAGGGGTGAGGGACAGGGCACTGAACTAATACCATAAAATCTGAAATTATGGGGGAAATCAAGAAAATATACGAAACGGACGAATGGCTGAGGCCTTATAAAGATGTCATTGACGCTCGTCACGACCGCATTGTGGCGACAAGGGAACGCTTCTCGGTGGACGGCTCGCTTGCAAAAGGCATCAACAACCACCTCTATTACGGACTCCACCGCACGCCGGAGGGCAAATGGGTGTTCCGCGAATGGGCTCCGAACGCCACGAGAATCTATCTGATAGGGGAGTTCAACAACTGGAAGCGCAGCGATGCCTATGCTCTCAAACCGCTCGGGGGCGGGAATTGGGAAATTGTCCTTGACGACATCTTCCTCAGCCACGGCACCCTCTACAAACTCTTCATCGAGTGGCCGGGAGGCGGAGCGGAAAGACTCCCTTCCTATGTCACCCGCACTGTTCAAGACCCTGAAACAAAGGCTTTCTGCGCCGAAGTCTGGGAACCGGAAAAGCCCTACAGATGGCGTCACCGCCGTCCGGGCAAACGTCCGCATCCACTTATATATGAGTGCCATATAGGAATGAGCGGGGAACAGGAGAAAGTTTCGACCTTCACCGAGTTCCGGAAAAATGTGCTTCCTAAAGTCGCCGACCTCGGCTATGACACACTCCAGATAATGGCACTTCAGGAGCATCCATACTACGGCTCCTTCGGCTACCAGGTCTCCAACTTCTTTGCGCTCAGTTCGCGTTTCGGCACACCGGAAGAATTCAAGGCGCTGGTCGATGCCGCGCACGCAAAGGGTATTGCCGTCGTGATGGACATCGTTCACTCCCACTCTGTTGACAACGAAGCCGAGGGGCTCAGCCTTTTCGACGGACGGGAAGACCTCTATTTCTACAAAGGCCCGCAGGGACACCATCCAGCCTGGGGCTCACGCTGCTTCGACTACGGAAAAGACGAAACCAAATATTTCCTCCTCTCCAACTGCAAGTATTGGCTGGAGGAGTACCACATAGACGGGTTCCGTTTCGACGGCGTTACAAGTATGCTCTACTGGGACCACGGACTCGAAAGGGCATTTATCGGATATGACGACTATTTCAACAACTCTGTCGATGAGAATGCCGTTGAATATCTGGCACTTGCGAATATGCTCATACGCGAAGTGAACCCAAATGCATTCACGATTGCGGAGGACGTCAGTGGTATGGCGGGGCTTGCGGCACCTTTCGAGGCGGGAGGAGTAGGATTTGATTTCAGGATGGCAATGGGTATTGCCGACAACTGGATTAAATGGATAAAAACCCTCAGTGATGAGCAGTGGAGTATGGGCGAAATCTGGTGGCAGCTCACGAATAAACGCTCCGACGAGAAGACCATCAGTTACGCCGAATGTCACGACCAGGCGATGGTGGGCGACAAGACCATAATCTTCCGTCTTATGGACGCCCAGATGTACACATCGATGAACAAGGACTCGCAGTCACCGGTGGTGGACAGGGGAATAGCCCTTCACAAAATGATACGCCTTGTGACGCTCGCTACCGCAGGGGACGGATACCTCAATTTCATGGGTAACGAATTCGGACATCCGGAATGGATTGACTTTCCTCGCGAGGGGAACGGATGGTCTTATAAATATGCCAGGAGGCAGTGGTCACTCGCCGAACCGGACTATTTGCGCTACAAATATTTGCGGAATTTCGACAAGGCAATGATTGGAATGGCGAAGTCGGAAGGCATTCTTGACGAGGCTCCGGAGTTGCTTGTTCAGGACGAACAGAAAAAAATTCTTATTTTCCGCAGAAAAAATTGTATATTTGCGGCGAATTTCAACCCGACCGAATCATTTGTGGATTACGGCTTTGCGGCTCCGCAGGGAAAATGGGTTGACATATTGACCACCGATGAACCGGAATTCGATGGATTCGGGCGGCTTTCGCACGACGCACACTTTACGGTTCCACAAAAGAACGCCAATGGGAACGACAGATACGATGACACTCTCTATCTCTATCTGCCGAGCCGTTGTGCTGTTGTGTTGGAAAAACGATAGAATGAAAAACAAAAGATAGGTATATAATATGGCTTTTCTTTCATTTAACAAATCCGAACTGGTGAATCTTGAGTATTCGCTCAAGAGAGAAATCATCGGCTCGAACAAGACGGGGGCGTATTGCAACACATCAGTTGTGGACTGCAACACGCGGCGCTATCATGGACTGCTGGCAGTTCCCGTCGACGCTTTCGGAGGAGAGAAGCACATTCTGCTTTCCGGCCTGGATGAGAGCATCGTGGTGAACCATAGACAGTTCAATCTTGGAATCCATTGCTACGGCGACATCTATGAACCACGTGGACACAAGTACATCGTGGACTTCACCGCAGCTCCGGTTCCGACTCTGACCTACAAAATCGGAGAGACGACCTTACGCAAATCCGTAATCCTCGCTCCCGATTCCGATCAGGTGATGATTAAATATGAAATCGTTTCCTCTCCGGCTTCCTGTGAACTTATTCTCAAGCCGTTCCTTGCGTTCCGCTGCATTCACAAGCTGACCAGGGAAAACCCTGAGGCACGCACCGGCTATCGTGAACTTGAAAACGGCGTTTCCTTCAATATGTATGAAGGATTTCCGGACCTCAATCTCCAGTTCTCGAAGGCTTCGGAGTTCCGCTATGCACCGTCGTGGTACAAGGGAATCACCTACACCGACGAGTATCGCCGCGGATTCGACTGCAAGGAAGACCTCTTTGTCCCGGGCACATTCTCACTCAAACTCAGAAAGGGCGAATCTGTGATTGTTTCGGGCTCGACGGCTGTTGAAGACGCAAAAGGGCTCTCCCGCAAGTTCACATCGATTGTAAAGAAAAAGGGAAATATAACATCCAATCTGGATCTTCTCAAGTACAATGCAGACCTTCTCATCTGCAACCGAAATGGTCACAAACAGATAGACGCCGGGTTGACGTGGCTTGAAACCGGACTTCTCCGAGAGACCATAGTCGCACTTCCGGGGCTCACTCTCTATGCCGGAGCCGGGGCAAAAGAATTCGAGGAGATTCTCGACAATCTCATCGCTGACAATGCCGAGAGACTCTCCACCCGTACCACCCAGATTGAGGCTCCACTCAGAATTGCCGACGACCTCCAGCAGTACATCGCCTTTGGCGCAGATGCGAAAAAAGTCTGGAAAAAATATGGTCCTGTGATTAAGGGCATCATTGAAAGCTATCTTCCGGGACATCGCGCGGAAGTGGCAGTTCACCCTAACGGACTTCTATGGGGTCAGAAATGGCGCACAGCCCTCTCTTGGATGAACGCCTATGTGAACGGAATTCCTGTGACGGAGCGTGCCGGCTACCAAGTCGAGACTAACGCATTCTGGTACAACGCAATTTGCTTCGCTCTTGAGATGGAGCAGAGATTTGCACCGAAAAACACCGCCTTTATCCAGAGGTGGAACGCCATCAAGACTTTGATTGATGAGAACTTCGAAAAGACATTCTGGATTCCCGAACGCGGCTATCTCGCAGACTATGTCGACAATGCCGGGCAGGGACCTGCGGTGCGTTCCAACCAGCTATACGCCATCGCCTTGGAATATTCTCCGGTGAGCGACGAAAACAAGTCTTCGATTATGCAGACCATTGCAAACGAGTTGATTACAAGCCGTGGCATCCGCACCCTATCGCCGAGAAACGAGGCTTACAGAGGCGTGTACGAGGGCTCGCAAATTGAACGCGACCTCGCCTACCATCAGGGATGTGCGTGGATTATTCCGCTCGACTACTACATCGACCTGGCTTTCCGTATGATTGGCCCTTCTTTCCTCAAGAGAGCCGAATACCTTATCGAGGGCTTCTACAAAGACATCTACAAGCACGGTGTCGGGGCGTTCTCCGAACTTTACGACGGAGACCCTCCTCACGAGCCGCACGGCGCGATTTCATCGGCTTGCAGTACTGCGGCGCTGCTTCGTATAGAATATCTGCTTGACCGTTACCGTCAGCAGACTACAGACAGGAAAGCGGTAAAAATAAAGGAGGAATAGGATTATGAGAGTACTTATGTTCGGTTGGGAATTCCCGCCACACATTGCCGGAGGGCTCGGAACTGCCTGCTACGGAATGACCAGGGGTCTTGCGGAGAACGGTGTCGAGGTGCTTTTCGTGATGCCGTCAGCCTCCGGGGACGAGGATCAGTCCTCCGTCCGCATCATAAATGCGAGTGATGTGGCCGTTGACACCATGTCAGAGACGGTTGATGAATTTCTCGGAAAGGTCCGTTTCGTACATGTTGGTACCAATATGGTTCCGTATGTTTCGCCTGAGGACTTCTCCTCTGTCGTTGAGGAAGAGAGGGCGCGTCAGATCAAGGATTTCCGCATAACCTACGGCCAGAAATATCAGTTCTCAGGTAAATACGGCACCAATCTTATGGAGGAGGTCGCCCGCTACGGAATGGTCGGAGGCACGATTGCGCTCCAGCATTGCGACGAGTTCGACGTCATCCACGCCCATGACTGGCTGACCTACCTCGCCGGCATAGCCGCCAAACAACTCACCGGCAAACCGCTCGTGGTTCATGTGCATGCCACTTCGTTTGACCGTTCGAGCGACGACAACATCGACACCCGTGTCTATGATCTTGAGAAGAGGGGAATGGAAGCCGCCGACAGGGTCATCACGGTCAGTGAGCTCACAAGAAACATTGTCATCAACAAATATGGCATTGACCCTGCAAAGGTTGTCACCGTCCACAATGCTGTGGACTTCTCCGGTCGTGCCGGCATCACCGTGCAGAGGGGAGTGAAAGACAAAATTGTCACCTTCCTCGGCCGTGTAACCTATCAGAAAGGCCCTGAATACTTCATCGAGGCCGCTGCCAAAGTCCTGAAGAGATGCGACAATGTGCGTTTCGTTATGGCCGGCAGCGGAGATATGCTCAACAGATGTATCCGCCACGTGGCGCGCCTTGGCATTGCGGACCGTTTCCATTTCACAGGCTTCCTTCGCGGAGACGATGTGAGGAAGATGTTCGCCCTGTCGGATGTCTATGTGATGCCTTCCATCTCCGAGCCTTTCGGAATCTCGCCTCTTGAGGCAATGCAGACCAATGTCCCTTCAATCATTTCCAAACAGTCCGGCTGCGCCGAGGTGCTGAAATATGCGCTCAAGGTCGATTTTTGGGATGTGGATGCTATGTCCGACGCTATTTATGGCTTGCTGAACTACCCGGCTCTCTCCGACTTCGCGACCCGCTGTGGCTACGATGAGGTGAACGCCCTCAAGTGGACGGCTGCCGCCGCTAAGGTCAAGGCGGTCTATGAGTCGGTCGTGAGATAATCCGAAGACGGCAGAATATGTGACAGCATGTGTTTGACAATAAAAGATTTATAAATATGAAAAAGTCAATTTGTCTGTATTTTCAGGTCCATCAGCCTAATAGGTTGAGACAGTACAGGTTCTTCGACATCGGGAAAAATTCCCACTACTACGATGACTTCACGAACCGCACCATCCTCAGGCGCATCGCGAAGAAGTGCTACCTTCCGATGAATGAGCTGCTTCTTGAACAGATTAAGGCGAACAATGGCGCGTTCAAGGTGGCTTTCTCAATCACCGGCACTGCCCTTGAGCAGTTCGACCGCTACTGCCCGGAGGTTCTTGACAGTTTCCGTGCGCTTGCCCAGACCGGATGCGTGGAGTTCCTCTCCGAGACCTACTACCACTCCCTCGCGTCTCTTGCTTCAGAGCCCGAGTTCAAGCATCAGGTTCTCAAGCACAAGGCGGCGATAGAGCATTATTTCGGACAGACTCCGGTGACTTTCCGCAACACCGAGCTTGTCTATTCGGACGACATCGCTGATATGGTCGACTCTCTCGGATTCAAGACCATACTCACCGAAGGTGCAAAGCACATCCTCGGATGGCAAAGCCCTAACTTTGTCTACAAGACCACTGCAAAGCACGCCCAGAAACTTCTTCTGAGAAATTCCGGACTCAGCGACGACATCGCGTTCCGTTTCTCCGACAGAAATTGGGAGAACTGGCCGCTTACGACCGACAAATACCTCTCGTGGCTCAAGGCCGGCGACGGCGAGATTGTGAACCTCTTTATGGACTACGAGACCTTCGGAGAGCACCAGGCTTCTTCTACAGGAATCTTCGATTTTATGAAATATCTTCCATCCGCTGTCATTGCTGACGGAGAGTTCGAGTTCGTGACCCCTTCAAGGGCTGCCAAGAAACACAAGGCTGTTTCCATTCTCGACATTCCTGATGCGATTTCATGGGCGGACGAGGAGCGCGACACTTCCGCATGGCTTGGAAACGAGCTCCAGAACGAGGCGTTCAGCAAGCTCTACTCACTTTCTGAGAAACTTTCCCTTTTGAACGATGCTGAACTCTGGGCAGATTTCGGACATCTTCAGGAGAGCGACCACTTCTACTACATGTGCACGAAATATTTCTCAGACGGTGCCGTACACAAATATTTCAACCCGTATGACACCCCTTACGAGGCATTCATCAACTATATGAACGTATTGAGCGACTTCATGATCCGCGTGGATCAGGCGTTGTCCTCAAAGGAACAGGAATAAATGGAAAACAACATCATCAGGCCGGACTACCTTTTTGAAGTCAGCTGGGAAGTCTGCAATAAGGTCGGCGGCATCTATACGGTCATAGCGACCAAGGCATTAAACCTTAGGACAGAGTACAAGAGGCATCACATCCTCATCGGACCGGACGTGTGGATGCACACGGCAAGCAATCCGGACTTCACGGAGGACCCGCTGCTGTTCAAGTCCTGGAAGGCGGCAGCTGCTGCGGAAGGACTCCGCGTGAGAATCGGAAAGTGGAACGTGCCGGGGCAGCCTATTGCCATACTCGTGGACTTCAAGCAGTTCATCACCTCGCAGAACGAGATTCTGACGGAATATTGGAAGCGTTTCAGAGTGGACTCCCTCACAGGAAACTGGGACTACAGGGAGTCGGCGCTATTCGGCTACGCCGCCGGAAAGGTCATAGAGAGCTTCTACAAGTACAACCTTTATCCTTCCGACAAGGTCGTGGCGCAGTTCCACGAGTGGATGACTGGAGCTGGACTTCTTTATATTAAGGGCACCGGGCTTCCTATTGCGACGGTCTTTACGACCCATGCGACTGTAATCGGGCGCTGCATCGCCGGCAACAACCTGCCTCTCTACGACGCGCTCGATAGCTATGACGCTGATGCTAAGGCACGGGAATTCAATGTAATAGCCCGTCACTCTCTTGAGAAGATTTCCGCGCAGAACGCCGACGTGTTTACGACGGTCAGCGAAATCACCGCCCAGGAGTGTCGCCAGTTTCTCGGACGTGCTGTGGATGTGGTGACGCCTAACGGATTTGAGCCGAGTTTCACTCTGTCCGACGAGGAATATCCGGCAAAGCGCAAGGAAGCCCGCAGGAAGCTCATCAGCGTGGCTTCTGCCATGTCTGGGACAGCGGTTCCGGATGACGCCATGCTCATGTGCATCGGCGGACGCTACGAGTGGAAGAATAAGGGCATAGACGTGTTCATCGACGCGCTCGATCGCCTCAACCGTTCCGACTACAGCGGTCGTAACATACAGGCATTCATAATGATACCTTCGGGACACCACGGGGCTGACAAGGAACTTGTCGCCAAACTCGGAGGCAATGGTTCGTCATACACGACGCAGATTTCGCACTATCTTATGAGTCCCGAGTATGACGCCATATCCCATCGTCTCACGGATCTCGGGCTCGACAATTCGGAGCATACGAAGGTGAAGGTATATTTCATCCCGTCCTATCTCAACGGAAACGACGGAGTGTTCAATATGTCCTACTACGACCTCCTCAACGGAATGGACCTCGCAGTTTTCCCTTCTTATTACGAGCCGTGGGGCTATACCCCTTTGGAGTCCCTCGCGTTCAAGGTCCCTACTCTCACGACGTCCCTCGCGGGATTTGGACTGTGGGTTCGCGGACACTACGGGAAGCAGCACCCGGGCATCACGGTGGTCACGAGGAACGACTCGAACTACAACAACGTCGTCGAGGAGACCGTTGGAAGGATACGCGAGATAGCGTCTCTTACAGCCGAGACTCGTCAGGGCTATATGGACAATGCCCGTGACGTGTCGAACATCGCGCTGTGGGAGAACAACATAGTCTATTACAAGGAAGCATATTCAAAGGCATTAAATAAAGTTATATCAGAAAAAGGAGCATTCCCGGAATTCAGGGATGAGAAACCAATGGAGTACAAGAAGAATGAAGTAAATCAGCCGTCGTGGAGCAGTGTTTTCGTCTCAAGGCATTTGCCTGAGTCACTGAAGGATCTGGAGATTCTGTCAAAGAACCTCTGGTGGTGCTGGAACGAGTCGGCCAAGAATCTTTTCAAATCAATAGATCCGGAGACCTGGAAGGCCTGTGGACAGAACCCGATTGCGCTGCTTGACCGCGTGAGCCTCAAAAAATTCAAGAAACTCAGCACGGATGTCGAGTTCCTCGGGCAACTTAAGGCGGTGAAAACTGAGTTTGACGAATATATGGGCCTGAAGGCGAAGAGGACGAACCCGTCGGTAGCGTATTTCTGTATGGAATACGGTCTTGATACGTCGCTGAAGATTTATTCCGGCGGCCTCGGCATACTCGCCGGCGACTACCTCAAGGAGACCTCTGACATGAACGTGAACCTCGTTGCTGTGGGACTTTTCTACCGCTACGGCTATTTCACACAGATTCTCTCCGCACAGGGAGCGCAGGTTTCCAAGTATGACGCACAGGACTTCATGAAGACCCCGGCCGAGCCTGTCCGCGACAAGGACGGTAACTGGGTGACAATCAGCATCGCTTTCCCTGGAAGAAATATCAATGCACGTCTTTGGCTCGTAAATGTCGGAAGGACAGAACTCTATCTTCTTGATACGGACTATGAGGACAACCTTCAGGAGGATAGGGAGGTTACCTACCACCTCTACGGAGGCGACTGGGAGAACCGTCTGAAGCAGGAGCTTCTCTTGGGAGTCGGTGGAATCCGTGCTCTTCGCAAGATTGGCTACTGGCCACAGGTATATCACTGCAACGAGGGTCATGCCGCATTCATCGGCCTTGAGAGGCTTCGCGAGTACATTGAGAAGCAGAACCTCAGCTTCGGCGAGGCTATGGAAGTAATCCGCTCGTCATCGCTTTACACGACCCATACACCGGTTCCGGCAGGCCACGACGCGTTCGATGAAGGACTTCTCCGCAAGTACATCGGTCACTATCCGCAGCGTCTGAAGATTGACTGGGAGACCCTTATGGGTCTTGGCAAGTTGAACGGTGCCGACCCTAACGAGAAATTCTCGATGAGTAATCTCGCCGCCAACATTTCCCAGGAGGTGAACGGAGTTTCATGGCTGCACGGCAAGGTGAGTCAGGACATCTTTGCTCCTATGTACCCTGGCTATCTGCCAGAGGAGTTGCACGTAAGTTATGTCACCAACGGAGTTCACTATCCGACTTGGACGGCTCCTGAATGGAAGGAAATCCATTCCAAGGTATTCGGAAAGGAATTTGAAACGCACCACTACGACAAGAGTTGCTTCGAGGGCATCTACAAGGTGACGGACGAAACTGTCTGGAATGTCCGCACAGAACTTCGCAAGAAGCTTATCGCGGAGGTGAAGGAGCGTCTTTCGGACACCACGGCTGCGAACCACTATTCTCCGCGACAGATTGTGACCATAAAGGACACCTTGCGCGACGATGTGCTCACCATCGGATTTGCCCGTCGTTTCGCAACATACAAGCGTGCGCACCTTCTCTTCCGTGACCTTGACCGTCTCGACGAGATTGTGAACAATCCGGAGCGTCCGGTGCAGTTCCTCTTCGCAGGAAAGGCACACCCTGCTGACAAAGCGGGTCAGGACCTCATCAAGATGATTGTGGACATCTCCAAGCAGGAGCGTTTCATCGGAAAGATCGTGTTTGTGCCTAACTACGACATCACTCTCGCAAAATATCTCGTTCAGGGCGTCGACGTCTGGATGAACAATCCGACCCGTCCTCTGGAGGCTTCCGGAACATCGGGAGAAAAGGCTGCGATGAACGGCGTGATGCACTTCTCCGTGCTTGACGGCTGGTGGGTAGAGGGTTACAAGCCTGGCTGCGGATGGGCACTGCCTATGGAGCGCACCTACGATGACCAGAACTATCAGGACGAACTTGATGCTGCAACAATCTACACGATTATCGAGAACGACATCGCTCCTACATTCTATCACAAGGACCCTGCTACAGGACGTTCGGCTTCATGGATTGAGTATGTGAAGAACACTGTGGCTCAGGTGGCATGCAACTTCACGACGAACAGGATGCTCACTGACTATGTGAACCAGTACTACAATCCTCAGTCTGCGCGTTATGAGTCTCTCGTTGCGGATGACTACAAGGTTGCCCGCGAGATTGCCTCTTGGAAGAAGCGTCTGCGTCGCGCATGGGGACAGGTTGAGGTTGTTTCTGTCAGCAAGCCGGACAGCTCTGCTGGAAATGTGTCCATTGGACATGAGTACAGGGCAGGAGCCGTCCTCAACATCGGAGATCTTGACCCGCAGGAGATTGGAGTCGAGTTCCTTTTCGCTACACAGGACGCCAAGAACAGAATGCACATAGTCGAGAGATGTGAGTGCGCTCCAGTTGAGGTGAACGACGGCATCGTGAGATATGAGACTTCCGTTCTTCCTGAGACCACAGGTGTCTATCAGGTTGCCGGCCGCATCTATGCGAAGAACCCGCTTCTGCCTCATAGACAGGATTTTGAACTCGTGAGATGGCTGTAATTGCCACTGGATTTTTTGACGGAGTCCACCTCGGGCATCGGTCGGTCGTGAGACAGCTTGTCGCGGCCGCCCGGGAGCGCGGGACGGACTCCGTAGTCGTTACTTTCCGCCCGCATCCGCGTGCGGTGCTTCAACAGGATGCACCGCAGCTGCGTCTGTTGACGTCATTTTCAGAAAAACGTGCTCTTCTCCGCTCTCTCGGCATCGACAGGTTGGAGGTGATTCCGTTTACGCGTGAGTTCGCTTCGTTGACTGCGGAACAGTATATCCGTGACTGGCTCGTCGGACGCTTTGGCTGTACGGCGATGGTATTCGGCTACGACAACAGGGTCGGTTCCGACGGGGCCGACGCCACGGCTGTCAGCGCCATTGCCTCAAGTCTCGGTGTGGAGTTAATTCCGTGTACGGCACTCGGTGACATCAGCTCGACGAAGATTCGGGGAACTCTATCTGCAGGTGACGTGGAGGCCGCCTCGGCGATGCTCGGCTACGACTATTTCCTCAATGGAGTGGTGGTCTCGGGCAACCGCATCGGCCGCACTCTCGGCTTTCCGACAGCGAACATGCAGCTCTATGAGCCTCTGAAGCTCATTCCTGAGAACGGAGTGTATCTGGTGAGGGTGGAATTTCCTGAATCGGACGACGATGTCGTGCCATCTTCTTTTTCTTGCGGATGCCGTTACGGAATGTGCAACATAGGCTCCCGCCCTACGGTGAACCTCGGCACAAATGTCACGATTGAGACCAATATCTTCGATTTCGATGAGGATATCTACGGTCTCCCGCTCAGAATTTCATTCATGAAACGTCTTCGTGGCGAAACACGCTTCTCTTCCACCGCCGCCCTTCGCGACCAACTCGCGCTCGACCGAGCCGCCTGCCTTGAAATTCTCGGCCGAGTTGCCGAATGATGAAATTCAAAATCCTTAAATTAGATGACTTACGGATAAGTAAAAATCAAAAATGCGTATTTGTCTGACCGACGGAAAAATGGGTTCTAGTCGAAGTTTTGTCGAAGTTACAATCCGGCGCGACCCATCTTGACGGGGAAAGTCGGGAAGGTGGAGCGGTCTCCGTAGGTGTAGACGGAACTGCCGTTGACGCCGATGTAGAACATTTGGGTAAAACTCAACGTGCCGGAGGTCGTGCTGATGGAGAGGCCCTTCATTGTGGCGTTGCTGCCGTCGTTGTCGAGGTCGCAGGCACAGATGTAATAGACATCACTGTTGTCGTCCGCAATTCCGTAGAAGCCCTTGCTTGTGAGGCCCACCAGCATCTTTGTTACCTTGATTGTGCCGTTGTCGGTCACGAGGTCGTGCTGTCCGTAGTTGTAGGCGGTGATGTAGAGCTTTCCGGTCTCGTCATCGATAACTCCGTGCATAGGGGTGTCGGTGACCTTGTTCCAACCAGAGATGAGAAATGTGAAGTCCTCGCGTTTGTCTTCGGAAATCGTGAGGCTGTATCCGTGACCTGTGTTGTCTGTAGCTTCCCACCTGCCGAGCCACTTGTCATAGACTGTGCTCCAGTCCTTGCCGTCTATGCGGAACTTCTCCGAAATGGCGAAACTGCCGGTGAAGAAGCCGTTGCGGTCGATGCCGATGGCGACGGCGAAATAGCTCTTGCGGGTGCGTAGGGTGTAGTAGATGCTGCTCGTGCCGGTGAATACATACTTATTCCAGTTGGACGGATATTTCACGAGCAGGTTAGCCACGGCGGCCTTGACATAGGCGTTGATGTCGTTGTTGTAGAGTTTAGTGAGATTTTCTTCTGAGATCACGTCTATGAAATATCTGCCGTTGTCTGTGGATGTGTTGGTGATTTTGCGGTAGGACTTGTCCGCACCCTGCGGCTTTACATAGCCGTCGTAGGTGACAGTCCAGTTTTCGTTGAGAGTTGCGTCAGGGGTGAGGCGGAACTCAAGTATAGATGGTGTTCCGAACACCGTGCCGTCCGCGTCAAGGCCGAAGACGATTGCGCGGAGCTTCTTTGATGCCGGCAGATCTCCGAACTTTACTGACTTCTTACCCGAGTTGAGTACTGAAGGGATGTCTTCGAGTGCGGCGACTTTTGTGCGGAGCAGTTCCATCGCATCGCCCGTGAGATCCTCCGTCACGAAAGCGTACCATTCGCCCTCTCCTGACGGCGTGACCGAAATCTCGACTGAAGACGACGTTTCTCCGCTGATCTCCAATCCGAATTTCATGTCCGAATGCTCTGTCTTGAACTCGCAGCTCGCCGGCTTTCCGTAGACCGTGCCTTCTGCAGTGAGTCCGAATACCACATAAATATATTTTGTTGCGGGCGAAAGTCCATCCTCGATTCTGATTCTCTTAGAGCCACGTTCAAGAACTCCGGAAACTCCTCCATCAAGTGCAGATAGCTCGCGTACCTTGCGGTTTATTGCGGCTTGAACAGGGGTGCTGACATCGTCGTAGGCAAAGCCGTACCATGTGTTGCGATCCTTTCCGCTGTTGGTTATGAGAAAAGTCGCGCCTTCGGCCGTCGGTTCGGAAACCTTAATGCTGAACTCCACCTCGCACTCTCCGTCGCCCGTTCCTGTCTGGAGAAAATCTTCCGTACATCCTGAGAATAAGACAGATGCGATGGTGAATGATGTTAAAAACTGTAAGCAGAACCTTCTCATATTAGTGTAAAATTTGAAAAATCGCGCTGTGGGTGCTTAAAAGCATAGATTCACGTCAAAATTGACTGGCAAATATATGTAAATATTATTAAACTTGAGCGCTGTGATAGAAATTTTGCATATTTTGCTTTGAATTTATAGTATGGTTCTCTAAAAAGTGAAAGTTGAGGCGCGGATACTGTATGCAAAATATGAGTCAAAATGCGATACAATCGCGTCAGATTGGCTTTTGGTGTGAAAAAACATTGAAAACCAAATTGTAAGTAGCGTGATTTTTTCTAACTTCGATGCCGTTTCCAATGATTATACGCGTGTTTGGAAAGATTAGTAGTAATAATTTGTAATCAAATTTCCCAATGAGGTTTACAAATGTAGTGTTAGCCGCACTGTTTCTTTTCGTATCGATGAATTTGTCGGCACAAAAGCTTACAGTGACGGGTCAGGTTCTGGATTCCGTGACCGGGGAGGGCGTTCCTTTCGCCGGTGTCTTCGTCAAGGGGACGACGACGGGAGTCTCGACGGACGATGACGGGCACTTCGTCATCGGCCTCACCACCCAGGGGGGGGCAGAACTCCTTATAAGTTCAATCGGATATGTCGAACAGACAGTCAAGGCGGCTCCAGGTGATGAGCTGACGGTCCGGCTCGTTCCCGACTCTCAGGCGATTGACGAGACCATCGTCGTGGCCTATGGAGTCCAGAAAAAATCATCCTTCGTCGGTTCTGCGGCGCAGGTAAGCGGAGACAAACTGAGCAAGATGCAGTCGACCAACATCTCCAAGTCGCTTGAGGGTGCGGTCGCCGGTCTTCAGACTTCCAGTTCGTCCGGCACACCAGGTTCTTCAGCAAGCATAATCATCAGGGGACTCGGTTCCGTCTCTGCTTCGCAGTCACCTCTTCTGGTCGTTGACGGCGTGCCTTACGAAGGCAGTCTGAACTCGCTCCCGACTCATGACATAGAGTCGATGACCGTGCTCAAGGACGCAGCGGCGAACTCGATGTACGGCGCGAGGGGCTCGAACGGAGTCATAATCATAACAACAAGGCGCGGGACTTCTGACAAGATAAGGATAGAATTTGACGCGAAGGTCGGAGTGAACTCTCGTGGAGTGCCGACCTACGACATAATCACGAACCCGGCTGACTATTACGAGATGACTTGGGAGGCTCTGCGCAATGAAGTCTATTACGGCGGCTCTATGGGACTCGGGCAAGCGAACGCCTACGCTTCGGGTTCGCTTATCAGCAGGTATCTCCGCTATAATATATATAAAGGTGTCGAGGATGGTGAGGTTATAGACCCGGCAACCGGGAAACTCAATCCCGCAGCAACTACCCTCAAATGGATGGACAACTGGAACAAGGACGTCTTCAAGTCGGGAATTCGTCAGGAATATACCCTTGCGGTATCCGGAGGTTCGGAGAAGACGAAGGCGTATATGTCCGTATCCTATCTCAATGATAAGGGATATGTTCCCAATTCGGGATTCCGGCGCGTTTCGGCGAGGGCGAAGATTGATCAGAACGTCGCAAAGTGGCTGAAGGCCGGACTTAACATCGCATATTCCAACACGAATCAGAATCAGTTTGGAGCTGAGTCTTCGGGGTCATATTCCAACATCTTCTTTTTCGGGCAGAACATTGCCCCGATATATCCGATTTATCAGTACGACCTAGAAACGGGCGAACGACTCTACAGCGAAAATGGGGAGACGCTCTACGACTGGGGAGAGAAAAGGGCGTACGGACAGCTCTCGAACCCTTACGGGCAGCTTCTTTCATCGACGTTGAATTCCGTAAGGGACAATATGTCGTCGAGGGGCTATCTGGACTTCGACATCCTGAAGGATCTCAAGTTTACGGTGAACCTCGCCTATGATATATTTAACACTAAATCAGATAATTACACCACTCCTGTCGGAGGTGATGCAGCTACGGTGAACGGACGCGGACGGCAATCCACGAGCCGCTACTCCGCGTTGAACACCAACCAGCTGCTGTCTTGGACTCCGAATTTTGGACCTTCTCACGAGCACAGCCTCTCGCTACTTTTGGGACACGAAATCAAGAGTGACACTTCCTACGGACTTTCCGGCGAGATGACGAACTTCGTTGACCCGACAGTTTCCGATTTCGCCAATGCTGTGGTCTATCAGAACCTCAGTTCCAGCCGCACTTCCTATTTTCTTCAGGGGATTTTCTCAAGAGGGGAGTACAGTTACGCCAACCGCTACTTCGTCTCCGCCTCCTATCGCCGCGATGCCTCTTCAAGGTTTGCCCCGGACAAGAGATGGGGCAGTTTCTGGGCCGTCGGAGCATCGTGGAACGCGAAGCAGGAGTCTTTCCTTCTTCCGGTGGCGTGGGTGGACTACCTCAAGTTCAAGGCAAGCTACGGAACTCAGGGAAATGACGACATTGGAATGACAAAGGTCTATGAGGACCTCTACCGGATTGACCGCGTGGATGGCGAGGCTTCCATCGTGAAGGTGTTCAGGGCCGCTCCGGACGTGACGTGGGAGAAATCCAATAACTTCAACGCCGGCTTCGAGTCACGCTTTTTCGACAGGCTTTCGGTGAACGCGGACTTCTTCATCAAGGAGACCAAGGATATGATTTACTATCGTGCGCTCGCCCCGTCGCAGGGAAATCCGGCAAGCCAGCTGGTGAACGACATGGACATGATGAACATCGGTGTGGAGTTCGAGGTGGCGGCCGATTTGGTCAAGACTCGAAACTTCTCCTGGAATCTCGCGGTGAACGGGACTGCCTATCGAAACAAAATAACCAAGCTCCCGTCCAACGAACCTGAGGAGGGCTACGCTTCCGGGAATTACTGGCGAAAGAAGGGCGGCTCGCTCTACGACTTCTATATGTATGAATGGCTCGGTGTTGATGAGACCACAGGAGAACCTCTCTACACCGGCAAGGATGGCTCGCCTGTCCATGAGCCGGCAAACGCTAAGATGGTTCAGACCGGAAAGAGCGCGGTGCCGGACCTCTACGGAGGAATAACCTCCTCATGGAACTTCTTCGGCTTTGACCTGAGCGCACAGCTTGCCTATCAGGTTGGCGGCTGGACTCTCGATACGAACTACCAAGGGCTTATGTCCGCCGGTACCGCCGGAACCAACTGGCATAAGGACATCTTCCGCCGTTGGACTCCGCAGAACACCTCGACCGACGTTCCACGCGTGCAGAACCGCTATCAGGATGCCTCCCAGACATCGACTCGTTTCCTCACAAAGGCCTCGTACCTGAGCCTGAAGAACGTGACGTTCGGCTACACCTTCCCGAAGACGCTGATGCAGAAGGCGAAGATTTCGAACCTCAGAATCTATGTCATCGGAGACAACCTCTGGTACATCTCGCACAGGCGCGGGCTTGACGTGCGTCAGTCGTTCAGCGGAGCGACCGGATTCACCTACTCCGCGCTCAGGACCGTCTCCGCCGGCGTTTCGTTCACATTCTAAAACTGAAGGGGATATGAAAAGGATAATGATTATATTTCTTTCCGCAGCATTGGCGCTTTCTTCATGCAGCAAGATGTTTGATGTAGACTCTACCGGAAACCTAACAGGCTCGAAGGCCGCCCAGATGGTGGAGAAAGAGCCGGAATTTCTGTTCTCATACGTCTCCGGACTCTACTCATGGATGGTCACGCCGTTCACTGTCTATTCCGGTCATGACGACGGCGGTTTTCTGCTCTGCAACATGCTGACGGATTTCATGGGACAGGATATCGTCCTCGATGGAACAGAGAATTGGGGACAGTTCGACTATAATTTCGACTACGGGATGGAGCAGTATGTCCGGACCTACCAGTTCTGGACGCAGTACTATACTCTCATAAACAACGCCAACACGATTCTCGACTATATCCCCGCGGGCGAGGAACCTTCGTCCGTGCAGGTGAGGGGCTATCTCGGGCAGGCCTATGCAATTCGGGCGCTGTCCTATATGTACTTGATGCTCCTCTATCAGGACCCGGTCGATGAGTCCGGGGCTCTGCGTACCGATGCTCCTTCCGTTCCGCTGGTGTATGCTTCGAGGGATGGGATTCCTGCCGATGTCGCCTACGAACGTCAGGGGAGGAATGCATATTCCGTTGTGATGGAGCACATTGAGTACAACATCGCCGAGTCTCTGAAATTTCTTGATGGATATGTTAGGACGTCGAAAAACGAGATTGACCAGAGCGTTGCCTACGGAATCGCAGCCCGCTACTACCTCTTCGTTCAGAAGTGGGCAGAGGCCGCCTCTGCCGCCGCGAAGGCACGCGAGGGCTATGACATAATGGATCGCGAACGCCTGCTCGGAGGCTTTATGAACCTTGAGGACAACGAGTTTATGTGGGGATTCAATCACACGACCGAGACCCAGACAACCTACGTCTCCTTCTCCTCGCACATGAGCAACGACTGCGAGGGCTACGCAGGACTTGACCAGCCGGGCAAGCTGATTGACCGCTCGCTCTACGACAGGATGTCGCGCACGGACTGGCGTAGGGGGCTGTTCAACGGTCCGGAGGGCGACCCTAAGGCCAGCCCGAGCACCCCGGCCGCAGCACGGCCTTATGCCGCGAGGAAGTTCGGCTACATGGACCAGTGGCTTCAGGACTACATCTACATGCGTGCTTCGGAGATGGTTTTGATTCAGGCCGAGGCCGAAGCGCGGCTCGGGGATGGGGCCAAGGCGGCGGCAACGCTCGCGACGCTGATGTCGAGGCGTGATCCGTCGTGGAGCGCTTCCACAGTGACTGCCGCAGATGTTCAGATTCAGAGGCGCATAGAACTATGGGGCGAGGGTCACGGCTACTACGACATACGCCGTAACGGGCGCGGAATAGACCGTAGCTACGAGGGAACGAATCACACCCCGGCGAACAGAATTAAGGTGCCGGCGCACGACAATCTCTGGTGGTTCCAGCTGCCGCTGAAGGAAATCACCGAGAACGACAAGATTGACGAGTCCGAGCAGAATCCGTGGAGCAAAGAGACTACGGATGAGGATGAAAGCGAAAGCAAGGCTGCATCGGTGGCGGCTCAGGGACAATGGTGCGTTCGGGGTGGCCGTGAAATGAGTTCCGGATGGTTGTGCGACGTAAGAAATTGACTCAAGTTTCGCAAGTGCGAAACACCACATTTTGAGCCCTTGTGGCGAGGGTAAGTCCCCTCCCCGAGGGAGGGGATTTAGGAGAGGGGTAACGTGGACAGAAAAAGTGCGTGGGATTTGAGAGTTTGATGAATGAGATAAGTTTAATATTCACAATAAGTTAGAATACTTGTGCGACGTAAGAAATTGATATGATGAAAAGGATTTTGAAATATATGATTGTGGCAACGGCGCTGTGCTGCTCCTGCCAGAAAGCTGCGGAGAAGACCGAAGTTGAGGCCGGGTTTGCCGATGGTGGGCGCGTGCCGAGGGTCGGAATCGCCGAAAAGGTGGATGTCTATCAGTACGAAAAGCGTGTCTCTGCAACCGTGCTCGTCTCGGGAATCGACCCGGAGATGACGCATCTTGAAGTGGGGCTGCTATCCTCGCAAGACGAGTATTTCTCAGACCCTAAGGCCGTCTATGCGAAGAGGCAGAGGAACGGAAGCTATACGCTCCGCGTTCCGGTGACCCCAGGCAAGACCAATTGGATTATGGCCGTGGCTGCCTGTGACGGAGGGGCTGCATACTCCTCCAAGATTTCTGTAGATGTGCCGGACGTACCATGGCAGTACAAGATTGCGGACAGCTACTCGGGTACCTATCTCAATACGACAATCAAGCAGGGAGAGCAGTCCTATCCGGACCACAAGATTGTGCTGAAGTACAACGGCAGTTCAAACAAGCTGACCATCGGCAATGTATGCGCCTATTCCCTCGCGCAAGGACTCGACTACACGAAAGACAACAACGTGAACTACATCGTAGGCGATGTCGATATGGAGGCGAAGACCGTTTCCTTCCCTGTCACATCTTCTGGAATTGACGCCCATCTTGCCTCGGGGACTGCCCTGATGCCGTTTGAACTTAAGGACGACAGCATCTATTCCGGCAAGGAATTCATCTGGACCTTCAATGAGGACGCCACGGAGATTTCCTTCCCGATTTTCGGACTTGTCTCAGGAACCAGCATAAAGCAGTCCTACGATGCAGGAACATTCAAGGCAGACTGATTTTTGAGTTTCCAAGATGAGTGCGCGGGATTTGAGAGCTTGATAAATGAGATAAGTTTAATATTCGCAAGAAGTTAGAATACTTACGAAACTGGAGTAAAGAGATATGAAGAGATACGGATATATATTTTTGATGATTACGGCGGCTGTGACCGTAGGCTGCGCAAAGGAAGTTGACGCGCCCGAGACTCCGAAGGTTTCGACGGCGCTCACCGACTCCCCGTCGGCCGTTCCCGGACTTGTCCGCATTCAGGTCAGTGATGCCCTTGCGGAAGAACTGCTTGCCGCCGCGGACACGGATGGAAAGGTGAACCTTGGGGATGTTCCGCAGTTTCAGATCGATGGCCTTGAGATAAAGTCAGTCGCGACATCCTTCCACATCGGCGGCAAGTTCGAGAAGGTCCAGCGTGAGTCCGGACTCCACAAATGGTTCGACATCGAATACGACGAGTCCACTCCTCTCACCAAGGCCTCTGCCGGACTTTCGACAGTTGACGGCATAGCCCATATGGAGCCGGTCCACATCCCCGAAAGCCGCACCGTCTCGATGAATGACCCCTACTACGGGGTGCAATGGCACTACCACAGCACCGGGCAGGGAAGTGCCGTCTCAGGAATGGATATAAAGCTTCAGGAAGCGTGGGACCTTTACGGAGTGTATGGCAACAGCAGCGTGACCGTTGCAATCATCGACTCCGGCGTTGATATTGAACATCCCGACCTTGCCGGAAACCTTTGGACCAACGAGGCGGAGCTGAATGGAACGGAGGGACGTGACGACGACGGCAACGGCTATCGTGATGACATTCACGGCTACAACTTCGTCGCCGGTTCGGCCGCCATCCATGCCGAAAACCACGGAACTCATGTCGCAGGAACTGTCGGCGCGGTGAACAACAACGGAGTCGGAGTCTGCGGAGTCGCCGGCGGACGCTATCCGCAGAAGGGCGTGCAGCTTATGTGTCTTCAGATTATGGACGAGACCTTGCCCGACAAGGGCGCCAACATGCTGAAAGTCTTTCAGTACGCGGCTGAGAACGGTGCCGTGATTGCTCAGAACAGCTGGGGCTACAAGAAGGACGTGACCGAGATGCCGGATGGTGACGTCACTGCAATCAATTACTTCATCGACCACGCCGGAATGGATTCCGACGGCAACCAGACAGGCCCGATGAAGGGCGGATTAGTCATCTTCGCAGCCGGGAACGATGCGCAGGACTATGCCTTCCCGGCAAAGTACGAGAGGGTTCTCTCGGTGGCCGCCATAGGTCCAGACGGAAAGGCCGCCTACTACACCAACTACGGCGACTGGGTGAGCGTCTGCGCCCCCGGTGGAAACGAGCGTCTTGTCGAGGGCGGGATTTACAGCACACTCCCCGGCGCGAAGTACGGCTACCTCCAGGGTACCTCGATGGCCTGCCCTCACGTCTCCGGTCTTGCTGCCCTCACGCTTTCTGCCTGCGGAGGCCCGGGATACACCTGCGATAAGCTCTTTGAGACCATTGTGAACAGCTGCGATGAGTCGATTTATAAGTACAACCCGACGATGACCGGCAAACTGGGCAAGGGAATGATAAATGCCGTGAACGCTCTCTCGTCCATAAGCACAGTGCCTCCGGAGGCCGTTTCCCATCTTGAGGCCGCAGCCAGCTCCAACACGCTGAACATCATAGCCGACCTTCCGAAAGACCCTGACGCGGAATATGCCTATAGCTATAAGGTCTATTACAGCAAGTCTGCCTTCACCTCCCTCAGCCCGGCTTCAGCATCAACGGTCGTTTTCATCGCCTCTTCGCTTGAAGCCACGGAGGACGGCTATAGAAAGATAAGCCTGAAGGGATTGGACTTCAATACTAAATATTGGTATGCGGTTTCTGCCCTCGACTTTGCCGGCAACGAGTCGCCTTTGACCGAGGTTGCTGAAATCACCACAGGTGGCAACACTGCTCCGGAAATCACCGTGAATGACAATACTCCGGTCTCTCTCGAATCTTACGAAACTGCCTTGAGGGTCTATACCGGTTCCGACCCGGATGGCCATGCTGTAAGTTTCATCTGGACCTGTGACGAGCCTTCGGCCGTGTCCTTCGAGAAACTTGACGAGGACATCGTCCAGGTGGAGATTTCCGGAGTGAAATCCACGCCTGGCGAGCATTGGTACAGGCTCACGCTCACCGATGAATATGAAAAGGCAACCGTGCTTGAGGTTCCCTACACCGTGAAGGTCAATCATGCTCCGGTGCAGATTGCGGAAATCGGGACACTCGCCGTGAACGGGGTGAAGGGAACCGGTACGTTCGACGTGAACAACTGGTTCTCCGACAAGGACAATGAGGAACTCTTCGCTGTCGTTAGCGTTGAGGACAGGAGTGTTGTCGCCACTGAGGTTTCCGGCAGTAAGGTGACATTTACAGGCCGAAAAGTCGGACGCACGAAAGTGACGCTCACCGCCTCCGACGCAAAGGGCGAATCGGCATCGCAGAGTTTCGTTCTTGTCGTGAGGGATTCAGCCTCTCCGCTTGACGTTTATCCGAATCCTGCGACGGACCACATCAACATACGTCCGGGAGCCGACAGCATTGATGCATCCGTAACCATCGCCAATCAGGCGGGGACAGTCGTTTATAGCGCCGGAAAGACACTCGGAATCAACTCTCCACTGAGGGTTGAAGTCGGGGCACTTGCGCCGGGGAGATACACTGTCCGTCTTAGGATGGGCTCGCAGACCTACGGGACATCGACATTCGTGAAGAAATGAAAGGACTTGTGAAAAACAGAGAGTTTATGAATATGGGAAAGTTCTTTAATATCAGAAAATTAATTGCGGCGACCCTGCTGTTCGCCCCTGCTCTCGCCTCGGCGCAGGAATCCGCCGTCTCCACATCCGCGCTTCCGTTTTTGGACCGTACCCACGGAGCCGTACGTTCCTCCATGTCAGGTCTCGGAACCGTTTCAGACGATGCGTATTCGCATTGGGGCAATGTCTCCGCAGCCGCGTTTTCCTCAAAGACCTTTCATGCGGGAGTAGGTTACAGCCTTTGGCAGCCGTCCGTGACAAAGGCGAGTGTGACCGACTTCGGAGCACTCTGGCACATTAGTGAAAGATGGGCTGTGACGGCGGGGGTCTCCGTGGCTGCCTATCCTATTGAGCATCGTATGGACGAATATGGCGTGGCCCTTTCAGATTTCCGTCCGATGGACGCTGTCGCTGGTGCCGGCGTGGCTTTCAGAATAATCGACTGCTTGTCCGTGGGCGCGGCCTTCAACTGGGCTGGTTCACGCGGGATAGACAGCGAACTGGACGCATTCGCCGCCGATGTTAACCTCACTTTCAGAAAATACGGGGTCAATGTCACGGCATTCGCGAAGAATCTCGGTACCGCCGTAAAGTCCTCTGACAGACAGAACTTCGCACTTCCAATGAGTGCCGGTCTCGAAGCCGGATATGGACTGAATTTCGGAAAATCAAGCCTTTACGGAGCGGTTCAAGGCCAGTGCTGGTTCGGAGGCCCTTTCGGAATATCACCTTCGGCCGCTGCTGAATATTCTTGGAACAATATGATTTTCTGTCGCGCCGGACTCCACTACGGGGCGAAGAAAAACGGCCTTCCAAGCTACGGCTCCCTCGGCCTTGGTATCCATCTGTACGGATTCAGCCTTGACCTGAGTTGGAACGCCGCCCTCGGGGCGATGAAGAATACATTTGCCTGCGGAGTGGGCTATAGTTTCTGATGACAATAATGATTTGATTATGAAGAAGAAAGTATCAAATATACTGACTGCGGTGTTTGCCCTGACGGCATCGTTTCTCCTTGTCCTTTCCTGCACAAAGGATGTCGAAGAAGCTCCGAAAGCGACGAAAATTGACTGTTCGTTCAAGATAAATGTTTCCGACATCACGGGAAATTCCGTGAAACTCTCGGCCGTTCCGACGAAGATGAGCATGAAATACTGCCTTTCAGCCGTCCGCCGCGACATTTATGAACTCTATTCCGACAAGAACGAGTTTGCTTCCGACAACATCATCGATTTGAAGATGAATGCCGAGGAGGAAGGGATTGATTTCAAGGAATATATATCCAAAAATCGTCTTTCCGGCTCGTCTCCTCGAATCATCAGCGGTCTGTCGCCCGAGACTGAATATGTCGCCTTTGCCTACGGAGTTTCGGACGACGGGGATATAGTCACTGACATATTTTCTTCCGAATTCGCGACAGTCGAGGGGGAGAAACTGGTCAATATGGGATTCGAGTTTGAGCTGCTCGACGTCGGAAGCACGGAAACCACTGTGAAAGTGACTCCGGAGCATAATGACATTATGTATTATTGGGACGTTCTCCCCGTTTCTGAGATTACGAAATATACGGAGTCACAGATTGTCGATGTGCTCAATTCGGACGGAACGCTAGTCGATCATTGTCACTACAGCGTTGATACATATACTTTTACCGGATTGAAACCATCCACGAAATACTGCATCTTCGCGTTCGTCTATGATGAGGATGCTGGAGCGGGCAAGTTCTCTGTCAAGGAATTTACCACCAAAGAATATTCTGCGGACGTTCAGGAGGCATATAAAAAATGGCTTGGCACGTGGACTGTGACCAGCACCTCTGCGGAACTTCTCGGCAAGCCGGTTTCATTCGACATAATCGTTTCTGAAAATGTCTTCTGCGAAAGTTACAAGGTTGTGGGATGGGGCATATCCATCGCGAGAACCCTTCCTGTCCTTGCCGGATTTGACTCTAAAACAGGCTACCTCTACTTCGTGAATGCCTACGCGGCAAGCCGCTATTCAGACTCATCCGTCTCCGGCTACATCTGCCATTTCGGACGCTTTGACCACGGCGACGGCTACTACCTCATCACCGAGGGCGGTTTTGCGGCAATGATAGGCCGTATCGATGAGGACGGCACGGCAAAGGTGGTCGGCAACCAGTTCACAGCAGACTCCTCCGCTCCATACACCTTCTCAGGAATGGACTACTTCCTCTACGCTAACGGAAGCATATACAATTTCTCATCCGCGTCACAGTTCGTTTATGGTAACTTCCCTGTCGGACCTTACATGCTGAAGAGGAAAGAGAACATAATCACCAGCGACATGACCTTCTCGCTCGAAGTAGATGAAAAGTCATCCTCCTCGGCGCGGATTAGCGTGGTGCCGTCCAAGGACGACGAGACCTATTTCTATGATGTCCTGCTCGGCTCGGACGCGGATGCGATGGACGACGACCAGATGCTCGTTATGCAGCTGGAGAGCGCATACTCAAGCTACGGAGGCATAGCCAATAACCTTCATGTCGGTTCGAACTATCAGGACTATTCGGGTATGACCCCGGGCACGGAGTACTGCGTGGTGGCCTTCGGCTATGACCTCGATCACGTCACGACCGCCGTCGCCCGTAAGAAGTTCACGCTTTCAGGCGCGAGCGAAAGCAATGCGCTGATTCTTTCGGTGACCAACCCGACCGACAAGGGGGCGATTGTCTCCGTGTCTCCGGCTAACACTGATACATATTTTTGGAACATTTATGAGAAGAGTTTCGTCGACCACTACGGCACTTCAGACGAACTCATAAAGGCAATCGACACCTTCCTCATGAGTCAGGGAGGCATCGGAGCTTTCTTGAACACAGGAGGCAAGGCCGTACAGATTTCTTCGCTCGAAGCGGACAAGGACTACTATCTTGTGGCGTTCGGACATAACGGGAACACAGCCACTTCCGCCGTGTATAAGAAAGCCTTCAGAACAGATGCAGCTGGCGAAGTTACGGATGGCTGGCAGGCCTGGCTCGGAACGTGGGAAGTGACAAGCTCCACTTCTGAACTCTCCTCCAAACCTATCAAGATGACCGTTACGATTGCTCCTGGAACGACCGGCAAGAAATACTACATCCACGGTTGGGGCATATCCGCTCCACGCAACGCGCTTGTCGCTACCGTTGAGGGTGAGTATCACTCCGAGGACGGGACGCTGTCGATAATGAATAATCAGGTCTTTGCTGAGAATGCCAACTACGGTTCCTTCGGAATGGCTGATGTTCTCTACTGCGCGAGGGTGTTGGATCCTTCGACCTCAAAGTATGTCCCTATGGCGGGTAAATTCTACGCGATGTCCGGGGTTATGGGTAAGGACGGGCAGAAGGCCGGAATGCGCTGTGCCATTCAGAGTTACAACGGGAAGAAATACACCGTCTCCACGATGGAGATAACCCTCATAACAACCTCGGGTTCGGTGCTTTACTACTCCGCTGATGAGGGCTACACCTACGGCGACTACCCGATCGGACCGTTCACGATGAAGAAGACTTCGGATTCATATAATACGACCTCTGAACTCTCTTCAACATCGGCTTTTGCCGGCGTCTTCGCGGCACAGGGCCAGGTCCGTCAGGCCTATGCCTACTGGCCGCTCGGAGCACCGGAACTCTCTTCCGGGGAATCCGCTCCGTCTGTGGCAGGAAAGACTCCTGCGGTGCTTCCTGGCTGCGCCGACACGAACCGCAGTGTGCTCTATATGAAGGCGATGACTCCTTCCGGCCGCGAACTCGGAGCCGCGTTCATGTACTGGGGCGGAAAGTTGTCGTGGAAGTTCGGAGAATCGGCTGCAAAGGATTTGAATTAGACTATCAAAGGTATTTTATAAATATTAACAAAACAAAAGTAGTGTATGAAAAGGGCTATTGGCTTAACAACACTGTTTCTCGGCATCCTTTCGGTGATTGGATGCGGGAAGGAGGAACCCGTCACTGTGGTTCCGGAGGCTACATTGTCTGCCACGAGTCTGGTCTTTGACCGGGCCGAGTCGCAGAAAACCGTCTATGTGAAGCTTCAGGGGGACGGTCTGGCGGTCTCGTCCGTACAGAGTTCCGAAACCTGGTGCGGCGTGGAGCCTGATGGAGGCGAGGCTATTGTTGTCAGCGTGACTGAAAATGAAACCGAGTCTGTCCGTAGGGCTGTCGTGACTCTTACGTTCAGCGATGCGGCCGTGGAGGACAAGACGATAACAGTGGCTCAGGAGTCCGGCAGCGCCAAGGTCCTGGAGACCACCGCTGTCGAAGGATATGTGTTCGACTGCCGCGGAGGCGAGTATAAGTTCAGTGTTGCGGCCAGTTCCGGATGGACGGCCGAATTGGTGGAATGCGACTGGGCTACAATCGCATATGATGCCGCCACCGTTACTGTCACAGCTCCGGCGAATGAGGGCAATGCCGCTTTGACAGGCAAGGTGAAGGTGACATCTGGCGATGCCTCTCTCGAATATTCCTTCACACAGGAGACTGTTGCCGACAATAAGTATCTTAGTCTGTTGGGCAAATATGACATCTATGCCGAGACTTGGTACTATGTTTCGTACATCAGCTCAAGCACTATGCAGGGCACATGCTATTCTGCTGGAAAGAGCGGTACCCTTCGTGAGGTTTTTCCGGAAAAGCCGGCGAGCAAGTCTTATACTTCGGAAGTTGAACTTGTTGAGGATAAGTATGGTTTTTCTTACAAGCTCAAGGATTTCCTTGTGGAGGGTCAAGATGTTCCTGTGAACTTTGATGCGAAGACAGGCTCTCTTGAGATTCCGACCCTTTGGAATGTGGGGCAGGTTCTTATTCCTTATTCAGCAAAGGATCCTGCTGAGTATATGCCATGCTTCTTTGTCGGATACAGAGTCGATGGCAACAATCTGCGTCTTGTGAGCAGCACAACCGCATCTCTTCCTTGCGTAGTTTCCGAAGACGGCAACACCATATCCATATCTACGACTCCTCTTTCTCCTGAAACGGCGGAAGGCGAGACTCCGATAGTTTACGGAATTTGCCTCTCATACATGCACATGGGGCTTTCTTCTCCGGTGCTGACACCGTTCCAAGGTCTGTATATGCCTTACGGAAGCACAATCGAGCTTCGGCGGGTTATTGCTGACGAGAATAATGAAGCTGAGGGAGAATAAGTATTTAATGATAGATAAATAATATGAAAAAGACGATATATTTTCTTGCTGCCGCAGTGGTGACGCTTGTCGCATCCTGCGCAAAGGATAATCTTGAGCCAACCGATGGCCCTACCGGACCGGAGAGGAAAGCCCGCATTGAGGTTAGCTCCGACAACGGACTCTTTGTCCCATCGGCGGACGGTACTGCCGCTGATTTGAATTTCAAGACAAAGGGCGGCGAAGTGGTCGTTGCCGTTTCGACCAATCTTGATGAATGGAACTACAGCCTTTCAGACGAAAGTTGGCTTTCTGTTTCCGCTGACAAACACTATCTGACAATCTCCGCCCCACTCAACGAAAGTGACGCCGCCCGTGCGGTCGAACTCACATTGACTGCTTATGACTCTAATGACGTGACTGCAAGCTATGTGATAAATGTCTCGCAGAATTGGGCCGGACAGCCGGAGATAACTCCTTCAACCAATTCAGTCCACTTTCCTGCGTTCGGAGAACTCGCCTCTGAGGTTAAGATTGAGACAAATCAGGAGGACTTGAAATTCGAGTGTACCTCGCAGTGGCTGCTTGTTGAAAAAGTGGAAGGCGGACTCAAGCTTTCAGCCAATCAGAACACGGCGACATCCGAAAGAACTGTGGATTTGAAACTGACGGCCGGTGTCGGCAAAGATGCGGCAACGGATGTCATACGCATCTCGCAGGACGGAAAGGCATATATTGAACTTTCCACAAACATTGCGCATTGCGACGGAAAGGGTGGGGTGAATGAGATTTCCTTCACTTCAAATCCTGAACTCGGAGTGAAAGTCTCGCCTGTAGAGGGCGATGACTGGTATTCGGTCACAGAATCAGAAGGCAAGATAACCATCAGCATAAATCCTTCTTCCGACAACAAGCAAAGGAAAGGTGAAGTTGAGGTTCTTGTCGGAGAACTGGAGAATACTGCATTGGGCAAGATTAAGGTTATCCAGATTGGCGAGGACACGGAGGAACTTATGGTGGAATACCGTATCAACAATGACAACACGATTCTGACAGAATGCGGTGTGGCTCCGACAAACGCCATAAAGACTGTGGATGTTACTGTCGATTGGGGAGACGGCTCCGAGCCGGAACACCTTGACGGAAGCGTTGCTCCTTCCCACATGTACAAGAAAGCCGGGAAATATCTTGTGGTGGTTAAGGGAACAGCTCCTGCGTATGACCTTTCAGACAACAGTTTCTATAGCATAGAAACAGCGACATGGAGCGTCAATATACTCAACATCATCTCTTGGGGCAAGTTAGGTGTCGTTGAGGCCAAGAGTATGTGCAAATCTTCGGAATTTCTTGAGAATATTCCGGGGGATACCTGCGGCTCATTCGAGAACGTAACTGACTTTACGGAATCGTTCAGTAACTGCAAGCGTCTCAAGGAGATTCCTGAGGACCTGTTCAAATATGCCACCAAGGCTACCAAATTCCAAAATACGTTTGAATCTACTGCCGCAATCAAGGCTATTCCGGAAAAGCTGTTCGCGAACTGTCCGAATGTGACTGCATTTGACTACACTTTCTCCGGATGCGGAGTAGGCAATGTCAAACTTGGGGCAAAGGTTGAGAACGGCAATGTGATAGATGTTCCTGAGGGGCTTTTTGCCGCTTGTCCTAATGTGACGAAGTTTACCCAATGCTTCGCCTATACCAAGATAGCGACTCTTCCGGAGAACTTGTTTGCCAAAAACACGAAAGTGACTTCATTCAATGGACTGTTTGCCTATTGCTCGGAGATGGAGACTGTCCCGGCAGGCCTGTTCGCGAACAATCCGAATGTGAATGATTTTGCATGGCTGTTCTACGGCTCTCATGTCAAGAAACTTCCTGCCGGCCTTTTTAAAAGTAACGCCGCATCATCTGTTCAGATTCGTCAGATGTTTATGGAGGCAACGATAGATGAACTTCCCGACGGATTCTTCGAAGGTTTGAATGGAGTCAAGTATATTGACCAGCTTTTTTCGAATGCTGTATTCAACACGCCTCTGCGTGCTGGAATGCTGAAGGGACTTGTGAATGCCACTGCCGCGGCTTCAATGTTCTATGGAACCAACATCTCGGAGATTCCTGCTGGGCTATTCGAGGGATTCGGAGAGAAATCAACTTCAATTGATATGTCTAAGGCATTCTTCCGCTGCGAGGGGCTTACCACGGTTCCTGCCGATGTGTTTGATGCGGTCGCGCCAAAAGTCACTACCCTCAATGCCTGCTTCCAGAACTGCACGAATCTCAAGACCGTTGCCGACGGCTTCGCGAATTCCTGCACGAATGTGGCGAATATAGGCAATCTGTTCTACGGCTGCACATCTCTTGAAACCCTTCCTGCCACGATGCTGACAGGCTCGGCGGCCAAATTGAGGACTTGCTCGAATGTCTTCTGGGGCTGTGCGTCACTGAAGTCTGTGCCGGACGGCTTGTTCGAATTCATAACCGTGGCAAATTCGACATTCACTTTCTGTTTTAACGGGTGTACATCTTTGACAAAGGTCGGTGCTAATGTCTTTCCTGCCACCACTGCTATGTCGGGTCTGAACAATGTGTTCCAGGGATGTACGGCTCTGACAGACATTTCTCCGGATGTGTTTGCCAAATGCACAAAAGTTACCACAGTCAATGGCATCTTTAAGGGTTGCACTGCTCTGAAGACCGTCCCGGGAGGACTGTTCGCAAAGATGACCGGCGTGAAGACCTTTGACTCCGTTTTTATTGACTGCACTGGTCTTGAGAGCGTTCCTGAGAATCTGTTCGCAGGCAACTCGGCCGTGACCAAATTCCAGAAGGTCTTCTACAACTGTGCGGCCCTGAAGTCCGTACCTGCCGGTCTTTTCGCAAAATGTTCAAAGGTCACAGATTTCAACAATCTTTTCTGGGGATGCGGCTCGCTTTCGGAGATTCCGTCCGGCCTTTTTGACGGATGTCCTTTGGTGACTAACTTCACGAACCTTTTCTGGAATTGCACTTCACTGAAGAGCATTCCTGCCGGCTTGTTCGCGAAGTGTACAAAGGCGACGACATTTGTCGATACATTCGCCGGATGTACGGCATTGGAAGATATTCCGGCTGGTCTTTTTGACAGTGTGCCGGCTGCCAATGCTTCTGTTTCGTTCAAGGAATGCTTCATAAACTGCACCTCGCTCAAGTCTATCCCTGCCGGTCTGTTCGATGCCGCGAAGAAGGCGAGATATTTCACCTACACTTTCGCGAACTGCACGTCCCTCACTGGAGAGTCTCCATACACCGAGCACAGCGGTGTCAAGGTGCACCTTTATGAACGTAAAACATATGATACGTCCATTTATAACTCAAGCATACAGGGAACAGGCTGCTTCACGAATTGCACCGGTCTGAGCGACTACGATGCAATTCCAACCGGCAAGAACGGATGGAAATAGATTCCCCAAGTTTCAAAGTGAATAAGAACAGAAGAAAATGAAAAGATACATAAACATATTTTGTGCGGCTGCAGCGGTTCTCTCTTTTGCGGCCTGCGAGAAGACTGTGGCTCCGGAGGCTCCAGTCGAGGAGGTTCTTGTCGGGAATGTCGAACTGTCATCGACTCAGGTCGTTTTCCCTGTAGATGGCGGCACGAAGACCGTTCTCGTGAACGCCAACGGAGAATGGTACTACGACTGCGACTACACTTGGCTCAGCATCTCCGCTAATCCGGAAGAGAACAGCGTCACATTCACGGCCGATGAAAACACCACCGGCAAGACTCGTTATGGAGTGGTTTCAGTCATCTGCGGCGACAAGGACTACACTGATTGCCGCGACATCAAGGTCGTGCAGGTAAGCACTCCGGTAAGCCTTGCCGCGGACGGCGAGACAGCCAACTGCTACATAACCGCTCCTTGCGTGACCTATAAGTTTCCCGCTACGGTGAGGGGCAACGGCAAGGGAGACGGAAACTCTAAGTATATTGAAACCTGCGGAGTTGAAATTAATGGAGCTGCCTATGCTGAGCTTGTCTGGGAGGCGACTCTCGACGGCGATCGCACCCGCAGTACATACGTCATTGACGGCGAACCTGTCTTTGATGGCGGAAATGTCTATTTTACAACGGGAACCGAACCGGGTAATGCGGTGATTGCCGTATGCGATGCCGCCGGGGAGATTCTTTGGAGCTGGCACATCTGGGTGAGTGCAGAGGAAATCGCCACAAAGACCGACGATAATGGGCTCGTCTGGATGGACCGCAATCTTGGTGCGCTAAGTGTTGTTCCTTCAGAGGTTCAGAACACTCGTGGACTTTTCTACCAATGGGGACGCAAAGATCCGTTCCTTCCGTCGGTGGCAGACTTTGTCGAAATTCCTACTATTTACAGTACTGATGATGCGAATACCCGAAACGCCAAATATGCCGAGCAGCTAAAACTCCGTCCGTCAGCGAATGTCAAAAATGAGCAAAAAGGCAACGGCAAGCGTGGCATCTCTGCGGAGGAGGCGATTGTTACGTATCATGCACCTGGAAATATGACATATTCCGTTGCGAATCCGGAGAAGTTCATCTCAATCCATTCTGTCTATACGGGCGGTATAAAGTGTGATTGGTATATAATGGATCCGGACAATACTACTGACGACCAGTCCGCTTCAAACCTTTGGGGCAATACGGCAACAGAGGTGAACTACAAAACCATCTTCGACCCGTGTCCTGCCGGATATGCAGTACCTAAGTCACAAGCGTTCGGAACCATTACTGCGGACTTGGGCTACTCTCAGATTGGCGCGGACTTTGACGAGGCCGGGAACAAGACAGCCGACAATTGGACCGAGGATGAGAATGGCTATGGTTTTGTCTGGAATCATGGAGGCAACAATGCCTATTTCCCAAAATCAGGCTCGCTCGGATTGTTCGGTTCTCCTCAGTATGCCTGCGAGGAGATGCTTTATTGGGCGGCAGACATCGCGGATAATGAATTGGACGGCTGGGGACGTGCCAATTGCTTGTTCATGAACGGGGGTTATGTCTATGTAGGCATTGAAAGGACTGGCCAAATTCTTTACGACCCGTCTGGCTACGGTGCTCGTGCCTACGGAGCAAATGTCCGCTGCGTCAAAGAATAAAGGACAAAATTATAGGTCGACTTCAAATCCTTAAATTAGATGACTTACGGATGAGTAAAAAATCGTATTACTCGTCCGTAAGTCAAATTTTTTACCACTTACGGATAAGTAAAAATCAAAAATACTTGTCCGTAAGTCTTTTTATGTAACCATCCGAAATAAGCCATTTCCGACGATTCGCTGTCTTTTTCGGGATTATTTGTTGCTTCGATGAAAAAATTGCCTATCTTTGCAGAGGTAGTTGGGGTTCCGCTCGTTGAAAGCGGGGCTCTGTTTATTTTAATGTCGCCGTAAGCAGCGAAGGCAAATTTGCTCTTCGCCGGCTTTGGCGGTTTTTGGTAGTATATAACATTAAAAAGAAATATTATGGCTATTCATTATGTTACCCAGCAGGGTATGGACAAACTCAAGAAGGACTTGGCTGACGCGATTGCCCAGCGTCCTGTGATTTCCGCTCAGATTGCGGAGGCAAGAGATAAGGGAGACCTTTCCGAAAACGCTGAATATGAGGCGGCGCGTGAGGCTCAGGGACTTCTGGAACTCAACATCTCTAAGCTTCAGGACCAGCTTGCCAATGCCAGGGTTATTGATGAGTCCCAGATCGGCACTGACAAGGTGCAGATGCTCAATAAGGTGCGTGTGAAGAACCTTACGCTCGGCAAGGAAATGGAGTTCACCCTCGTGGGCGAGTCTGAGGCGGATTTTACAAAGGGCAAGCTCGCGGCGACGACTCCTATCGGAAAGGCTCTGATGGGACATTCCAAGGGCGAAATCGTGGAGGCGAAGGTACCTTCCGGCATCATCAAGTTCGAGATTATTGACATCACTTTGTAGTCTGTCGGGACGCATCTAAAAGACTGGACTTATGGCAACGATTTTCACACGCATAGCAAAGGGGGAGATTCCTTCATACAAATGTGCCGAGGATGATAATTTCTATGCATTCCTCGATATAAACCCTATGGTTGCGGGACATACGCTCGTGATTCCGAAGAATGTCGAGAATGACTACATCTTCGCGCTTGACGACCCGACATACATCGGACTCTGTGCATTCGCAAAGAAGGTTGCGACGGCGCTCGGAAAGGCAGTCCCGTGCAAGAGGGTGGGCGTTGCAGTTCTCGGAATGGAAGTTCCGCACACGCACATTCACCTCGTTCCTCTCCAGAAAGAGTCTGACATGGCTTTCGGCAAGCATGTGGAAGTGAGTCCTGAGGAAATGAGCCGGATTGCTTCGGACATATTGCGTGAATTCAATGCACTCTAATCTTTAAGGATGATGGCTGGCGCATGTTCGGCCATTGTCCTTTTTTATTTTCTGAATCTTATGAAAACTGACAAAATATTTATTGTTGCATTGATTGCAGCCGTTTCGCTTGCAGGATGTTCCCGTGGAGCGAAAATCACCGTGACAGGAAACTCCGGCAGCGACATCGTCGTCAAGGCTTTGGACGTCAATAAGTACACCGTTCTTGACACACTCAATCTCGGAAAGTCCGGCAAGGCTGTCTGCAAGGTGGCTCTCGAAAAGGGCCAACCGGAATTCATCTATCTTTATGCCGGCCAGAAGAAGGTGGCGTCCCTGCTTCTTGACCGCGGTGACAAGGTGGACGTTGTGCTCGACACCATTGGCGGCTACAGCGTGAGTGGCTCTGATGACTGCGTGCGTCTACAGAAGATAGATGCGGACTTCAAGGCAGTGTCCGAGCAGATGTCAGACCTGTCATACGATCTTGACAGGGCAGTTACAGATGCGGAAATATCCCATGCGAAGCGCGACCTCGGGCAGGCATACGTGGACTACTACCGCAGCGCCGTGAAATATGTCCTCGAGAATAGCCATTCGCTTACCGTTGTACCTGTGTTCTGGCAGTCCTTTACCGGCGAGCTTCCGGTGTTCGGCCAGGAGACGGATGGTATTCTGATGCTCAACGTTGCCGATTCTCTTGAGACGGTATATCCCAAATCAAAATATGTCAAGGCACTTCGTGACGAAGCGAAGCGGAGGATGGACTATATGTCCCTGCTCAACAACCTCCGCAATGCAGAGCCTGTCTCGTTCCTTGATGTGGATCTGCCTGACATCAACGCAAGGAAGGTGAAGCTCAGCGAGGTGAACGCGCCGCTCGTGATGCTGCATTTTTGGACGGCTTCAGATCCGGAGCAGTGCCGCTTCAATCTCGACGTCCTCAAGCACTTCTATGACAAGTATCACAGCCGTGGGCTTGAAATCTACTCGGTCGCTCTCGATCTCGACAAGACTCTTTGGGCGAAAGTCGTCAAGGAACAAAACATGCCGTGGATAAACGTCTGCGATTCGCAGGGCGCAAACTCCAAATACATAGGACAATACAATGTCACCAAGCTTCCGACATCCTACTTTATAAGCCACGGCGAGCTTGTCGACGCCAAGGTCACCGATGAGAAATCGCTTGACGAGTTGCTTGGAAAACTTCTGAAATAGTTCGTATTTTCATACGCCATTCTTCTACAATCGGTTAGCTAACTCTGCGCTCGCTTATCAAAAAGGCTTATTTGATGTCGTCGCGCTTCTTGCTGAAGCTTACGATTATAACTCCTGCCATGCAGGCGAGAGCGGAGAGGGTTTTCTGCCAGTTCATAGTGTCCATCCCGATGCAGATGCTTATTGCGGTGGCCACGATGGGCTGGCAATAGTTGTACATGCTGACGAGGGTCGGACGGATGTTTTTCTGGCCTATCGGGAGCAGGAAATAGGAGATGAACGTGGCTCCGAGTACAAGCACGGCGAGGTCGGTGCCGAGTCGGCCGTTGAACTGACTCCAGTCCAGGCTGACGAGTTCTCCGGCAGAGAACGGGAGAGTGGTGAGAGATGTGAACAGGAAAATCCACTTCATGAACGTCACCGCCGAGTATTTCTGAATCAGCGGGCGGAAGATACCGAGGTAGAGAGCGAAGAAGATTCCGTTGAAAATCATCAGGATGATGCCAGTCAAGGAATTGCTCTCGGCTCCTGAGCCGCTTCCTGTGCTGTTCAGGATGAGGAATACTATGCCCGCGAAGCTAAGCAGCACGCCTCCAGCCTTCTGCGGGGTAATCGGTTCTTTCACAGCAACAGCCGCGATGAACATGGTGTAAATCGGTGTGAGAGCACTCAGAATCGAGCAGGTCATCGGAGTAATCTGCGGCAGCGCCGTGAGAAAGGTCAGCTGCGGACCGAGAAACCCGAGGCAAGCCGCCAGAAATATCTTCAGATAGTCCTTCTTATCGACTTTTTCTTGCGGAAAGAAAAGCGACGCAATCCAGAACAGCACCCCTGCTCCAAGCGCCCTGATGCTGAAAAGCCCGACAGGTGAAAGGATATGGCTTCCAGTCAGGTCCTTGCAGGTCACCACATTTATTCCAAAAATCGTGTAGGTCGTCAGGCACGCCAAATGCCCCAATAATTCTTTTTTGTCTTTCATCATCTTCTTTCCGAAAACGGGCGCAAAGATAAACAAAAATTTCTCTCATGGGCGATAAAAAGACGGATGTAACATTTGTTGCATATTTTGTAACATGGGTGGAATGATGATAAACGTAATATTGGGATATTTGCAAAGGGCTTGAGACCCTAAGCGGTACACATAATATGCACTAAAATGAAAAAGTCTAAAGTTATTCTCTATGCCTTTGTGGCAGCGTTTGGAGCCCTAGTCGTGGGACTCAATCTCGGGGGGATCTCCGGGGCGATTGACATCATCGAAAAAGAGTTTGCTCTGTCCTCCCTTGCAAAGGGACTTGTGGCGAGTGCGCTTATGGTCGGGTGCCTTGTAGGGGCGCTTACGGGAGGACGGCTCAGCGACAAGTTCGGACGACGGCCGCTCATGATGGCCTCGGCTGCACTGCTTGCGATTTCGGCTGCGGGATGCTCGCTGCTTTCAAATGGAGCAGCTGCACTGGTTGCCTTCCGCTTCGTCGGAGGACTCGGAGTCGGTGTGCTCTCGGCAGTGATACCTACCTATATAACAGAAATCTCTCCGGAGAAGATGCGCGGTACCCTCGTGTCGCTCTATCAGCTTTTTGTCGTAATCGGCATTCTCGCCGCATATGTCGCAAATTATTTTCTCGTGGGGTTTGATGGAAACTGGCATTGGATGCTCGGATTTCCTCTTGTCTTCGCGCTCATTGACATTATCCTCCTGCTTTTCCTTCCCGAAAGCCCGCTCTGGTTAACCCAAAGGAATCATAAAAGGCAGGCGGAAGCTAAGCTTTCGGAACTTTTTAAGGGAAAGATGGCAAAGGTTGTGTTCCTCGGTTGCATGCTTGCCTTCTTCCAGCAGATTACCGGCATCAATGTGGTCATCAACTATGCTCCTGGCATACTCGGAAAGGTGGGCATAGCTGGTAGCGACCCTATGCTTCAGACCGTCTTTGTCGGGGCGGCGAACCTCCTCTTCACCATCATCGCCCTTTGGCTTTGCGACAAGTTCGGTCGCAAGACTCTTCTTGTAAGCGGTTGTGCGGGTCTCGTTCTGTCGCTCGGCTATCTCACTTATGCGTTTTCAATAGAAAATCCGAGCAATGTCGGCATCCTTGTCGCGATTCTCGCCTACATCGCGTTCTTCGCCCTTTCGCTCTCTCCGCTCATGTTCGTCGTGACCTCGGAGATGTACCCTTCACATATCAGAGGAACGGCAATGGCACTCTCCACCGGCATCAGCTGGGTGTGCGCATTCCTCGTTGTGCAGTTCTATCCGTGGATGGAGAGCACTCTCGGAGCGAACGTGACTTTCGGGATATTCGGCGTCCTCTGCCTTCTCGCGGGGCTGTTCATACATTTTTTCATTCCTGAGACCAAGGGCAAGAAACTTGAGGACATCGAGCGCGAATTGGGATTATAGTAATACGAAAAGGATATTGACTTATGGATAAGAAAATCGTTATAGGGGTCGGTGAGTTTCTCTGGGACATCACCCCGACAGGAAAAAGGGCCGGAGGGGCACCGGTGAACTTTGCATATCATGCGTCATGTGACGAGGTGGAAGGCTGGGCGGTGAGTGCCGTCGGAAAGGACGGACTTGGACGTGAACTGCTTACTGTGGCAAAAGAAAAGGGCATACGCCTGCTTGTGGCTGAGGTTGACCGTCCGACTGGAACAGTAGATGTCATTCTCAATAACGGACAGCCGGACTTCCACATCCACGAGAATGTCGCGTGGGACTATATCCCCCTGACAGACGAACTTCTGAAGAAGGCATCCTCAGCATCTGCAATCACCTTCGGAACACTCGCGCAGCGCAGTCCTGTTTCGCGGGCAACAACTCAGGCTCTTCTTAAGGCCGCTTCGGAGTCGTCATGGAAGGTCTATGACATCAACCTGCGCCAGAAATTCTGGTCAAAGGAACTGATTGAGGAGTCGCTGCAGCTTGCCAATGTATTCAAAATCAACGATGATGAGATGGTCCTGTTGAAAGGACTCTTCGGTTTCGGGGATATGGGATATGACGATGTCGCCGCAAGGTTCATCCAGGATTATGGACTCCGCATGCTCGTGCTCACTGCCGGCTCCGAGTTCAGTTCCATCTATACGCCGGAAGGTAAGGTGTCGGAAATACAGACTCCGAAAGTTGAAGTGAATGACACAATCGGAGCCGGTGATTCGTTTACCGGAACTCTGATTTCCGGACTTCTTCGTGGCAAGAGCATTCCGGAGGCACACGCGGATGCTGTGGAAACAGCAGCATACGTCTGCACTCAATCCGGTGCCTGGCACAAACTGCCATAAATATATAGAGTAAGTTTAATTTCGCTCATTTTAACATTTATTAACGATGAAACTTTATTTTAGATATGCGGCAGCGCTGATTGCCGTGGCCATGTCAGTATCATGTTCCGGTACTCCGGAGATTACAATGGAGACACTCCTTGACGAGATGGTTTCCCGTGATGCCGTGACATATTTCCCCGAGCAGGTCTGGTCTCAGAAGCAGGCTAGTAGCTATGACAGGCGCTCTGTCTCTCCGGACGCACCCGGCTGGTTCGCAAATAGAGACTGGACCGGCTATGAGAGGCTTGACACCATCTCCGGGAGGGTCGAGAAAGTCATGATGGAATATGACGGCCCGGGGGCGATTGACAGAATCTGGATGACGACCAAGGGGAAGCGCGGAACTATGCGCTTCTATCTCGACGGCGCTCATGAACCGACGATAACCGTTCCGGCATACGACATGAAGCGTTTCCCGCTTGATGTCCCAGGGGCACTGTCGCTCACGCACACCCATTACGAGACTGACCTTGACGGAGTTGGCGGAAACACTTTCTTCCTTCCGATTCCGTTCGCGGAGGGATGCCGCGTGACCTTTGAGGAGGAATCTCCGGAGGCGGACAGCCCTCGCTACTTCCACATTAATTGGCGGGCATATGCTCCGGGGACAAAGGTTCGGACTTACACTCAGGCCGAGGCTGAGAGCCTGCTCCCGAAGATGCAGGAGGTCAGTGAACTTCTGTTTCAGCCAAAGGATGCGGACGGTAGCCATGTCGTTGCAACAAAGGAACTTGCACCGGGAGAGTGTCTTGAGTTGACGCTTCCGGAGGGCATGAATGCAGTTCGTGGCGTCTGTGTCAAGACTTACGGATATGACGATTATGGCGCTGCGATGGAAGGTCTGCGCATAAATGCGGACTTTGACGGCACGCAGTGCATCGATGCGGTTCTGTCCGAGTTCTTCGGAGCGGGCTTTGGTGCTCCGGACGTTGACGGCTGGTGGCTGGCCAATCACGACGGGATAGCTGTCTGCCGCTGGGTGATGCCATACCGCGAGAACGGAAAAATCAAGATTACAAATGAAGGAACAGAAAGCGTGTCCGCCAGCCTTGACGTGATCGTAGGAACATACTCGTGGACTAAAAACTCCATGTATTTCCACTGTAGCAGCCATGCGGAGGATAGTATTCCTGAAAGCAACCAATACGACTCTGACGACAACCTCGACTGGAACTTTACGACCATCAGCGGACGCGGAGTCTATTGTGGAGACCTTCTGAACCTCTACAACCATTGCATCGACTGGTATGGTGAGGGCGATGAGAAAATCTGGATTGACGACGATACATTCCCGTCCCATTTTGGCACCGGCACAGAGGATTACTACAACTGCTCATGGGCACCTGTAGTTCCGTTCCTGACCCCTTACGGCGGTGCTCCGCGTGCCGATGAACTCTCTTCGCACGGCTACAACGCCTATCTTCGGACCCGTAACCTCGATGTGGTGCCGTTCACAAAACGTTTCCGCTACGACATTGAGATGTTGAGCTGGAATCCGGGAACAGTCGATTACCACACGGTCTCTTTCTGGTATGGTGATGCCAACACTATCGCGGTAACTGAATAGCTCAAGTTTCGCAAGTGCGGAACACCACGTTTGAACCCTTGTGGCGAGGGTAAAGATGGTGACCGGAAACTTAAATGAAAAGAAGCAATATGAAAAGAATACTGTCAATAATATCCCTGTTGTTCTTCTGCATGACGGCTATTGCGCAGAACTTCACTGTCCGAGGCACGGTCTTCGACAATATGGGAACTCCGGTCGCCGGAGCGTACGTCGTCGATGAACTCACAAAGACCGGAGTGAACACTGACGAAAACGGAAAATATGAAATCACGGTAGGGGCAAACTCAACGCTCTCATATTCCTTTATGGGATTCAAGACGCTCTCGCGGAAAGTCAGTGGCGGCGTGATGGACGTGAGGCTCGAACCGGACTCGATGTTGATGGATGAACTTGTTGTCATCGGCTATGGTACCGTCAAACGGGAGGAAATTACCTCCTCCATAACCCGCGTCAAGTCTGAAGACTTCGTGCAAGGGGGTGTAAGTTCACCGATGCAACTGCTTCAGGGCAAGGTAGCGGGTCTTGGAATCTCCAACACAACAGGTGATCCGGCCGGTGACATAAGCGTACAGCTTCGAGGCATCTCGACTCTTGCCGCATCATCCTCTCCGCTCATCGTGATTGACGGCATCGTCGGTGGCTCGCTCAATTCCATAGCACCGGAGGATATTGAGAGCATCGATGTTCTCAAGGATGGTTCAGCCGCCGCGATTTATGGAACGCGAGGCACCAACGGAGTCATACTCATAACTACGCGCCGTCCTAAAGAGGGGGCGATGACTCTTGAATACGATGCCAAGTTCCGTGTCGACCAGCGTCTGCGCGACAACGACTGTTATACTGCGGACGAACTCCGCACTCTCAAGCAACAACCGGAATTTTCCGCAATAAATGACTTCGGAGGCTCGACTGACTGGGTCAAGGAAATCACTCGCGTCCCTTTCAGCCATAGCCATTATGTCTCGGCACGCGGCGGCAACGGCAGGACAGGCTATGTCGCGTCTCTCATCTACGATGACCGTCAGGGACTCTACAAGACCTCGTTCCAAAAATCCCTCGCCGCCAAGGTCTCGATTAACCATTCTATGTTCGACGACCGCCTAAAATTCATTCTCAATGTCAACGACCGTGCGGCAAGACGTGGCAATGCTGCGGACGAACTCTATTCAACTGCGGTGCTCAGAAACCCCACGACTCCGATTTACAACGAAGACGGCTCTTACTACGAGAACAGCAACGGCGCGAACCCTGTCGAACTGCTCAACGAATACGAGGGGCTTAACAAGTACAATCAGCTCTCCCTCAGCGCGAAGATTGTCGTCGAACCGATAAAGAATCTCAAGCTGAGCGCCACCGGAGCCTACCAGAACGACTACAACGAATACGAGTGGACATCGACGCACAAGGCCTATAATGCCGTCATGGGAAGCGAGAACGGAAGCGCGACGCTTTCCGGCGGGCATGGGGACGACAGGACGCTTGAACTTCAGGCCGACTGGTCTAAGACATTCGGAAACCATTCTCTTTCCACGACACTCGGCTATAGTTGGAACAGATACATCTATCAGAATTGGAAGATGTATGCCTTCGATTTTCCGGTCGACGGTTTCGGAGCTTGGAACATCGGTTCTGCCGAATCCACGAGAAATGGCCTGTCAAACATTTCCAGCCTGAAGACCGAGCGCAAGCTCATCGGATTTTATGGCAGGGTGAACTACAACTACGCTGAGCGCTATCTCCTCATGGTCAGCGCACGCTACGAGGGTAGCGACAAGTTTGGAAAGAACAACCGCTGGGGATGGTTCCCGTCAGTGAGTGCCGGATGGAGAATCACCAACGAGGAATGGATGAAGTCGGTCAATTGGATTGACGAACTGAAACTGCGTGCCGGCTACGGCGTCACCGGAACGGAGCCTTCTGCCCCATATCAGTACATAGCTCTATACGACTTCAACAATTCCTACATGTCATATGTCAACGGACACTGGGTCAGCGGAATAATCCCAGCCAACAATCCTAACGACGATCTCAAGTGGGAGGAAAAGCACGAGGCTAATGTCGGACTTGATTTCGCGTTCCTTGGCGGACGGCTCTCCGGCTCGCTCGACGGCTACTACCGCTATACCAAGGATTTGTTATATACCTACACCGTCCCGATGCCACCTAACATTGCAAGCTCAATGCTAGCAAACGTCGGCGCAATCAGCAACAGCGGCGTGGAATTCTCTCTTAACGGTGTCATACTCCAGAAAAAGGACTTTTCCTGGACAATCGGAGGAAACATCTCCTACAACAGAAACAGGCTTGAGAAACTCTCAAACGACAACTACACACTCGAATATCTCAATCTCGGCTGGCTCGACCATGTACAAACATACTCTCACCGTCTTGAGGAAGGCTGGGCGATAGGCAACTTCTACGGATGGGAAACCGTGGGACTCAAGAGCAACGGCACGGCGTGGAGAATAAAAGGGGCGGAAAATTCAACTGCCGGCGAGGACCAGAAGACTGTGCTTGGGAACGGAATGCCTAAGATGTTCGCTGCCCTCAGTACGACTCTCCGTTGGAAGGGACTTGACTTTTCCGTGTCTATGCACGGAGCGTTCCTCTATCAGATTCTGAACCAATATCGCATGAAGTATGAGACTTTAGCATGGCTGGCATCGGTGAATGTTCCAAAGTCTGCTTTCGAGAAGGTCGGAGACTACTACAACTACGCTCCTTCGACCTACTGTGACCGCTACATCGAGAATGGAAACTACATGAAGCTCGACAACATAACTCTCGGATACACCTTCAACTTCCCGAAAGTCAGGTATATCGACAGCCTGAGGCTCTACTTCGCGGGACAGAACCTGTTGACGATGACAAAGTACAGGGGACTCGACCCCGAGGCCGTGTCAATCACCGGACTCCTCCCTGGCGTGGATGCCTACGAGAAATACCCGACACTGCGCTCGTTCACATTCGGTATCAACCTTAAATTCTGAGAATCATGAAAAAGACAATAATAGCTTTTGCGGCGTCTCTGTCCTTCGTTGCCTGCACGAACCTCGAACCTGTAGTCTATAGCAGCATGACGATGGACCAGCTGATGGAAAACGCCGATGAGAATTCCGGATATATGCTTGCTCCTGTCTATGGCCAGATGCGCTGGTTCAACGAGGACCGCAGCGTTTGGGACTTGTATGAACTTGGCACCGATGCCTGGGTGATTCCGATTAACACCGACGGTGGATGGAACGACAACGGCATCTGGCAGAGGCTCAACAAGCATGAGTGGTTCGTCAACGACCCTCATTTCAGCAATGTCTGGAACCATCTGTGGTACGGCATATCATCCTGCTGCAACCGTGTGCTCTACCAGCTTGACGAGGCTGGAGTTAAGCTCGACGAGGCAACGGTAGCTGAAATAAAGGTGGCACGTGCATATTACTACTACCATCTTCTTTCCCTCTACGGAAATGTTCCGGTTGAGACGAGCTACGATGTTCCGAAGGGATATATGCCAGAAAGCAGGACGCGGAAGGAGGTGTATGACTTCGTTGTCCGAGAAATACGCGAGAATATGGACAAACTTACGGAGGAAAAAACATATAGCCGTTTCAACAAATGGGCGGCTAAGCAGATGCTCGCGAGGGTGTATCTTAATGCGGAATCGTGGCTCGGACCGGAATATGCCGTGAAACGCGACAGCACCGTCATCCTTTGCGATGAGATTTTGAATTCGGGAAAATATGAGCTCGACGGAAGTTTTTCACATATATTCAGTCTCGACAATGAGAATTCTCCGGAAATCATATTCTCGATTCCTTACGACGAGACGACGAAATCTCCGATTCTCCACTGCATCTACGCGAAGACTATGCATTGGGCAGGAAAACCGGTCTATAATGCTGCATCAGCCGGCTACAACGGGCTTCGTGCCAACCCATCTTACGTCGCGGACACCTTTGACGCGGAGGAAGACCCCGTCACCCACAACTGCACCTCGTGGACGGACAGGCGCTACAAGGATTCCTACCTCATGGGACAGCAGTATGACTATGTGACAAAGGAACCGCTCTCACTTAACGGCGTGCCTTACAATCACATAAACTTCATCGCAAGTCCTACGGCCGCGGAGGAGTTCGACGGCTACAGATATGGGAAATACGAAATCAAGATAGGTCAGAAATGGGAAACCGACCAGGACTGGGTGGTCTATAGACTTGGCGAAACTCTCATGATGAAGGCTGAGTGCCTGATTCGCAATGGGGATGCGGAAGGTGCAGTGAAGATTGTAAATGACGTGCGGAAACGCTCGTTCGACCAGTCTTTGCCGGAATCGAAGCGCTGCCTTACGGCTGAACAACTTGCCGCGACGGTGACGGTTAACGGCGTTCAGGTGCAGTACGGAGAGTTCCTCAATGAGCTTGGACGCGAGTTTACGGGAGAGGGCATGCGCCGAGAGCAGCTGATACGCTTCGGGGTCTATACCACAGGAAAATGGTGGGGACATGCTCCGAAGAATGAGAAATATCTTGAACTGTATCCTATTCCGGAGGTGGAGCGCCTTTCGAATCCCAAACTGGGGCAGAACGACGGCTATCCTCAATAATCTGATGCAAATTAGGTTTAGCTGAGTTTGAAGTGTTTGATTATGAAAAAGATACTTTATTTTCTCATCGTGGTTTTGGCGCTCTCCTGCACAAGGACGGAACAGCCAGTGGTGACTCCACCTGCAACGGACGACGAGTTTCCTGAAAAAGAGGGCGGCGAGACGGTCGCTTCGCTTGAGGTCGTGAACATCGAATGCGTGGCGAGGGTCATAGGAAATACGCCTGATGGAGAAAACCTGCCGAATCCGAACTCTACGCTTAAGAGGTTTAATATGGCCTCCACCGACTATGGAAATATGTGGGATGCCGGAAACGGCCAACTCTGGTGTATGTTCGGAGACAACTTCAATGACCGTGGCGGAGACTGGAAATCTAACGCAATAGCATTTTCAACCGATAGAAACCTCGCGGACGGGCTCTATTACAACGATATGCTGCGCGGCTCGGACGGAAGCCGTATGGAATTCATCGTCTCTCGTGCCAAGACTGGGCAGTATCCCGGAGACGCTGAGCATGAGACTACATGTATCCCGCTTGCAGGCGTGTCCGTGCCTCATGATGGAGGCAATCGCCAGTATGTCAGCTATATGAGTGTGAACCAGTGGGCTGTGGATGGCAATGATGTCTGGACTGCCAACTATAGTGAACTCGTCTATACCGACGATTACGGCAGGACATGGACTCGCTCCGGAGTAAAATGGGACGGCAGCGGGAATTTCGTCCAGACCGCGTTCGTGAAGCGGGACGGCTTCCTCTATATGTTTGGAACACGCGCCGGGAGGAAAGGCAGCGTCTATCTCGCGCGGACAACATTCGACAGTGTGCTTGACAAGTCATCGTGGCGGTATTGGGACGGCAGTACATGGGCATCTTCCGAAGCGGATGCCGTGCCGGTTGCCAATGGAACCGTGTCTGAGATGACCGTTCAGTACAATAGCTACTACAAGAGATATATAATGATGTATCTTTCCGTGAACCAACGCAAGCTTGTCTATCGTGACGCCGTCGCTCCGGAAGGAGAGTGGTCGGAAGAGAAAATAATCGCCGAGGACGGATACGGCCCCTACATCCATCCATGGTTTTGTGATGGACGCGATCTGTGGTATGTGGTCTCAACCGTCACGCCATCTGGGAAAGGCTACGACACCTGGCATATTCATCTCTATCACGCGAAGCTCCGCGAGCTCGAAAGCGGATTCAATATGGTCTGGGAGGGCGGATTTGAGAATGAACCGAACAAGCCGATAGCCTATAGGACACTATGGCGCAACATCGAAAACTCAATTTCCACGCGGGACGCTCACAGCGGGAAAATTGCCTGCAAGCTTCTTAATACAGAAAAAGATGTATGGAAAGATGCTTGCGTGCAGACGATAAATGTCCACAAAAATACTGACTATGTAGTGAGCGGTTGGGCAAAGTCCTCCATTGCTGGCAGCACGGTTTCCTACCTCGGTGTTCGCCTTTCTGATGGGCGCATCTGCGACGCAAACCCTTCGCTCAAGACCGATGAGTGGACAAAAATCTCCGTCAAGTTCAATACTGGTGATTGTACCTCGCTTGATGTATTCTTCGGGACATGGGGCACGGAGGGACTTTCGGTCACGGTTGATGACATAAGCCTTACTCCAAAGAAATAGGCGATTTTCTCGCAAAATAGGGTTAATTTATAACAAGACTAATCAATATTATTAATTAAAACACTGATTATGAAAAAGTACAGTTTAATTTTCGCGGCTGCGGCCGCACTCTCGCTCATCGCATGCTCAAAGGACAATAGCGAGACGGATGAGCAGGAAAATCCGAATCCCACACAGTTTGCCGTGACGCTCGTCAAGGCCGACATTGCCGTTGACAAGGACGGTTTCAATATGATTACCGATGGTGGCTTCGAGCGTTTCTCTGGCGATGAAGGCTGGAAGTCAAAGTCACTTTGGTACCTTCCGGAGTGGATTAGTGAGGCGGAGACACCCCTCTCCGGCAAGAGGACAGTGCATGCCGATTGCAACACCCATGATTGGAGAGACGTGGCCGTGCAGAGCGTCTGCCTCAAGAAGAACACCTCCTACACGCTCACTCTGAGCTATCGCGGCGCATGGAACGGGCTTAACGCCTATATGGGCTTCCGTGGTGCGGCTGGACATGACGTGAACCTGAATCAGGAAGGGGTTGGTTCGGAATGGAAAGAGTACACATACACTCTTGACAATGTCGATGATACCAAGGCAGACGCCTTCTTCGGCGGCTGGTGCTGGGACAACCTCTGGCTCGAACTCGATGACGTGAAGGTCATTCCGACCGGCTCCAATAATGACACTTTCATCCCCGAGAACGCCCGCACAATCGCAACTACTGCAACCAACGCCTCTTTTCACGGAGTTAAAGTCCTTCGCAAAATTGTCGCATGGAACGAGTCTGACGGCACTGTTTCCGCTATTCTTGCAGAGGCCGAGACCGCTGATGGAAAGAAAGTTGCAGGCGTGTATGCCCACACTAAGGGTTCCGCCGCTGAAGGACTGAAATTTATCACAGTAGGAACTGAACCTGTTTTTGCTGATGGCTGTGTGCCGACCTCCGGAGTCACTGCCGGCGGCGTGAAAGCCGTGCGTTACTATGTTCCTGTCGCCGCCGCCGATGAGGAGTCTGACTGGACGGCTTCCGAGGCAGGGCTTGCATTCTCTACTGATGGACAGAACTGGAGCAAGGCCGAAGCTCAGTGGAAGGCTGACGGAAACTTCGTGAAGGCTTCCTATATGCTTAAGGATAATTATGTCTATATGTTCGGTTCCGCAGCCGGAGACCGCAACGCTATGGCTTATGTCGCGAGAGTGGCCGCTGCGAATGTTGCGACTTATTCTGAATATGAGTATTGGGACGGAGCCGAATGGGTGAAGGGTGAAGAGGAAGCTGCCGCACCTGTATTCTACGGCCCTGTTGATGACATGAGCGTTGTATATAACGCTTCTCGCTACACCTACATGGCAATCTACCGCTCATCCACGACCGGCGGTCTCGTCTATAGGGACGCAGGCCTTCCGGAAGGCGAGTGGTCTGGCGAGAAGATTCTTCTCCTCGACGGGGAAACGGCACGCTTTTCGCCGTCGATTGTGTCTGTCGGCAACAATGACATCACATTCGTGACAAATGAGGTTAAGTAAGTTTCTATTAACGATAACTTTTATTATGGTTTCAGTGTGTTCCGCATTCGGTGCGAAGCACACTGTTGCCGTTTCAAAATATACTATAGGATTCTCGCAATCGGCGGATGACAGATGGCGTCAGATTATGATGATTCAGATGGAGTCGGAGGTGTCGAAATATTCCAATATCAATCTCATAATCAGTGAAGCCCACAATGACACGGAAACCCAGATTCGTCAGATACGTGAATTTATTGACAGGAGGGTCAATCTCCTAATCATATCTCCGAACGAGTCCGAACCCATAACTCAGATAGCGGTGGAGGCCTACAGAAAGGGGATTCCTACGATAATATGGGACCGCAAGATTCTTTCCGACGAATACACAGCCTACATCGGGGCGGACAACTGTTCCATCGGGAGAAGCGTAGGCAACTACATCCGTGCCCATTTTCCGCCGGGCAGTTCGATTCTTGAAATTCAGGGCCTTCGCGGCTCCTCTCCGGCACAGGAACGGCACAAGGGGTTCAGGGAGGTGTTGAAGGACGACTACAATGTCCGCAGCATAGTAGGGGACTGGCTTCCCTCCGCCACGAAATCCAAGGTTCTTGACATAAGTGATTATTCCGGAATAGACCTCGTATTCGCGCACAATGACGACATGGCTCTTGCGGCATACGAGGGGATAAGTGAGCGCAGCCCATCTGACGCCAAAAGGATAAAGTTCATCGGCGTTGACGCGATTGTCGGCGTTGATGCCGTGATTGACGGGCGTCTTGAGGCTTCCTTTCTCTATCCTCCGGGAGGCGAGTTCGTCATTGTGACTGCCATGAAGATTCTCTCCGGCGAACCCGTGGAAAAGAACAATACCCTTCACTCCTTCACCGTGGATGCCACGAACGCCGAGACTCTCAAGATCCAGTCGGACCAGATGCTCGGCTATCAGGAGCATATTAACCAACAAAAAAAGGAACTTGACAAACTCAACACCAGCTACCGCTCCGCATTGACCCTCTTTGTGCTGTTAGTTGTCATTGTCCTCGCCCTGCTCGTTGTCATTGTTCTCGCCTTTGTTGCGAACTCCAAGGTGAGAAAGCGCAATGCTGAACTTGAAGCCCTTGCGAACCAGAGGATTGAACAGTTCACAAAGCCTGGAGCCGATGATCTTTTCAAGGACCGGCTGCTCGATATAATGGAGCGTTCCTACGACAAGTCCGATTTTACCGTCGAGTCAATGAGCGAAGCCCTCGGAATGTCGCGGGTTCATCTCTACCGCAAGACACAGGAAATATATGGAATTGCACCGACTGATCTTCTTCGCACATTCCGCCTCCGCAAGGCCACCGCAATGCTTAAACGTGGCGGCTACACCGTCAGCGAGGTCGCCTATTCCGTAGGATTCTCCACGCCAGGCTATTTCACAAAATGCTTCAAGGAAATGTTCGGCGTCACTCCGTCAGAGTTTTAGTTTTTCGGAGTCTTAGAAATTGTATTCGCCTTTCGTTTCGGGTTGGCTGGAAACCATCCCTTTTCAACCCTCTTTTGCTGTTCAAAAACTTCGAGTATGCTCCAGAAGCATGAGAATGCGAACACGCCGAGGAGGGTTGACCATATATAGTGGTCGATGAAGAGTGATGCTGCGGTGGCAGCGAGCCCGACGAGCAGAAACGCCCACCAGCAACCTGTGCCGAAGTGATATTCCGCCTTGATGACAATTGGATGGAACATTCCTATCATAAGGAATGCGGCTACGCCTATGATAAGTCCTGTAAAGTTCATTCTGATGTCTCCTGAAAATCCATTTGAGACCGCAAAAATAGTGGAAATATCCTTTTGTGACAAAGAAAAATGCATATCGTCCGTCAAATACCAAAATCTTGTTATCGTGAAATTCGGGAATTACCAAAAAGTTGGGATTGCCCCATGCCCTTCGGAGGCGTAATTTTGCAGCGTTTTTACAAGACGTGGTTTGATACACATTGTGTTTGTGATAAGAAGTTGGAAATCAGTATGAAACAGAAAATTATTCTGGCGGCCGCACTTTTGTTGTCCGCAATTTCCGTGTCTGCGCAGCGACTCACGATAGGGGGCTATGGAGAGGCAATGTACACAAGAAATTTCTACAGTGACGCGTGGCAGCGGTACATCACTCCTGAAAAATATGCCGATGACAAGAGCCATGGACGGTTTGATATTCCGCATTTTGTCATCAGTCTCGGTTACGACTTCGGTAAGGGTTGGAGTCTCGGAACCGAAATCGAATTTGAGCATGGGGGTACGGAAAGCGCAGTGGAACTTGAGGCAGACGAGACAGGTGAATACGAAAGTGAAATCGAGAGGGGAGGAGAAGTCGCACTTGAGCAGGCGTGGATTCAAAAAGTGATACACCCTGCGTTCAACGTGCGTGCGGGGATGATAATAGTTCCTGTGGGGCTCACAAACTCTCACCACCTTCCTAATGAATTCTTTACCGGCTACCGTCAGGAGGGTGAGAATACGATTTTTCCCTGCACTTGGCACGAGGTCGGTCTTGAACTTTGGGGAGAGTTCGGAAGGAACAAAGCGTGGAAATATGAACTTCTTTTCCTTCCTGGTCTTGACTCTGACCGTTTCAGCACGGAAAACTTCATCCAGGGAGGAGCCGGTTCGCCATACGAGTTCAAAATAGCTAATTCTTACGCCGGAGCATTCCGTATCGACAACCGTTCGGTGAAGGGGCTCCGTCTCGGACTCAGCGGTTATGTCGGCGGCAGTTTCAGCAATTCCCTCACCAAGAATAAGAAATATGAAGGTCTCAAGGGGGAAGTATTCATCGGATCGGTTGATTTTGACTATAAGGGCTATGGGGTCATAGCAAGAGGTGTCTTCGACTATGCCCACCTGAACAATTCCGCCGAAATCACCTCATTCAACAAGAACAATATGTCCGCCGCATCGCCCTCGCCACGAAATGCCGTTGGCTCAGACGCGATTGTGGGAAGTTTCGAAATAGGATATGATTTCCTTCATCCGCTGCGTAAAGTTGATGACAAGTGTTATGTCTTCGCGCATTACGAATACTACGATGCAATGTTCAAGGTCGCCCCGGGCATAACTGACTATCCTTGGGTAGGCAAGCATCGTATTGCTGTGGGATTCAATTGGTATCCTATCGATGAAATCATAGTGAAGGCGGAATATTCCCACAGATTCTACGAAAAACCGTTCAACAACGAACCATCCGTCACATTCGGAATCGCGTTCGCCGGCTGGTTCGAGAACACATTCCATAAGAAACATAATGACAAATAGTTAAAATGATATGATAATGAGAACTTTAATGAAATTGGCTGTGGTGCTTGCAGCAGTTTTCGCAATGGTGTCTTGCGAGAAATCTGGACTTGGAATCGACACCGCTAAAGACCAGGCTCTTCAGAAAGCCAATGAACAGTTCGTTGATGGGACAGTGGTACCTACATATAAGGCTCTTGCAGACGAATGTCTTGCTCTTCAGTCAACCCTTGAAAAGCTCAAAGAGACAAAGACCGACGCGCTTGTGAAGGAGGCCTGCAAGCAGTGGAAGGATGCACGTCAGTTTTGGGAGTTGAGCGAGGCTTTCCTTTTCGGGGCCGCTTCACAATATGGAATTGACCCTCATATCGATACGTGGCCTCTCGACAAGACCCAACTTGACCAAGTGCTGTCCAACAAGGGAATTATGGACAATATTGATAAATATGTTTCCAATTTCAACAATGGGCTTGTAGGATTCCACGGGCTTGAATACATTATCTTCCGTGAGGGAAAGGAGCGTTCGGCTTCGGATATTCCTGAACTCGAGATTAAATATGCGATTGCAGTTTCTGCCGACCTTACACTCAGCGCATGCCATTTGGAGGCTGCCTGGGCAGGTCTCGACAATGTGACGGAAGAGAAACGGGCTATTCTCGAGGATGCAGGGGAGGAACGGTTCGGCGAGTTCGGCAGACAGATGAAGCTCAGTGGTCAGACAGGAAGTCTCTGGACATCAGTTACGGCCGGAAGCGAGCAGATTATTGAAGGCTGTAAGGATATTGTGGATGAGGTTGGAAAATCTAAAATCGGAAAACCATATACCGGAGAGGATGAGAACTACATAGAGTCTCCTCATTCTTGGAACTCAATTACAGACTTTTACGACAACATCATAAGTGTTCGCAACGCCTATTTCGGAAAACTCGGAGCGACCGTGGCGGAAACTCATTCCGTAAGTGCTTATATAGCAAGCGTCGATAAGGAAACTGATGCCAAGCTGGTTGCAGCCATAGAGGACTGTCTCAAGGCTATAGATGAGATGCCCCGTCCGTTTGTAAAGAACTACAGGGATGCGAAAGTGAAGGCTGCCATTGATGCGTGCAACGACCTCAATGACGCTCTTGAGGCTGCCCGCAAGGTGCTCATTGAGCAGTAATCGACTATAAAGCGGATTGCTGCCTCATGCTCCTTGCACTCCATCAAATTATAAAATTGAAAATCATGAAAAAGATATTGTTGTATATTGCGGCACTTGCACTTACAGTTGTGGCTTGTGACAAAAACGAGACCCCGTCTCCCAAGCCCGGAAAGAAAGAACTGAGTGACGAGTGGTATGCCGGAGGACGGCTCGGGACAGCCTTTAATTCAAGCGCATCGGCATACGAGCAGCCTACTCCTGCAGTCGAGAATGCGGACATGGTGCAGGCATTCAAGAACGGAGAACAGTTCTTCGAAAGAGACTACAACCAGAACAAGACGGGAGCGTTCAAGGGGCTCGGTCCTCTGATGGTCCGTCGCGGATGTCTATACTGTCATCCTAACTATGGTCACGGGCGCCGTCAGACGGAATATCGTGCCGACAAAGTGGGTAATGGTTACCTTCTCGTAATCACTGACGAGACAGATACTTACCTCAGTTCGCTGACCGGTATGCCGCAGACCCTTGCCGTAGAGCCTTTCAAGGCTCCGATTGACGAGAGCAAGATTGTGATTGAATGGCCGGAGTATACTGACGAATGGGGCAACAAATTCCCGGACGGAGAAATATATACGCTCATATATCCGGAAGTTACCATTCCTGAGGATGCCTACTATGTCCCGCTTGAGGTGACGAAGAACGGTGAAACCACGACTGTTGACCACAGCGATGTCCGCGTTCGCCTCGAATCCACAATCGGCATCTACGGAACCGGACTCCTCGATGCCATTGACGATGATGACCTCAAAGCTCAATATGCAGCAGAGGAAAAGGCCGGAGTGAAACTTAATCCATCTGTTTTCGCCAATGGCGAATGGGTGAAACTCTATGGCAAAACCACGCACCCTCTTCGTTTTACCTACGCCCTTTCACGCGGCCCGCTTCAGGATGCTGCCGGTGCAAATGCAATCTGGAACATCACAAATGTGACCCGCAGCACCAAGCCATCTCACTACATGGCTGCAACTTATGCAAAAGTTGCGTCACAGGACAAGGAGGTGCAGGCAAAGTTCTATGACTATTTTCCGGAGAGAAAAACCTCTGCCGGCGTGGAACAGGACATCTATGACTACCTTATGGGCAAGAACATTGAACCTGAAATGTCTGACAGCGACTATGCTGACTTTATGGTTTGGCATCGCGGGCTTGCCGTCCCGGCCGCACGCGACCTCGATGATGAGGATGTTCAGAGAGGAAAGACGCTCTTTACCCAAATCGGCTGTGCCTACTGTCACCGTCCGAGCTGGACGACAGGCGAGGACAACTTCACAGACCCGACAGGATTCTTCAAGGACGGGGACAGCCGTCTTCCGCGCTACCCGCACCAGACAATCTGGCCATACACCGACATGGTTCAACACCGTCTTCACATGAAGAACGACATCCGCACCGGCTGGTGCCGCACCACTCCTCTTTGGGGGCGCGGACTCAGCACTCTCGTCAATGGAGGCGTGGACAGACTTCACGACTGCCGCGCAAACACCGTCATTGAGGCCATAATGTGGCACGGTGACCCTCAGAGCGATGCACGCAAGTCTGTGGAGGCGTTCCGCGAGTTGTCAAAAGAGGATCGCGATGCTATTGTGAAGTTTATAGAGTCTATATAGTTTAGCCCCTCCTGCCTCAAAAGCTGTTTTTGGAGGGGAGGAAGACGAAAATTATTGAAAAAATGCTGAAGAAATTGGTTGACAGGCCGGCAGCGTTGGTGATGCATATTGCCTTGCTGCTGATTGTTTCCGGAGCTATTGTGACATCCCTTTCCGCGAGGAAGGGGGTGATTCACGTTCGTATAGGGGATGTCGCGACATCCTATTCCGAAAATAAAAAAGGCGGGCTCCCGCTACCGTTCGCTCTAAGGCTTGACGATTTTGCGGTGGAGTATTATCCGGGGACTGACACCCCTTCGGACTATAGGTCTTCTGTGTCCGTGCTCATTGACGGCGAATGCGTAAAATCAGCTCAAGTGAGTATGAATCGCATACTTTCGTACGATGGTTACCGTTTCTATCAAACGACCTACGACAGCGACGAACTCGGCTCGACTTTCACAGTTGCGCACGACCCTCTCGGAATCGGTCTGGTCTATGCCGGATATGCTGTCTTTCTTCTTGCATTTCTCATTTTCTTCTTTACTGACAAGAAATTGCGCGCTCTCGTGCATAAGGTGACCACTACAGTTGCAGCGATTATCCTGTTTTTTGCCGGGACTTCGGAAATTTCCGCAGCTGAAAACAGGGCACCGAAAACGCTCCCGAAGGAGACTGCCGGGCAGTTCGGTGAACTTTATGTGTTCTATCACGGCCGCGTATGTCCTCTCCAGACTGTGGCAAAGGATTTTCGAGTGAAACTCTACGGAAACTCAGATGTTTATGGACTCACTGACGAGCAAGTGCTGACGGGTTGGATGTTCTACGGGACTTCTTGGCGCACTGTGCCGCAGAAACACCGTCGTGGCGCAAATGACGAACAGGACAGGCGGCAGACCGTGAATTCACTGTTTTCCGGAGAGTTCCTGAAACTCTATCCTATTGCGGATTCGCTCGGGCGCGTGAGCTGGTATGCCCAGAACGACAGGCTGCCGGACGACATCCCGGACGACGAGTGGCTTTTCATACGCAAGTCAATGAACTACATCGGGGAACTTGTCATAGCCGGCGATGATGAGGGGGTGTCCTCAGCTCTTGGGAAATTGAAGAAATTTCAGGAAAAGCAGGCCGATGGCTCGTTGCCTTCAGCATTCAGACTTGGTGCAGAAAGGCTCTACAACAGTTTTCCTCCGCTCTTTCCGGTGGCGGGCATATATCTCCTTGCCGGGTTTGTGCTTCTCGGCTGGTTCGTCTCCTGCCTTGCACGACGTCGTGAAGCCGGCATACGCATTCGTCTTGCAGCGGTTGTGCTCGAAGCCGTGCTGTTTACGTTCCTGACTATCATGCTCGCGCTCGTGTGGATTGTGGGTGGACACGTTCCCCTGTCCAATGGTGCCGAGACGATGATGGCGATTGCATGGACCGTGCTGCTTGCGGGGCTTGTCTTCGGCGGGCGTTTCTCCCTGATGCAGCCGTTTGCTCTCATAATTTCTGCTCTCGCCCTGCTCGTGGTCGCCATGGGGCAGGCCAATCCTGCCGTGACCCTGCTCGTTCCCGTTCTCCAGTCCCCGCTGCTTAGCGTACACGTTTCGTTGATGATGCTTTCCTATGCAGTCCTTGCTGTCATTATGGTCAACAGCGCTGCCGGACTCTGTGTCGGAGCAATCGAGCGCAGGCACATTTCTTCGGAGCAGACTGTTGTCCAAGCTCCTGCCTCTGCTCCGCTGGTGATGCGGCCTCCAACTTCTTCCGTCTCCGCCCGCCTTGCCGACATCTCGATGCTCCTGCTCTATTTCGGAGTCTTCTTTCTCGCCGCAGGCATCATCTCGGGTTCATTCTGGGCTAACGTCTCCTGGGGCTGCTACTGGAATTGGGACCCGAAGGAGACATGGGCACTCATAACCCTGCTCATCTACGCTGTTGCCGTCCATCGCAGCGACATCTCTTTCCTGCGAAAGCCGGTAATATTCCATATATTCCTGCTCCTCGCATTCGTCTCCGTGCTGTTCACCTATTTCGGCGTGAATTTCCTGCTCGGCGGAATGCATAGTTATGCGGGGTAAGTGACCTTTCCGGGCACGCCGCGAAATGACCGCGTCACAGTATACGGAAAATGATTATATTTGTCAGTTCAAATGCAACCTGATGATGACGAACAGATTACCTTACTCCACGAATATGAAAATGGCCGATCTCCTGTCGGACAACAGAATGCTCTCAGTGCTTGAGAGACTTCATTTCAGACTCGGATTCGGTGAGTCGACAGTAGCCGACGTGTGCCGTACACAGTCTTTCCCTGCTGATTTATTTGTGGAAATATCTAATGTTTTCGCAGATCCGGAGTATGCCCCGAACCTTGAGTCTCTGGACCGCAGCGATGTCGCCCTTCTCGCGGATTACATCCGTTCCGCTCACAAGTACTATTCGGAGGTGTCCGTCCCTCATCTTCACGGACTGATCCACACGATGCTCGGAGAGGTCGGAACGACTTTCGCAGATGCTCTGAACAAGTTTTTCGATGAACTTGTGGAGAAACTCAACTCCCATTTCGAGCATGAGGAGAAGGTTTTCAGAAGCATCGGCAACGGAAATTTTGAGGCCGAGAACGAAGAGTCTCATGCCCAGTTCCTCGAAAAGCTTGATGACCTCAAGAGCATAGTCATAAAATACCTCCCGGACAACGGAGAGAATTTCTCACGCTACAATATGCTGAACCATCTTCTCGCGATGGAGACCGACATGCGCAACCACATGCGCGTGGAAGAAAAGCTCTTCAACCCCCTCGTTCTCAGCCTGCTCAATGGCGATGATTCCGAAGATGAGCTCTCAGACGACTCTGAAGTGCTTTCCCAACGCGAGAAGGAAATCCTCGCAGCCGTGGCCCACGGCAAGACCAACAAAGAAATAGCCGATGACCTGTTCATCTCCATCAACACCGTTGTCACCCACCGCAAAAACATAGCCCGCAAGACGGGCATCAATTCCATCGCCGGCCTCACGGTCTATGCCATCCTCAATCACATCGTGGAAATTTCGGATTTTTAAGATTCTGCACCTTGAAAACCAGGAATGTTTCCAGTGACAGATGAAGTGGTGACCCTCTTGAGAATGCCGTTGCTGAGCGAGCAAATGGTGCTGCCCGGAACTATCACCTGACCTATTGTTGTTCAGCAATAAAAACATATCTTTGCCTATCGGAAAGCATCCATAACCAAAACAACAGAAAAAGATAATGGCAAAGAGCAAAATAGACTTTATACTACTTCTCCTTGCGACTCTCTGCTGCTCAATGGCTCACGCACAAAAGCAAGTTTCTGCAGAACTGAGAGATTCCACTGAGAGCGGAAGCGACATCATAAAGATAATTGGAAATCACTCCAGCAAAGGAGCGGTCAATAACGCCCTTGACATATTGAACGGTCAGGCAGCCGGTGTCAACGTGACATCCAACGGTCTGGACCGGATGGCTATGCTCAATAGCGTGCGGGTGCGTGGTACGACATCCATTATCGGTGGCAATGATCCCTTGGTGCTGATTGACGGGGTCACTTCTGACGTGCTCACCCTTTCAACCATCTACCCTGCAGATATCGAGAGTTTTCGGATATTGAAGAATGCCACGGAGACAGCTATGTACGGTTCACGTGGAGCGTCAGGTGTGATTGAAGTCAAAACGAAAAAAGGAACAGGACGTGGTTTTCAGATATCCTATGAAGGAAATGTAGGTTTCGAGCGGATGTACAAACATCTGGAAATGCTCAATTCCACAGAATATGTTGCCACCGCAAAGGCTTTGGGCGTATATTGCAATAACGGCGGGTTCAATACGGACAATTATAAGGTCATTACACGTACAGGATTTGTGAATAATCACTATCTCGCATTCAGTGGGGGCACGCCTCAGTCAAACTATCGTGCCTCATTCGGCTTGATGGACCACAACACAATCATCAAGAATATGGACTATGACGTTTTTGTCGCGAAAGTCGATGTGACCCAGAAAGCCTTCAACAATAGACTTACTGGAGAGTTCGGAGTATTCGGTTCGTCGTTCAAGAACCATGATATATTTGATACGCAGATGCTGTTCTATTCCGCAGCTTGCCAGAATCCAACTTTCCCTGCCGGAACTGACGAACATGGGAACTGGCTAAAAAACGAATCTGCGACGCATATCAACCCGCCAGGAATAGTGCTTGAAGAGAAGAACGACTCCAAGGATTTGAACTTTGATACCCACATTAAGTTGAACTACGATATCAATACTGACTGGCGGGTCTCCGCCTTCGGTTCCTACCTCTACGGTTCTACTGAGAACGGGCAATTCTGCCCGACATTGGTATGGGCACAAGGCAACGTGTACCGTGGCGAGTTCAAGAAAGAGGAGTGGCTCGGCAATGTATCTCTGGATTTCATTAAGCAGTTCGGCTCACATAAGGTCTCTGCCGGAGTAAGCGGCGAATACCGCACGCTGCGAAAGACGGCTTTCTGGGTATATGCCAAGGGCATACCCACAAATAACTTTCATTACGACAATCTGGGCGCGGCTGCGGTCAGACCATATGGTGGAACGGAAAGCACATATGAAGACCAATCTCTGGCTTCGTTAATGGGGATCATCACATATAGTCTGCTTGACAGATACACGTTGGCGTTGAATGCGCGTGGTGACGGATCGTCTATGGTAGGCGCCAGCAACACATGGGGATTCTTCCCTTCCATATCATTTACATGGGATTTGAAAAAGGAAAGGTTTCTCATCAATGTAAAGCCGCTGTCCATGCTCAAACTTCGTGCTGGCGCAGGACAGGCAGGCAACCTTGGAGGCATCTCTGCATATACCACCATGAACACCGTAAGGCAGACCGGCATTGTCCCTGTCAAAAGTTCGCCGACAGTAACACTTGGCATGGTGAGAAACAACAATCCCGATTTAAAGTGGGAAACGAAGACGACATTCAACATCGGTGCGGACATGGGGCTCTTTGCCAACGGTCTTATACTTACGGCGGAGTATTACTTTTCCAAGACTACCGACATGCTCTATGCCTACGAAGTTCCGGTTCCGCCATTTGCATACAACACATTGCTCGCAAACATCGGTTCCATGTCAAACAGCGGATTGGAATTGGGCCTGTCCGGACAGCCGATAAGAAAGAAAGACATGGAACTCAACGTTAATATGAACCTGTCGTTTCAAAGCAACAGGCTAATCTCGCTGAGTGGAAAGTACAAAGGAATGAGCATGTCCGCGGCGAATGTCACCGCCATTGGAGCATTGGACGGAGCGGGACAGAACGGCGGCGACAACAATGTGGTTTACCAGATAGTCGGACAGCCACTTGGCGTTTTCTATCTGCCACATTGCAAGGGACTCGTAAAAAATGAGAACGGCAGTTATTTCTACGACATAGAGGATCTGGATCATAACGGCAAGGTCGACATAAGCGACGGCGGCGACCGGTACGTCGCAGGACAAGCCACACCAAAGGTAATCCTCGGTTCAAACATCAGTTTCAGATACAAGAATTTCTATGTCTCCATACAGATGAATGGAGCATTCGGGCACAAGATCTTCAATGGAACGGGATTATCATTTACAAGTATGGCTTGCTTTCCGGACTACAATGTGCTTAAGGATGCCCCTCAGAAGAACATCGTAGATCAGAGAGTCTCCGACTATTGGCTTGAAAAAGGTGACTATCTGAACTTTGAGCATTTGACATTAGGATATAATGTGCCCTTGAAAAGCAAGACGTTACGTTCATTGCGCATATCTGGCAACGTAAGCAACCTTGGAACAATTACGGGCTACAGAGGTTTGACGCCAATGATAAACAGCTACGTGGTGAACAGTACGATGGGTATTGATGACAAACGTAACTATCCACTGTTCCGCACATATTCGCTGGGGTTGAGCATACAGTTTTAATACGGAAAAAGCATGAAGAAGATTATTGAATACATATTGGCAGTACCGTTGACGCTTTGCTTCTGCAGCTGTCTGGAGGAACATCCAAAAGACCAGCTGGACAAGGAGGAAATTTACAACAACGCAGATAATATATACAAGAATGCAGTAGCTTCCCTATACAACTACATTGGGAGCAATCAGGAGTCTGAAGGACTTCAAGGAACCTGTAGGGGCATCTACGACTACAATACCTTGACAACAGATGAGGCAATGATTCCGATCCGTGGAGGAGACTGGTATGATGGCGGCCTGTGGGAAAACATGTATCAGCACAACTGGAACGCCAATGATATCAACTTATATAATGTATGGAAATACCTCTTCAAGGTAATAGTCATATCCAACCAGTCGCTTTCCGTCATTGATGACCACAAGAGTCTGCTTTCGGCTGAACAGGCCCGTGATTTCACGGCAGAGGTAAGAGCTGTGCGGGCCTTGTTCTACTACTATGCGATGGATATGTTCGGACGTGTTCCTATCGTTACATCATACGACGTGAAATTGGAGCAGGTAACGCAAAGCGAGAGACGCGAGGTCTTCGATTTTATTTTCAATGAACTGCGGGATGTCGCGCCGTTGCTTGCTGACGAACATTCCAACAAGGAGGGAGACTACTACGGACGAGTGACACGGCCTGTAGTCAACTTTTTGCTTGCAAAACTGGCGCTTAATGCTGAAATATACACCGATGACAACTGGACAGACGGAAAGTGCTTTGATGGCAATGACATCTTCTTTAATGTGAATGGAGAGAAGATGAACGCTTGGAGTACCTGCATTTGGTATTGCGAGCAACTTGACAAAGAAGGGTATCAGCTGGAAAGCGATTACGCTTCGAACTTCGCTGTTCACAACGAAAACTCCATGGAGAACATTTTCACCATACCACTGGACAAGAACTTATATTTGAACGAATACCACTATCTTTTCCGCTCACGCCACTACAAACATGGCGGGGCCTATGGCGGCTCATCCGAAAATGGAACATGTGCGACGATCTCAACCGTCAAGGCTTTCGGTTACGGCACAGACCATGTCGACAATAGATTCAAGACAAACTTTTATGCAGACACCGTTTTTGTTGACGGCAAGAAGATATATCTGGACAACGGAAAGCCATTGGTATATATGCCAATGGAATTGAAGCTGAATCTTAGTGACAGTCCATATAAGCAGACAGCAGGTGCCCGTGCCGGCAAATATGAAGTTGACAGGACCGCATATTCGGACGGCAGACAAGTTGACAACGATATAGTTCTATTCAGGTACGCCGATGCCATATTGATGAAGGCCGAGGCTAAAGTCCGTAATGGAGAAGATGGCTCAAAAGAATTGAATGCGATTAGGGACAGAGCAGGCATGCCGCATGTAAAGGCCAATTTGAACAACATACTTAAAGAGCGGCTGTTGGAATTGGTCTGGGAAGGTTGGAGACGTCAAGATCTCATCCGCTTTGGCGAATACACCAAAGCATACGACCAGAGGACTCCTCTGGAAAACGAGTTCACCGGATTCACAACTGTTTTCCCGATACCACAAAGATGCCTGGATTTAAACAAAGGGTTAAAACAAAATCCAGGTTATCAATAGAGAGCCGTAATCATCATTCTCGTATCAGAATTACTTTCAGTCATCTCACTCCGAATGTCCCACGCTGCGGTAATCCCACGTGATGTATTTCTGTTTCAGCTTCTGGCGGTCGCCCAGGCTTATGTTGTCCTGACTGACCACCTCCTGCGGCCATGACGCGGGCTACGTGTCGGCAGGCTTGTCATTCAAGTTCTGATGAGGTGGCGGGACGAATTCTCGCCTGACTTCATAAC
>ERZ1026854.26-NODE-26-length-130778-cov-10.030163_pt1 | contig 130778 bp, 127 predicted proteins | sample MGYA00380157_ERZ1026854 | MGnify/ENA primary metagenome ERZ1026854 (study PRJEB33269, sample SAMEA4719793) | human gut metagenome | biome: human-associated habitat; feature: organic feature; material: feces | place: Cameroon | collected 2013-10 ...
TACACTTTCGATTAGCTTACGTTTTAGAAAGACTATTATTAATAGTCTTTCTAAAACGTAAGCTAATCGAAAGTGTAACAGTAATTGCCACAAAAACAGATAATAAAATTGCCTTGTTATCCAAAATCCATTTTATCAATTCTTCAATATTAAATTCTTGCATGTCAATACCTCCTCTTGTGCACGTTGAATGGTTTCTAGTCCATATAATGTTCCCCCTTTCATGGACAATTTGTGTAAAAAAAGCCCTGTTGATCCTAGTTCATCAATATAATTAAAATTAATTATCAATGTACTAAAATTCAACAGAGCGGCTCGCCCAATCCTCATTATTTTTGCTTTTCTTAAGTATAACATAATATTTCGTATTTACATGTTCAAAGTATTGAATCTACTATATTTATAGATCCAATAATTCCGATATTGTCACATCTAATGCATTACAAATTTTTAAAACTGTATACAAATCTGGATTTTTTAATCCTCTAAATAAATAACTTATTGTTGCACGCGAGAGATCTGCCTCTTTACATAATTGCTCACGAGTAATCTGTTTTTCATCACATATTGCTTTAACCCTGTTACCTATATTGTCATTAATTTTATCTAAGTCATACATTTTATATCTCCCTTACTACGCGCAAAAGGGATTCCGAAGAATCCCTCTTGATTTGTGTTGTAAATATTTACTTTTACTGTAACAGTGAAAGTACACCCTGGTTAGACTGGTTAGCTTGAGCAAGCATAGACTGTCCTGCCTGAGCAAGAATGTTGTTCTTGCTGTACTCAACCATTGTCTCAGCCATATCTGTATCACGGATACGTGACTCAGCAGATGTGGTGTTCTCAACAACGTTGTCTACGTTAGCGATTGTATGCTCAAGTCTGTTCTGAACAGCACCGAGAGCAGATCTCTGTGAAGAAACCTTAGATACAGCATCAGCGATAGCATCGATAGCGTATGTAGCTGCCATACCGGTAGAATCCTTAACATTAAGACCCTTAATTCCAAGTCCTGCAGCGCTCATAGACTCGATGTCGACCTGAATCTTGTTTGTCATGTCGGCATCAGCACCTACATGAAGGCTGAAGCTTAATGCATTAGCAACCTTAGCCTGACCAACATTGATAGAGAATGTTCCATCAGCATTATTAGTTACACTAGATGCACCTTCAGTATCACCAATCTTATTTGCAGCAGCAAGCTCATTTGCAGCTAACTTATAAGCAACATCCTTAGTGATGATAGAAGCATCTGTATCATCAATACCATCATTAGCTGTTCCACCATGAGTACCATTATCTGTCATAACGGTAACTGTATCAGCTCCAACAGTTGTGGTTTTACCTTCAACTGATGCAAGTACCTTCAAATTATCTAATGTAAGCTCCTTATTGTCAGTAGCAGTACCACCCTTGGCCGTGAACTGATTAGCTGTCGTAAATGTAGATTTTTTAGGATCAAAAGCTGCCGCAGCTGTCGCACCATCTGCGGTTGCTACATAAAGCTGCTTTCCATCTTTATCATAAACCTTATCATTCTCATCAACCTGAAATTCATTATCGCCAATTTTGACGCTAAATTTTGTTCCTGTCTTTAAATTAGCTTTAGCATCATCAATTAACTTTGTAGCATCAGTAGCTTTACCACCGATAGTGTAATTCTTACCACCGATAGAAACCTTGTCACCAGCTTTTAAAGAATCCATTGTGAATGTAGCTGTTCCGTCACCATTGTCAACTAACTTTCCAGCAAGACCTGCATCATGAGCCTGCATGTTGATTGTCTTTGTTCCATCCTGACCCTTTAACAGGTAAGTCTCGTTGAACTTGGTTGTCTCAGATACACGATCGATCTCAGTTGTTAACTGATCAATCTCATCCTGGATGGCTGAACGGTCAGACTCGCTGTTTGTTCCGTTTGAAGCCTGAACTGCTAACTCGTTCATACGCTGTAACATAGAATGAACTTCTGTTAAAGCACCTTCAGCTGTCTGTACGGAAGATACACCGTCCTCAGCGTTTGTTGAAGCACGATCCAGACCTTTGATCTGCTTACGCATCTTCTCAGAAATTGTAAGTCCTGCTGCATCATCTGCTGCACGGTTGATCTTATATCCAGAAGATAACTTCTCTGTTGCCTTAGCCTGTGTTGATGTTGTTACGTTGAGCATTCTGTTGGCGTTCATCGCCTGCATGTTGTGTTGTACTACCATAATATTTTCCTCCTTGTCCCATCCTTTGATGGGTTATTATGTTTGTTACCTCCGGGAGTCCTTTCCCAAGAGGGCGTGATAATAAATAAGCATTACCACAATTTATAAATAAGCGAAGCGTCCCGGGTGTGCCCCGCCTATTAACGAATTTAAATCTGGAACCGGTTATCGGGTTCCATTTTTCAAGCGCTCTCTTTTCAAAATCTGTTTGATTTCGTTCTGCGCTTCGATGGAGAGTTTCGGATCCGCATAATATTTCTTGCCATCCACGTCCTCCACGCTTCTGGAGATACGCAGTTCCTTTGGTGCCTCGATCATAAGCTTTCCATTGCTTCCGGATCTTCCCACATAGACAACGCGGATATCATCTCCGATGTTTACATATTGTCCTTCTTTTAAAGAAATCTTGAGCATTGCTACCTCCATAAAACTGTTTGCTACGTTTTGTAACTTATATATCGTCGGTATGCTACAGTTTGTTAACCTCTTATTTTCACTTTTGCTACACTTTGTAACTTTTTGCCAATTAGATATCCATTTGCGGCAGGTATAAAATCCCATTTTTTGTGCAATATCTATAATAATCAATTCGTGCAGCAACAAAATGTTACGAAATCTTCCAATCAGAACCACCATGGTTTAACATTTATTTCCGTTTTCGCTACATTTTGTCGCAAACCACACTATGGGTGAAAATATACTAAGTTAGTAAAGGTGGTATTATTTATGAGAGGGAAGCTTCTTCCGCAAAAACTAAAAGAATTACGAAAAGTAAACAATTACACGCAGGACTACGTCGCCGAAGTACTTGGAGTCGTCCGACAAACGTACAGTCATTATGAGACCGGCAAACGAACGCCGGATGCCGAGGCTTTATACAAGCTGGCAGGCCTGTACAACATTTCCATCGACGATCTTTTGCATCTTACGATCAACATCGACCGAGACATTTCTTACGATGCTCCTAAACCAACACCGACCAGCAACGATCTGGCAGAATATCTTGAGTTCTTCAACAATCCAGCGAATAAGAAGAAATACATGTTCAATACGACTTTAGAAAAAGAATTGCTTTTTTATTTTGATAAGATTTCCGAAGAAGATAAAAAAGAAATTATTGAATTTACAAAAATCAAAGCACGAAAAAAGACTGCGGCCCCGGCAGATAAATAATCTACCGGAGCCGCAGCTCCTTTTTTTACAAATTTTTATGTCTCTGGTTCTACACTTTCCTTTATTGCATTCCAATATGCAGAAAATGCGCTCGGTACAGCATAGCGTTCTTTTGCATCTGCTGCTTCCACAAACATCAGATCACCAATCGGCTGTTCCGGTTCCTCGATCAGGATCGTATAACCTTTCATATGCCATTCCACATGGGAAAAAATGTGCTTTGCTTCTGTCAGTTCCCGGATACGGATTGGCTTGCATCCAATTTTCTTGACATAGGCAAGTGCTTCTTCCTGGCTTTTCTTTCCTTCGCAGTTCGGCAGTTCATATAAACCGGCGAGCAGACCCTTGTTCCCCCGCTTTTGCAATGCAACTTTCTCTCCATCACGGATGACAAACACCGTCTTTTCTTCCACGCGTCTTGCCTTGGCTTTCTTTTTTACCGGAAGTTCCGCAATGCGATTCTGTAAACGCGCCTCACAGAATACCTGCCACGGGCATTCCTCACAATGTGGTGCCCCATTCGGCACACATATCATTGCCCCCAGTTCCATCAGCGCCTGATTGAACTTGCGCGGGATGAGCACATCTGTCATTTCTTCCATCAGTTCTCTCAATTTCCGCTCCATCGCAGTCCGGACCGACTGTTTCATAATATCCGAATCATCCGCACACACACGGGATATCACGCGAAGTACATTTCCATCTACTGCCGGCACCGGCTGGTTATAGGCAATGGAAGATATCGCCCCTGCTGTATAGCTGCCGATTCCTTTGAGTTTCAACAGTTCCTCATAAGACTGTGGGATAACCCCATCGTACGTCTCCATGATTTGAACAGCCGCTGCATTGAGATTGCGTACCCTGTTATAATAACCGAGTCCTTCCCACATTTTCAGATACCGGTCTTCCGAACATTCTGCCAGAGATTTCACATCCGGCAGCTCTGTGATAAAGCGCAAAAAATATGGTTTCACCGCCTCCACGCGCGTCTGCTGCAGCATAATTTCTGAAATCCACACATAATACGCTGTCGGATTTTCCCGCCATGGCAATACACGGGCATGACCATCGAACCAGTCCTGTAACGGTTTTACTATTTGCTTGAGATCAAAATTGTCAATCAATCCGGTGCCTCCTTGAAAATAAAGTGTGTGTGTACTTGCTTTTTCTGAATAGGAAATTCCAAAAGAAAGTTCTTATTCCGAAAAAAATCGGCATGAGATCTCTCATGCCGATTTCATCACATATGTATTCCTCAAAATGAATTAGAAGTCTGTTAATGTAGCAGCTCTCTTCTCTAAGAATGCTCCCATTCCTTCCTTTTTGTCATGTGTATCGTTTACAACACCGAAGAGGTTTGCTTCCATCTCAACTGCGTTCTTGATATCCATGTCATAACCATTGTTGATTGCAGCCTTTGCTACAGATACTGCATAGCTTCCCTTAGAGATGATCTTTGCAGCCATAGCCTTAGCAGTTGACATTAACTCTTCCTTAGCAACTACCTTGTTTACAAGGCCGATACGGTACGCTTCGTTAGCATCGATATTATCGCATGTGAAAATCATTTCTTTCGCACGTCCCATTCCTACCAGACGGGCAAGTCTCTGTGTTCCACCGAATCCAGGGATGATTCCAAGACCACACTCTGGCTGTCCGAAGATTGCGTTATCGCTTGCGATACGGATATCACATGCCATAGAGATCTCACATCCTCCACCAAGTGCGAATCCGTTAACAGCTGCGATTGTAACCTGACGCATGTTCATTAACTTGAAAAATGGCTCAGAAGCCTTGATTCCAAATGCGCGAGCCTCTGGAGCAGTAAAGTTTACCATCTCAGCGATATCAGCACCGGCTACGAATGACTTGAACTCGTTACCCTTCTTGTCCGGGCCACCTGTTAAGATGACAGCCTTGATATCGTCATTTGCTTCGATTTCGCTTAAGCATACGTTTAACTCGTCAAGAGTCTCACTGTTTAATGCGTTAAGTGCTGCTGGTCTGGAGATAGCAAGAACAGCAATTCCGTCAGCTACATCAAGTGTTAAATTCTTAAATTCGCTCATTGTAAAATTCCTCCTAAGATTGTGTTCGATTGTCTTGTGTCTTATGACACTCCGATGGTTCAATCGTAACACTTTGACAAAAATTTGTCAATCTCCTATGCCATCTTATGATGACTTTTATTGTTATGAAACAACTGTGAAATCGCATCGACCAGCTGCCGGTTGATCACAACGATATGCTCGATATCCTTTTCCACATTCGAACGTTTCTTAAGATATGCTTCATGTTGCTGTTTTATATAGGAAAACAGATCCTCTAACGAAGTAAAATCCCGGTCTTTGTCTCTTCCAATCTGTTTTGCTTTCTCCGTCTTCAGAAAAGTGCGCAGATCCTGCTTGAGTTTTTCCTCATATGTGCAGTGATCTTTGAGCGTTCCCGGGTAGGTCTTATTATGTGGAAACGTAAAATAATCTGCCACATAGTGGGTGATCTCACCGAGATTTTTATAGTACATACGCTTTCTCTTTGGTGTATGATTCTTTTTGCCTTCTACAAGATATGCAATATTTCTCCTGACCAGTGGAAATGTAGCGCTGATTTCATGTCGTTTGTATACGAATGACGGCTTGCAGTCCGGCAGAATACTTCCAATATAAAAGGAAAGTTTATGTTTTTTCAACTCTTCATCTTTTGTATTTGCTACAATATAACGTGCTAATGAAATGTGTGATTTCTTTCTCATAATTCAGGTCCTCCTATTCCGGAATTCGATTATGTTCATTTAAGAAAGCAATGAAAGATTCCAACACAACCGGTTTGCTATACAAATGTCCCTGATAACACAGGCATCCAAGTTTTTCCAATACTACTTTCTGTTCTTCCGTTTCCACGAATTCTGCGATTACACTCATTCCCAGTTTATTGGTCAATTCCACTATAGAACGCACAATCGTCTGATTCGTCTCGTTGACCAACAAATCCCGTACAAGCGATCCATCTAATTTTACAATATCAAATGTATGGGAATTCAGATATAGCAACGACGTATGGCCCATACCAAAATCATCAATGAGCAGCTTATGTCCGGCAGCGCGCAGACGTTTCATTTTTTCTGTTACCGTATCAACCTGCAGAAGTACATCCTGCTCCGTAATTTCAATCCATAATTCTTCCGGCCGGACATCGTATTTCTTCATTGCATTGTTGATACAGCTTTCGATGTCTCCAAGCAACGAATGCGCCGTGAAGTTGACCGAAATTTTAAACGTGGAATGATACCGGCTTTTTACTTTCTGAATTGCCTGACATACCGTGTCCACAATATAGTCTTCCAGTTCCGGCAGGATTCCTCCATCCTCTGCCAGATAAATGATCAATGGTGGATAAATCATACCGTATACCGGATGATTCCATCGCAGATTTGCTTCCGCTCCCACGCATTTGCCATCCGCATCCACCTGCGGCTGATACAACATATAAAGATCTTTATTCTGCAGCGCACGCTTTAATTCCTGTAAAAGTGTTCGGGAAATAATACCAGCGGAATCACCCTGCATCAGAAATACCGGATGCTCGATGTCATTTTCCTTTTTCTTAAACTCTTCCACAAGAAGCGAAAGCTGATGTCGCCCCCGGACCGTCTCCAATTCCTCATTCAATTTCAGGAAAGGCATATAGATGCAGACTCCAATTGCAATACAGATGATCTGAAGTACTGCTCCTCCAAAACTTCCGGCGGCTATATACCCACTGATGATCGGCGGCATTGTCCATACCACCTGATTTGTCATCGTCGGAACGAAGCCCAGCCACATTGCCGTATATGCAATCAGATAAGTCACGATCGGCGTCATTAAAAACGGCAGAAACAATACCGGATTCAAAATGATTGGAATACCAAAAATAAGAATTTCATTCATGTTAAAAAGCACCGGAATCGTCGCAATACCCGCAAGTTTTCCATTCCGCTTTTTTCTCATGAACAGAATCAGAGCCAGCCAGATACAGATTGCAGTGCCACTTCCTCCCATGGAAACAAAAACATCGGAAAAACTCTTCGAGAAAATCGTAGTACCATCAACGGTAAACGCTGTCCTCGACACCGGCTCTAACACATTACTTCCATGAAATCCCAGAAACCACAACAGCTGGACTGCAACAATATAAATCAGTCCAAGCAAAAACGAATCATGCACAGATGCAATCTCAAACAGACGGCACATCAGATATGCCATTACCTCATACAAAGCATTTACATGAAACAACATGCATACAATGTGGTTTACCACTCCCACGGCAAATATAATCAGTCCCATCGGCAAAAGCGCCTGTATTGCAGGGGCACAGATACCTCCCGCGCCTGTGGTATAACGTTGCAATGTTAAATATTTATTTTTACGGAGGGCCGCATAAGCCATACACACCAGATAAGTCACAAGAATTGCACAAAAGCATCCTTCCGTTCCCAGTCCATCAATGTCCAACTGTCCATTCTGCCAGTTCAGCTGGGAAACAAAAGCGCCCAGTGAAACGATGACATACATCATTGCATATTCAAAACTTTCGTTTTTTTCCATTGCAAAACAGTATGACAAAGTAATGACAAGAACCAGGGAAAATATAGCTGAAAAGCCACCTCCAACAATGTTCAAAATCAAATACAGCCATTCCAGAGAGCTCTGCAACATACTTTGAAAGGCCGGAATCGGCAGATCTCGTATCGCAGAAGCGACTCCCGCCACAAGTACAAACGGAATCATCATTCCAAGTGCGCGGCGAATGACCTTCGAAAAGAATGTATTTTCAAATTCAAATAATTTTTTTCTCAATAAATCTCTCACTATGCTACATGTTCCTTTAAATAACAAAATAAGTAACCATTCAAAAAGGCAAGCGCCTTTTCAAACAGTTACTTCATAACCAAATCACATATTCACCTTTCGCAAAACCTCTACTCTGCTCATATGCTCCCTCAAAATAATTAGTGCTTCGGAATAATCTTTTCTATTCCACCCATATATGGCTGAAGTGCCTTTGGAATATTTACAGAACCATCTTCGTTCAGGTTATTCTCAAGAAATGCAATCAGCATACGTGGTGGTGCAACAACTGTATTATTTAAAGTATGTGCAAAATATTTCTTTCCATCCTTGCCTTTTACACGAATTTTCAGACGTCTTGCCTGTGCATCGCCAAGATTTGAACAGCTTCCTACTTCAAAATATTTCTTCTGACGAGGAGACCATGCCTCAACATCACAGGACTTCACTTTCAGATCTGCCAGATCACCAGAGCAGCACTCTAAGGTACGTACCGGAATATCCAGGCTGCGGAACAAATCAACGGTATTCTGCCAAAGCTTGTCATACCATACCTTTGAGTCTTCCGGCTTACATACAACGATCATTTCCTGTTTTTCAAACTGATGAATACGATATACACCACGCTCCTCGATTCCGTGAGCACCTTTCTCTTTACGGAAACATGGAGAATAGCTTGTCAGTGTATATGGTAATTTTTCTTCGTCATTGATCGTATCAATGAACTTACCGATCATAGAATGCTCGGAAGTACCGATCAGATAGAGATCCTCTCCCTCGATCTTATACATCATGGCATCCATCTCATCAAAACTCATAACACCTGTTACTACATTAGAACGGATCATAAATGGCGGAACACAATAGGTAAATCCACGATTGATCATAAAGTCTCTTGCATAAGAGATGACTGCGGAATGAATTCTTGCAATATCTCCCATCAGATAATAGAAACCATTTCCGGCAACTTTTCCGGCTGCGTCAAGGTCAATACCATCAAAACGCTCCATAATATCTGTATGATATGGAACTTCGAAATCAGGAACTACCGGCTCACCAAACTTTTCAATCTCTACATTGCAGCTGTCATCTTTTCCAATCGGAACAGATGGATCAATAATGTTTGGAATTGTCATCATGATCTGTGTAACTTTCTCGGACAGTTCCTTCTCCTGTGCCTCAAGTTCACTCAGGCGCGCTGCATTAGCAGCAACCTGTGCCTTCACTTCCTCAGCTTCTTCCTTCTTTCCCTGTGCCATCAAAGCACCGATCTGTTTGGAAATTTTATTTTTATTTGCACGAAGCTCATCTGCCTCGGACTGTGCTGCACGAGCCTTTGCATCCAGCTCGATTACTTCATCAACGAGTGGAAGCTTGTGATCCTGGAATTTCTTCTTAATGTTTTCCTTTACGACTTCCGGATTCTCTCTTAAAAACTTTAAATCAATCATTTTTCCTCCTATGCATAAAGCAGATATGTCTGCTTTACATCACCCTTTTTTCTGAGAATAAAACCTCTCATCTAATTTTGCAATTATACAATCAATCATGCCAAAAAGCAAGAATTAATGCATTGGCTGTAAAGGATATTTGTCGGTCAATGTCTTAATGATTGCCTGTGCTTTCTCTACTGCCGGCTCTCCCTCTTTGATCAGCATTGCAATTGCTTCTGCTACCTGATCGAAGTCGTCTTCTTTTAAGCCTCTGGATGTAGCGGCAGGTGTTCCAAGACGGATACCACTTGTTACGAATGGCTTCTGTGGATCGTTTGGAATTGTATTCTTGTTTGCTGTAATATGTGCGCTGTCAAGAAGCTTCTCTACAACTTTACCAGTAAGGTTATATGGTGTCAGGTCAACCAGCATCAGATGATTGTCTGTTCCATCGGAAACGATCTTGATATCGCGCTTCTGTAATCCCTTGCAAAGTGCCTGTGCATTCTTTACGATCTGTTCCTGATATGCCTTGAACTCCGGCTTTAATGCCTCCTCAAAACATACAGCCTTGGCTGCGATCACATGCATCAGCGGACCACCCTGTGTTCCTGGGAAAATTGCCTTGTTGAAATTATATTTTTTGTTCACTTCCTCGCTGCAGAGAATCATTCCTCCACGCGGTCCGCGGAGTGTCTTGTGTGTTGTTGTCGTAACAACATCTGCATATGGGATTGGACTTGGATGTAATCCGGCCGCAACCAGTCCGGCAATATGTGCCATATCTACCATAAGTACTGCGTCTACTTCGTCAGCGATTTCACGGAATTTCTTGAAATCGATTGTACGGGCATAGGCAGATGCTCCGGCAATGATCATCTTTGGCTTGCAATCTAAAGCGATCTCTCTTACCTTATCATAATCGATAAATCCCTCATCATTTACACCATAAGGTACAACATGAAAATAAGTTCCGGAGAAATTAACTGGAGATCCGTGTGTCAGATGTCCGCCGTGATCAAGGTTCATCCCCATAATGGTATCACCCGGCTTTAAAATTGCGAACTGCACTGCCATATTTGCCTGTGCGCCGGAATGTGGCTGTACGTTAACATATTCACATCCAAACAGCTTCTTTGCACGTTCCCTTGCAAGCTCCTCTACCACATCTACGCACTCGCATCCACCGTAGTAACGTTTTCCAGGATATCCTTCTGCGTATTTGTTTGTAAGAATGCTTCCCATCGCTGACATAACAGCAGGGCTTACCCAGTTCTCAGATGCGATCAGCTCGATATGACTGTTCTGTCTGTCAAATTCCGCGGTAATCGCTGCTGCGATTTCAGGATCTACTGCCTGAATATCATCTAATGTATACATATCGTTTCTCCTTTACTCTTTATTCATTCACATTATGCGCCTGTTACCAACGATTATAACTGATTTTGTATGGTAATGCAATACAGAGGATTTCGTATAGAAAAATCATTTTACCGGAACTGTAAAATGCATAAAACAACAATCTGTATTACTAGAATTGCCGGCATGCCAAAGACAAAATACCAGTGTTTCGTCTTATGCCGGAACAGATACATTCCCGCCCAGGTTCCAATACTTCCACCGAGGATACTCACAAGAAAAAGCGTTTTTTCTGGGATTCTCCACAGTTTATGCTGTGCCTTATACTTATCAATTCCCATGACTGTAACTCCCAGAATATTCATGATCACCACATAAAGAATCGCATATTCCATATTATCAAATAATAAGCTCATATCTTTCCTTTCTCCTGAAAATAAAATGTGCGCTTCCATAACAAATAAGGGGCTGTGATTCTTTCTCACAGCCCCCTGTCTTTTATCTTCTATTTATTTTTCTTTGCATTCTTTTTTGCAAGCTTATTCTTTCCGAAATGTAATTTCATTACATACCATAAAGAGGTTGCAATAAAGATAGAAGAATAAGTACCACTGACAAGACCAACCATAAGTGGTAATGCGAACTCACGGATGGAAGATACACCAAGAATAAACAGCAGCAATACCATTACAATAGTTGTAACGGATGTATTGATTGTTCTTGAAAGTGTCTGTGTCAAAGAGCGATTTGCAACTTCTGCAAGTGACTCTGGCGTCTGCTCACGAAGTCCGTGCATATTCTCACGGATACGGTCAAATACAACGATGGTATCGTTGATGGAATAACCGACGATGGTAAGCATACAAGCGATAAATGTGTTACCTACAGAAATACGGATCAATGCATATGCTGTCAATACAACAAGTACATCGTGAAGTAATGCAATAATTGCACTGCTTGCAAAACGGATATCCTTGAAACGGAACCAGATATAGAACAACATGAAGATACATGCAACGATTACGGCCATAACCGCATTCTTACGCATTTCTCCACTGATTGTTGATCCAATGCTCTGCGTCTCGATGGTAGACTTATCAACACCAAACTTATCAACGAGCATCTTATTTACAGATTCACGCTCATCCAATGTCAATGTCTTTGTCTTAATTGTTACGACATTACTTCCGGATACTGTACTTGCCTGAATTGCATTGTCATTAATTACAGATGCAATTTCCGGAACGATGTCTGCCTCTACCTGCTCTACGGTATAATCTTTTCCGAAATCTGCGGAAATGGATGTACCACCTACGAACTCAAGGCTGTAATTCAAAGCTTTGTTACCGGATGCAGAATAGCCAATCATTCCAACAAAACCTGCAACAATAACAACAATTGAAATTGCGAAGAATACAACACGATGTTTCATGAAGTTAATTGTTCTTCTGACTTTTGCACGACCGTATAACTTCTCGTTTCTGCAGCCTACAGCATAGAGTGCAAGGTTTAAGAAACGTGATACAACAAGGGCTGTGAACATAGATACCACAAGAGAAATCATCAATGTGTAAGCAAATCCCTTAACGGTACCGGATCCAAGCCACATCAGTACCAAAGCTGCGATAAATGTTGTTACGTTACCATCAATGATTGCGGATAATGCTTTCTTGTAACCTTCTTTGATGGAAGTCAGTACAGATTTTCCATTTGCAATCTCCTCACGGATACGTGAGATAATGATTACGTTGGCATCGACCGCCATACCAATACCGAGGATAACACCCGCGATACCAGGCAGTGTCAGTGTAATTTCAAACAGATAAATAAATGCAACAACGAGTGTTGTATAAATAGCAAGGCCGACAGATGCAACTGCACCGGACAGACCATAGCAGATGATCATGTAAAGCATGACAAGTATCAGACCGATAATGGCCGCCTTCACACTGGAAGAAAGAGCTTTTCCACCAAGCTGTGCACCTACAACATTTGACTCCATCTCTTCAAGTTTTAAGTTGATGGCACCAACACGGATAAATGTAGCAAGCTGCTGCGCTTCTTCATAATCAGACTGTCCTTCGATGACACAGTTTCCATCGGTGATTGCTCCACTTTTAACAGTTGGGACACTGATGAAATGATCATCATAGTAAATACCGATGGTCTCACCGTTTTTGTATGCATTCTCAGTTGCTGTAGCAAACTTTTCTGTTGCATCTTTCTTGAAAGAAAGTGCTACAACAGGGCTTTTAGAACCTGTTGCCTGATCCTGGTTGTAAGTTGCTGTAGCAGATTTTACACCGTTACCATCAAAAATAATGGATCCGTCTTCTTTTAAGGAATCAATATCTTTTCCTTCTGCGATCTTGTACTCGCCGGTAGATTGGTCGTATGTATAGTTGTCTGTACCGTCTGCACCTTTCTGTACAATAAAGTACAAGGATCCAGGACTTCCCAGATCTTCAAGGACAGCGTTTGCATCGTATACACCAGGAATTTCAACTGTGATACGATCATCACCAACTGCATATACTGCATATTCAGTACTGTAGCTTTCTGCACGCTCTTCGAGCTTTGCTACGGTATCCTCGATATCCGTCTTGGACGGATTCTTGTCAACGATCCGGTATGTAATGGAAACACCACCGGATAAGTCAAGACCAAGCTTAATGCCTTCAGACTTTGTCTTGTTGTCAGTCTTTGCCTGACTTGTGCTTGTCGCAGACATTATTGTAGTCGTATAGTATCCAAGACCGATCAGACAGGCCAGGATGACCGCAATAATTACGACGCCCTTACTTTTTTTCATCTTCGTTTCCTTCCTATTCTTTTAATTTTCCGCTTCAGCAGCTTTTATCATGATCGCACACTCGATACGCTTCTTCTGAAGTTCACAGCCAAGATCATAAGCATCTGTGATACTTCCGTGGAAATTGTATGAGTTTGCGGCACATCCACCACTACAGTAAAACCGTGCAAAACAGTTGCGGCATTTTTCTTTTGCGTAGACATTACAGCATTTGAATTCATCCTGTATGTCAGTTCTCTTGATTCCATCCCATACATTGCCCATAAGGAAATCTTCATTTCCAACGAACTGATGGCACGGATACAGGTCTCCCCAAGGAGTTACCGCAAGATATTCGGTTCCTGAGCCACATCCGGAAAGACGCTTGTATACACAAGGTCCTCCTTCTAAGTCTATCATAAAATGGAAGAAGTTAAATGCATTGCCTTCTCTGTTTCGTCTGACCATCTCGGCAGCAAGCTTGTCATATTCTTCAAACAGTACCGGAAGATCTTCTTCTGTCAAGGCATAATCATCGGTCGGCTGCGCAACAACCGGCTCCACCGAAATCTGCTTAAATCCAAGATCTGCAAGATGCAGTACATCCTTTGAGAAATCCGTATTGTAATGGGTAAATGTTCCCCGGACATAATAGCGCTCCTGATTCCGGCTGTCTGCCAGCTTCTGAAACTTAGGAACGATCAGATCATAGCTTCCGGCTCCTTTTCTAAACGGTCTCATATGATCATGAACTTCCTTACGCCCGTCAATACTTAATACGACATTATCCATTTCTTTGTTGGCAAACTCCATGATGTCATCATTGAGCAAAACACCGTTCGTCGTGAGTGTAAAACGGAAATGCTTGTCATGAAGCTTCTCCTGCTCACGTCCGTAAGCAACCAGCTGCTTTACCACATCAAAGTTCAGCAACGGTTCTCCTCCAAAGAAATCCACCTCAAGGTTACGACGATTGCCTGAATTGGCAATCAGAAAATCAAGTGCCTGTTTTCCTGTCTCGTAAGACATCAGTGCACGTCTGCCGTGATATTCGCCTTCTTCTGCAAAGCAATATTTACAGGCAAGGTTACAGTCATGTGCTATATGCAGGCAAAGCGCCTTGACTACCGTCGGACGCTTCTTGAAATCGATAATATGATTCTCGTATACATCCTCCGTGAACAGTTCTTCGTTCTCCCGAAGCTGTTCCACCTCATCCATTGCTTCTTTTATCTCCGTCTCCGAATACTTGTCCGAAAGAGCCGCAAGAATTTCTTCTTTGGTATGCTCCTCGTACATTGCTATCACATCATAGGTGACATCGTCAACTACGTGAATGGCTCCGGAGTTCACATCCAAGACAATATCATAGCCATTGTTCTTAAACTGATGAACCACTATAATATTTCTCCTCTCTTAACACAAACAGACCGCGCGCAAGGCACGCGGTCGTTTATTTATATTTTCTTCACTCCCGTTTATGAGTATTCATTTGATTCTCTAAAACGGGATAACCCTCGGCATATAAAATTGCTTACGCAATGCCTCGGGCTGGCGAGAACCTTCGCCCATATAAAATAATTGCTTCGCAATTAGGGCTCAGGATTGGCAATCAAGCACTTAGTGCTTACTTGCAGTTCTCACAAGTCTGGTTTCCTACTGTGCAGGATGTCTTGCAAGCTGACTGGCAAGATGTCTGGCACTCGCCACATCCACCTTTTTTAATTGTGTTCTGTAACTTTCTTGTATTTAATGTCTTTACATGCTTCATAAGAATCTCTCCTTTTTCTCTACTTTAGGTGTAAACCCGTCTATCCATGCTATTATAGCACAGCATATTTAATATGCAAAGCTTTTTTCTTGCTTTTTGCCATGATTTCTCTATGTTTTTGCAGCTGTTTTTCCAAGACGGAGCGTTCCCGCGATACCACTCAGGATGCACATCAGCGGAATCGTCAGCTGTAACTGCTCGATATCAAGTGTTTTTCTCCACAGAAAAGACAACAGAATGAGAAGTGCATAGTATGCCAGTCCAAGGAATGCACCCCAGAAAATTTTTCCCGGCAGACAGCTTCGCCGTATCATCCTCGCCCCAAGAAAACAAGGCAAAATGTACACTGCCATCAACCCTGCCCGTATTACCTGTGCCGACAAGCGCATCTCAAAAGACACATAAATCCACAAAAGAAATATTCCCGCTGCCAACGCAACCGTTAGCAGCCAGCAGCCCAAGAACCGTATCGCATATCCTTGGGGTCTTTTCCCGGGATGTTCTTTTTCTGTATTATTTTCTCTGCTTTTTTGCATTTTTTCTTCCACACAAGACCTCCTACCGTAAGTTCTACTGTAATCTTATGTGGAAAAGCCAATTATAATTCGCAGTTATTTACAGTTCTTGGGAATGGGATGACATCGCGGATATTTGCCATACCTGTCAGGTACATCACGCAACGCTCAAATCCAAGTCCAAATCCAGCATGTCTCGCGGAACCATACTTGCGCAGATCCAGATAGAACTTGTAATCTTCTTCCTTCAGCCCAAGTTCATTGATACGTGCAAGCAGCTTCTCGTAATCATCTTCACGCTGGCTTCCACCAATGATCTCGCCGATTCCCGGAACAAGACAATCCACTGCTGCAACGGTCTTTCCATCCTCATTCAGTTTCATGTAGAATGCCTTGATTTCCTTCGGATAATCTGTCACGAACACCGGACGTTTGTAGATTTTCTCTGTCAGATAGCGCTCATGCTCTGTCTGCAGATCACAGCCCCAGGATACTTTGTAATCGAATTTATCATTGTGCTTGGAAAGAATATCAATTGCCTCCGTATAGGTCACACGGGCAAAATCATTGCTTACAACATTTTCCAGTCTCTCAAGAAGTCCCTTGTCGACAAAATTGTTGAAAAATGCCATCTCTTCCGGTGCATTCTCCAATACATAATTGATGACATACTTGAGCATGCTCTCTGCAAGCATCATGTCATCCTCAAGATCTGCAAAAGCAATCTCCGGCTCGATCATCCAAAACTCTGCAGCATGTCTTGTCGTGTTAGAATTTTCTGCACGGAATGTAGGTCCGAATGTATAGATGTTCTTAAATGCCATCGCATAAGTCTCACCATTTAACTGTCCGGATACGGTCAGGTTCGTTGGCTTATTAAAGAAATCCTTTGAATAATCTACGCTTCCATCCTCGTTCTTTGGAATATTGTTCAAATCCAAAGTAGTAACCTGGAACATTTCTCCCGCTCCCTCACAATCACTTCCGGTAATCAGTGGTGTGTGTACATAAACAAAATCACGCTCCTGGAAGAATTTGTGGATTGCATAAGCACACAGAGAACGTACACGGAATACTGCCTCGAATGTGTTGGTTCTCGGACGTAAATGTGAGATTGTGCGCAGATACTCAAATGTATGGCGCTTTTTCTGTAATGGATAATCTGGTGTGGAAGTTCCTTCAATCGTAACTTCTGCTGCCTGAATCTCAAATGGCTGCTTTGCCTCCGGTGTCGGAACGAGTTCTCCCTTTACAATGATGGCTGCGCCGACATTGATTTTGCATACTTCCTCATAATTTGCAAGTCCATCTGCATAGACAACCTGTATCGGCTCAAAGAAAGTTCCATCGTTGACAACGATAAATCCAAAATTCTTTGAATTGCGGTTACTTCTTACCCATCCTCCGATGGTGACTTCTTTGTTGGCATACTCCGGCGTATTGCGGAAAATATCCCTGATGTTCACTAACTCCATTTTGTTTCCTCCGTTAATCTAATCCCTTAATTTAAATGTAAATCCTTAGTTTTCTGTTGACTCTGTCTCCGGCTCAATAGTGACATTTGCCTGCTCTACCACATAAGAAATAGCCTTGTTGATGCGGTACTGCTGACGAAGCATTTTCTTTCCATCCTCCTGATTGCCGTTTCCATAGTAATCATATAATTCAGACTCTGTTGTCATCTGGCTGTTTCCAGAAGATGCCAGATAATCTACAAACTGCTTGAAATCGTCATCCGTAACCTGAATATCCTCAAGATCTGCGATGCGTCCAAAAATAAATTCCACCTCAATCTGCTTTTCGAGAGATGTCTTCCAGCTCTTCTTCAGATCATCCAGTGTAGTATTGTTTGTCTTCAGATAATCATCCATTGTCTGGGTATCTGTCAGGTTGTCTCTTTCAAACATTGCCTGATACTCGCCCATTCTTGCATCCATATAATCCTCCGGGATATCTACGGTGCTGTTCTTAATCATATAATTTTCTACTTCGTTGATAGTTGCCTGTGACTTCGAATTCTTTGCCTGATTTTCCATCATCTTGCGCACATATTCTTTTAAATCTTTCTTTGTAGAAATATTCTGTGCCGAAAAAGCATCTGCGACCATATCGTCTGTCAGTGTGTCCATCGTGATTGGTTCATAAATGCCTTTGATTTTGATTTTGAATGTGGTCTTCTTTCCGCCCAGTTTCTCATTATAATTGTCTGGGAATGTCACATCTGTACTGATTTCTGAACCAACTTTTGATCCAACCATTCCGTCACAGAAGCCATCAATATAGGAATTCTGATTGGTAACATCGTAGTTCTTATCAACATCAAGCATAACATCTGTAGCAGAGCCACCATCAAAAGCTTCTCCATCCAGATATCCGGTATAGTCTACCTTGACGTAATCACCTTTCTGAACCGTATCGCGGTCTTTGATTTCGATTCCTGTAATTCCATAATATGGAAGAAGCGACATGATATTGCTTTCCACGTCCTCATCTTTGACATCATAGTTACCGGAGATTGTAACATCGATTCCTTTGTAATCCGCAAGCTTGCTTACCTGCTTTTCCAGATCAATGTCCATCTGGGCACTGCTTGGACCATTGTAAGTCGCCTTCGCACTCTGCGTTGACTGTTCCGTGTCCTGTGTTTTGGCCTTTCCACATCCGTTAAATGCCAGAATGGTTGTCATGCACAACAACAGTGCAATGATTCTTTTCTTCATAATAATATACGATCCTTTCCCACCCAATCGGGTCTATAACTTAACTAATTTAACATACCATAATTTGCCCAAAATTACAAACTTTATATATCTTCGTTGATTTTTGAAAAAATCTTTGCTACAATAATTAGCAGAAAAAATAGGAGGATTCCATCGTGTTAGGAAGAGTATTATTAATAATCGCCATCATTCTTCTCGTGGTTATGGTTGTACTGTACTTTCTTGGCAAGAAAGCACAAAAGAAAAAAGAAGAACAGGATGCACAGGTTGCGGCTGCAGCACAGTCCGTATCCATGCTGATCATCGACAAAAAGCGAATGCGCCTAAAAGATGCCGGTCTGCCACAGCAGGTTTTAGCACAGACCAACAAATTGATGCAGCGTTCCAAGCTTCCAATTGTAAAAGCAAAAGTCGGACCAAGAGTTATGACTTTTATCGCAGATGAAAAAGTTTTCGAAGAGATTCCGGTTAAGAAGGAAGTCAAGGCTACCGTAAGTGGTCTGTATATTACCGGTGTACGTGGTCTTCGTGGTCCATTAGAAAAGCCTCAGGGCAAGCAGAAAAAGAGTCTTCGTGCAAAGCTTCAGTCACAGTACGACAAAGCAAACAAGAAGCTTCAGGAAGAAAAACAGAAGAAATAAAACACAAAAGAAATAAAACACAAAAGAACTGCCGTAATGTGGCAGTTCTTTTTCATATCTTTTAGAGTATGTGAAATTCTGTACTTCGCTGCGGATTTGCTTTCAGGCGAATATGGCAGTCTGCAACATGCTCATTGTTGATTTCCAGCTCATATTCCACTTCCACAACGATTTCGTCCTCTTCTTCCGCAATATCCACACGATACGCATCGATGCCAATGAGCAGACTTCCATACGGTGTGTGATAATACGTCACATTCTTCTTGTTCTTCTCAAAGACCATATGTACATTCACAATTCCTTTTTTGGTCAGCTCCATATAATCTTTGGAAACCTTTATGATATTCTTTGTAACCTTTGTCTGTCCTTCTTCGACATCTTCATAGAGAAAAAAGTGCTTTCCGTTACGGAAATAATATTCTCCCGGAGATATCGTTTCCACGGTATCTTTTTGTTCATCCTCTGCAATCTGTAATCCCCTGATTGCAAGCAGTACTTCTTTTGTCATGATTGCTCCTTACTATAATTCTTTATGTATCATAACTGTTTTATCGGAAATATTCAAGAAATTTGAAGCGAATCTCCAATTTTCCCGAATCAAACACATCTGCATACTCTTCCGGTGTAAGTACTTCACGCAGTGCTTCGTCTGCTTCTTCATCCACAACTTCGTAGACCGCTCCCTGAAAGCACATATTCGGATAAAGCACACACCACCAGTTATGTCCACCACCTTTTCCAAGTGTCACTTCCAATGCCTCGTATTCTCCTGCCGGAAATGTATAGTCCCCATAGTTTTTTTCCGGGAACTGTACATGGGCAAGTTCTGCGGCTGCACCGTAAGTATATCCATTGTCTTCAAGGGTCTTTTCGGCAAGTGCTACAATATCGTTCATATTCTCCGAAACGATCTTTTCTGTTTCCTCCAGATTTTTGCTGTCTGCAAGTTTCGGTCCCATCATCTTTCCGATGGCATCTCTTACCTTTATTTTGACCGCCTGGTCTTCTTCGCTGTCGCTGTTTGCCAGAATATGAAAACGCAAAATCTTCCGGGCGATTTCCGGCTGAAGTGGATCCGCTTTCGCCTGCTGCATTTTTCCATTTCCCGCCAGAACAAGAATCCCCAGCAGAAGTATTGCGCCAATTATTTTTTTTCCGTTATGCTTTCTCATACGAACCTCCAAATATGTATTGCCTACTATAAGACTGTCCATATTTGAAAGTTCTAAACATTTTTTTGATTCATCTCCGATTGCTACATGCTTCGATGCTGTCTTTCATCCGTCTATGATTTTTCTTCCTGCCGGTTTTCCATGATTGATCACATAATTGCTCTCCCACACAATTGCCTGATTTTGCACCGTCAGATACGGAAATTGTAACACCTGGCGCTGATTGAGCTGTTCGTCCAGCAGAATGCCAAGATTCAAAAGATGGATCTGTTTTTCCGACTCATGGTTCTGCAGATATGCTTCGATGTAGGAGCCTAAATCTTCCGGCAAATTTTCCTCAATCTCGTACAAATCATCGGCAGTATCCGTAAAACAGACGTACGTGTTTCTTGGATACAATTCTTTTTCCCGCAAATAAGAAAGCATCTCCGTAAAATGTGCCTCATCCTCCACAAACCGCTGCCCGATCACAAGAACTTTCATATGATTGCAGTCTGCGGCCTTGTTCAGCTGTCCTTCGTACACATGCAGGGCTTCTGCAAAATTTGCTCCACTGCTCATCGCCGCACTGACCTTCGCCTCTGCCAGATCTGTATTCTCCTTCTGGCTCAGTTCCGGAAAACCATAAGAGAATAAAATCTGTGTATCCTCTTTATCCACCGCTGCCAGCATCGGAAAACACCGGTCTTCGAGTTCCGTGGCACCGCAGCCTGCAAGCTGCATGGTTCCTGCAAAGCAGAGCACAAACAAAATCCCATTTACCACCGTTCGCTTTCGTTTTGTTTTGCCCACAACAAGAATCACAAGCGGAAAAAGCACAAGAAACGGCACCCCAAGCCAACGCATATAGGCAATATACCATTCCGTCATGTCTCCATGGCAAAACCATTCTGCCACAAGAAAAGTCAGGACCAGAACACCTCCAAGTGTCCCCCACTTTTTCCAGTCCATTCTCCCCTTTTTCTGTTCCGATGTCTTTTCTGTTTTTTCATTTTTCCCGCCGGGAAGTAATTGATACAGAATTTTTTCTGCATAAAACAAAAACACGCCCACCAATGCAAACAATGTAAAAAACCAGATTGCAATCATAAATGCATCCAACCGCTTGACAAAGCCACCCCGCAGATGAATATTGCTCATAAGAATGACTGCCGGATACTGCATGGTTCCAAGCGCCCGATCGCCAAAATTTCCAAGCAATATCATATACATGATCAGAAGAACAATTACCGCAAACCATAAAGCAGCATACACAGATGCAATCATCTTTTTCCGGCTCTTTTTCTTCACATACGACGGGAAAAAAAGCACCAGAAACAGTGGCGTAAGATAGCAGAACACTTCGAATCCGCCATCTGCCACAGAAGATACCGAATGGGTAAAAAAAGGTCCCATATAGGAGAAATCCACATCATTTGCTGCAATCACAAACATAATCAACAATGGAACAAACAAAATCCAGAAAAGTACTTCATAAACGCGCGCACGACTCTCGATTCCCGAACGTATGGCATACGCCGTCACCAGCAGAATCAGCACAAGAATCAGCGTGTAGGATTCCTCCCCCACAAGACTTTTTTTCATAACATCAGCAAACACATATGCCCCATATCCTGCCTCTATGATACAGTGAATCAGCAAAAGAGCAGCCAGAACAACGTACAACCAGACAGGAAAGGACTTTTTCATATAAGATGTCAGCTCCCCGTCCATCTCCCGCATAACCTTCGCCAGATACCACAAATAAACCGACGACAATATTCCTCCGAGTGCAATGGCAAACAGACCATCACATCCATTCAGCTGTGCCAGCACTCCCGGAAGTACAAGGGTACTCATACCAATAAAATCAAAGACGAACAGCCGAAAGACCTGCCGCGTCGAAATCCTGTTATTATCCGAAAACATGAATTACTTTCCTCCCCTGTTCCGTTCCCGCAGGCGTACCCGCTGTTCCCTTTTCGCATAGATTGGTCTCATTGGCATTTTGCGGAGCGGTGCCCGCCAGATTGAATCGCGTTCATCCGCATACCCGGTAAGATCTGCTCCCACAAACGGCATCAGATATGGAATGCCGAAGCTTTTCAGTCGCGACAGATGAATAAGCACCGTAAGCATTCCAAGCAGAAATCCAAAAAAGCCAAGCCATGCGCATAATGCAATCATATAAAATTTCAAAATACGGAAAGAAAACGCAAATTCCTCATTCGGTATTGAAAATGAACAAAGCGCAGTGAAAGCTACCACAATGACAACAATCGGACTAACGATATTGGCATCCACAGCCGCCTGACCGATAATCAGACCTCCCACAATGCCAATTGTATTTCCCATCGCTCCGGGCAATCGCACACCAGCCTCCCGCAACAATTCAAAAGATACCTCCATCAGCACCACCTCAAGTGCTGCCGGAAACGGCACTCCAATTCTTGCCTCCCAAAACGAAAGCAAAAGCGGTGTTGGAAGAATCTGCGTATGAAAATTCGTCACTGCAAGATACAGTCCCGGAAGTGTCATTGCAAAAAAAGCCGCCAGATATCGCAGGATTCTTGCGAACGTCGCAACTTCAAAACGGTTGTAATAATCATCACTGGTCTTCAGAAACGAATTAAAATCAGTCGGCAGAATCAGAGCCACCGGTGAATTATCACACAGAAGAATCACACGTCCCTCAAGAATTGCATTTGTTGCACGATCCGGCCGCTGCGTTGTCTGAAACTGTGGAAAAGGCGAATACCATTTTTCCTCTGCCAGTTGTTCCAACACACCACTATCCAAAATTCCATCAATCTCAAATCGCTGCAATCGTTTTTTTACTTCCGTAATCACATCCGGATAAGCCAGATCTTTCATGTACACCAGATCGATGGCTGTGTGCGAACGCACGCCCTCCTGTATTTCCTCCACTTTCACTCTGGTGGAACGGATACGTTTCCGGATCAACGCCGTATTCGTTTTAATGGAATCCGTAAACCCCTCTTTCGATCCCCGGATTACTTTTTCCGAATCTGGTTCCTGTACCCCCATTCCCGGATATCCCTTGTCCGCAATCTTTAACGCTTTTCCATACCCATCGATAAACAGGATTGCATCTCCTGTCAGCATGCCAGCTGCTGCATCTTCCAGATATTCATAAGGCATAACATCGGCGATTCCCAATGCATTTTCATCCAGTGTCTGATTAATTTTCTCCTGTGGCATATGCTCTAGTGCTGCAATCAGCTGCCCCAAAGCAGTATTTTCTACAAGGATATTGGATACCGCTACCTCGATATATGCCAGAAAACATTTGCGGGTTTTGCCACTGCCAAGCATCATCTCGCGCATCTTTATATCAGCGCAATCCGCAAACAGTGCTTTGTATGCATCTATATTTTTTTGAATCTGTGTGGAAATTCTTGTCATGCAAATCTCCCCTTTCATCTACTGCAAACCTGTTTTTGCCGTACAGGGAATCCCAAAACAATTTCCCATGCAGCAAAAAAGAGCAGTTGCATCGCGCATCTGCTCTTACTTTGCCCCATTTGGGAGATTATATACATTTATTCCTGTTCCTGAATCACCATCTTAACTGCTTCCGCCTGATTTGCCACATGCACATGCATCGCTTCCACAGCATTCTTGACATCCCGGTTCTTAAGGCTATCTAATATTGCCTCATGCTCCGCAATCAGTGTCGGATAATTCTTTGGATCTTTGATATACTCGACACGGTAGCGATACACCTGCTCGCGCAGATTGTTCAAAAGCGTTACCAGCTTCGGATTGCCGGTTGCCTCATAGATCACATCATGAAAGCTTACATCGGCTTCCGCAATATTCTTTACATTGTTGGTCTGTGTATTTTTTTCAAAAAGCTCCTTTACATCTTCCAACTGTTTCAATTGCTCATCTGTGATTTTCTGACAGGCAATACGGACCGCAAGCTCATCGAGCGCATCACGGATTTCCAATACATCTTCCATATCCTTGAGTGTCATCTTCGCCACTTCTGCGCCCTTACGTGGCGTGGTCACTGCGAGGCCTTCCTGCTCCAGCATCCGGATTGCTTCCCGGATCGGTGTACGGCTTACCCCAAGTTTTGATGCCAGCTGTAACTCCATCAGTCGCTCACCCGGCTTGAGGTCTCCTTTTAAAATAGCTTCTCTCAGCGTATTGAACACAACGTCTCTCAGTGGCAGATACGCATTCATATTCAGCGTTAAATCATCTGTCATATTCTCATTCTCCATTCACTACTCATTGCAAAAATAGTTATCTGCGATTGTTATAAATCGAGGTAAGATACACTTGTTTGGCAAATCCTGACGCCTTTATCTCCGCACGTGCCCTCCGGGCTGTCTCCTCATCAGCAAAAAGGCCAAATACGGTCGGTCCGCTACCGCTCATCATGGATGCCTTCGCACCTGATTTTAACATCTGCTCCTTAATTTGCGCAATAACCGGGTGATTCGGAATCGTCACTGTTTCTAATATATTTCCCATATCTGCACAGATTCCTTCGAAATCCTTGTTGCGAATATCTGCAATCAAAGCATCAATATCCGGGTGCGGTGTCTGTTCATCAAGTTTCAGATTCTGATATACGAATTTAGTAGAAACCGAAACCGCCGGTTTGGCGATCAGTACCGGACATTTGACCATCGGAGGCAGAGAAGAAAGTTTCTCTCCGATGCCTTCTGCCAACGCCGTCCCCCGCATAATGCAGTACGGAACATCCGCGCCGATCTGCACGCCGCGCTCCATGAGATCCCTGCGCTTTAATTTCAAACCAAACAACTGATTCATTCCATAAAGCATCGCTGCTGCATCGGTACTTCCGCCTGCCATACCGGCGGCAACCGGAATGCGCTTGTTCAGTTCTACAGATACGCCTGTATGAATATCAAATTCATCCATCAGCAATTTTCCGGCTTTATGCACCAGATTGTTTTCATTGACCGGAAGAAAACTCAGATTTGAATGAATCTGAATGCCCGGTATCTCACTTTTTTGAATCAGGAGCTGATCATACAGGTGAATCGTCTGCATCACCATGCGTACCTCGTGATATCCGTCTTCCCGGCGTCTGACTACATCCAGTCCCAGATTAATCTTCGCTAATGCCTTTAAATTAATTTCATCCATGTGTATTTCCTCTGTATTTTGTATACAACAATTGTACCATAAGAACGTTTTGCGGTCAAATCCGCGTCTGTTATATGATAAAAATAATCATCTGAATTTTATTCTTTGCACTTTTTCCTGAAGATATAAGTCATAAAATAAATCACGGAAGCAATAATGACAATGGTCGGTCCGGTCGCCACATTGGTGTAATACGACAGCACAAGTCCCACCACACCAGAAAATACGGAAAAAATCACAGAAAACAGGTGATATTCCCGCATATTTACCGAGATATTCCGGCTCGAAGCGGCCGGCAGAATGAGTAATGCATTAATGATCAGAATTCCGACCCATTTGATGGAAAGTGTTACGATCAAAGCCACTAACACAGCAAAAATATTGTCCATCAGGCGCACCGGAATCTGTTTGCTTCCCGCCAGTGCACGGTGAATGCAGATTGCATTCAGCCAGTTAAAACAAAACACCCAGAATACAATCGTCACTACAAAAATTGCTACAAGATAAAAGATCTCGCGTCTTGTGATACTTAATACATCTCCGACAAGAATACTCGAATATTTGCTGAAATTGCCGCCTTTTGACAGAATCGCAAGTCCAATTGCCACCGAGCAGGAAGAAAATACCGATATAATCGTATCTGTCGCAATCCCCGCACTTCCGATTTTGTTTAAAAGCAAAGCAAACACAATGGCAAACAATACCATAGACAGATTCGTATCCTGCATGCCGCAGACCACGCCCACAGCAATTCCGGTGAGTGCCGAATGTCCCAATGCATCCGAAAAATATGCCATCTTTTTATTCACGATCATTGTACCCATCAGACCAAACAAAGGAGTGATGATCAGAATCGCAATCAACGCATTTTTCATAAAGCCGTAATCCAGCCAGGCAAACCAATTACTCATCTGCATTCTCCTCCTTGATCCATTTTTCTTCATTTCCAATCGAAAATATCTGCTCAAACTCCGGACTGTCATACACTTCCCGGACGGTACCCTGCTTTAAAACCGTCTTGTCCAGAAGTACTACATGGTCCGCATACTTTGCCACATAATCCAGATCATGGGAAATCAGAATGATCGCCAGATCATAATGTTCCTTGAGATATGTCATCGTGCGGAAAAAAAGCTCCATACCATTCTGATCAATACCGGATACCGGCTCATCCAAAAGCAACAGATTCGGCTCATCTATAACTGCTAGCGACAAAAGCACGCGCTGCAGCTGTCCGCCGGAAAGATTGCACACCTGCTTGTCAATGAGGTCTTCTGCCTCGAACACACGCAGATTCTCTTTGATTTTTTCATAAAGTTTGCGGCTTTTGGGTAAGAATACCGGATAATGCGATTCGTAACTTGCCAGCAGATCATACACACTGACCGGCGTATCCTTCTCGATATTGACCGACTGCGGTACATATCCGATTTTCAGTTTCTGCATTTTTCCATCCTTGGTATCGCGGAACTCAATATCTCCGGTATGTGGAACATTACCTAACATCGCCCGAATCAGGGTTGATTTTCCGGCACCGTTTTTTCCAATAATCGCATTGAGCGATCCACAGTGAATGTGCAGATTCACATCATCCAGCACAATCTGTTCATTGAATTTTACGCCAAGGTGATTTACCTTGATACAATGAAACCCACAAGGGGTAATAATCTTGCGCATGGCTGCGCTCCTTTCTAATTGTCCAGATACTGTTCGAGAATGTCCATATTCTTTGACATTCCTTCCAGATAACTGTCCGCATCATAATTGCCTTTGTTCAGAGGATCGAGATACAGCACCTTCACATCCGATTCGGCCTCGATCGTATCGCCGGTGCTTTTTCCATATAATTCCTCTGCCAGAATATATTTTACATGATCCTTTTTGACCGCTGCGAGTACATCCGCGATCTCTCCGGCGCTGACCTGCCGTTCTTCATCCAGATCCAGCACATGACTGACATGCAGTCCATAATCTTCTGCCACATAATCATAAGCTTCGTGAAAAAGGATTACATTCTGTCCGTTTGCTGCCTCTGCAATTTTTTTCTGACGTTCGTTTAAAGACTCCAGCTTTTCTTTATAGATTTTTGCATTTGCCACGTAGAGATCTTTGTGGTCTGGATCTGCTTTTCCCAGTTCATCTGCAATCGTCTGTACCTGTGTTTTGTAAGCAGTGATGCTCATCCATGCATGTGCATTTTCCTCGTCCTCCTCGGCAAGAAGCTGTACATTCTCACATGCTTCAATGATCGTAAGATCTGGATAAGCTGCCGCCACATCTTTCATAAACGATTCAATTCCACCACCGTTGATGATAAACACATCCGCAGTACTCAAAAGCTTCATATCCTCCGGTGTCAGCTGAAAATCATGCAGACATCCGGTCTGTGGTTCACTGAGATTCTCAAGTCTCACGTCCCCGGCATCCCCGATAACATTCTCGGCTGCAATATACATCGGGTAAAAAGAAGTAACTACTGTAAGTTCTTTTGATGCATGCCCTTCCTGATTGCGCGCTGCCACAGTTCCGATAAGAACGGACACCAGCAGAATGCCGGCTAACATCAGACATACAAATAAATACTTGTTTTTTTTCATATTATTTCTTCTTCGCTTTCTTTTTATTTGCTTTCTTCTGTGTTTTCTTTGCAACCGGACGATCCGTTGCTTTCCAGCGTGGCTTGCGGGCAGGTGTATCTTTCTCCTGCGCCTGTTCTTTTTGTTTCTGTAGTTCCTTTTTCTTTTGTTTCTCAAGAATTTCTTTCGGGATTTCCACGAGGGAATCAATCAGCTCCCAGATTTCTTCGCGTCCCTGCTTTGTCTCTGCCGAAAACGGAATCACTATGGATTCCGGCTCCATCTGCAACACCTCGCGGATCATCTGTAGGTGTCGGATGACCTGTCCGCGTTTTAACTTATCTGATTTGGTCGCAATGATGATCGGTGCATATCCCTGATGCTCCATCCACTCATACATCATCTGATCATTCTCCGATGGCTCGTGGCGGATATCAATCAACAGGAACACCGCTTTCAAACGTTTGGAAGTATGCAGATAATTCTCAATCATCTGCCCCCACTTCGCCTTAATTTCCACATTTGCGTTGGCATAACCATATCCCGGCAGATCCACCAGATACATTGCATCATTGACATTATAGAAATTAATCGTCTGGGTCTTTCCCGGCTGGGATGAAGTGCGGGCCAGCGCTTTTCGGTTCATCAGCGCATTGATCAGGGATGACTTTCCCACGTTTGACTTTCCGGCGAAAGCCACTTCGTCAAGCATATTGTCCGGAATTGTACTCGTAATTCCACACACGGTCTCCAGATTTACATTTTTTATTACCATACGGTACCTCTTTTCTACGATAAAAAAGTGTGCACTTACTTTTGCAGTGTAACAATAAAGGCTGTCTTATACAAAAGCAGCCTTTATTACCTGATCCATATGTTCCACCAGAAGTATTTCCATTCCTTCTGTAATTTCTTCTGAAATCTCGCTGAGATCTTTTTCGTTTTCTTTTGGAACGCATACAGTATGCATTCCTGCATTCTTTGCTGCCAGAAGTTTTTCCTTGAGGCCTCCGATTGGAAGGACCCGGCCCCGCAGCGTGATTTCTCCGGTCATTGCTATATCTGCACGCACCGGATGATTAGTAATAGCAGAAAGCATGGCAAGTGCCATCGTAATACCTGCCGATGGTCCATCTTTCGGTACCGCTCCCTCCGGAATATGGATATGGATGTCATTCTCCTGGAAAAATTCCGGCTTCACGTCATACTGTCCACTAATGGAACGAATATAACTGATGCCGGTCTGTGCAGACTCTTTCATGACATCTCCAAGCTTTCCGGTAAGTACCAGATTTCCTTTGCCCGGCATCACATTGACTTCAATTTCAAGAGTTACACCGCCAACGCTTGTCCATGCAAGTCCACGCACAATTCCAACTTCATCCTTTTTATTCTTCTTGTCCGGACGATACTTTGGTTTACCAAGATACTCTTCAAGATTGCCGGCAGAAACACGGACTTTGTCAGTCTCCTTCTCATACAGCTTTCTCGCACTCTTGCGGCAGATTTCTCCAATCCGGCGCTCAAGTCCACGGACACCGGCCTCTCTCGTATAGAAAGAAATCATATCCTTCAATGCCTTGTCAGTGATTTTCAACTGTCCCTTTTCGATGCCATTCTTTGCGAACTGCTTTGCCATGAGGTGATCCTTTGCAATATGGAACTTCTCGTTCTCCGTATAACTGCTCACCTCAATAATCTCCATTCGATCCATCAATGGTCCCGGAATGTCCTGCAGGGAGTTTGCACTTGCAACAAAAAGCACTTCTGACAAATCAATTGGCAACTCCACGTAATGATCACGGAACTTGTGATTCTGTTCCGAATCAAGAACCTCAAGCATTGCTGATGCGGTATCGCCTTTGTAATCGCTGCTCATCTTATCAATCTCATCCAAAAGCATGAGCGGATTGCGAACGCCTGCCGTCCGAAGTCCCGCAACGATTCGTCCAGGCATCGCTCCCACATAAGTTCTTCTGTGACCGCGAATCTCCGCCTCATCTCTGACACCACCTAATGAAATGCGTACATATTCCTTATCCAGCGCCTTTGCGATAGAACGGGCAATGCTTGTCTTACCGGTTCCCGGAGGTCCTACCAGACAAATGATCGGACTTTCACCTTTTCCTGTCAGATTGCGGACTGCAAGAAACTCCAGAATGCGTTCCTTTACTTTATCCAGACCGTAATGATCCTCATCCAGAATCTTCTTTGCCTGTTCTAAATCCTTGTTATCGACGGATTCTTTCTCCCACGGAAGTTCTAACAAAGTCTCAATATAGCCACGACTTACCGTACTCTCGGAAGAGTTCGCTGAAATTCCCTTAAAGCGCTGGATTTCTTTGTGAATACGTTCCTTTACTTCCTTAGAAGCCTGCAACTCTTTGAGTTTCTTTTCATACTCTTCCGCATCAGAATCCGTATTCGTCTCGCCAAGTTCCTCACGAATCAAAGCCAGCTGTTCACGAAGAACGTATTCTTTCTGATGCTTTTCCACACGCTCCTGCACTTTTTTCTGGAAATCTTTCTTGATGGCAAGAATTTCAATCTGCTGCAACAGCATGCCCAAAAGCACCTCATAACGCTGCGTCAGACTGATTGCCTCAAGAATCTTCTGTTTTTCATCGTAATGCACCGGAAGATTATTCCCCACATAGTCAAGAAGCTGCGAGAGATTACGCTCTTCCTCTGCCTGATGCACCACTTCCCTGCTGATTTTTCCATGAAACTTTGCATACTTGGCAAACGTCTCCTGTACACTCATGCACATTGCAGACGCTGCCTGCTCCGGCAGATCTTCATCGTTCTGTGACTCATAAGAAATAATACGTGCTTCAATATATTCTGTTTCTTCTGTAAATCCATATAATTCTGCGCGGTTACTTCCCTCTACGAGAACGCGCACAATATCATTCTGTAATTTGATTACCTGTCGGATATTCGCCACGACACCAACGGAAAACAGATCGGAAGGCTGTGGATTCTCCTCGTTCGCATTCTTCTGTGTCACAAGAAAAATCGTCTGATCTCCCATCATCGCTATCTCAACAGCCTTAATTGACCGTTCCCGGCTGATATCAAAATGCGCAACCATCCCCGGCAGAATGGTCATTCCGCGCAGGGCAATCGCAGGCATTGTACATATTTTATCTTCCACTTGTATCTACTCCTGATTAAGACGCAAGTTCCTCATCTTTTTCTTCGTCTTTCTTCTCGATGGCAAGCACTTCGCCTCCATCCAAAGCAAGATTCTTTTCTACCAATGCTTTGTCAATTACACACTTACTGATGGACTCATCCGACGGAATCCGGTACATCAGATCGAGCATAACTGCCTCCATGATTGCACGAAGTCCTCTGGCTCCAGTCTTGCGCTCCAAAGCCTTATCTGCAATTGCTTCCACCGCATCATCCTTAAACTCCAGTCCCACACCGTCAAGTTCAAACAGCTTGGTGTACTGCTTGATCAGAGAATTCTTTGGCTCTTGTAAAATGCGGATCAAAGCGTTGCGATCCAGGGAATCCAAAGAAACGGTAATCGGCACACGTCCGATAAACTCCGGAATCAGACCGAACTTAACAAAATCCTGCGGAAGTGCGCGTTTGAACGCATCGCTGATATTCATCTCTGATTTTGCTTTTACCTCTGCATTGAAACCAATGGTAGAAGCATCCATACGGGACTCTACAATTTTCTCCAATCCATCGAAAGCACCACCACAAATGAAAAGGATGTTCGTAGTATCAATTGGAATCAACTCCTGCTGCGGATGCTTACGTCCACCCTGTGGTGGAACGGATGCAACGGTTCCTTCCAGGATTTTAAGAAGTGCCTGCTGTACACCTTCGCCGGACACATCTCTTGTAATCGATACATTCTCTGACTTCTTTGTGATCTTGTCAATCTCGTCGATGTAGATGATACCGTGCTGTGCACGCTCCACATCATAATCAGCAGCCTGAATCAGTTTCAGAAGAATGTTCTCCACATCCTCACCTACATAACCGGCCTCTGTTAAAGTTGTCGCATCTGCAATTGCAAACGGAACATTGATCACACGTGCCAGCGTCTGTGCCAGAAGTGTCTTACCAGAACCCGTCGGTCCCAGCATAAGAATATTACTCTTCTGAAGTTCCACACCCAGATCAGTTCCTGCAAGCACACGTTTGTAATGATTATATACTGCAACGGAGAGCACCTTCTTTGCCTGATCCTGTCCGATTACATAATCGTCCAGAAATGCCTTCATCTCCTCCGGCTTAATCAGATTGATATCCTCTTTTGCAGAAGAGTTCTTGCTCTCATCGAAATTTTCTTCGTCAATAATTTCAGCACAGATATCTACACACTCATCGCAGATATATGCGCCATTTGGTCCAGAGATCAGTCTTCCTACCTGATCCTGTGTTTTGCCGCAAAAAGAGCAGCGAATCTTTCCATCATTCTTTCCTGCCATAATTCACTCCTTATGCAAGGGATGCCTACCCCTTATTCAAGAATACCTCTGGCGGAATTTGGCCAGAGGCATCAGGTAACGCCTCTTAAATTATCGTAGAGGATGTTACATTATCTTTTTGTAATCACACCATCAATCAAACCATAATCAGCAGCTTCCTGTGCGGACATGTAATGATCACGCTCTGTGTCTGCTGCGATAACCTCGTAAGGTTTTCCTGTATTCTCAGCAAGAATCTCATTCAAACGTTTCTTGGTTTTTAAAATATTCTCTGCTGCGATCTCGATTTCAGTTGCCTGACCTTTTGCTCCACCGGATGGCTGATGGATCATGATCTCTGCGTTTGGAAGCGCATAACGCTTTCCCTTTGCTCCACCTGCAAGAAGGAATGCTCCCATACTTGCTGCCAGACCGATACAGATTGTAGATACATCACACTTGATATACTGCATGGTGTCATAGATTGCCATACCTGCAGTTACCATTCCTCCTGGAGAATTGATATATAACTGAATATCCTTTCCAGGATCCTCAGACTCTAAGAATAACAGCTGGGCAACTACAAGGCTTGCAGTTGTCTCATTTACTTCCTCTCCGAGAAAGATGATTCTGTCTTTTAATAAACGGGAGTAGATGTCATAATTTCTCTCGCCTCTGCTCGTTTGTTCAATGACATAAGGTACTAAACTCATAGAAAAACGCCTCCTTAATAAAAGTGTAAAAGACCGGTCTGGTTTTGCCCAGACCAGTCTATATCATTCATTTAAGCAACTAGAATTATGCTTCTGCCGCAGCTTCTGCTTCCTTTTCCTTCTTGCTCTTTGCCTTAGCTCTCTCCTTAACGTTTGCCATTACAAGATCTACTGCCTTTGTAATTGCAAGTTCTTTCTTCATGGAATCCTTCTCTGCGTCTCCCATGTACTCTTTGAGCTTATCAGCTTCCATACCGTAGTTTGCAGCCATCTTCTCGATCTCTGCGTTTACGTCTTCGTCTGTAACTTCAATGTTCTCTTCCTTAGCGATCTGCTCAAGAACAAGACTTCCCTGAATACGGGAGATAGCTTCTGGGCGAACCTGATCCTTTAATCCATCGATGGTAAGTCCTGAGAACTGTAAGTACTGATCCATTGACAGGCCACTCTGTGCGATTCTCTGAGCGAACTCTTCTACCATTGTCTCACACTGTGTATCGATCATTGCCTCTGGCAGATCCATCTTGGACTTGTCAATGATCTTCTGAACTGCTTCGTCTTCTTTTGTACGCTTAGCTTCGTTCTCTTTCTTCTCTTCAAGGTTCTTCTTTAAGCTTTCCTTGTACTCAGCTAAAGTATCGAACTCAGATACATCCTGTGCGAACTCATCATCTAACTCAGGAAGCTCCTTAGCCTTGATCTCGTTGATCTTAACCTTGAATGTAGCTGGCTTTCCAGCAAGGTCAGCTGCCTGATACTGCTCTGGGAATGTTACGTTAACTTCAACTTCATCTCCAGCATTCTTTCCAACTAACTGTTCTTCGAATGTATCGATAAATGTGTGGGAACCAATCTCTAATGGATGATTCTCTCCCTTGCCGCCCTCGAATGCAACACCGTCAACGAATCCCTCGAAATCGATAACAGCTGTATCGCCTTCTGCAACCGGTCTGTCAGTTACAGTAACTGTTCTTGCATTGTTGTTGCGCTCCTGCTCTAATGCAGCGTCAACTTCTTCATCTGTTACGGCAGTATCAATCTTTGTAACTGTTACTCCCATATATTTTCCGAGTGTAACCTCTGGCTTAACAGCAACCTCAGCTGTAAAGATGAAAGGCTTTCCTTTCTCGATCTGTACAACGTCTACAGTCGGGCGGGATACGATGTCGATTCCACTCTCATCTACTGCAGATGGGTAATTCTGCTGCATCAGGGTGTTGGCTGCGTCTTCATAGAATACACCTGCACCATACATCTTCTCGATCATAGCTCTCGGAACTTTTCCTTTACGGAAACCAGGAACGCTGATCTGTTTCTTCTGTTTCTGGTAAGCTGACTCAATAGCCTTCTCCAGCTCTTCTGCCGGAACCTCGATGGTAAGCTTTGCCATATTCTTCTCTAAATTTTCAACCTGTACACTCATTTTAATTGTTTCCTCCTTATATATATCAATTCCATGTACACTCTTTATCCTTTGCATGCCATTTTACAAAAGGGCATACTGCGACCACTACAGTCATTTAAGCATTATAGCATAGAGAATGCTGATTTTACAAGCTTTTTTTTAATTTGTATCACGAAAAGGATGCACTTTATGTATTATTTTGGAAATAGCCGGGCGAAATGGCCGTAAAATCAGCCATATCCGACTGAAAATCACATACAGAGGATTGCCTGTAGAAAAGCTTTTTCCGTTTCTTATGACAGCAATCATTTTGCCCCTCACCTGACTGAGTGCAAGCGGTCCCTCGATTTCCGTCTGATTATCCCCCACCATATACAGTCCGTCTTTTTTCCTGCGGTACACACGGTGTAATACGAGGATTCCCTCCTTTCTTCGATACAAAAGGACGTCTCCTCTCTTTACTTTTGTAATGTCCGTTTTCTCAATCTGTACCGCATCCCGCCCTGGAAAAAGCAGTGGATACATGCTGTATCCCTGTGGCTGAATCTGTATGGCTTTTCCCTCTTTCAGGAGTTTTTCTATATCCATTCGTTCCGTTTCTTTTTCCTTCAATCTCTTCTTTTCTTCCCCTGTCAGATTCTTTTTTCGTTTTCCCATCCATCATAGCATTTTGCCCGTAAAAATGCTATAATCAGATATAAATAATGCCTGAAACCATTTCAGATACAGGCACTTTTGGAGGGACGAATGAAACAGGCAGACGGATATCTTTTGGAAACCATTGCAGGTGTACCTTATCTGCTCCCATACGGACAAAATATTGCTGACTTAAAACGAGGCGTACAACTCAACGATACCGGTGTATTTCTCTGGAATTCTATAGCACAGGAAATTGCACCGGAAACGTTGCTACATAATTTCTGTGATTACTTTGAAGGAACTCCGGAGGATCTTCCTTCTTTCAAAGAAGATATGGAAGCATTCCTTTCCGCGCTCAGTGCACACGGTATGATCACAGGCTACGCAGCTCCTGTACAGCAGGAACCGCTCTGTAAGGTTTTGCGCATCGGAGAACTCTATGTCGCTCTTCATGGGAAAAAAACGCTTTTTTCTGATAAATTCGATGCCTTTACCACTGAGTTCCCTGACGACCGAAAACCGGATTTAACGATTCAGATTCATGATCACTTTCCGCTCTCCAAGAAGAATGGAACTCTGCTTTTACGCAATCAGGATCTTTATGTTATAGACGCTGGCGATTCCTATACGCTCCTGTTTCCTTCTATGGTGGATGTTTATGAAGGTCGCCTTGCCAAAGACGGCACGCAGGCAGACATTTACTGCTCCCCGTTCTGCAATGAACAGCTGGTAGAAGATCTGTTTCATGCACTGCGACTTTTTTATCTATACAGGGCGCAGAAAAGTGGTATCTTCGCACTGCATTCCGCTTCTATTTTTTATAGAGGAAAAGCCTGGCTTTTTTCCGGTCCATCCGGCACTGGGAAATCCACCCATACGAATCTGTGGCACAAACTTTATGACACACCATTGATCAACGGCGATCTCAATCTTTTGTCATTCAAAGATGGGGCACCTGTGGTCTACGGTCTTCCGTGGTGCGGAACTTCCGAGATTTTTGACACCAGAACATATCCGCTCGGAGGCATCATTCTCCTGCAGCAGTCACCGGAAAACCATGTAGAATCTTTAGTGGCGCACGAAAAAGCCCTTCTTGTTGCCCAGCGGCTCATTTCGCCCTCCTGGACAAAAGATCTATTTCACGCAACTTTGCTTTTTGCGGAAAAATTATCATCTGAAATCTACGTGGCACGCCTCTGCTGCAATATGGAAAATAAGGCAGCTGTCACCATGAAAGATGCCATCGATGATTACTTGAAAGGTACTGCAACATGTTAGACACTTTAAAACATATTCATGTCCGCATCAAAGAGGGCATGCTAAAAGATATGCTCCGGCAGACCAAATGGATTTATCAATACGCAAGACACTACTGGCTGGCGATGATTTTTTATACAGCACTCGGCCTGTTCGGCACCGTTGTCGGTCTGGGAAGCAGCGTTGTTTCCAAAGACCTCGTCGACATCATCACCGGACACCAGACCGGAAAACTTGTTCAGACATTCTGTCTTATGGTCGGTCTGTCCATCGGTAATACGCTGGTCAGCCAGATTACAAGCTATGCTTCCAACTGGATCAGTCTGAAAGTTGATGCCGAAATCAAAGCTGACATTTTTTCCAAAATGCTGGTCACTGACTGGGAATCTATTACCAATTATCATACCGGTGATCTGCTGACGCGCTGGAGTTCCGATGCCTCAACAATTTCCAGTGGTATTTTAAGCTGGATTCCAAATCTGATTATCAATGTATTCAAATTCATCAGTGCCTTTGCAATTGTGATCTATCAGGACTGGACCTTTGCGATTTTTTCCTTTATCGGCATTCCGGTATCACTGCTCATGTCCCGTACGCTGATGAACCGCATGGTAAACAACAACAAACGAAGTGCTGCCATGAATGCAAAAATGTCTGGATTTAACCAGGAGGCTTTTTCCAACATCCAGACGATCAAGGCATTTGGTGCGATTGCTATCTATATTGAGAAGTTAAAAAATCTCCAGAAAGACTATATTTCAATGCGGCTCGACTTTCAGAAGATGTCCATGGTAACTTCTTTTATCATGTCCATCGTTGGACTTATGGTTTCTTACAGTTCTTACGGCTGGGGAATTTACCGTGTGTGGAGCGGCGCAATTACATATGGTACGATGACACTTTTTCTCTCCCTGTCAGGTACTTTGACGGGTGCATTAAATTCACTGATCAACATGGTTCCTTCTGCCATCAGTCTGACAACCTCCGCCGGACGTCTGATGGACATTTTGGAAATGCCACAGGAAGATTATTCCTTAGACGATGACTTTTCCCGTTTTGCGGAAAAGCATCACGGAGACGGTATCAGTCTGAATTTGCATGATATCAGCTATTCTTACCACAACAGCACGGAAGTATTTGAACACGCAGACCTCGAAGCGCATCCACACGAAATCATCGCTATGGTCGGTCCTTCCGGCGAGGGAAAAACAACAATGCTCCGCCTGATTCTGGCGCTTTTATGCCCGCAGTCCGGCGAAGGCACGCTCTCTTCCATATCGGCAGATGGTTCGATGGAAAGCCTTCCTTTGACTGCCTCTGCGCGAAAACTTTTTTCCTATGTTCCACAGGGAAACACGATGTTCTCCGGCACGATTGCAGAAAATATGCGCGTCGTAAAACCGAATGCTACCGATGATGAAATTATTGAAGCATTAAAATCCGCCTGTGCATGGGACTTCGTCAATCGGCTGCCAGACGGCATCAACAGCGAAATCAAGGAGCGCGGTGGCGGTTTTTCCGAAGGACAGGCCCAGCGGCTTTCCATCGCACGTGCACTGCTGCGCAAATCGCCAATTCTATTACTGGATGAAGCCACTTCCGCATTGGATGTTGCTACCGAACGTGCAGTATTAAAGAATATTATGAAAGATGATTACCCAAGGACCTGTATTGTCACGACACACCGCCCGACGGTGCTGAATATGTGCCAAAGAGTTTATGCGATTCGGGATAAGAAATGCGTTGTGTTGGATGAAGATGAGATTGAACGGATGGTGAGGGATTTTTAGTTTTCACTTTCAAATTTAAAAGCACGTGGTAAATGTATATCACGTGCTTTTAAATAACAAATTCAGTCTGCAGAAATGCTAATTGAAGCTACTGAAAGTTTTTCTACATCTTTGGCCACCTGCGCAACTACACAAGCTGACGTTGGTGCTTTATACCAAGTAAATGTAACAGTATTTCCTTGATGACTTGCTGCGTATACGCCTTCTGCCAAATCATTATTTACCATTACTAATGGTTTTTCTCATATGTTTTCATATACTCACTTCTACCCAATTTTATTTATGCTGTGCACACTCATGGTTGCATGAAAGCACTGCACCTGTTACAGCTAACCCATCTGCTGCGCTTACATTCACATCGCCTAAGCCAATATTATCTCCTGCATTGTTATGATAGCTATATGAAATATTTATACTGTTTGTTCCATCGCCACCTACCAATGTTCCATTAGAGCTAACATAAGTAACCGGTTTGTTAAATGTCAATGTCAGCATCTGCTGTGTACTATGGTGATCATCTGTTGCCGAATGAGAACCATCCATACGAATTACATAATACTGTCTGCCCTCTGCCGGTGTCTGTATAATATTTGCACTTACCGTATAACAATCTCCACTGGCTGCATACACACCCTCTGCTACATTACTGTTTACTACCGCGATTGGTTTTACATACTTTCTCATATCAGTCGCTCCTTTATACTTGATAGAATTTTCATTTCACATTGCATTCTGTCCGTTCTTTTAAGTATATGTGAGATTAAAACAAACTATAATTCCTTATTATAAGGATAAATTGTGTTTTTGAGACTGTCAATAATCTGCAAGCAAAAATTTGTATTTTTTAGGTCTTTGGTACCAAAACAACACTTTATCGCTACCAGTTTCTTTGATAATATATATCGGTGCAGCTGTTGCAATATTTAATAACTTTCCCTAATACTTCTCACACAAAGTCTTGCTTTTATTGCTACGCATTTTGCGGAAAAAGCATCCAGCCCGCCGGATACATCAAGTGTTTCCTGTATCTCACAGGCAAAATTTTTGCGGCAAAGTGTTCCATGATAAGACACCTTTTCTGTAGTCTCGTTCGTCAGATAAAATTCAACCACCTGCTTTTCTTCATTCACACGAAGGCTGCCTGCGAGCTGTGGACCCCAGTTCCACTGTTTCTTCGTTCAACAGATCCTCCTCCACAGAAAATGTCCGTGTAAACATAAAATCATTCCAGAACATCTCTCTTGTGGCATATTCATTCTCTCTATAATACGGATCTTCAATTTTCCTGCCGCCAAAAGACCGGAAATCACGCTTCCCGGAACTTCCAGTGAAATCGTTTCTCCGTCCGGAAGCTTACGCATCTGTCAGCTTCCATTTAAATATTTTTATTCATATTTTTATACCTTTCTATGATTGTTTATACAAGCCTCTCATCTACAAAAATTTGTGTACCTTTTTGCACAACAAGTTTATAAAATTATATCACGTTGCACAAATAACTTCCATTAATTGTCAGTGTATATTCTTCATATTTTGCTTTTTTCTGGTCACAATATTCTCAAGCACACAGGAACAAACGAGTCGAACAAAAAAGCATTGCGGAACATTGTAATCTACAGTTTTCCCAAGCAGATTTGCCGACCTGTGACACCTGTGTGCGGTCGGCAAATCTGTCCGGCAAACAATACGAAAAAAATATTTATCAGGAGGTGGCTTTTATGTCAGCAAACAACAGTTCATCCGGTTCAAACCGTATGGCCGTACCGGAGGCAAAGGAAGCAATGAAGCGTTTCAAAGAAGAGGTTGCTAGCGAAATCGGAGTGCCTTTAAAGGATGGTTACAACGGTGACTTAACATCTAAGCAGGCCGGTTCTATCGGTGGCGAGATGGTTAAGAAAATGATCATGAAGCAGGAGCAGCAGATGCAGCAGTAATACGCATCTGAAGAGATTTTCAATCTCTAAAGCCCCAAAAAAGCAGGTCGTTAAGCGACCTGCTTTTTAGCATAATTTTTTTATTTTTCCAGTATGTTTTTAAAATCATTTACAAGCCTTTTCATATATGATTTAATATTCTCATGATATCTACTTTCTTAGATATCATATATAAAACGAATTGGAAGGAGTGGTTTTTATATCATTATATCAACAAATATCCGTGGAGTATCTACGACTCCAAGAAGAGCTTCAGCTCATTCAGGAACAATTGCAACATTTCCCCCAAGGGAAACTCATCTGTGCCCGCAACGGTACACGTACCAAATGGTACCACAGTGATGGGCATTCCAAAAATTATATTCCCAAAACACAAAAAGAATATGCAAAGCAATTAGCCATAAAAACATATCTTCTGCAAAAGCAGAAGGATTTGCAAAAAGAATTAAAAGCAATTGCCTTTTACCTGCGCCATGCTGATTCTTCCCTTAATGGTGCCGAGAAAATGTTGGCGAATGACTCACCTTATCGCCCTTTGCTAATGGAACATTTCCAACTCAGTTCTCAGGAAATCCAAGCCTGGACCGATTCCCCCTATAACAAAAATAAAAATTATCCGGAACAACTAATATATAAAACCTGCAAAGAGGAATATGTGCGTTCCAAATCAGAATCACTGATTGCAATGAATCTTTATATACAAAAAGTTCCATACCGATATGAATGTGAATTAAAGCTTGGGAGTATCACTTTATATCCCGACTTTACATTACGTCATCCTTCAACCGGAAAAATTTTTTACTGGGAACATTTCGGGATAATGGATACACCTGAATACCAAAAGAATGCAGTTGACAAAGTTTCATTATACATGCGTCATGGCATTTATCCACAGGATCGTTTAATTATTACCTACGAAACAAAAGAGCATCCCTTGGACACTAACCATATTCAACAGCTTATAGAATTTAATTTTCTCCGTTAAATTTTCAATGAAACCGCCTTAACTATATAGCATGTAATGTAATCATCTGCAACATTTTCAAATTGATGTTCGGCATAGAGGCTCATTATGGGGTCTATATCAAAAAATTCTCCTAAAAGACCCTTTTTGCCATCAAAATCATGTAAAAAACCTGTTTTCAAAAGCTGTTCAGGGTCTATGTGAAAAAATAGCGTCAAAATACCCCGCATTTCTGATAAACGCGGGGTATTTTGGAATAATTTTTCGCCAGGTACCCCAAAACGGAAAATATAAGCGGTTTTTGATACCAAACGGGGTCTTTTATTATACTTTATTGATATAGACCCCACCAGCGATATTGTATATGATATTGCTTTTCAACTCATCATATTATCTGACCTGATTTTTTCAAGTTTCCAGTTCTCTATATTTCTAACTTGCCAGGATCCTAACACTTTAAGGTTCCACTACTCTAAGCTTCTAACTCTTTGATGTCCCATCGATTTAAACTTCCAACTCTTCAAGCTGCTGGGAAAGTGCCTCCCAGTTCTCCATGTCTTCCAGAATTTCTTCTTCCAATGCGTCGATTTCTGCCTGAATCTCGGTCAGTTTGGAATAACTGGACTGATACTCCGGTCTTAAAAGTTCTGCCTTTAAAGCCTCCAGCTTTTCTTCTTTGACTGCAAGTTCTTCCTCGGCACGCTTTACTTTTTTCTCAATCTTGGAACGTTCCTTGCCCGGATTATAGTATGCTTTCTTTCCGGCTCCGTCCATTTTACCGGCTTCCGCTGCGCCGGAAGCTTTGCCTGAGGCAATGGATGCGCCATTCTGGCTGATTGCTCCGCCCAAGGCAGCCGGTGTCTTACGATAGCTGCCGGCTGACTCTTCAGCCTCCCGATCCAGTTTCTGCTGGTATTCTTCATATCCAAACTGGTAAAGGTTTGTCGTACCGTCTTCAAATACCAGTAAACGATTGGCTACTTTACGCACAAAATAACGATCGTGGGAAACAAAGATCAGTGTGCCCGAATAATCTTTTAACATGCTCTCTAATGTTTCTTTTCCAACAATATCCATATGGTTGGTCGGCTCATCGAGAATCAGGACATTCGGACGGCGCTTTAAAATCTTGCAGAGTGCAAGACGTACCTTCTCTCCTCCGGAGAGCATATCAATGTTCTTGAACACATCTTCTCCTGTGAACATGAAAGCACCAAGTGCATTTCTTGCCTCGGTCTCCGTGAGATTCGGAAATTCATCCCAGAAATCATCCAGCACAGTTTTCCGGCTGGAATACATTGCCATCTGCTGATCAAAATATCCAATCTGCACATTGGTTCCGAAATGATATCCACCGGATAATGCCGGAAGCTGTCCGACCAGCGTCTTTAACAGGGTTGACTTGCCCAGACCATTTCCGCCGAGGATTCCAAGCTTGTCGCCTTTTTTCAGGTCCAGATTGACGGTAGAAAGCGGATGATCGTACCCGATCTGTAAATCAGAAATCAAAAGCACGTCATTTCCGGTTTCTTTTTCCGGTTCAAAATTAGCGTGGAATGTACGGGTATCAAAGCGGTCCGGTGCCTCTATTTTTACCATATGCTCGATGGCCTTTTCCTTGGAATGTGCCATCGAAACCTTCGTCGGTTTGTTCTTGAAACGATCCACGATGCGCTGCAGACGCGCGATTTCTTTCTGCTGCGCATTGTAATCCTTCATCAGCTTATTATAATTTTCTTTCTTGCGCTCCATGAAATTCGAATAATTTCCCGGATAACGGGTCGCTGTGCCGTACTCAATTTCATATACAACATCTACAACATTATCAAGAAACATACGGTCATGGGAAACAACAACGACCGCCTTCGGATAATTTTTCAGATAAGACTCCAGCCACTCGATCGTCGTGATATCCAGGTGGTTGGTCGGCTCATCCAAAAGCAGAATGTCCGGCTTGCTCAAAAGCAATTTGATAAATGCGATCTTCGTCTGCTGTCCGCCGGAAAATTCCGATAATGGTTTCTTGCGTTCCTCTTCCGAAAAGCCAAATTTGCGGATGATTACATCGTACTCTTTTTCAAAATAGTACCCGCCATCTTCCTTGAATTTTTCTTCCATCGCCGTATATTTTGCCACTGCCTCCTCGGAATAATCGGTCTCCAAAGCGGTTGCGGCTGCCTCAAGTTCTTTTTTCCGGCGCTCCATCGGAGCAAAAACCTTGCGCACTTCCTGCTCGAGCGTAATGGACGGATCTTCAAATGCAATCTGTTTCAAATAGCCGATCTGTGGATTTCCGGCTTTTGCAATAAAAACATCCTCATCACTGTCACGCTTTTCGAGGTCAACCTCTCCGTGGATCAGTTTCAGCAATGTTGTTTTTCCGCAGCCGTTGCGACCAACGACCGCGATTTTTTCTGTATTTCTGATTTCAAAATTGATGTCGTGCAGAATCTCTTCATCTCCAAAAGAGACTGCTCCATGACAAATCTGATATAACATGTGATCTCCTTACTAACGAAATGCCTCTTCCTGGGAAGCAAGATAACTTACGAACTGTTCTGCAGTACGTCCGGAAATGCCGCCATGGCTCAGTTCCCACTTGTTTGCTTCCAGTCGGAGCTGCTCGTCACTCATTGTAACTCCAGCCCGTCTTGCAAGATGCTCTACAATATCGAAGTATTCTTTCTGTGTTGGTTTTGAGTAATTGATCGTAACACCAAATCGATTGACCAGGGAAAGTTTCTCCTCCACGGTATCGGAGTGATGACGATCGTTGGAGTTGTCCTGATCGTTACGGTCATTCCAGCTCTCCTTGATCAGATGACGGCGATTCGAAGTCGCATAAATTAAAATATTCTCCGGCTTTGTCTCCACGCCACCCTCAATAACAGCCTTTAAGAATTTGTATTCAATCTCAAATTCCTCAAAAGAAAGGTCATCCATATAAATAATAAAGCGATAGTTACGATTCTTGATATCTGCAATAATCTCAGAAAGATATTTGAACTGATGCTTGTAGATTTCAATCATGCGCAGTCCGTCTTTGTAATACTGATTGACAATCGCCTTAATACTTGTGGATTTACCAGTACCGCTGTCACCGAACAACAGTACATTGTTGGCTTTCTTGCCCTGTACAAAAGCTTCTGTATTGTCCACCAGCTTTTTCTTCTGGATTTCGTATCCTACAAGGTCATCCAGCATCACCGTATCCATGTTATTGATTGCGCGGAATGTAAAGCTTCCCTGTGGGGTATCATCGATACGGAATGCCTTGTTCAGGCCAAACATACCAACACCATAATCTTTATAGAATCCGGTTATCGCATCAAAAAATTCTTTTTCATCTTTTGCTGCTTCAAGCTTTTTGCTCAATGCACGCACTTTCTCGCTTACATTCTTGTTGTACATGAGGTCTTTTTTATGAATTGCTTTGTAATTCGAAATCTGACTGAAACAATTGATTCCAAGATCACGTTCAATCGGTCCGAAATCATAATCAAATAAAGCCTTAAAAATGCGGAAATCATTTTCCACCAATGTGTTTACGCTCCCCTCGCTTGCGCCGACTTTCTCACAAGTCATGCTGAACGGATTTTCGCTCATCATGAGGAAAAATGTAAGGTAATTGTGCCATAAATTATCATCAAATCCATAATCGGTTGCTACTTTTAAAATGCGCTTCACCTGTGTATTTATGTCTCTCACAAGGCCGGTCTTGTTGTATTCTCCGGTCTCATACTTTCCAAATAATTCTGCCATCTGGCGGAGGATGGAATCCTCCTCTAAGTCTCCATACATCAGTAATTGTGATACTTCCTGATACATTTTAATCGCCTCTTTCTTAATATGTGTTCTTTATTTCTACACGCTTTGGCTTCAAAAGCACGCAGAATCAATTGCTAATCATTGCTATCTTTTCGATTATGCCACACAAATTTGAGATATGCAAGTTTGATACCATCGGCATATGCATGATAACGTCAAAAGTGCTCCGCGGTAACTTTCCGCGAAGCACTTTGTGCTATAACCATTATTTCTGCTACTCGACTATACTGAATACAAATTTCTGCGTACTGCTTCCTGACTTTGGTGCAAACTTCAAATGTGCACCGCTCACAGCAACTCCGTCCTGAATGTCCAGATACATTCCGACTCCGTTTTTAATACATACAGTTCCGTCATCATTATATTCAATCGTTAGCTTCTGACAGTCATACCCATTGCCAGCCTGATACACCTGTCCTGTTGTTCCGGTCAGTCTGTGTGAACTGTAATCATTGTACAACACTGAAAAACCATTGACGTTATAGAAGAGAAATACCTGATTGCTGACACCGTTTTTAGTGTACAATCCAATCTCTGCTCCGCTTAACCTTTCTTTTCCGAACACATCCAGACAAACTTTTGTATTGTCTGCCGGCGAAACGGTATACCTTATACCCGGCATCAGATAATCCTTTTCCTTACTTGCTTTGTATGCCCTATAAAATGCAGTGATCACATTTTTTCTGTTCGCGCTGCCCCGGGATATCTTTCCACTCTGGTATGCTCTTTGAGGTGCATTTGCGACGCTGACAAGATTTTTTAAGATTTTATTACAATCACTCCGTGAGATTTTCTCATCCGGATGAAACTTCTTGTCGGAAGTCTTCTTCACAATTCCAAGTTGATAAGCCATAAGCACATATGGATCCTTCGTATCGGAATACGGAGATTTCTTTCCTACCTTAGGCAGCTTATGACCGGTCGCCTGATACCAGTTCATAGCCAGTCTGCAGACTTCTGCTTTCGTCGCTTTTTTATTATAGTCTTTCAAAATCCCACTGTAAGCAATCTTTTCTTTTTTTGCCAGTTTTATGTACTGCTGATTTCCGTTGCCTGCACCTGCAAGATAGGCATCCGCAAAATTAAGATCCTTTCTTTGCATATATGCGATACTTTTTCGCCATAAAACCTGAGCCCATTTCGAATTATACTTTTCTTTGACGATCTTTACCCCATCCCCCACAAGGATAGCACCCATGCGATTTTCGGCCGTAGCCTTCGGCTTGGCATAGATAAAAAAATAATGCTCGGGATCCATGACGTTTCCCGCAATAACGGTCTTTTTGACTTTAGGCTTCTTCCCCGTCATTTGTTCATCGTACCATGTTGAAAAATACACCCCATTAAACTTCGAATCTTTCAAGTCTACAATGTCTGAACCGATGACCTTCCATACTCTTCCTTCATAAAACACCCGCACTACCTGCTTGCCCTCACAGGCTTGCCTGCTATCTAATATATACAGGTCTTCTCCCTCCGGCAAGACGATTGAAGTGCCTATCACAAGTGCTCCCCCGGGACCAGCCTTTCCGATAGCGCTAAACAACGGCGGTCTTTCCAGATCCGTCAGATCCAATGTAAACCCGGGTGTGTTTACCATCTCCGCCTGCACGTTCTCCGGCAGAATAGTCACAACCATCGCAAGCACTAGCATCATGCAGATTATGGTTCGTAAATGTGATTGTTTTCTCTTAACTGCTCTCATATCCATCTCTCTTCCTGTTTCCATTTTTTATTTTCTATCCTTAATTTTAAGTCTCACTTTCAATCAAAGTAAATACAAATTTCTGCGTACTGCTATCTGATTTTGGTGCAAAGCACAAATGAGCATTGCTGACTGCCTTTCCACCCTTAATGTCAAGATACAGACCCTCTCCATTTTGAATACATACAGTTCCGTCATCATTGTATTCGATCGTCATCTTTTCACGTTCATACCATATTCTGTCCTGATATACCTTGTCGCGTGATCCGGACATTGTCTTTTGTGAGGATAAGCTGTTGATCGTTGTGAAACCATTAACATAATATATAAGGAATTTTTGATTCTTACTTCCCTTCTTAGAATATAATCCTATCTCAGCTCCGACGTCATTTTTTGCTTCAAAGACATCCAGACAAACAGTCGGATTATTTACCGGTGAAATTGTATAGGTAACTTCACTATAACGCCAATCATCGCCCCCGACCAGATAGTTCTTCTTCTGGAGCATCCTGTATGACCGGTAGAAATTGCGTAACGCCGTTTCTCTGGAAACACCGCATCCTTCATCCGTTGAATCTGAGCTATAGGTATTCATATAGTCGTACACCTTTGAATTCTTGGTGACTTTGAGCAGTCTTTTTACCAATTGATTATACTGATTATTTGTCAGCATTTTATCCGGCCGGAATTTCTTATTGGAAGTACTTTTCACAATTCCAAGCTGATGTGCCATAATAACATAAGGATCCTTTGTATCCGTATACGGAGATTTCTTGCTCTGCTTCGGCAGCGCATGACCGGTTGCCTTATACCAGTTGACCGCAAGTCTGCAGAATTCCTTCTTCTTCAGGTCTTTGTCATAACCTTTCAAAATACCTTTATAAGTCAGTTTTGCTTTCTTTGCCTGCTTTACATCCTGCTGACTCCGAATTTCAAGACCTGCCAGATAACCATCCGCATAATTGAGGCAATCCTTTTTTATATATCCGACGCTGTAATTACCCCATAAAATTTCAGCCCACTCCGAGTTATAGTTCTCGTTGATTACCTGTATCCCTGCTCCAACCGCTACGAATCCGATGCAATTCTTGTCTGTTGCTTTCGGCTTTGCATAAATAAAGTAATAATGAAGGGGATCCATGACATCGCCTACCAAAGCAGTCTTTTTTACCTTTATCCCGTTTTTTTTGCTTCTTTTTGTATACGTTGCATGCGCGGTTCCACGTGCAGTCTCTGCCAATCCCTCTATTCTTTTTGCTTCTACGGCCCAATTTCTGCCCTCATAGTACACCTGATAAACGTACTTGCCCGAGCAAATATGGAAGTCTTCCTCTATATAAACGGTCGCGCCTTCCGGTGCTTCCACTACCGTATTAAGGAATTTTGCGCCTCCCTTTCCGACCTTTCCGAAGCATTTAATATCTCCCGACCGTTTCAAATCTACCAGATCCATGGTAAAACCTGATTTCACGGTAACTGCCTGCACATTCTCCGGCAGAATGGTCACAGCCATCACAAGCACCAGCATCAGACAGATTGCGGTTCGTAAAGATTCCTTTTTGATAATATTCTTCATATATTCATTCCTCCCTTTTGACTTACGATTTATTACAGTAATTATATCAACTAGAGAGCCTTTTTGACTTTCAGCGACACGAATTACACTTTTTTCGACATGAACGATGCGTAGAGGAATTGAGAAGTACATTCAGAAAGCGTAAATATCCTTTCCGCAAAGCAGAATGTCTTTACCTGTGATTCACTGTAAAACATATAAAAATAAAACTGATATATAAATTATCACATTTACATATCAGCTTCATTTTCAAAATGTTACTTTCATTGTAGTTCCCTTGCCCAGCTCACTCTCGACTGTAATCTGTGCATCGTGCAGTTCCACAATATGCTTTACGATTGCAAGGCCAAGTCCGGTGCCTCCGGTCTGCTTCGAACGGCTTTTGTCCACGCGATAGAACCTCTCAAAAATGCGCTCCTGCTGATCTTTCGGAATCCCGATTCCGTTATCTGATACAATCAGCACCGGCTGCATATTCTCATGCAGCACTTTCACATGTACTTCGCCGCCTTCATTGTTGTAGCGGATTGCGTTTGCTGTCAGATTGTCCACCAGTTCCAATAGCATGCCACGATCTGCACGCAGCTCACAAGTCTCCCCCTCATAGAACAATTGAATGCCACGTTTTTCGGCATTGACCGTCAGATTGCTCACACATTCCTGTGCAATTGTATCTAGATCAACCTCCTCATAATGGATCAGATTCTCATTGTTATCCAGTTCCGACAGACGGATAATATCATTGATCAGGGAGAGCAGGCGGTTCGCATTCTGCTGTATCTCCTGCGCAAAACGTGTCTCCTGCGCGGGATCGACCATATGATTTTCTATGAGTTCCGCATAACCGGAGATTGCTGTAAGCGGTGTTTTTAACTCGTGCGATACGTTCGCGGTAAAATCCTGCCGTACCTTCGCTGCCATCAGTATGTTCTCATGCTGCGCGCGGATCGTATTGACAAAAGGTACCAGTTCCTTATAAGCCGGAGTTTTTGACGTATCCTCCATATTCTCCGCCATCACCTCGATTGGCTGCAAGAGTTGTCCCGTCAACAGATGTGCAAGGAACACACACACAACAATGATAAGTGCAAGGATTGCCGCAATCATTGGTGCTGCTGTCAGAAATACGCTCCAGATGCTTCTTGCCTGTGTAGCCACACGTAGCACAGTCCCATTATCCAGAAGCAAAGCATAATAAAACGTTGTCATATTCATGGTATTAGAGTTGCGGACACATTCACCATCTCCAGTCAGAAACGCACTCTTAACCTCTGGTCGGTCCGCATGATTTTCAAGCTTATCCGTATTGGCATCATTGTCGTAAAGCACTGTTCCATCTTTATCAATCCATGTAATGCGCAAATCTTCCTTAGCAATATCGAAACTTTTTGCCGGTGTACTCACATCATCGAATACTTCCGCTTCGCCAAGCATCTGCGCCTGAATCTTTAAATCTTTGCGCACCTGTTTCTGAAACAGGCTGTAGTACACACACGTCATGCAGACGAGCGTTGCTAAAACAGCAAGTATTGCGATTCCAATCAGTCTTACATTAATTTTCTGTTTCATAGGTACTCCTTTAATTTCATGTAACTATTCAATCACATATCCCACGTTGCGGACGGTACGTATCTTCGTTCCTGCATCCCCAAGCTTCTGGCGTAGTGTCTTGATATGCATATCCACGGTACGGGATTCCCCTTCGAATTCCGTTCCCCATACATGGCGCATGATCACCTCACGGCTCAATACAACATTCTGATTCGTCATCAGAAGACGCAGCAGCTCATATTCCTTAAAGGTAAGTTCTACCGGCTGATTGTCCACATAGACCATATGCCGCTCATGATCCAGAAGAATATGCTCCATCTGCAGAATTTTGACATCCTCAGTCTCTGTACGGCGAAGCAATGCTTTGACCCTCGTGATCAGTTCCATAATGGAAAAAGGTTTCTTTATGTAATCATCTGCCCCATCGTCAAGGCCCTTGATCATATCCATCTCTGCGGTCTTGGCAGTTACCATAATTACCGGGAGGCGCTTGGTCTGCGGATTTTTACGTAACTTGCGCACAATATCATAGCCGCTTTCATCCGGCAGCATCACATCTAAAAGCACCAGATCCGGCATAATATCCTCCAGTTTTTTGTAAAAATCCTTTGCCTTTTCAAAGGCGCAGACCATATAGTTGCTGTTTTTCAACGCAATTGTTTCAATCTCCCGGATGTTTTCATCATCCTCTACAATATAAATCAAAGCCATAACGATTTCCTCTTCCTTTTTTATTTGCTCTTTTTCTCTGGAAGTGCATATTTTTTCGATAGTGCATAGAATTCTTCTTCAAACCATGGCGCTTTTTCTTCTTTTACAACATCCAGATACTCATGTGTGTCAAAGCCGTCTTCGTTGACTCTTATCATGCACACTGCAATATTGGAACAATGATCCGAAATACGCTCATAATTCGTAATAATATCTTCCAGTATCAGTCCCAGTTCAATCGTACATTTTCCTTTTCTGAGTCGATGTACATGCCGCTGTTTGAGCTCGATGCTCAGACCGTCTATCACCTGTTCAAAAGGCTCGATACAACGGGCTTTTCCAAGATCTGCTTCCACAAAAGCGGTACAGGTGGCTTCCACAATATCTTTCAATGCCTTCGAGAAAACTTCCATTTCTTCTAATGCTTTCTTTGAAAAATGCAGGTCTTTTTCCTTCATCTCGGTCAGGGAATCTGTGATATTTACTGCATGATCGGAAATTCTCTCAAAATTGCCGATGCAATGTAACAAAATCGATAATGTACGGCTGTCATTTTGCGATAGATCACAGTTGTTCAATTTCACGAGATATGTGCCAAGCGCATCTTCATAACGATCCACACTCTGTTCAAGTGCAATGATTTTATCCACACGTTTTCCATCATAAGTATGCAGGTTTTCCAGTGATAATTCCAGTGCATCTTTTGCTTCTTCTGCCATTTTTATCGTTGCATTCTTGCAAAGTTCCATGGCAAATGCAGGTTTCTCCAGAAAGCGTTCATCTAAAATTGCAAATTCGTCCGGTTTCTGTTCCTTTTCATCTGCATGTTCCGGAATTGTAAGCTGTGCCAGTTTTACCAACTGATTTCCAAACGGATATAAAAGGAGCACTGCCCCAATATTGAACAGACTGTGTACCACAGCAATTCCTGCTGCATTTGCCGGTGTATCCAAAAATGCAAATCCACCGATAACTGCATTGATTCCATAAAATACTACCATAAATATTATAGTGCCAATCAGGTTAAAGTACAAATGAATCATGGATGCACGCTTTGCATTTTTGCTGGCACCGATCGATGAGATAATCGCAGTCACACAGGTTCCGATGTTCTGTCCCATAATAATTGGGATTGCCGTCTTGTATCCGACAGCTCCTGTCACACACAACGCCTGCAAAATACCAACCGATGCGGAAGAGCTCTGAATGACTGCTGTAAGAACCAGCCCCGCCAGCATACCAAGTACCGGATTGGAAAACTTTGTAAGAATACTGGTAAACTGTGCATTTTCTGCCAGTGGCTCCACAGCAGAACTCATAGTCTCCATTCCAAACATAAGAATTGCAAAACCAACAAGAATGTTACCAATATCTTTCTTCTTATTATTATCCTTCGCGGTCATTGTCAGGATAATACCTACGGCTGCCAGCACCGGAGAAAAAGAAGACGGTTTCAAAAGCTGAATAAACAGGCTCGATCCCTGAATTCCGGTCAGCGACAGTAGCCAGGAAGTTACGGTTGTACCAATATTGGCACCCATGATAATTCCTACTGCCTGCGACAGCTGCATAATGCCTGAATTAACAAAGCCCACGACCATTACCGTGGTGGCGGATGATGACTGAATGATTGCGGTCACAATCACGCCAAGAAGGACGGCCATAATACGTTTCGATGTAAGCTTTTCCAATATCTGTTCCAGCTTACCACCCGAAAGCTTTGCAAGGCCATCCCCCATCGCATTCATTCCGTACAAAAACATGGCGAGTCCGCCAATCATTGTGAGAACTCCAAATATGTTCATAATCTGCTCCCTTTCGTTTTACACTCTTTTTATCATTTCTTTACATTCGAATGATATAATATGTATGTAAAATGTATAGGAGTTGTTATGTAAATTCTATGTAAAATTTATGCACTTATTTTATCATCTTTTTGTCATCTAGTGCAAATATTACCCATTCTGCAATATTTGTTGCATGATCTCCGATACGTTCGAAGTATTTTGCAACCATCAGCATATCGGCTGCGGACTCTGCACTCTGTGGTTCCCTCTGAATCTGTTCAATCAGTTCTGCCTTGTTTTTATCAAACAGGTCATCCACGATATCATCGCTGGCAATGACCTCCACGGCCTTTTTCATATCCTTTTCCACATATGCTTCGATGCTTCGAATCAGCATCTGCACCGTCTCACTTGCCATTCTGTTGATATGTTCCAGATTTGGAATGTACTTTGTCTTTGACATAAGAATGGTCATCTCGGAAATATCTGCCGCATGGTCTCCGATGCGTTCCATATCGGTTACCATTTTCATTGCTGCTGAAATCACACGCAGATCCTTTGCTACCGGCTGCTGTTGCATCAACAGATTAAAACACAGATTTTCAATCTTTTTCTGTTCATGGTCAATCTGTGTATCGTTATCCATAATCTTTTTTGCAAGTTCTACATTCTGATCGATCAGTGCATTGATCGCTTTCTGAATACTATCCTCAATCATGCTTCCCATCTGCATCATTTCCTGATTAAGCAGATGCAGCTGTTCGTCGAATTTTGATCGCATTAACCAAACCTCCCTGTAATATAATCCTCTGTCCGTTTATCTTTCGGATAGGAAAAAATTGTTTTTGTGTCCCCAAACTCCACCATCTCTCCAACCAGGAAAAAAGCGGTATCATCGGACACACGCACTGCCTGCTGCATGTTATGTGTAACTACAACAACCGTATATTTCTTTTTTAAATCTTCCATAAGTTCTTCGATCTTTGCTGTGGAGATCGGGTCCAAAGCAGAGGTCGGCTCATCCATCAACAGAACTTCCGGCTGTACGGCAAGTGCTCTGGCGATACAGATACGCTGCTGCTGTCCTCCGGAAAGACCAAGCGCGGATTTCTTCAGCCGGTCCTTTACCTCGTCAAAAATCGCTGCACCACGTAAACTTTCCTCTACAATTGCATCCAGCTTTGCTTTATCTCTGATTCCATGCACACGCGGACCATAGGCGATATTGTCATAAATGCTCATCGGAAATGGATTCGGCTGCTGAAATACCATACCGATGCGTTTACGCAAAACCGTGGTGTCCACGCCCTCTGCGTAAATATCTTCATCGTCCAGCTTTACCTCTCCTGTGATGCGCACACCATCTACCAGATCATTCATGCGGTTGATGGTCTTCAAAAAAGTAGACTTTCCGCAACCGGATGGTCCGATAAAAGCCGTCACGCAGTTTTCCCGGATGTTCATATTAACATCTTTCAGGGCATGATTTTCACCATAATACAGGTTCAGATCACGGACGGTTATTTTTGTTTCTTTTCCCATGTTATTCTCCTTTGTACAGGGTGTCCCTGCGTTTTTGTTTCAACATTTATGATTAAGTATAAAAAGGGAGTGTAAAATGTGCATTCATGGATTTGTAAAGTTTATGCAAAATTTGTGTTCGGATTTGAAGGTGCTGCGATAGGGTGCAGTCCGGAATGTAATGAATTGCAGGAGTGACGAAAGAGGCACCACACTTCTTTTGAAGGAAAGATTTGCAAGTTAACTCCGCGAACGATTTTGAACGCTCTGTGACTGCTCGTGCGGTCTCGCCATTTGCGTGGTTTATGGAACCGCGGAGCAGTTGCAAATTTTTCCTTCAAAAGAAGTGTGGTGCCTCTTTCTGTTGGTTGGCAATTTCTGTCATTTGGAATCTGCATCTGGCAACACAAATCCTCACTGGACATGATGATGAACGATTATCCTTTTTTCTCTGCGAACATGAGTAGGAAACTGATCAAAAGCAGGCCACTGGATACCCAGATGATGTGGAATCCATATCGGATGGAAAGGTTTCCTCCGATACCTGCGCCGAGTCCGAAGAATAAGATGATTCCGAAATAGTACAGTGCTTTTTTGAGTTTCTCGGTATCATGGGTGTGGAGGTAGCTGGTGAAGGCTTCGGTTCCACTGCGGAGGTTTCCGATGCACATAGTACTTGCATAGGAGTAACCGCTTACTTTCCGGAAGGTCTGTACCTGCATTGCGCACGCGAAAGATACGAGCGCGGTCGCGAGGAGGTCTAATTTTGCCGGCATAAATCCAACGGCAAACAGGATGATAATTTCCATAAGCAAAATTCCCTGCCGCCAGTGCAGACGCTTGGCATATTTAAACAACATATGGATACGCTCCGCAAAAAATACGCCTCCGGCAAATGCCAGCAACGGAAACAGGTAACGCAGTACATCCATCCATTCGCCCATCATCAGGTGCGTACTCATGAGTACGATGTTTCCGGTCTGTGCATTGGAGAATACTTCATTTCTCGTAAAATATGTATACGCATCCTGAAATCCACCGGACAATGCCAGAAATACACTGGTAATAAATGCTTCGGACATCTGAATGTCTTCCTGCATCTGGTTGTCGAATTTCATTAAACTCACTTCCCTTACAACATTTTTCGTGGTATTCATGTTTTGATTCATTGGCCACAAACTTTGTTTATTATAGAATGGTTTCTATTGAAATGCAACCCTTCGGAACCTTCCTCTATTTTTTCTCATATACCCAGAGATTTTTTGTCTGTGCCATCAATTTTTCTACATCCCAGGTTCTGTCGCTGTTTTTTTTGCTGTTTGGATCATGTACCTCGATGCTGCCATCAGATGCTACAGCGGTCAGCACGATATAATGACCGGTCGTTGTAAAATCTCCCGGTCCCATAATACAGATAATCGGATGCCCTTCTTCCAACTTCTTCCGGATCAGATCTGCGTCAAGTCCGAGTTCTTTTGCCGACAAGCCAAGTTCCGATGCAAGTCCGGTCATCATGCTCCACTCCGAGCCGCTTCCCTTCACATAATAGCCTTCCTTTTCCGCACGCTTTGCGACTTCATAGGGATTCATCGAAGTATCGCCGGTAAGCCCCTCATACACCATGGAAAGTGCAGTCGGTCCACATCCTGTCACAGCAAGGAAATCTCCTCCATAAGACCGGTAGCCCCAACGCTCGTCCCACTGCAGAAAAAGCGGTATCTCGCCGACATTTACATCCGCGGATACATCAATCGCCGCATTGTCATCTTTCTTTGTTTTGTAATCAAGTACAAATTGTCTTGCCTCCGTATTTCTCTCATACAGGTCAATGAGACTTTGCGGATAATCCTCTTTTTCCAAAGTCCGGCTCGTAACAAGCCCCTGCCCCAATCGCACGATCACATTTTGTATTGTCGATAAATGCGTCAACAGCGCAACAAGAAGCAACAGTATGGCAAACAATGAAATACATCGGTTCCGAATCTGTCTCTGCCGTCTTCTTTTACTTTTTCTGCTTGTCTGCTGCATAAAAATACCCCTTTTCCAATGATTTACTTATAGTAAACCACAAGAATAAGGGGTGTTCTTAACTGTATTCTGTCAAAATTCTTACAAACTTCTTAAATTGACCGTTTCACATCAATTTTCTTTCAGTCCGCCCGGAAGCTCTATAATAAACTGAATTTCTTCCATCCTGCTCTGGCAGCGAATCGTTCCTCCATGCAGTTCTACAATCTCACGCGTTACTGCAAGTCCCAGGCCGGAACCTCCGGTATCGGAATTTCTCGAACTGTCCATACGGAAAAACTGTTCAAAAATATGCTCCTGCATTTCTTCCGGAATTGTTTTTCCGTGGTTTGTTGTGACGATCCGGATGTTGCCCTCCGGTGTTTTGTTCATGGAAACCTCGATCTTCGTATCCGGATAACTGTAATTTACAATGTTTTTCAACAGATTATCAAAAACCCGTTCCATCTTTTCCACATCGCAAAGCATCTCAATGTGATCTTCAATCTGCAGCCTGGCCGTCAGATTTTTCTTTCGGAATTCCTGTGCAAATTCACTTACCATCTGTTCTAACATCATGGACAGATTGATTTTCGACTTTTCAAGAAACATATGGGTAAAATTAAATCTGGTTATGTCGAAAAATTCATTGATCAGATCCTCTAAATGCAGCGCTTTTTTCAATGCGATATCAATGTATTTTTTCCGGGCATCCTCCGGTATATCCGGCTCCTGACTGACAAGTGTCAGATATCCAATCACCGAAGTGAGCGGTGTCTTCAAGTCATGTGCCATATACATGATCATATCGTTTTTGCGCTGATTTGCTTCTTTGGCCGCCTGCGCATTTGTATAATTCTGCAACCGCACCTGATTCATCTGCCGCTCCAGCTCGGTAAACTGCTTCGGAAGTTCAATCAGCTCATTTTTATCGGAATACATTTTTGGAACTGACATCTGTACCTTTTCCATGCCATCCGCGATTTTGGCGAACATGCGCAGCGCATCGGCAATGGCAATCAGAAACACGCACACAAACGTGATCGTGACAACATGTGCCTGCATCCACTTAAAGATCAAATACCCCGGATCCTCCGGATACCACACAATCTGACTGCAGAGAAATGCACCGACGATATACCCTACCGCAAGGATACAGATGCACAGAAACATATGAAAAAAATATCGTCTTCGCCATTGGCGCAACAATTCTGCTTTGTTCATCCTCTACTCCTCCAATTTATATCCAATGCCCCAGACGGTCTTGATAAACTTCGGTTTTCTGCTGTTTTCATGCATTTTCTCCCGTATCCTGCTGATATGCACAAACACCGTATTGTTGCTGTCATAATACTTTTCTTTCCAGACACTTTCGAACAATTCTTCGGAAGTGACCGCCTCATTCAAGTGCTGACAAAGATAACGCAGAATTTCAAATTCGATTGGTGTAAATTCCAGATTTTCGCCATATAAGCTGCAGGTGTGGGTGTTCACATTTACCTCCAGTCCCCGGATGTCGTAAATCTCCCCGGAATTTTCCGGTTCACTTTCTCCCGGCTCTGATGTTGTGGCATGATCCCCTGTTTGTGTCACACCTGCTGCCTGATTATATTGTTTCGCCCTGCGCAACTGGCCTTTGACTCTTGCCAGTAGTTCCAAAGGCTGAAACGGCTTCGTGATATAGTCATCGGCTCCAAGCATGATTCCGTTGATCTTGTCCGTCTCTTCTATTTTAGCTGTCAGCATGATCACCGGGAAAAAATATTTCTGCCGAATCTTCCGACACAGCGTAAAGCCGTCCACATCCGGCAGCATCACATCCAGAATTGCCAGATCAATGTGTTCTCTTTCAATGCAGTCCAAAGCGTCCTGCCCGCAATAAAATTTAAATACACAGTATCCCTCACTTGAAAGGTACACTTCCAGAAGATCCGTGATTTCTTTTTCGTCATCTACAATAAGAATGTTCCATGTATCCATATCTGTCGTCTTATCCCTTCTTACTTTCCGAACTCTTTTCTTATCATAACACATTAAAAAAGCCGGCGAAATCTCATTCGCCAGCTTTTTTCAAATTTAAAACTCATATATGTGGTTTTACTTCATACGCTTCCTGCTTTTTTCCCCATTGATTGTCTCCGTCGCTCGGTTTCATCCCCACATGCAAAATAAGTACTACTCCAGCCAGAACCGGAATAAGAAGTATGCTTATAACTGCAATGCAGACCCCGGCATTATCGAAAATATCTTACTTCTCTTTATTATTTTTCAGGATCATTCGTTTCTGTTTACTTGAATATGTCCAAAACTTTGAACTTAATTTTGAACAATTACCGGCTGTGATGGCAGAAACCTTTTTCGCAGTACCGATATAAGGCTTCCAATCAAAGTCCTGTCCTCCGTAAGCTTTGCCTGAACCTGTGTAGTAATTATCAAAAACATTTCGTTTTTGTGCAACATAAGAACCTGTATAATATCCAATTATTTCTCCCTTGAATACCTTCTTGGAAGAACCTGTCACCTTTCCTGTTGAATAGTTGTATTTTATATTCTCATCATATATGGATGCAGTTCCAATAAGTCCGCCAACATATGATAACTTTTTCGCTGACAGGGATACCGCGCCGGTATTGTAGCAATTCTGCACATTTGCGGTGGTCTGTCCCGCCAGACCGCCTACAGCCGCATCGCCGCCGGACTTCACATTCACACTGACTTTTCCCTTATTATAGGACTGTGTGATATCATTGACGATTACTGCCACACCTCCTACAACGGCGCTGCGCGGTGCATTTGCTGTCACTGTAATGGCTCCCGTATTGAAGGATTTTACCATTTTTGTTCCTATATAGGTTGTTTCGCCGACTACACCTGCAACATTGATTCCAGTTGCATTTGATACATTACAATTCACTGTAATCTTACCGGTATTCGAGCAGGAATCGATTCCACTATTGCTCTCTCCTATGACACCGGCGATATTCGCTTCTGTCGCGGATCCTTCTGCTGCCTTTTCAATCGTACAGATGATTGCTCCGGTATTTTTACAATTTTTGACTGCTTTTTTTCCATAAAAGAAATTTGCTACACCGGATATTGTAAATTCATTTCCGTCCCATTCGTCACTCGGCTTATAAGTGACCTTGATCGTTCCTTTATTGGTACAATTCTGTAATAGTGACTTTGATGAACTGCCGGATGCAAACCTTGTGATTCCTCCGACATCGCAGTAAGGCGAGCTATCTGCTGTTCCTCTGACATCAACTGTGATATTGATAGCATTTACACAATTCTTTATCACTGCCTTTTCATCATTCGCAAGTACGATTCCGCCAATATAAGCAGCTTCCCCCTTGACGGAGATCTTTCCGGAGGTTTTGATCTGATCAAAGGTACAGTTCGTAGCGCTGCATACCAATGTTCCTATCGTTCCACCATCCTGAAGATTAATATCTACACCGGTAACAGAGATATTTTTAAATACGGCACCGTTCGCATATCCCAAAATACCTACATTCTCAGCCCAGGTTGAACTCTTGTAAGTATAACCGGTCAGCTTGTGCCCTTTTCCATCAAGCTGTCCCTTAAATGGATGCTCTCTGTCCCCAAACAGATGAAAATCTGCGGACAATTTGATATCCTTTGCAAGATAATAATTCCCTGATGGATTGCTCTCCATCGCCTTTAAATCCTCTACTGTCGAGACCGCGGTTGCTTTTGCTGCCTTCACATTCACCGATAAAGCTTCTACCTTTGTATCCGGTGCTGCTAATACAACATTTGCAGGTGCAGAAAATGCCATCAATGCAGCCAAAGATAATGTCAGTATTTTTTTCATAGTCCTACTCCTTTCTCTCTGATTCTCCTATACGAAGAACCAATATGTGATCTTTGTATTATCATAAGTCGTACCCCGAGGTTCAAGTCAAGAAAAATTCAGAAAATTAATTAGTGACGTGCGCCGCAAGGCGCACATAAAAAAGCGGGGAAAATCATTCGCCCGCTTTTTTCTACATTTTATAAGTGTACTGTGTCACCTGCAAACTTTTTTCGTTCCATACGAAGTCGACTGTGATATTTCCCAGTTCCTGCATATCCGTATCATAAATATCTGCCCACACCGTAACGCCTTCCTCTGTCAGATCCGTGGTATACAAAAGACAATCCGCAATATCAGCTTTCGTTTTATTGGCATACGCTACCGTTTTTACCCAGTCCCAAAATGAATCCATTGGTACATGGTATGCCTCAAATCCGCTCTTGTCTTTTGTTTCCAACACATGCAGTTCATCCTCGCCCGTGCCACTTCCTGTCACATTATGTAAAACGACAAGCAGTTCTTTTTCTCCGTCTTTGTCAATATCCTGCTCCTTCATCGTAATATCCGATTCCAAATCCCTGCCGTTTTCCCAATTACACTTTGTAAAAGCATGATTCCATTCCACATATAGCGAAGTATTGTCATCTGCGTTGGCATAGATTGCAGCATCGTCGGATTCTGCGATTTTGCACCATGGTGTCTCTCTTGTCCATGTATCATAATCTACAATACTGTCCGGTAATTCGGCAGGTACTTCTTCCTGCGTTACTTTTTCCTGTGTAAGCGGAAATGCCGGAGTCTGTTCGACTTCTGTTTTGCCACAAGCTACAATGTTGACAGCTAACAGAATGCATTCGATCATTACAATTTTTGTCTTGTTCATATAATCATTAAAACCTCTATTGCTTTTACATATATCTTTGTATTTGTAGCGTATCATAGGTACTTCATTTTGTCAATCAATATTTTGTGATTCGTAATATTTACTGTTCGTATATTTCATGATATAGTTATTATAATTTATGGAGGATCTATTGCATGGCATACAAAAACTCTCTAATTACAGGTATTACAGATTTATTAGTTTTGACAATATTAAAAAACAAAGGTGATTGTTATTCCTACGAGATAAGCAAGTACATCACAAACGAATCAAATGAACTGCTCTCAATTTCCCCCAATACCATATATACGGTTATGTATAAACTGGAAAATGAGCATATGATCAGCGAGTACTCTGTTCTGGCAGGGAAAAAACGTACTCGTGTCTATTATCACATAGAGTCAGCCGGGGAAACTTATTTAGAAGAACTGCAACACGACTATGAAAATATGGTCTCTGGTATGTCTGCAATTTTTGATTCACTGAAGAAAGGAGACAAACATGAATCGCTTATGTAAACAATATATCTCTCAGGTGAAACTTCTACTTCCTACCATTGGAAAATCAGAGAAAAATTATTTGACTACTCTGACAAGTAATCTGGAAGATTTCTGTGAAGACACCTCCCCTCAAACAATGGATGACTTATATAAAGAATTTGGTTCTCCTGTAGATACTGTAAATTCATATATCTCAACATTTTCTACAGCAGATTTAATGAACCGCATTCGGACACGCAAATATATGCGATGCGCAATCTATTTTTTAGCAGTTTTTCTTTCTTGTATTTCTATTATTTTAGGAATTTTTGCATACCATACTTATCGCATATTAAAAGAACAGGAAGCTGTTTTTGTAGAGACGGTCATAACAGACGGCCCTATTGAATAATGTAAATGGTACTAGTATAAAGTGAATCATAAATTATCAACTCGCTTTATACCAGCACCATTCTTTTACAATCAATAACATTGTTTATCTATCTCTGTAACGAAATATTAATATAATTCCTTACAAAATTCCAAAATTCATCATAATCATTGTTTATTGCCAGTTTATCACAAATAGCATCATAGTTTTCCTCATATTCTTTTGTATTCATTGCACTTGCCTCACGCAACACATTCGCTTCCTGTGTTGCTCCGCAGCGATCCAAAGCCTGTAATATTTCATGTAATTGATCCCCAAGACTGCCATGCATCACAGAATCCAGTCCATCCATTTGCAATTCCGTATCATAATCAATGATAAGAATAACATCCTTTACAAACGGTGGATATTGATCTAATACTTCCCTTATCTCACATTCGGAATAAATATCTGCCATTGCCTGCAAAAAATCATCCCCTTGTAAATGATCTTCAAATGCTTTATCAATAAAATTCATTTGTTACAATCTCCTCTATGCTTATCCGATATTTCTACAACTAATCATAGCACATTAAAAAAGCCAGCGAAATCTCATTCGCCAGCTTTTTTGAAAAACTATAGTCACTGATCACACCTATATATGGACAGTAACAAATTTCATCTATCTGCGTTCGACGTCGAACTTCTTTGCCAGTGCCTTCGTGAGGAAATTGATGCCCAGCACAATGATAAGAAGTACTACCGCAATACCAAAGGCTACGCCGAACTCGCCCTTTGTTGCGCTCAAATATAACTGAATGGTAAGGGTTCCACCCGGCTGTGCGGCCTTTTCCATAAACTGTGTAAAGCTCTTTGGAAGAAGTCCGGCACTTCCTGCGGTGAAAAGCAGTGCAGCAGATTCGCCCACGATTCTTCCGACCGCAAGGATGACTCCGGTAATGATTCCCGGCATTGCAGATGGAAGTAAAATGGTACGGATCATGTGCCATTTGCCTGCACCCAGACCAATCGCACCGGTACGGTAACTGTCCGGAACGGTCTTTAACGCTTCCTGTGTGTTACGGGTCACAAGGGGGAGAACCATAAGTGCCATGGTAAATGCACCCGTTAAAATCGAGAAGTTAAAGCCCAGTGTTTCTCCGAAAAACAGCTTGCCGAACAGACCAAAGATGATCGATGGGATTCCTGCCAGTGTCTCGGTAGCAAACTCGATCAGGCTGACCAGTTTGCCCGGTTTTGCGTATTCATTGAGGTATACAGCTGCACCCACTCCGACCGGTGTTGCCATAAGCATGGTCAGAACAATGATATACAGTGTATTTAAAATATTTCCCGCAATACCTGTCGTGCCCTTCAGCACCGAGGTCACACTGGTTAAGAACTCCCAGTTTACGCTGCGGATACCTTTTGCAAATACATATACGATAATTCCAAGAAGCAGAGCCACGGAAATTGCTGCACATGCATAGATTGCAATGTACATCAGAAAATCTCCCGGATGTCTTGTTTTTGCGCAAATACTTGTCCGATTTTTCGTCATTGCTCCACAGCTCCTCTCTTTTCAACCTGTGCAAGAATCAGGTTGATAATCATAATGAAGACAAATAATACGAGGCCAACGGTGAAAAGCACCTCTCTGTGCAGGCCTTCTGCATAACTCATCTCGCTGACAATCTGTGTGGTAAGGAATCGTACCGAGTTAAACGGCAGCGGAATATTTACTGAGCCTCCGGCTACCATGTTGATCGCCATTGCCTCGCCGAGTGCACGGCCAATACCAAGTACCACACCTGTCAGAATACCGGATTTTGCTGCCGGAATCATGACTTTAAAAATCGTCTGGATGTGTGTCGCTCCAAGTGCAAGGGACGCTGCTTTCAAGTGTCCCGGTACCGCACGGATGGAAGATACACTGATATTGATTACGGTCGGAAGAATCATAATTGCCAGTACAATGATCGCTGACAAAAGGTTCGCACCTCCGGTAAACTGATGGGTTGTGCTTCCCGCAAATATATGCTTTTCCAATTTGTACATCAGTGGATTCAAAAGCATCATGCCAAGCAGACCATAGATTACAGATGGAATTGCAGCAAGTAATTCCACTGCCGGCTGTACGATTGCCGCGAGCTTTTTGTTCGATACCTCTGTAATAAATACCGCGGTAAGAATTCCGACCGGCACACCGATGGCTATCGCTACGGCGGTACCTATAATGGAAGTACAGATAATATAGAAAATTCCATAGGTTGGATGATCTGCGGTAGGCTGCCATGCAGTTCCAAATAACAGGTCAGTCACCCCGACCTTTGCCAGCGCCGGGGTGCCTTTTGCAAACATATAAGCTGTTATGGAAAGAACTGCTACGATGGCAACAACCGCACATATAAGAAATATTATTTTTGCAATCGTTTCTACGATGTACTTTGCTGCTTTACCATTGTTCATATCTTTGTCCTCACATGTTCTTTTACTTCTGTGGAATGATCAGTCCTACAGATTTGATAACATTCTGTCCATCTTCTGAGTTAATGAAATCGAAGTATGCCTGTACCTGCTCGCTCTGCTCAGAGATTTCACCCTTGGTTGCCATAACGAATGGTCTCTGCAATATATAAGTGCCTGCAAGAATGTTCTCTTCTGTTGGCTCAACAGAGTTGATCTGTAATCCGTTTACAGTGTCATCCAAAACATCAAGTGATACATATCCAACTGCTCCCGGAGTAGCTGCAACCTTTGCAAGTACAGCACCTGTAGAATCAAGTTCCTGTGCATATTTGCAGGAATCCTTTACGTCCATTAACTCTTCAAATGCATCTCTTGTACCAGAACCAGCCTCACGTCCGATCACTACGATCTGCTCATCTTTTCCGCCAAGGTCTTTCCAGTTTGTGATTTCTCCTGTGTAAACCTTTGCAAGATCCTCAGACTTGATATCTGTGATTGTATTGTCTGTATCTGTGATAACTGCGATACCATCGATTGCTACGATGTTCTCTACGATTCCCTGGCCCTTCTCATCATCAGAAAGTGCACGGGAAGCGTCTCCGATATCTACGCTTCCGGCTGCAAGTGACTCGATACCAGCACTGGATCCGGTGAACTCTGCGGTAGCAGAAACGCTTGGATATTTCTCCATGAATGCTTCGTTCATTGCGTTTGCAAGTTTCTCCATGGAAGTACTTCCTGCTAATGTAACAGATCCGCTTAAATTTGTGTTATCAGCTGTATTGTTATCCGTTGCCTGACTCTCTGTCTGTGTTGTATTGTCGTTGGAATTGTTTGCATCTGCATTTGCATTTGTATCACTGCTTCCGCATCCCATTACTCCTGCTGCAACCATTGTAGCTGCGGTAAGAATTGCCATCATTTTTTTTACTCTGTTTTTCATGTCTTTTCCTCTTTTCTTTCTCTTTTTCATTTTATTTCTTTTCGAGTACAGGTGTTATCTTACGTGCCAAATGTAAAGTGTGTAACCATTCCTATGTAAATTGGATGTAAAATGTATGTTAGGGGTCGGCTATAAAAAAGAATTGCAACGAACCTGCCCCTCCAGCCAACCTCAGCCCCCACGCATGCGCCCTCACACTTCCACAGTTACTAGTAAGCCAGAATTACGAATTTGTAGCAACCCTCCCCCTGCCTCCTTGATGATTCCTGTCCGTTCAAGTTTCGACACCTCCGCCGCTGTGTCTGTCTCTCAAAGATGACGTCCGAAGTATTTCGTGTTCGTCTTAGAGGGGGTATGAACAATACCGTGCTCGCGGGTCGCATTTGCGCCCTCGTTCTATTAACAAGTAATGTAATACTATGATGGGCGACACAATGGAGAGCGAGCACAATCAGATTTGTGAATGCCACCTCTTAGACGAACTAGAAATGCTGAGCGCATCTTCGAGAGACAGACACAGCGGCGGAGATGTCGAAACGCGAGCCGGACACGAAAATAGAGGCAGGGAAAGGCTTCCACAACTTCTGTAATTCTGTCTTAAACCGTAACTGTGGAAGTGTGAGGGCGCATGCGTGGGGGCTGAGGTTGGCTGGAGGGGCAGGTTCGTTACAATTCTTTCCTTTTATACCCGAAAATACATTTTTTAGGTATATTTAAGGTTCGTACTTTATCTTATTCGTGTAATGATGTTAAAATGTGTATAGAATTGTGCAACAAAACAATGAGGAGAGATTCCATGCGTTTACTTCTTGCAGAAGATGAAAAAGATCTTTCAGACGCACTGGTAACGGTGCTCAAACATAATAACTACTCAGTGGATGCGGTATACAATGGCCAGGATGCCTTAGATTACCTGGAAGCTGGAGATTACGACGGAGCAATCCTTGATATCATGATGCCGAAGATGGATGGCATTACGGTTCTGAAAAAAGTCCGCGCCGACGGCATTCATCTGCCGATCATTCTGCTTACCGCAAAATCGGAGATTGACGACCGTGTGACAGGACTCGACAGCGGTGCGGACGATTATCTCACAAAACCTTTTTCCATGAAGGAATTACTGGCGCGGATTCGTGCCATGACACGCCGGCAGGAAAAAACGACAGACTCCATTCTGCAGTTTTCGGATATTCAGCTGGACCGCAGCACGTATCAGCTTTCCAATTCAAAAGGGTCAACGATACGACTTGCCAACAAAGAATATCAGATGCTGGAAATGCTCATGACCAATCCCGGTCAGGTCATTTCCGTAGACCAGTTCATAGACAAAATCTGGGGATACGACAGCGAAGCGGAATTCAATGTGGTATGGGTGTATATCTCCTATCTCCGGAAAAAGCTCAGTTCACTCCATGCTCATGTACAGATCAAAGCGACCCGCGGCGTTGGATATTCCCTGATCAAGTAGCCGATCGACTGCCAAAGGAGAAATGATATGTTAAAGAAACTGCGAAAAAAATTTATTGCGATTGCCATGTGCTCCATTGGCATTGTGCTGGCAATCATCATGACCGGCATCAACCTTGCAAACTATATGAATGTCTGTCGCAACGCCGATGCGCGTATTTCCATGATTTCCGACAATGACGGACATCTTCCGGAGGAATCGGACAACACGCCTCCGCCCAAACAGGGGGACGACAAGAACAACAAAGATCAGAAACCCGCCGACGATCCCGGTGCCAAGCGACAGATGTCTCCGGAAGCCAGTTTTGATACGCGTTTTTTTACGGTAACACTGACGGACGATGGTACGATCGAACAGATCGATACTGGAAAGATTGCTGCTGTCACCACACAGGAAGCTTCCGATTATGCATCTTCTTTATATAAGAAAGGAAAAAGCCACGGATTTGTCAGCTGCTACCGCTATCAGGCGGTAACACTGAATGATTCTGAAAATATCACCTACATTTTTGTGAACTGTGAACGCGAGCTGAACACGTTTCAGGCATTTTTACTGGCAAGCATTGGAATCAGTCTTGCCGGACTTCTCGTGGTATTCCTGCTTGTGGTCTTTTTCTCGAAAATCGTTCTGCGGCCGGTAGCGGAAAGCTATGAAAAGCAAAAGCGCTTTATCACGGATGCAAGTCATGAAATCAAGACACCACTGACAATCATTGATGCCAACACCGAAGTTCTTGAAATGACGGAGGGCGAGAATCAGTGGACCAAAAGCACGCGCAAACAGATTGCCCGCCTGACTTCCCTGACTGAAAAACTGGTCTTTCTCTCCCGCATGGATGAGGAAGCCACCACTTTGGACATGCAGAATTTTGTAATATCGGATGCCATCATTGATACGGCAGAACCATTTATCGGACTTGCTGCTTCTCGTGGGAAAACACTTACCTGCGATATTGCTCCGGATCTCACTTACTGTGGTAATGAGGGAAGTATCCGTCAGCTGGTTTCTCTGCTTTTGGACAATGCCGTCAAGTATTCCACAGATGACGGACAAATCCGCCTTTCTTTCCACAATGCAGGGCGCAATCTCATCCTTCAGGTGTGGAATACAACGGATTCCATTCCGATCGGCCGACACGACGAACTGTTCGAGCGCTTTTACCGCGCCGACAAATCCCGCAACCAGAAAACCGGTGGATTTGGCATCGGGCTCTCCGTTGTCTATGCGATTGTAAATGCACACAAAGGAAAATTCACCGCACGCAGCGACGATGGAACTTCTCTTGTTTTTACAATCACACTCTCCGCATAAAATAGCTTTATAATTGAAAAACGGCAAAGACTGCTTTTACAGTCTCTGCCGCTTTTTGTTTTTCTACATGATGTAATTATTTCAGGAATCCAAAAGAACTTACGATTGGTGCTTCCTTTGCTTTTCCGGAACATACCTGGAAGAAGCAGATAATCTTTACAACAAAAAGAATTGCTGCACAAATTCCACCTGCAATTGGAACAATAATTGTAAAGAAAAGAACTGCTGTAATAATAGTAACTAAAATGGTACATACAGTAAGTTTCAGTGCCTGACGTACGTGGAAATATGTATATGCAGATTCTCTGCATGCTAATAAAGCGATAATGATTCCGATGGTACCCATCAGGTATGGCAGCATAGCCATTACTTTGTTATCCGAAATATCTTTTGCATCGAACTCAGCGGTGTGATCCTTTGGATCTACGTATGGCTGCTGAGGCATACCATAAGGCATTCCGTTCATCTGTGGACCTGCCTGTGGGTTTCCCTGTGGCATTCCATTCATCTGTGGGCCTGCCTGTGGGTTTGGATTTCCCTGTGCATGCTCATTATTCTGTGCATTTAACGCAGCTCCGCACTTTGTGCAGAATGCGCTTCCATCATTCATCTCGCTTCCGCATTTTGGACAAATCATGTTTTATTCCTCCTTTTATTTGTGTACTAACAACAATATTCATTGTATACAATATGTGTTTTTCTGTCAATCGATGAACCTTTTTTCTACTTTAACTTTACTTTAAGGTTCATTTAAACTTTACTTACTATACTGTGTACATACCGGAAAGCAAACCGCTTCCATACAGATTCAAAAAACAAAAGGAGTACACGTTTATGAGTAACCAGATGATTTTCAAACGGTATGAAGTCAAATATATGTTAAACAGGCAACAGTACACAGCGCTGCGGTCGCTCATGAAAAACTATATGACCGCCGACCCACATGGTCCCGGCACGATCCAGAGTCTTTACTTTGACACACCAGATTATCTTCTGATCCGGCATTCACTGGAAAAGCCACTGTACAAAGAAAAGCTCCGGCTTCGCAGTTATGGCATCGCAACCCCGGAGACACCGGTCTTTGTGGAACTGAAAAAGAAATACGATTCCATTGTATACAAACGCCGGATTGCGATGCCAGAGTCACAAGCTATGGATTATCTGCTACATAATCATCTGGTTTATGATTCCCAGATTGCACATGAGGTTGACTATTGCCTGCGCACGTATCGACATCTCGCACCAAAAGTTCTTCTTTCCTACGAAAGAGAAGCTTTTTACGACAAATTTAACCCGGATTTTCGGATGACCTTTGACCGCAACATTCTTTGGCGGAACAATGATCTGGATTTGAAAAGCGAGATTTATGGAAATCCCATTTTAAATGACGATCAGATTTTACTGGAAGTAAAAACAGCCGGAGCGATTCCTCTCTGGCTCGTGCATTTTTTCAGTGAACAGAAAATTTATAAAACATCTTTTTCCAAATATGGAACTGCTTATCAGACAATTATAAAAAACGGAGGATTTCAATATGCTTAATACATTATTCCAGGGAGTTTTTACTTCCACTACAACGATTCAGATTCCACAGTTTCTGCTTTGCATTGCTGTATCACTGGCAATCGGGCTTTTTCTCTCTTTCTTATATATGCACAAAAGCCACTACACGAAAAGTTTTGTTGTAACGCTTGCGCTGCTCCCGGCTGTCGTATGTGTTGTCATCATGATGGTTAACGGAAATGTCGGCGCAGGCGTTGCAGTGGCCGGTGCTTTCTCTCTTGTACGTTTCCGGTCCGTACCGGGAAGCGCAAAAGAAATCGGAACCATTTTTCTTGCGATGGCAGCCGGACTGATCAGTGGCATGGGTTACCTCGGCTACGCGGTGCTTTTTTCCCTTGTGATCGGAGTCGCAATGTTCCTTTTAAATACCAGCCGCTTTGGAATGGAAAAAGACGAAAACGACAAAGTTCTTCGCATTGTTATCCCGGAGGATTTAAATTATGGAGATATCTTCGAAGATCTTTTTGCCAGATATACATCAAAACATGAACTTGTTTCTGTAAAAACAACAAATATGGGCAGTCTTTTCAAACTGCAATACCATATTACTTTCATCGATACTGCAAACGAAAAAGAATTTATCGACGCGCTCCGTTGCCGCAACGGCAATCTGGAGATCAGCGTCACACGACAGGAGGCGAGCGCTTATGAGTTATAACAACACAAAATTAGTTGCTGGATTATTTGGATATGCCCTGCTGGCCTGCAGCATCAGCGGATGCTCGTTCGACAGCTTTTCAAAAACAACCACAGAAACTTCCTCGGAAAGTTCCTCTTCTGCTACCGAGATTACTTACCTTAATGCAGACGATATGTTCACCGACCGTGACAAAGAAGTCGGCTATGATGAAGATACGGCAACTGCCATCACACTGTCCGATGATGCAAGCAGCTGTGATTCTTCTTCCGTTACAATTTCAGACAATACCATCACAATCACAGACGAAGGTACCTATCTTCTCACCGGAAGTCTCAACGACGGCCAGGTCATCGTGGATGCGGATGATAAGAAAGTACAGCTTGTCCTTGATTCCGTAGATATCAACTGTGATACCAGCGCTGCATTGTATGTGAAAGCGGCCGACAAAGTTTTCGTCACACTTGCATCCGATTCCAAAAATACCTTAAGCAATACCAACGACTTTGTTGCCATTGATGACAATAACATCGATGCCGTTATTTTCTCCAAAGACGATCTGACACTCAACGGCTCCGGAACCCTTACTGTCACCGCAAAATACGGACTTGGCATTGTTTCCAAAGATGATCTTGTCATTACAAGTGGCACATATCAGATCACGGCTGCCAAACATGCATTATCAGGTCAGGACAGTGTGCGCATCGCAGATGGTATACTGACCCTGAACGCCGGAACCGATGGCATACACAGTGAGAATACCGACGATGATGCAAAAGGCTTTATATACATTGCGAATGGCGATATTTCCATCACTGCCGATTCTGACGGTTTTGATGCCGAGGAAACGTTGCAGGTGGATGGCGGCAATATCGAAGTTGCCGCCGGAGATGACGGTCTCCATGCTGATGGTGATCTCATTATCACCGATGGAACCATTAACGTGACCAAAAGCTATGAGGGACTAGAAGGTATGACGGTAACGGTTGAAGATGGCGATATTTCTGTAGTGTCTTCCGACGATGGAATCAATGCAGCCGGAGATGGAACTTCCGAGGAATCCTCACAAAGTGGCACTCCGCCAGAAAAACCGGATGATTCTGATTCTACCGAAGACCGGCCTGAACCACCTAACGGATTTGATAAAAATGATAACTCTTCAGCGGATAGTAATTCAGATAGTAATACCAACAGTAAACCCGCAGATTTGCCGGACGGAAATGCCGGACCGGGTGACGGAAATGGTGGTCCCGGCGGTGGCAACGGCGGTCCTGGCGGTGGCAACGGTGGTCCCGACGGCAGCAACGGTGGTCTCGGCGGTGGAATGGAAGAAGCAACTGATTACAATCTCATTCAGATCAGTGGTGGAAAAATTTACATCAACGCAAGCGGTGATGGCATTGACTCCAACGGAAATCTGACTGTGACCGGCGGTGAAATCTATGTTGATGGTCCTACCAGCGGTGGCGATGGCGCTCTGGATTGTTCCGGAACAGCATTGATCTCCGGCGGAACGGTTATCGCAGTCGGTTCCAGCGGAATGGCAGAGAATTTCGATTCTTCCTCTGCACAAGGCAGCATGATCACCACAGTTTCCGACTCCATGATCACCGGTGATATTACCCTGACGGACTCCGAAGGAAACACCATCGTTTCTTACAGTCCTTCGAAAGAATACTCTTCTGTTGTGATCAGTTGTGCGGATCTTAAGGAAGGAGAAACCTATACACTGGTGGCAGGGGATACAAGTACAAGTGTTTCCTTAAATCAAAAGTAGGGGGATGATTTCATAGGGATGCCAGAGAGGGAGTCTTCCTTCTTCAAGATAAATTTGCAAGTTAACTCCATGAACGATTTTGGCCCATTGGTTATTATAAAACAATGGGCCTCTATGATTGAGGCGTGTCTTTATTTTCAGGACTATATTCAAGGATGTCTCCGGGCTGACAATCCAGCGCATCGCAAATAGCCTCTAATGTCGAAAAACGGATAGCGCTGATTTTCCCTGTCTTCATTTTAGAAAGATTCACGTTTGAGACACCGACTTTTTCTGATAATTCTTTTAAACTGATTTTCCGATCGGCCATCACACGATCAAGTCTGAGTATTATTTTTCCCATAAATCCTCCTTACAAAGTCTCATCCGATTCTTTCTGCAGCGCCTCTCCGTATTTGAAAACATACGAAAGAATATATAGAATAATTGCCACGATAAGAAACGTTATATTTATATTATACATATGGCTGTAGTCTAATAAAAGGTCTGAATTAAATAAAGCCTTCATATCAAACGCACTAATCTTGTAATTGTTATAAACCAAAACAAGAATCTGATGAACAGCGCCACCTACCAGTGAAACCAGAGCAAGTTTTCTCAATTTTAAAGAAATTCCGCTCTGGAATGGCTGACCTTCTTTCATTGGACGTAAAATAAAACGCAGGACATGAATTCCATATGCATAAATGACACAGAAAATTTCCATCGATAAAAATTTCAGAGCAACAATATTTCGTATTTGAGAAGCATCATAATTGCCGCTGTTTTTCATTTTTAAGATATAGTTTCCAAGGTTAACCGTGTATGAAGTTTGAAATAAATGACCGGCTGATACCATAGTTGCAATTGAACTTAACAGAGTTACACCCATAAGAATGTAATTGATGATCTGCACTATTTTTAGGATTCTGTCCATAATTCCTGCCAGATTCGATATTTTTTTAAGTTCCATAATAGCCTCCTTTTAATTAATAGCGTAATAAAATTATCGTTTATCATTAATGACAAGGTTATTATAGTGCAAGGATATATGTATGTCAACAATAAATTAATGTTTATCGTTAATTTTGATTTGTAGATGAATTTCACGGATAGATTTCACAGACAGCCAGGGAAGGGGTATCTTTCGAAAGAAAAAGAAGTATACTCTCTTACGTTCCTATGAAAAAACGCCCCACTCTTTTCGAATGAGACGTCCCTTTTCTATATTTACTGTCCAAGCTCCAGCATTGTATTGATGCAACGGCCCGCTTTCTTACGCACCTCTTCGTCCAATACAATCTCTTCTCCTGCAATACCACGCACGCAATTGTATACATCTCCAAGCGTTGTAAGCTTCATGTTATGGCATACACAGTCTTTGGATAATGGATAGAACTGCTTGTCTGGACATTCAAACTGCAAATGCTGTACAATGCTGTTCTCTGTGCCGATAATAAATTCTTTTGCATCGCTTTTCTTTGCATAATCCATAATTCCTGTGGTACTTCCACGGAAATCAGCAAGCTCAGATACTTCCGGCAGGCATTCCGGATGCACGAGCAATAATGCGTTCGGATGTGCTTTGCGCGCTTTTTCCACATCGCGTTTTGACATACGCACATGTGTCGGGCAACCGCCCTGCAACAACTTAATGTTCTTCTCCGGCACCTGATCTGCCACCCATTTACCCAGGTTACAGTCCGGAATAAACAAAATATTTTTATTTTCAATGTTTTTCACAATCTGTACTGCGGATGATGATGTTACACAGACATCGCAGATGGTCTTCAACTGTGATGTTGTATTGATATATGCAACGACCGTATAATCCGGGTACATCTGCTTCACGCCGGAAATCAGATCCACATCCATCTGCTCTGCCATCGGGCAGCCGGCTTTTGGATTGGAAAGAATGACTTTTTTCTCCGGGGAAAGTATCTTACATGTCTCAGCCATAAAACGGACTCCACACATCAGAACCGTCTTCTGATCCGCCTGTGCCGCCTGCTTACTCAGGCCGTATGAATCTCCTACAAAATCTGCGACTTCCCATATATCATGACTCTGATAGGCATGTGCCAAAATGCAGATGTCATTCTCTTTTTTTAATCGGATGATTTCATCCTGTAATTCTCTTGTTGTAAACATAGTGTCTGCTCCTATCTCTCTCAATTGCTACATTACTCTGATTATACTGATGGCAATGTCAGGTGTCAAGACACTTGTATACACAACGTTAAAATCGTTAAAACCACGGCAGTTTGTGGAATGGAATCACAACCTCAACATCCGATTGGATCTTATCCTGGCTGATATAGGGATTCTCCCAATAGCGGGCATCATAAGAGACTTCGCGGTTGTCACCCAGCACAAAAATACAGCCATCCGGCACAACAAACTCATCCTGATCTCCCGGATCTGTCACTACAGAATCGTCCAGATATGCGGACTCATCCAAACGCTCTCCGTTCACATATACATGACCACCCACAAATGTAATCTTCTCTCCCGGCAGACCGATCACACGCTTGACCATAGTCTCCTGTTCCTCGTCCGAATAGAAAATAACGATATCTCCGCGTTCTGGCATCTCGTCTTTGTAAATCATACGGCTGCCGATGGTCCAGTCATGTGTCATTAACGTTGGTTCCATACTTTCTGATGGGATTTTTCCAATCATCCAGATAAAGTGAAAAGATATGTACAAAGCGACAAGAACGATCGCATATACGGTCCATTCTATAATATGCTTCTTCCTCTCTTTCTTTTTTTCTTTCTCTAATGAGGCGTTATCCTCCTGCGAGGCAGTATCCTGCACTTCATTATCCTGTGAATTTTCAACTTGTGCAGTATCATCCTGCAGGTTTTCAACTTGCGGATTTGTATCCTGCACGTTATCCTGCTTTTTATTTTCTTCCAAATTGTCCATGTTGTTCTCCTTTATTTTTCCTCGCACTATTATAACAATTATGTATTTCTTTTACAATAAAAAGAACCCCAGAAGCTTCATAAAAGCCTCTGAGGTATTGCTGCTCACGTCTCCACAAGTAACCCCTGCTTCGCCTCCTCATACTCTTCCTTTGAGTACTTGGTTAATATTTTTTCTTCCGAAAGCCCCAGATCAATCATATTCTGAATTGCTTCGATTCTTTCCTTCTTTGCAGCATCTTCTGCAGCAATCTTCTCATATTTTAACATTACTTCACACATGATATTGAGACCTCCTTCTTCATTCTTTAACTTATTCATTCTACTAGTAAAAATCGGAAATTTCGGATTATTCACTTGCTTTTCCTTAAAACATGACATCAAATCTGCAATATCTGTTCCGTCATCACAAGCTGTATTTACAAAAATCCTATGTAAGCCATCATCCACCTGATCACCGGTCTCTTGAATTACATTCTCTACGTGGTAAATCGTTCTTCCTTTTCCAAAGATATCAAATTCCGAAATATATACCACATATACCTCAGCCAAGTCTTGGAACTTGTCATTTACCTGCGATTCCTTCACTGTAATACTTGATGCATTAAATCTTACACGCTTCAAGTGGTCATCATTATCGGATCTCTGAACTTCAATGTTACACTTTTCTCCATTTCCAAGTGTACATAGTGTATCCAATCGAACGGAACGACCAGCAACTCTCCATTTGTATAATGTTATAACTATTAATATTATAGCAATATGATGTATTTTTTACAACTTTTTAATGGATACGTTTATTTATCTTTTACAAAAGTATATTTGAACAAAAAAGAACCCCAGAAGCTTCATAAAAGCCTCTGAGGTTGCCCCTGCCAAGGATTCTCTCACCCATGTACCGGAATCCTTGTATCGTCGGCGCGACAGGATTTGAACCTGCGACCTCTGCGTCCCGAACGCAGCGCTCTACCAAGCTGAGCCACGCGCCGTCCTATTTGCTTACAAACAAACCTATGTCCGTAGCAAATAATAATCTATCACAATTTTATATAAAAATCAAGAGCATTTTCTATTTTATTACTCTCTGAAACGTTTTATAATTCGTATCATCCCTTGGACTGCAGTAAACTGCAAACTCTATCACTTTAAATGCCTTTAAATAATCTTTGATTACATTTTTTGCGGCCAATGCAACAATATCTGGTTTATTCTTAAATGCACCACATCCAAAAGCCCCCAGAATAATAACTTCATCTCCTTGAGCAACTGCAACATCCAAAATTCTTCTAAGCCTTTTCTCATGAATTTCTAACAGTTCTTTATCGCTTAATCTTATGCTTGCGCTGCCATCTCCCTGATTGTACCAATTGCTTGGATTTTCCCGCAGGTTTGGTGCTGCGCAAGTGATAACATCGACATCATACCACTCTTCTTCCGGTAACAAAGCCGGATTCGCTGTATCGGACTTAAACACAGTAACCGATGGTGTATAAATAATATCATCATTATGAATTGGATTGTGTGCCAGTCGATGTGGTCCATAAAAGTCATCCCACATCTGCTGAACATTGAGATTAAAATATAACCCTGAGCATCTGCAAAGACACTCTTCCTGTGCACTTGCCCCACGTACTACACCGCCCCCCGGATTCGACGCAGAAGCAAAATTGTGAACCGCCGTTCTCAATTGTCTATATGCTGACGCAGCCTCAAAGGTTCGCTTTTTTGAAACAATCACCCTGGCATCATTTTCATATTTCTTTATAGATGGAAGCATCACCTTATCGTTTTCCCGAATCAGTTTCTGCTGTTCTGTAGATTTCTTTACCGATTCTATCAGCTTTTTATTCGTACGAATCAACTTTTCTGTATCTTTAAAAATCTCTACATTTGTTTCCCTGCTCATATAATCAGTAATCCTCCTTATCTTTTGTATTTTCCACATAAAATTCTTCACCGGTATCCAAACAAAAAGCCGCCAGCCTTCCATCTGGAAAACACGCCCCACAATCAATTGCAATATGATGATTTTTCTGATATATAAATCCAGGTCGAGGATTTTCCTCAATCAACTGTGTTGGCGTATGTCCACTGACTACATACATATCCTCAAAATAGCATTTTTCGTAATCTGCCCGTTCCCATACAAGGTCATGCAAAGAATATTCCTCGATATCCTTTTGTGGTGAGAAATTTCCCAGTCCAGCATGAACCAACAGATATTTTTTCCATTCATTTTTCCGCTAATTTAATTATCAGATTCCTCAATTTTCCTTCCCAATCGTTAATCTCATTAAACCAGACACATCCATATGCATCCGAATTTTTTATATTGTATGTAGAACAAACAATTACCGGAAGATGATCAAATTTTTGTTTCACAATATCTACAAAGAAATCTCCTGCCTCCGGATCAGCCTCTTTCTCTGGCGATAAAGGATAATGCATATCCGTAATTGCTAAATCATATGGATTACCTTCACTAATTGCATCATTAATTTTATCTATACCGGTTGCCACATCCGTAACCCAATCAATTTCAGCAGATACTACGCTTTTTATCACTCTTGAAATAGCGGAATGTTTCATTGCACTGTCTTCTAAATGAATAATTTTAAATGCCATATCAATTTGTTCTCCCTCTTATATTTATTACAATATTACTCTTTCCTGTAAATCTCTTCAACTCGTATTTCACCTTTAAGTATCAATTTTCATCCTTGCTTTTTGTTTCTATTGGTCTATACTGATATTAATGCAAACCGGTGCAATGATTTACCGAACAACGCACCCGCTTGCAACGATCGATTGGAGGTTTCAATTATGATGGAAAACATGGAAAAAGTAAAAGATGAAGCATATAAGGCTGCAAAAGAAATTCTTGAAAAAGCAAAACTTGAGGAAGGCGATCTCTTTGTTGTGGGATGTTCCACCAGTGAAGTATGTGGGGAAACCATCGGAACGCATTCGAAGCCGGAACTGGCCGATATGGTTTTTGGTGGAATCTACCAGGCAACCCAGGAATACGGCGTATACCTGGCTGCACAGTGCTGCGAGCATTTAAACCGTGCACTGATTCTCGAAAAAGACGCTGCCAGAAAATATGGTTACCCGATGGTCAACGTTGTTCCACAGCCAAAAGCCGGCGGTTCATTCGCCACAGCCGCATACAAGAACTTTAAGCATCCGGTTGCCGTGGAACACATCAAAGCTGCTGCAGGAATGGATATCGGTGATACACTTATCGGTATGCATCTGCAGGATGTCGCTGTACCGACCCGCATCGAGACAAAACAGATTGGAAATGCGCATGTCGTATGTGCCCGCACCCGCCTGAAATTCATCGGTGGTGAACGTGCGGTATATGACCATGATCTGATGTAAAACAGGATGAATAAAATTATGAATAAAATTGCATTGATTACCGGTGCGTCCCGTGGAATCGGGGCTGCACTGGCACGCACGTTTGCACAAAATGGATATCATCTTGCCCTCTGCTGTCACAATTCGGGTGCACAGCTGGATGCTTTGGCAAATGAATTATCCAAACAATACCATATAGAGATTTGTACTTTCACAGGGGATGTAGGCGATTATGCCTTTGTCGAACAGATGGTGAATAAAACACTTGAAAAATTCTCTAAGATTGATGTGTTGATCAACAATGCAGGCATCTCTTACATTGGCCTGCTGACAGATATGCAGATTGATGACTGGAATCATATAGTTGCTACCAATCTGACCTCTGTATTTTCTACCTGCCGCTGCTGCGTACCTTCTATGGTATCGCAAAAAAGCGGAAAGATCATCAACATTTCTTCTGTCTGGGGAAATGTCGGTGCCTCCTGTGAGGTCGCTTACTCAGCCTGCAAAGGCGGAATCAATTCTTTTACCCGCGCACTTGGCAAGGAACTTGCTCCGAGCAACATTCAGGTCAATGCCATCGCCTGCGGTGTCATCGATACCGATATGAACCGCTGCTTCAGCAACGAAGAACGTGCCGCTTTGGTCGAAGAAATTCCTGCCGGACGCATGGGCGCCCCCGAGGAAGTTGCACAACTTGCCCTGCACATTGCAGAGGATTGCAACTACCTCAACGGACAAATTATCACATTAGATGGCGGCTGGATCTGATTCCGGATTTACTTCCGGCTCCACCGTCTGATCTTTTTCTGCAACCAGAATAATGGTAGAACGCTCCGGGATGCGGATGCAGTTTCTATCATGTTCTGTGTGATGTTCAAAATCAATTCCATCTTCATATTTGCAAAACGTATTTGCAACCACTTTCCAGTGATATCCTTCTGCCAGAGGTGGAAGATTCATGTTCAATGGCTCCCAGTAGGAATTCATTCCATAGAAAACAATATCATCTTCGGTATCTTGTGCATTTCTTCCGGCATACATGATTCCGATCAAATGCGAATCAAAGTTTGTATAATCACGATACGGCTCCCCATTGTGAACGCTGATAAACGGGAATTCACAGGCTGCTGCCTTTGTATCTTTACGAATGATTGGATGCGCAGCACGAAAATGAATCATATAACGTACAAAATCGTGGATTTCCTTGTATTGTTCCAGACGATTCCAGTCAAGCCACGAAATAATATTGTCCTGACAGTACGCATTGTTATTACCAAACTGTGTGTTACAGAATTCATCACCGGCAAGGAACATCGCCGGCCCACGGCTGCACATCAGTGCTGCAAACGCATTTTTTACCAGTCTGCGTCGCAGTCCTTCAATAGCCGGATCATCGGTAGGTCCTTCCTGTCCACAGTTCCAGCTGTGTCCATTATTATCTCCGTCCGTGTTGTTCCAGCCATTTTTCTCATTGTGCTTTTCATTATAAGAATACAGATCATACAAGGTAAATCCATCATGACAGGTCAGGAAATTCACAGATGCACTGTATCCTCTGCTTGTATGATCGTACATATCCGACGATCCCGTAATTCTTGTAATTGCACGGCCAGCCGCTCCCTGGTCTCCTTTTAAGAAACAGCGCATATCATCACGATACCGGCCATTCCACTCTGCCCAGCGGTTCCAGGAAGGGAAACTTCCTACCTGATACAGTCCACCGGCATCCCATGCCTCCGCGATCAGCTTCAAATCACCGAGGATCGAGTCAAAAGCCAGAGCCTCAAGAATTGGTGGATTATCCATTGGTGCACCATTCTGATCTCTTCCAAGGATGGAAGCAAGATCGAAACGAAAACCATCCACGCGGTACTCAACTGCCCAGTGACGCAGACAATCCCGGATAAAATGGCGTACGACCGGATGATTACAGTTCAATACATTACCACAGCCACTGAAGTTGTAATAATAACCGTCCGGTGTCAGCATATAATAAATGTTATTGTCAATTCCCTTGAAACAGAAACTTGGTCCCATCTCATTTCCTTCTGCCGTATGGTTAAACACTACATCAAGAATTACTTCGATTCCGTTTTTCTTCAGTTCAAGAATCAGGCGTTTTAATTCATCGCCTTCATGATTGTGTTCCTCGTTGTAAGCATAACTTGTATTCGGTGAGAAAAAGGATACCGTATTGTAACCCCAGTAGTTGTACAGCTGTGTGCCGTCCACCACTCTGGCGCTCTCCATCTCATCGAACTCAAAAATTGGCATCAGTTCGACCGCATTGATTCCGAGATCTTTTAAATATGGGATCTTCTGTCGCAGGCCTTCAAACGTTCCGCCACCTGTGACATTGGAAGATTTGTCCTTTGTAAAACCACGCACATGTGTCTCATAAATGACCAGATCCTCAAACGGATGTTTCAACTGCGATACGCCACCCCAGTCAAATGTGCTTTTTACCACGCGCGCCTTATATACGAAATCTTTTCCGCCTTCCGGACGCTCTCCCCATTTTCTCTGTCCTGTGACAGCCTGTGCATATGGATCCAGAAGGATATTTTCTTTGTTAAAAAGCTTTCCCTTCGCCTCATCATACGGTCCGTCAAACTGATAGGCATACTCAAACTCTTCGATTTTCAGTCCAAATACCAAAATGGAATATGTGTCACCGATCTTGTAATTATCCGGAACACGGATTTTTGCATATGGTTCCGCTGCCATCGGACGGAACAAAAGAAGTGTACAACTCGTTGCTCCGTGAGAACTTACGGTAAAACTAACGCCTTTTGCCGTCTGGTAAGAACCATTCATTCGGAAAAAGCCGGGTCTGACATCAAATCCTCCGATATGGTCAAGCGGATACAGACCTTCTCCGAGATCCTCGCGGGCTCCTGGCATCATATTCTGCGTCTGCGGTTTTGCGGTTTGGTTATCTGTAAAAAATAAATTCATACTCTATTCCTCTTCTTCTAATACCATCAGTTTACCACTACTGTCAAATCCTGCCTGACTATATGGTTTCGAATAGTCATTCATATCATCAAGAATCGCCTGTTTGCGCTCTCCCTCTGCGACAGTTGGCTGAAAATCATTTCGAGCCGTTGTTGAACTGATCGTACAAGGAATAATATCGGCTGAAATGTCTTTTTGTAAAACCCCATCTGAAAAAGTAAATGTCTGCTGATAGATTGCCGTATCCTTTACTTTTGGATTCCGATTTCCTCCAAAACAGAAATTTCCGAGACTGTAGCAGATTACTTTTCCGTTATATAATTCTATCCCCTGCAGCACATGTGGATGCGAACCGATCAATACATCCGCGCCCCAGTCAATCACCTGATGTGCCATCTCCTGCTGATAGGAGTTCGGGTAATGATCTCCCTCAATGCCCCAATGACAGCTGGCGATCACCAGATCCGCGCCCTCATCCCTTAACGATTTAATTCCATCCCGAATGTAATTGGCGTGTTTTTCATCGGCTGCCAGAAGATTTGCAGAAACAATACCAATCACAATGCCGGAATCCGTGGTATAGGTAGCTGTATGTTCGTTAAGTCCATATATAACATCTGCGTCATTCAACACATTTATCGTATCCTGCAGTCCTGATTCACTGTAATCATAGGTATGATTATTACCGAGGCTGCACCCCTCTACGGAACTTCCGGTAAGAATCCCCACATATTCCGGTTTTCCCTTCAGATTCCAGGTTTTCTCGATCCGGTCATTAGAATTGGATAAGACACATTCCAGATTCACCAGCGTAAAATCATCCTGTTCAAATATCGAGCGGACATCCTTAAAGAAATAATCTTCCCCATATTTATCATAATATTCATGAAAAGAGCCCGCGTACCCATGTGTTTGCGTTACACCCAGCGTACAATCCCCAACCGCCGTGATGGTCACCTTCTGCACCACCGGCTCCACCTGCGTCTCTGTCTCCGGCTCTGTTTGTATTTCGGTAGTCTGCGTTGTGAAATTTTCTGTCTCTTCTGATGTTTCCGCCTTTGCGAGTTGCTCCGTTGTATCTTTCGGCGTTACATCCGTCTGTGCACTGTTTATTCCACAGCCTGCAAGCACGAAGGAGAATCCCAGAATTCCCGCCATGATCCTTTTTCTTTTCATACGTCGCTCCAATTAATTTTATCCAGATTTTATTTTGTCAGTATATCCACCGTATGTCCACTTGCTCCCATGAGATCCATTCTCTCACAAGTCGACATGTGATAGCGTATGAACGCATCAAACTCTTCCTCTGTCAGCGCATTCAAAAATGGCCGAATGTAATTTGCGGCTCCATCTGCTGCAATCACTTTCTGCCGGATGAGCCCCGCCTGTTCATTCAGTCGCTCCATATCTTCCAAACGGACAAAACTGTACAACGGATTTGCTTTCTCGGTACAATGAAATTGTTCATCCAGCATTCCTTCTTTTATGCCCTCTAAAATGTGTCGTTCCTTAATTGCATAAGTGATCACACTGTATTCATTCATAATATAAGCTACAAGAATACGTCCGCCGGGCTTTGTCACACGCTTTGCCTCCATCAGAGCCTGCAGCTTTTCATCTGGTCCATGAAGATGATACATGGGTCCAAACAGCAGTGTCACATCAAACATATCATCTTCGAACCGTTTTAACTTCAATGCATTCCCCTGATAGGCCTTCACACGGTCTGTTTTCTGTTTCAACCGTCCCAGATTATGCTTTACCAGTTCCACCGCCGAGACATCGTATCCTTCCAGAGCAAGCGGTACACTGTAACGTCCGGTGCCTGCACCGATATCCAAAATGGAGATTTCCTCTTTTTCCCTGCCTGCCGCAACTTCCTCCAGACATTGGTGGATATAATGCATGCTTGTCACAAACTCCACTCTGCCATGCCGGCTGTCCAGACGTTTTTCTTCATTAAACTTGTTATAATATGCTTCTAATTCTGTCACAGATTTTACCTGATGCTTTCTCATATAATTGTAATTATTTTTATTCTAACATAGCCCTGGACAAATACCAATACGAAAGTCTTTTGTGCGTAAAAAAAGACTTGCCGTAAAACTTCACTGCAAGTCTTTTTCCTATTCTCGTTTTCTGCTGTCAGATTTTTGTAGAAAATCTGACCTGTTATTTCACCGCTTTCTCAAAAGCAGATCGTACCGCGCTTACATCATCACAAATAATCAGTACCGCATACTGTCCCTGGGAAAATACGACGCCATCCTCGATTCGCTTGACCTGTTCCGGCTCATACTGTTCCAACAGTTTTTTGCGGTCTTCCCTGTGACTCTCAAGGCTTTTTACTGCCTCATCCACATCATTTTTGTCTTTGACAGCAATTACCACGATCTCATCGGCCTTTCCGCCTTCTTTCGCATAGCTTATAAAAAAACTTTCCACCTTTTTATAATCCATATCCGAAACATTTGCAAATTTTTCATCCGGGTCATCATCACTGTTGCTTGCGCAAAGCATCTCCGGAAGGCTGCTGTCCGCAGCCTCCATCGTCTGGCGCAAATCATACATGCTGACCGTATCGGATGTCTTCTGTCCGCAACCAGACAACAGCATCAGCGCTGTAGAAAATATTAAAATTATACTTAATATTTTTTTCATACGTTTATTCTCCCACGACAGGTTCTTCCATAGAGTCTGTTCCACCAATCACAGCGCCATTTTCTACGGATTGTTCTTTCGTCATTCCATCAATATCTGTGGTAGAGGTAGTCACATTGTCCGATCCCCCATCATACATTCCGCCATCTGCCGGTGTCAGGCCATCAAAAGCCTTCTGTACTGCCTTATTAACTTTCTCTAATTCCTTGTCACTTAAGTTCTGTGTATTGTCGATGGAATTATAAGATCCCATCGATACATTGAACAGATAGTTGTCTCCATCCGGATCTTTTACCCAGTTATAAGAATTCAGTGAATATGGCATATCCTTATAATTTCCATTCATTAACAGATCACTGATAGAAGATGCGATTGCATTCGCGATCTCTGCATCGGATTCCTTGATTTCTTTGTTAAATGCAATCATGATGGCACCCTTCTTATCATTCATTGCCTTACGCAATGCTTTTGGAATATCATAGACATCATCTACGGTTTCTTTGTTCTGGTATGCCATATTGTACTTCAGGGAATTTGCAGCCGGGAAGAAATCATGATCCCAGCTCTGTTCCTGTCCCCACATAGCATCTGTCATATTAAAATGCGCATAGTTTCCATTTCCCTGATCGGAATAAATATCCGTAATATACCAGTCTCCGTCAATTTTGACCAGATCCCAGGAATGATATTTTTCTGTGTTGTGTTCAACCATACACTCAATGTCCATCATCTGCATGAACATACGGAAGGTTGTCGCATATCCGACGCATACTGCATTATGATACTTTAATACACCATATGGATTGTCGCAGTCTTCCTGTGTACTTGGAATTACAGTCAGTGCTCCACTGTCATACTGTAAAGAAGAAGTCATCCAGTCATAGACCGCCTTCTCCTTTTCAAAGTCGGACATGCTGTCTTTGATCTTCATCTCTTTTAAAGCATCCTTTGCCATATCGAGTGTTTCTTTCTCACGGTCTGTCAGCTTGGATGTATCACCGGATTTGTAAGCATCCGAAATGTTGGTTGTTGGCTTGATCTCATACTTCTCAGCAATGGTAACATAATCTTCCGTTGTCTCTTCGTTCTGATCCTCATTCTGTGTTGCAATATAAGATTTCAATGTTGCAAGGTTAAATGCAGAAAGTGTCGTGCTACCTACAACACCTGCTGTCAATACAACAGCTACAACCGCTTTCCATGCGCCCTTTCCTTTCTTCTGTGGTACAGGGTTCATCTCTGGCACCTGATTTGGTACGCTTCCATTTATTATAGTCTCATTTGTTTCCATAGTCTTTTCCTTTCTTTCTCTTTGCCTCGATTTTGAAGTTGCTTTGATTATAGCGGAAAAAAAAAGAAAAATACCAATCTTCAAAGAAACTTAAAAATTAATTAAGAAAGGACCATTTTAATCAATGGTCCTCCTCGATATGCTCCCTTCCCTGAGCAATAATTGTACGCACATGGCCATCTGCCAGCGAGTAAAAAATCGACTTTCCTTCCCTGCGGCTGTTGACCAGTTTGTTCTGTTTTAAAATGCGAAGCTGATGGGATATTGCCGACTGCGTCATATGAAGCGCTTCCGCAAGATCGCATACACACACTTCCGCTTCAAATAATACAAACAGGATTCGAATTCTGGTGGAATCTCCAAAAACTTTAAAAAGTTCCGCCAGATCATACAATTCTGTTTCTTCCGGCATCGTGTCATTTACGATTTTCAGCAGATCCTCATGCACACACTCTTCGCTGCAACATTCCACTTCTGTTGTCTTTTCTTCCATAGTTTTCCTTTCATCATTATAACTTTTTCACAAATAATGCACGGACTGCATTCAGGACTGCAATTACCATAACACCTACGTCCGCAAAAATTGCCACCCACATGTTGGCAATACCGATGGCTCCAAGCAAGAGGCAGATCAGTTTGATACCAATTGCAAAGTAAATGTTTTCATATACGATACGCAGACATTTCTTTGCGATCCGAATTGCCTTGGCAATCTTGATTGGATCATCATCCATCAATACGACATCTGCAGCTTCGATTGCCGCATCCGATCCAAGCGCTCCCATGGCAATACCAATATCGGCACGGGAAAGTACCGGTGCATCATTGATTCCGTCTCCGACAAATGCCAGTGCATCTTTTCCCTGCTTCTGTTCTAAAAGACGTTCTACCTGTGTTACCTTGTCGGCCGGAAGCAGCTTGCTGTGCACTTCGGTAATTCCAACTTCAGCAGCCACCTGCTGTGCAACACGGTCATCATCACCGGTGAGCATGACCAGACGGTTTACACCGGCTGCCTTAAGCTTTTTCATAGCCTCTGCTGCATGTGGTTTGATGACATCCGCGATCAGAATGTGTCCTGCATATACATTGTCAATGGCAAGATGCACGATTGTTCCCACACAGTCACACGTACGATATTCAATGCCAAGCTTTTTCATCAATTTGTCATTGCCGGCTGCCACCTGATGGCCATCAACCGTTGTGATCACACCATGTCCGCTGATTTCCTGTACATCGGTCACACGGGTATTGTCAAGTTTCTTTCCATATGCCTTCTGCAGGCTCACGCTGATTGGATGTGTACTGTGGCATTCCGCCAAAGCCGCATATTCCAAAAGATGTTCTTCCTCTGCAGTGTATTCCGGCTGACAGGTTCCATCGGCTTTCCTATGTTCGCTGCAGGAATGCTGATGGATACCACATACTTCGAACACGCCCTGTGTAATGGTTCCTGTTTTATCAAAGACCACCGTCTTTGTCTGTGCCAGTGTTTCCAGATAGTTTGAGCCTTTGACAAGGACACCTGCCGCACTCGCTCCGCCGATTCCTGCGAAAAAACTAAGCGGAATACTGATAACAAGTGCGCAAGGACAACTGATAACAAGGAATGTCAGTGCCCGGTAGATCCACTCACCCCAGTCTGCCGGAAGTCCCATAAAAATCATGCGCACAAGCGGCGGAATAATTGCCAGTGCAAGTGCACCGTAACATACTGCCGGTGTATAATAATGTGCAAATTTCGAAATAAAATTCTCGGAACGGGATTTCTTTGAGCTGGCATTCTCCACCAGATCCAGAATCTTGGAAACTGTGGATTCTCCAAACTCTTTCGTTGTCTGAATCTTTAACAGACCGGACAGATTGATGCATCCACTGATAATCTCCTCGCCTGTGGTAACTTCACGCGGAACACTCTCTCCTGTCAGTGCACTTGTGTTAAGTGTAGATTTACCTTCTACAACAATACCATCAATTGGAACCTTTTCTCCAGGCTGTACAACAATGATGCTGCCAATCTCAACTTCATCCGGATCAACTTTTTCCAACTGTCCGTCACGCTCAATATTAGCATAATCCGGACGAATGTCCATCAGTTCGCTGATGTTACGACGGCTTTTTCCTACTGCATAACTCTGGAATAATTCACCAATCTGATAGAATAACATTACGGCTACACCTTCTTTGTAATCGCCCAAAGCGATTGCTCCGACAGTGGCCACAGCCATAAGAAAGTTCTCATCAAAAACCTGCTTATTCAGGATTCCTTTTCCAGCCTTCTTTAATATATCATATCCGATCACCAGATACGGAACCATAAAAAGAATCAGCTCTACCCAGCGGTTTAATGTAACAAATTTTGCAAGCACTGTCAAAGCGATCATCAGCACCGCAGCTGTAATAATGCGCACTAGCATTTTTATCTGTTTTTTGTTCATGCATCTGCTCCTTTAAATATAGATTTCACAATCGTCCTCTACTTTTTTGCAATTTTTAAGTACGTCCTGCATAACGGCTTTTGCGTCAGTGCCTTCCTCAAATTCAACGTTCATCTTAAGCGTCATAAAGTTAACGGTTGCGTCCTTTACACCTGCAGTTGCCTTAGCAGCTTCCTCCATTTTATTTGCACAGTTTGCGCAGTCTACCTCGATCTTATATGTCTTCTTCATAATAAATTCCTTTCCGGGGGATTCCCCATTTGCTTTTCGTTCTGTTAACATATGAACATTTATTCATATGTTTGTTTTTATTATAGCACCACACATCATTCTGTCAACTGTTTTTTCACTTTTTCTATTATAATCTTCAACTTGCACGTTTATTGACGATTTAATAGTAAAATGTTATAATTAAATGGTTTAAAAGCACATTTTCTTAAACATATCGCACAATTATATGTAAGAGGTTCAAGGAGGAGGATATTGTTATGAAAAATCTCAAAGTCCGCACAAAATTAAACCTGATTCTGACTTTGGTAATTTTACTTGTAGTATTAGCGAGTGTCGTTTCCATTAATAATATGAATCAGGTAAAAGACAAGGCGCTCGAAACAATCGACGCATCATCCAGACAAAGTTATGATGATTCCATCAAGCAACAGGTCAGTGTCGTGATTTCTCTTCTTTCCGAAGTCTATGATGAATATAAAGCAGGAGCCTACACGCTTGATGAAGCAAAAAAAATTGCTGCAGACGAAGTTCGCCAGATGCGTTACGGAGATGCTGGATATTTTTGGATTGATCAATCCGACGGAACAAATGTCGTACTGCTCGGAAGTGATACCGAAGGAACCAACCGTATGGAAACACAGGATGCGGAAGGTTATCAAATGGTAAAAGAAATCATCCGCGTTGCTGTCGAAGATGGTGGTGGCTATACAGATTATGTATTTCCAAAAGAAGGAGAAACAGAACCATCTCCAAAGCGTTCCTACAGTGAGTATTTTGAGCCTTTTGACTGGGTTGTCGGCACCGGAAACTATACCGACTATATTGATACCGCAATTGCCGCACAGGATGAAGAATTTTCAGGTTATGCCGTTAAAAAGGCTGCCACAATGATTGTTGCCTGCGTTGTCATGCTTATCATTGTAGCAATTCTTATTGCAATGATCTCCAGAGATATTACCAAATCATTAAAGAAGATCAAAGAACAATTTGATATCATTGCTGGCGGAAACTTCGCCAGAAAAATACAAAAGCCTATGCTCAAACGTAAAGATGACTTTGGACAGCTTGCAAATGAACTGGAAAAAATGCGGGAATCCGTGCGAAGCCTGCTTGCCCAGGTAAAAATTGAAGCGGCAAATATCGATACCGTCGTAGAATCGATCGACAGTCATGTTTTCAATTTGAATGGGGAAATTGAAGATGTCTCTGCCACCACAGAACAACTTGCGGCCAGCACCCAGGAAACGGCTGCTTCCGCAGAACAGATCAACGGTATGACACAGCAGATTGAAGAAGCCGCCCGTGAAATTGCCATTCGTGCGCAGGATGGTGCAACCGAAGCGGAAGAAATCCATCAGCGTGCCACCCAGACCAAAGACGAAACTGTTGCAAACCGTATGAAAGTAAAGCAAATGCTCTCTGAAATCCGGGAAGGTCTCGAGAAAGCGCTTGAAGACGCCAAGGTTGTAGAACAAATCAGCGTACTTGCAGATTCCATTCTCGCGATCACTGGTCAGACAAATCTGCTCGCGCTGAATGCTTCCATTGAAGCCGCACGTGCCGGAGAAGCCGGAAAAGGCTTTGCAGTCGTAGCCGAAGAAATCCGTGTACTTGCAGAGCAGTCCAAGGATGCCGTTGCAAATATTCAGGCTGTCACAGAAAATGTAAATCATGCTGTAAGAAATCTTACCAGTGATTCCAACCGTCTGCTGGATTTTGTTGACACTGATATTGTGGAAAGTTTCAACAATTTTGAAAAAATGGCTGATGATTACAATCTGGATGCTGCAAAGATCAATGATCTAGTTTCTGATTTCAGTGCTACCTCCGAGGAGCTGGTTGCCTCTATCACGAATATCACACAGGCAATCGACGGAATTTCCTCTGCTTCCAACGACAGCGCTGCCGGAACCACAAACATTGCACAAAAAACCGTATCCATTGCCAGTGGATCTGCAGAAGTAATGAAAGGTGCAAAAGATGCGGAAAGTTCAGCCGAAGAGCTGCGTAAAAACGTAAATAATTTTATTATAGAAGAAAATCTATCGGAAGCTTAATCTTTTCCACGAAATAAAGTGTACGAATCTTTGCAAGCTTGCTTGCTTTTCCTATACAGAAAAAAGTGATCAGTCACCTCATGTGACTGGTCGCTTTTTTCTTCCTGTAAGAAATGCTGCGATTGCTGCTGTCACCGGAACCGTCAGCACAACACCAAGACTTCCGGAAAGCCCCTGCATAATTTCGATACCTAATACATAGGAATTCATCACCTGACGGTAGCTCAGATCATACGCATAATTTACAACCAGCGTAGACAGTGATCCACCTACATAGGCAAAAATCAATGTATTTGTCATCGTCCCCATCATGTCCCGGCCAACACGAATTCCTGACACGAACAATTCTCTTGCACTCAGTTGCGGATTTCGGTCATGTAACTCCTGTATCGTAGACGCGATGGACATTCCCACATCCATCGTTGCCCCGAGTGCCGAGATAATAATTCCGGAGAAAAGCAACTGGCCGATACGAATCTGACTGTTTTGTGCAATATAATTCAGCGTTTCAATGTCGGTGACGTTATATCCGGTGATTCCGGCGGCTTTTCCAAATAATATGGCCGCTACTGCCGCAATGACAACGCCTGCGGTCGTTCCAACAATTGCAGAAGCCGTCTTTGTGCTCGCACCTCCCAGAAGTCCAAGTGTAAGCAACGTGGATAAAAACGCAATGATAATGGTGATCAGAATCGGTGACGCACCTTTATAGATCAGAGGGAACATGAGGTATACAATGCAGACAAACGTAAATACAAGACTTGCAATTGCCTTGATTCCCTTTTTTCCACCAATCACGCACACGACACCTGCAAATAAAATCGCAAATAAATAAATCGCCATCGTCCGGTCCTGACTGTAAACGGTTACAATCGCGTTGTCACCGGTCTGGCTTACGATCACAATAACACGGCTTCCCACTTCACAGTCTGCTCCAAAAAGCGAACCGCTCGGGTTCACTGCATCGCAATCTTCTCCTGCCAATTTTCCTGTTTTTATATGAACACGGACTTCCTGCGTTCCATACCGGTTTCCATCCTCCGCTAGATTGTCCTTTGTTATTTCCGTTACAATAGCCTTTTCATAGGATTGCCCTGTCGTTGAGACAAGCGGTGTTTTTTCAACCTGATTTATTTTTACCAAAAAGAGCAGGAATCCTACAATACATAGGATTCCCACGAAGCATTTCTTCCAATTAAACTTCATTTATACTACCTTCTATTTCTTAACAGTTTTCTTTGCAGTTACCTGAATCGTAACTTTCTTTGTTGCTGCCTGATACTCGCTGGTTGCTGCCGCAGAAACTGTGATGACTGCCTTGCCTTTTCCCTTGATGGTTACTTTTCCGTTTTTATCAACGGTTGCAACTTTGGTGTTTAAGCTCTTGTAAGTCAGTTTTGTATTTGCTTTTGCATTGAGATTGAAGGCTTTCGAAGCAGTTGTCTTCTTATAGGTTGTTGTTCCTGTAATCTTCTGTGTCTCTGCTTTTTTCACGATTTTATAAGAGGAAGAACCTGCCAGTTCCTGTCTGGTCGAAGCATCGTATGTCTTTACCGAAAAGCTGTTGTCTGTCACTGTAACCACTGAGTAGGATGGTGTCCATGTCTGGCTTCTCTCAGAAATATAATCCTGCTTGCTTGCGATCAGGTTATAGAATTTGGAACCTGTTGCGGAGTTGGCTTCTAAGTATACCGTTCCTTTTGGATTTACAACGGTGCCGCTTTCGGTATCATCTACAATCTGATAGCAGTTATTCTGTGTAATATAATCCGCAGATTTCATATCCACATCTTTTCCATATGCAGTATGATCCTTGCCGTCACCCTGTAACTGATAAGTTCTGGAATATGTATGATCATGTCCCTGTAATACCACATCGATATCATATTTATCCATCAATGGAGTAAGCTGTGTACGAAGTACCATACCATCCGAATCTGAATGATCATAACCAGAACCGAAAATATCCTGATGGAATACTACGATTCTCCATTTTGCATCTTTGTTTTCAGAGATTGCCTTTTTCATAACATTCTCGTGTGTTGCACAGTTGTAATTGTTGGTATCAAGTACGATAAAAAGCACATTTCCGTAGCTGTAATAGTAATCGGTTCCTGCTTCGGTCTGTCCCTGGATGTAATTTGCATCACTGCTTGAAAAAGCATTTGGATTGTTAAAATGCAAAGAATACTGATTGGAAACCGAATCATGATTACCAATCGTAGTTGCTACCGGAAGAGATGTTAACGCATCTGCTCCAAGGTAAGCCGCATACTCTCTCTCATTCTTACCAGCATTTACCTGATCACCTGCAGATACGATAAAACTCACATTGGAATGATCTTTTACAGCGTCATTTAATATATTGTTCCAGTTGTATCCGTCATTTCTTGCAGCGAGATTGTCAGCTGCGGTAGAAGAAACTTCATTTCCTGCAGACACCATCTTCTCCTGCTCCGTGCTTGTCTGATTCTTGGAAGCTCCAATCTGCGGATCTCCTACATACAGGAACGAAAATTCTGAAAATGATTTTGTTGTGTAAGTCTCTGTATCCTGCCATTTCCCATTCTGCATTACTTGGTAATAATAATTGGTATCTGCCTTGAGATTTTTTACAATTACTTTATTGGAATAGTATTTTACACCATCGATCGTAACAGCTTCAGTCTGTGTTCCTTCGAACTCGGTTGCACCATCCATATTCTGTTTTGTAGCAATACGAACCTTTGGTGTCTCTACTGTATGGCTGTACCATGCATAATTTAATTGTGTTTCGTCTGCTCCCGGAGTAAGAGAAACATGCTCATAATTGCTGCTGTAAGATGCCCAGTTATTCTTCCACTGCTCCCACTTTGTTGCAGACGCAGAAGCATCATTCCAATGTTCGGTAGCTGCTACAACCTTTGCAGGAATTCCTGCTGCACACATACCAATTAATACGGCGGATGATAAAGCGCCCGCTGTCACACGTAATACATTTTTTCTCATCATCTTATTATATCTCCTTATAATTTCCATAGCTTTGCTTGTTCCTGTGTAGGTTTTATAATTACTAGCACAGTATTCATGTACATGTTTGACTTTATCATAAAAGAGACTTGTAAGATGCACTATCCTGTTTTGGTAAGATGTATGTAAAAAGAAGACGGGATTTTCCCGCCTTCTTCGTTTCCAATTCTATGACATACCATTTACAGTCTTGTATTTGTAAAGCATTTCTGCATGATTCTGTTCTTCAATCTGAATGTCTGCAAGCAGTTTACGAACATCCGGGTCGCCGAAAACAAAAACATCCGAATTATATTCACCGGATACCATTTTCTCTGTACCAATACAGTCCGTCGCAAGAAAACAGTCGTTCTTCTTATCCTCCGGATTGGTCATGGAATCATAGGTAGCCTTCGGTTGATACTCGGCACCGTCTTTGTCATTGCAATTGCAAGCTGGAACCGTGCCATTCAATACTTTATCCAAGGATTCGTAATGCTTCTGTTCCTCTTTCTCCAATCTGGCAAACAGCTCCTGAAGAACCGGATCCTTTGCCTCCTGCCCATATCTTTTATACTTTTCTACACAACTCTGTTCCTGTGTGCGCAGATCTTCGATGGTTGCTCTTTCTTTTTCTGTTAAAACCATATCACACCTCTTTCTACATGCTCAAATGTCATTTTACAGAGGTAGTATGGCCATCTCTTCTTTTTTTATTCCATTTCTTTGTCCAGATTTGCCGCGTAGATATCTGCCACTTCTGTGAGTGATATGTATGCTCCCGGATCAATCTCGTGGATGATTTCTGTCATTCGTCCTACCTGAAAACGGTTGACGACAAAATAGAGCATCGTTTTCTTCGAATCCGAATAATACCCTTTTGCATCAATGATCGTTATTCCATTTTCAAAAGCCTCGGATAACGCAGCACATACCGGCTTCGGCTTCGTTGTAATGATGCTCGCGGCCTTCGAACGGTCAAAACCTTCTATAATAAAGTCAACCGTCTTGAGAGCTGCCGCATAGGTCACGATCGAATACAACGGTAAAATCCAGCTTTGAATCGCAAATCCGCATATCACATAGAGGATCACATTGTAGATCATCACGAATGTACCTACCGTAATTCCAAGCTTCTTTGCAAAAATAATGGCAAGCACTTCGATCCCATCCATCGCACCACCTGCACGAATGGCAAGACCACTTCCAATACCGGAAATAATACCGCCGAAAATCGCACACAGAAATAAATCCGATCCTGCCAGCGGCGAAACGATACTCACATCAATTGGAAGCACATCGGTAATCAGCCATGCCGCCAGTGAATAGATAGCAACGGTATATATGGCATAAATTGTAAAATTTATCCCCTGCTTTTTTAATCCATACAAAAAAATCGGAACGTTCAAAACCAAAAGACAAATTGAAAGGCTCAACCAATCCGGTGTCTTCTGCGAAATCAACATGGATGTACCGGAAATTCCACTGTCATATAATGCTACAGGTGCCAGAAATACCGTCACACCGAATGCATTGATAATTCCCGCTATGGTCAGAAACAGAAAATTCTTATATTTTAATTTTACTTTCATCGACAGTCCTCCTTTTGCTTTCCACATCGTGTTCTTAAAATCATAACAGAAGATTGCCTTTTTGCCAATCACACAAAAGTATCAGATATTACGTTTTACACCAGAATCTCCTTCAGCTTCTCATCCGTTGCCAGAACCTCTTTCGCACGGTCACGGTATTCCTGCTCATGAAGATACGTATGTCGAAATGGCTTGATCGATGGCGCCAGATCAATCGCCTGCTCAAAATCCACACGTCGCATCCCAAGTGTTTTTACGAAATCCCAGAAACCAGTCTGCGTAAAGATCGTGTTGACTCTCTTATATCTGTGATCCTGCACCACACTCATCAGATAAGTAGCAATTCCTACCTGAATGCCATGAAGCTGCGGCTGCTCAAGCATTTTATCAAGCGCATGGGAGATCAGATGCTCACTTCCACTGGTCGGAGCACTGCTTCCTGCAATTTCATTTGCGATTCCACTCATCGCAAGCGAATCCAGCAGTTCCTTAATAAACAAATCTTCTTCAATGCTCTCAAATGGTGTCCGCACAAAACTGTTGACCGCTTTTTTGGCTATCATTGTGGCAAAATCATTTACCTTTCCATAGCCATGCTCCTCTTCAAATTTCCAGTCATAAAGTGCTGTGATTTTAGAAACCATGTCGCCAATTCCAGAATAGAGAAATTTCTTAGGTGCACTTTTAATAATTTGCGTATCCACCACAATTCCATATGCCAGACGTGCCGGAACCGATTTGCGTCGTCCTTCAACCAAGAGAGATGCACTTGCGCTGGAAAAACCATCGCTCGATGCAGATGTTGGGATACTGATAAATGCCAGATTCCGCAAAAATCCACAATATTTCGCTGCATCAATGACTTTTCCTCCGCCAATGCCAATCACAGCCTGTGTTTTCGACGGCATGGAAAAAGCAAGGCTGGTAAGATCCTCCAGTCGTACCGTATCCAGTTCCTGATACTCCAACACATCAATCCCCATCTCTGCAAGAGACTTCATGACATCCATTCCAAACATCTCAATCAGCCCATTACCGAACAAGATCACGACCTCTTCCAACTGCAGATCTTTTAAGTAGGCGCCAAGTTCTCCCAATGCGCCCGGTCCGATTTTTAAAAGTGCCGGAATCGCAATATGATTATCTCCCATGTATTCTCCTCCTAATCGTTTTCTAAATTGTCACTTGCTTTTCATTATAATCAAGCATGTGAAAAAGTGCAAACAAATATCCCTCTTTGCCGTTGTAATCCCCGGAAAAATGAATTAAACTGAATGACAAAGAAAATAAATATTAGTATACATTTATTTATAGAAAGGATTGTTTTCCAAACATGAGAAAAAAAGAGTTAGCGCTTGCAGTCATTGAACGCCTGAAAAAGGAATATCCGGATTCCGACTGCTCCTTAGAATATAACGAGGCATGGAAGCTTTTGATCAGTGTACGCCTTGCCGCGCAATGTACCGATGCCAGAGTCAATATGATCGTACCAAAATTATATGAGAAATTTCCGGATGTAAATGCCTTAGCAGATGCTCCGGTCGGAGAAATTGAAGAAATTGTCCGTCCCTGTGGTCTTGGAAAAAGCAAAGCACGAGACATCAGTGCATGTATGAAAATGATTCGTGACCAATACAACGGACAGGTTCCCGACGATTTTGAAGCTTTGCTCAAGCTTCCGGGCGTTGGGCGCAAAAGCGCCAATCTTATCATGGGGGATGTCTTCGGCAAACCTGCAATTGTCACAGATACACACTGTATCCGGCTGAGCAACCGTATCGGTCTCGTGGACGGAATCAAAGAGCCCAAGAAAGTAGAGATGGAATTGTGGAAAATCATTCCTCCGGAAGAAGGTAATTCTCTCTGCCACCGCTTTGTCGATCATGGCCGTGCGATCTGCACCGCCCGTACCACACCTTATTGCGATAAATGCTGTCTGTCAGATATTTGCGAAAAGAATTTATAGTCATATTTACATTAAACTTTTCATATCTTCCGGCATCGGAACACAAAATTCCATCTGTTTCCCTGTCATTGGATGTGGAAAACAAATTTTATGAGCATGCAGTGCCTGGCGGTGGATCAAAAGATCTGCCGCTGCTTTTTTTGCCATGTAACTGCCGTTTTCTTCTGCATGTGCCAAACGATCCAACTGGTTGGCTGCATATGCCGGATTGTACAAAAAATCACCAATCAAAGGATGCCCAAGATACGCCATATGTACCCGGATCTGGTGGGTTCTACCTGTCTCAAGCTGCAATGCCACCAAACTCATTTCCTTATTTGAACGGACATTTTTCCACGTTTTTAATTTCTGATAATGCGTAATTGCCCGATCACCTTTTTCATAATCAACAACACGTTCAAGACACCGGCTTTCTTTTCGCACAATCGGTGCATCGATCACGCCTTCTGCCGGTTCTACATTTCCCTCCACCATGGCAAGATATTCTCTGTGAATGCCCTGTGCCTGCAAACCGCCCTGCGATTTTGCTGCGACCATCCGTGCCAGGATTGCGCCACTCACCATATGCTTTGCCACAATTGTAAGTCCAGATGTATCCCGGTCCAGCCGGTTAATACAGCGAAACACAAAAGCCTGCTGTTTTTGCTTATAATACCATGCTAAAGCATTTCCCAGAGAATTATCTGGATTGTTTCTCGACGGATGAACCGGCATACCTGCCGGCTTATTTATCACAAGCAAATCTTCATCCTCGTACACAATATCAATCGGTAATTTTACGGGTATGATCTGTCTGGAGCTTTCTGTTTCCCGGATATAAACATTTAAAATATCACCCTGATGCAATACATAATTTTGATATACACAGGTATCATTTACCTCGATGCTTGTTAAATTTTTCTTTAAGTTCACAAGATTTTGTTCTGAATACCCTTTTTCTTTTAGGAATCCACTTACCTTTTGTCCCTGTTTTATTTTATCCACATAATAAGTGATTTTACGTTGCATTCTTCTACTTCTCCGCTCTGTCTCTTACACTGAATCTGCGCGCATCCTGTTACTGTCCGCAACAGATGACCACTAATCTCATCATAACATAATCCTTTGTGAAATAAAATCTTGTATTGACAGCACAAAAGCCTCATGTTATATTTACTGCATAAAACATACTACGTCTATCGTAGTACCGACAATCGTAGTACGACTGTCGTATGAAAGGAAAAGGAGGAAAATGCATGGCCATCAGTAGTGATGTCATTCGTGGATATAACGACACGATGATACTATATCTTCTGTTAGATAAGCCATCTTACGGATATGAAATATCCAAGCAGATCAAAACATTGTCCAATGAAAAATATGTCATAAAAGAAACCACGCTCTACTCAGCATTCACCCGCATGGAGCGAAACGGTTATATCGAATCTTTTTCGAACCAGGACAATGCAGCCGGCAAGCGGCGCACCTATTACCGCATCACAGAAGCCGGAAGGGTATATTATCAGCAAAAATGTGAAGAATGGCTGCTCACACAGGAAGTTGTAGAAAAATTTATTATAAAGGGGGATTCCGTAAATGGAAACGATTAGAAATTATCTAGAAACCATGTTTTTAAAACTTCCCAACACTCCGGAAGTATATAAAGCGAAAAACGAACTCTGGCAAATGATGGAAGACAAATATACCGAATTAAAGGAAGAAGGCAAATCCGAAAACGAAGCGGTCGGAATTGTTATATCTGAATTTGGTAATCTCGACGAATTGGCCAACGACCTAGGCATTTCCCAATTTATTGAAAATCAGCCGATGCCACAGGGAAAGACACTCTCCCTCGATCAGGCAAAATCCTATCTCGCCGATGCAGGAAAAAGCGCATACCGTACCGCACTCGGCGTCATGCTCTGTGTTCTGTCCGTCTGTGGCCCGATCTTTTTCGATGCTTTTACTGCATTTTATCCGCAAAAAGAAAATCTTCTGGATGCATGCGGCGTATCCATTATGTTCGTACTCATTGGCATTGCCGTTGGATTATTCATCTATTCCAGTGTACAGATGAGCCATTGGAACTATTTAAAGAAAGAACCTTTTGTCACGGATTTTTCGACAACCGAATATCTGCATCGAGAAATGGAACATTATAAATCCACCTATGCACTCCTTTTGACCATCGGTATTATCCTTTGTATTCTGAGCGTCATTCCAAGTATAATTTTAGACGGTCTTGATATCTATGTTGATTTCTGGTCAAACGCTTCCGGTGGTTTTATCTTCATTCTCGTAGCAATCGGTGTCTTTCTGATTGTTATGGCATCCACAAAACTAAGTAGTTATAAAACATTACTGCACTTAAACCAGCAGGACACAGTAGGCGGAAACTATGTACCAAGCCAGACGAATGAACCACAGTATATGAATCAGACGGTAGCTGCGATCATGTCCGTTTACTGGCCAACAGTTACCTGCCTGTATTTAATCTGGAGTTTCCTTACTTTTGATTTTTGGATTTCCTGGATCATCTGGCCGATAGCAGCAATCATTCACACACTGATAAAAAATTTATTACGTAAATAGATCACAGCATCCTATTCAAAAGGAGGAGTTTATCCATGAAAAAAAATGTATATTTAATTATATTAACGATTGTTACCGTAATCTGTATCATCGGCGGTACTTGTTACCATCTTGTCGGCTGGGGTGTTTCCTTTCTCAGCCATCTGCCGTTTGCTTCTTTTTACAGCGATTCCGATGATACGGAAAGTTCCGGTACAACACTCTCGACCGGCACAGTCTCACTTCCTTCTTTCAACACCGTAAAGATTGATTCCAAAGTCATGAATCTATCGATTGAAAAAGGAGACGATTACAGTATTCAGTGCGATACTACTAAAAAATTAAATCCAAAATATGAAATCAAAGACAATACTTTAATTGTTTCACAGAAGCAGAAAATCAAAGTCCATAACTTCATGAGGAACCCAAAATGCAGTGTTCACATTACCATTCCGGAAGATACGACCTTAGAGCTGATCAATATAGATGGAGCTACCGGAGACATCAGTTTATCAAATCTAGATGTTACAACTCTAAAAATCGATAATAGTGTTGGAGATGTCAAGATGGACAATTGTAAAATTGCTTCCATCGGTATCGACACTTCCACAGGTGATGTAAAACTGAATGATTGTGAAGCTAACGAAATTGATGTGGACACATCAGTTGGAGACACTGTGCTCAAAGACATTATATTTGAGAAATTGTATGTCGACGGAAGTGTGGGAGATGTCAAAGTAAGCAGCTCGAAAGACTTGTCCGGCTATGCATATGATCTCGATACTTCCATTGGTGACGTGAGTATCAACGGTGTTTCCCATAAGAAGGAATACCAGCAGAAAGGAACTTCCGGAAAGATTACTGTAGATAATTCTACGGGAGATATTTCTATCACTTATTAAATCCTGATACGGTATATGTAGAATATATCCTTGATTGCCACAGGAACTACCATTGGCTTATCAAGTAAAAAACTGCTGTCCGAATGTAAATCTTCATTCAGACAGCAGTTTTTTCTAGCTATTTGCAGAACGATGTACTAATTTTCAAATCCATAAGAACTATTACGAATATAAGGAATTGCAATAAGTGCCGGATACAATATAGCCGAAATTACAAGTCCACCGATACCCTGTATGATATTTCCCGGAATGCTTGCAGCTGCACCAGCGCCGTAAATAAAATATTCGCAAACAAAATATCCGCCAGCTACCAGAATAATATCGATCACACCACCAAGGATTACACCTGCATAACGTGTTGTCTTTGTTTTTCCAATTGCACGATACACAAGTCCTGCACATAATGCAACAAGTCCTTTAATTACAAATGTGATTGGCACATATACAAAATATCCACCGATCAGATCTGCCAGACAGGAACCAATACCGGCTGCAAGAAATCCCCACACTGGTCCAAGAATAACACCACAAAGAATTACAATTGCATCACCCAGGTTGATATAACCTTCTGTTCCAGGGGTTGGAACTTTGATAATCATTGTTGCTACACATGCAAGTGCTGCAAACAAAGCTGCCATAATTAATTTTTTCAAGTACTCTCTTGACATAATAATCTCTCCTCTTTTTATCAATAAATTTCTTTTTCCATCATATATCGCCTTTGAGTATAAAAAAAGAATCAATTTCCAACAAAAATATAAGACCAGATTATCAAAAGGAACCGAAAACACTAATATTTTGCTACCTGATCCGGTGTAATCGGCAGTTCATAGAACCGTTTTCCTGCCGCATGGCTGAGCGCATCCGCAATCGCCGGAAGCGGTGTATTGATGACCACTTCTCCGATGGATTTTGCCCCGAACGGACCGGCTTCCTCATAACTGTTTTCAAATGCAATCCGAATATGACCGATGTCCATGCGGGATGGAATCTTATACTGCAGGAAGGAATTTTCATAAAGTCTTCCCTGCGCATTGTAAGTCACATTTTCTGACATCGCCATACCGATTCCCTGTAAGATCCCCCCCTCTGCCTGCACACGCACGAGATTGGTATTGATCGGTGTGCCACAGTCCACACAGGCATCGTACTCTACAACATGAGACTCGCCGGTCTCTAAATCCACCTCGATTTCTGCCGCACCGACCATATATGGTGGCGGGGAAATCGGAGAACTGTGTGTGGTGGAAGCTACCAGTTCAATCTCATTTCCACATTGGGATGCTGTCGCGATATCCGCAAGAGAGACACTCTTTCCTTCCGATCCGTCCGCAAGACAGACCTTCTTTCCGTCAAACTGGACATCCTCCGCTTTGCATCCAAGGATATTTGCTCCTAATTTTTCAATTTTTTCACGAAGCTGCAGCGCGCAGTTTTCCACAGCTTTTCCAGTAATATACGTCGTGGATGATGCATAGGAACCGGAATCATATGGAGAAATATCGGTATCCGCTCCGAACACATTGATATCATCCACTGAACAGTCGAGCACTTCTGCTGCAATCTGCGCCAGTATGGTATCACATCCGGTTCCCATATCTGCCGCACCGATCAGCAGTGTATAATAACCTTCATCGTTCACTTTCATTGTGGCACTGCCCACATCCACGCTGGAAATTCCGGACCCCTGCATTGCCATTCCCATGCCGACAACACGGACTTTGTGATCTCCCACTTTTCGCATCGGATACTTTTCATCCCATTGAATCATCTCTTTTACTTTTGCAAGACAACGGTCCAGCGTACAGCTCGTATTTACCTGACCGTAATACGCCGGCATCACATCACCCTCGTGGATAATATTCTTCTCACGAATCGCAAACGGATCCATGTGAAGCATCTCCGCGAGCTCATTCACTGCGGATTCCACCGCAAAAAGCCCCTGTGTCGCACCATATCCACGGTATGCCCCCGCCGACATATGGTTGGTATATACAACATCGCTGACAAAACGGAACGCCTCTGCCTTTCCATACAACGGAATGGACTTGTGTCCGGACAATCCGACCGTTGTCGGTCCATGTTCTCCGTACGCACCTGTATTGGAAAGTGTATGTAAATCAATCGCTTTTACAATTCCATCCTTTGTCGCTCCCAAGCGTACATGCATCTCCATCTCATGACGTGGCGAAGATGCAATCTGGGATTCTTTTCTTGAAAAAATAATCCTGGATGGTTTCTTGGTCATCCATGTAACGAATGCCGGATAAATTTCACTGACCGAAGTCTGCTTTGCACCGAAGCCTCCACCGATGCGTGGCTTGGTCACTCGGATTTTGGATGTCGGAATTCCAAGCGCATGTGCGATAATTCGGCGGCAATGAAATACAATCTGAGTTGAACTTACCACATGAAGTCTTCCGTACGTGTCGATGGAACAGAATGTTCGGAATGTCTCCATCATCGCCTGCTGGCAGGCTTTCGTATGATAAGTACGATCCAAAACAACATCACAGGAAGCAAGAACTGCGTCCACATCTCCATCCTGGCACTCATCATGTGCACAGAGATTTCTCTTATTGTCCGCCCCTACCGGACAAAGCGCTTCCCAGTTTTCTTCCGGATGGACAAGGATCGCATTGTCTTTCGCCTGATGAAAATCAAGGAGCGGCTCTAACACTTCGTACTCCGGCTTGATCAGTTTCATGGCACGATCCACGCATTTTTCATTTACTCCGGCAATGATAGCCACCGGATCACCGACAAAACGCACATGCCGGTCCAAAAGCAGACGATCATACGGACTCATCTCCGGATAAGTCTGTCCCGCACAGGTAAAACGCTTCTGGTTCTGATCAATGTCCTTCCACGTATAGACCGCTTCAATTCCCGGAACGAGCATCGCCTTGTCCGTATTAATTTCTTTGACGATTGCATTCGCATGCGGCGAGCGCAAAAGCTTTACGACCAGACAATCTTTCGGCGCAATATCATCCGTATATACCGGCTTACCGAGGAGCAATTCCATTGCATCTTTTTTACGAACTGCTTTATTTACTTCCCGCATGATGCTTCCTCCTTTCCCTTAAGTTCTTTTGTATTCTTCCATTCAAGAAAGTTCAAAATTCCGCGCAACTGTCCCTCATATCCCGAGCAGCGGCAGAGATTACCGGAAAGATATTCCTTGATTTCATTTTCGTCCGGCTGCGGATTTTCCCTGAAAAGCGCGATGGCATTCATCACAAATCCCGGATTGCAGAATCCACACTGCTCCGCTCCCTGGTCTGCGATAAAGGCTACAAACTCTTTGGCTTCTTCCTGTAATCCCTCTAATGTGGTCACGCTGCTGCCATCGGCACGCGCTGCAAGAATGGAACAGGAAAGCACCGGTTTATCATTCATAAATACCGTACACAGTCCACAGTTGGATGTCTCACAGCCACGTTTGACACTGTAACATCCATTTGCACGCAGAAAATCCAAAAGTGGCAGATCCGGCTCAATTTCCTGTTGGATCTTTTTCCCATTTACATTGATATTCACTAACATGCTTCGCTCTCCTCCTCACACAGATACTCCAATGCCCGTCGGCTCAGCACTTCCACCAGATGGCTGCGGTATTCTCTGCTTCCTCGCATATTGCTGTCTGTCGGAACGACTTCTGCTGCATACTTTGCATATGCTGCAATCTCATCTAAATTTAATTTTCCTTTTAACAATTCATTTTCATCCGGTACAATGAGCGCACGTCCCGGTCTTGCCCCAATGCTTATGGTATACGTTCCATTCTCCTTATCATGCACACCACAGCATGTCAGCACCGGCAAGTCCGTCTGCGTGATACGAACAGCTTCATAATACATTGCCACCGGATGTTTCTTTATGATGATCTGTACCAGAATATCATTGTCCGGCTTTCCTTTTGCGAACTCGCGAAGCGGAATCATTCCACCTTTGTACAATTCCACATAAGAATCCAGTCCGATCAGCAATGTCAGGACATCCGAGAAACCGTATCTTCCATAAATACTGCCCCCCACTGTGGCAAGATTCCGAAACTGCACGCCCACAATATGGCGCAGACTTTCTTTGCACATATTCTGGGTATAGGAAACAAAACCCGGATGTGTCTCCAGTTGACGTAACGTCACCATACATCCGATGCGAAACTCATCTTCTGTCTCCTCGATCGTATCCAGTCCCAGTCCTGACAAATCAATCGCTGTCTGAAAATTTGAATCCCCCAGACGCATCCACATCATGCCGCCAATGACACGGTTCGCACGCTTCTGGTTCAACTCCCATGCTTCTTCCAGACTTTGTACTTTTTTATACTCTCTTATCGTCAGCATATCAACCTTCCATTTCTTTGTTATTGCTTCTGCATAGTTTCCTTTATTTTAACATACGCTTCTTATTACAGCAACGAAGTACACATTGTAATTTTGCGTTTTATTTGATACATTAGTATCAGGTATACAATCAGTTTATTATTGTATCTCTACCATCCTATTATTTTAGAATTCAGGTGATCTTATATTATGAAAAACGGAAAGGCAAAAAACATACTTTTAGATTTAATTTATGATATCATAGGTTCTATTTTCTATGGCATCAGCATTTACACATTTGCCAAAATCGGAAATTTTGCACCGGGCGGAATGAGCGGTCTGGCCCTGATCATGAATTACCTCTGGCATCTGCCGATCGGTCTGACCACGCTGGTACTGAATCTGCCGCTGATCCTACTGAGCTATAAGATTGTCGGGAAAGAATTTCTATTGAAAAGTTTCAAGACCATCTGCATCAGCACCTTCTTTCTCGATGTAATTTTCCCACATTTTCCGGTATATACCGGCTCCCGCTTCATGGCAGCGCTTTTTTCCGGTATCTTCCTTGGAATCGCACTGGCACTTTTTTATATGCGCGGTTCTTCCTCCGGTGGTACAGACTTCCTTACCATGTCAGTAAAAGTGTTGCGCCCTCATTTGTCCATCGGCATGATTACTATGCTGATTGATCTCGTCATCATCTTTCTGGGCTGGCCGGCCTTCGGAACTGTCGACGCTGTTCTCTATGGTCTGACCGCTACGATTCTGACCTCGCTTGTCATCGATAAAATCATGTACGGCATGGGTTCAGGCACACTGCTGATTATTATTACGGAAAAAGGCGAAGCGGTCGCTGCAAGAATCTCCGATGTAATTGACCGCGGTTCCACAGAGATCAAGGCAAAAGGAAGCTACACGCAGGATAACAAAGATGTTCTTCTGTGTGCATGCTCCAAATCCCAGGCATATATGGTGCGTCGTCTTGCCCATGAAGTAGATAAGAATGTATTTATCATGGTAACCGAAACCAACGAAGTATACGGGGAAGGCTTCTTAGAAGCAAAGCCGAAGCAGTAACGCAGAAAGGAACTCTTATGGCATCTGATTTACGCATTGGCTGTGTTCTTATGGCTTCCGGCATGGGGAAACGCTTCGGAAGCAACAAACTTCTCGCAACTTACAAAGGCCGTACGCTTTTTTCCTGTGCCTGCGCCATCGCAGCTTCTGTGCCTTTTCACAAAATCTGCGTGATTACCCGGCACCCGGAGATTGCAGATCTCTGTCAAAAGCAGGCTCTTCCCTTTGTCCTGCACGACAGAACGGATCGAAACGAGGTGGTTGCACTTGGCGTTTCCAGCTTGCTTTCAAATACAAACGACACACAGGATACTGCTTTACTCGATGGCATCCTGTTTCTGCCGTGTGACCAGCCGTGCATCCGCCCGACCAGTATGAAACGGTTATGCTCCGCATTTTCCGGACAGCCGGATCATATCTGCCGCTTATCTTATACCAATTCTGCCGGTGAAACGATTCCTGGTTCCCCGGTTCTGTTCCCGCAACAGTTTTTTCAGGAATTACAGAATCTTCCTCCGAAAAAAGGCGGCAGTTTTCTCGCAAAAAAATATCCTCTGCAGGTCACTTATGTACCTGCAGAGGATTCTTTGGAACTCTTCGATATTGATACACCAGAAGACCTATCCCGGCTTCCATAAAATCTACTGTTTGTTTGCTTTTTCCTTTGGCAGAATAACATTCAAAATGATTGCAACGATTGCAGCCGGAACGATACCGGAACCACCAAATACCAGCTGGACGATTTCTGGCATCTGTGCCAGTACTGCAGTATTTGCGCCCATTCCATATCCTACACCTAGAGCGACCGATACAATGGTCAGTCTTCTCGGTGTCAGAGGCTCCTTCGTGATCAGCTGAATACCACTTACAATAATGGAAGAGAACATCATAACTGCTGCTCCGCCAAGTACGGACTGCGGCATGATTGAGATCAAAGCTCCAAGCTTTGGAATCAGTCCACATAAAATCAGAAATACAGCGCCGGACGCTAATGCGATACGGTTTACCACCTTAGTCATCGCAACGAGTCCTACGTTCTGACTGAAAGATGTATTCGGAAGAACACCAAACAATGCTGCCAGCGTTGATCCAAGTCCATCACACATAACACCACCGGATAACTCTTTATCGGTCGCTTCGCGATCCATTCCGCCTTCGATAACACCGGAAATATCACCTATTGTCTCCACGGCGGTTACAACGAACATGATTAGAACCGGTACGATTGCTCTCGCATCAAATACTGGCTTGACCGGCATAATTTTTGGAACTGCAAACCAGCTTGCCTCTGCCACTTTGTCCCAGTTGAGCACCCATGACTTTGTGTATTCCACGCCATCGGCTGTCACTCCGGTGTGTGGCAGGACACATCCCATAATAATGGCAGCTATGTATCCGACAATAATTCCTATCAGAATCGATGATGAACTGAGCACGCCTTTGGTCCAATGCTTAAAGAACAGGATAACCACAAGTACCAGACATGCGAGAAGCAGATTCTCTGCGGAACCAAAATCCGATGCCGAATTACCACCACCAAAAGAATTGATTCCCACACCGATCAGGGATAATCCGATGGAAAGTACCACCGTTCCGGTGACAACCGATGGGAAGAAACGGCGCAGCGGCTTTAAGAACGCGCCCAGAACCGTCTCCATGAGACCTCCGATGATTGAAGCTCCCATGATGGCTCCATATCCTAAGATCCCACCTCCCATAATGTTTGCGACACTGCTGAACACACCAATAAATCCCGAACTTGTTCCCATGATGATTGGCACCTTTCCACCAATCGGTCCAATTGCAAACAGCTGGATCAACGTAACAATTCCCGCGATGATCATTGCATTCTGCAGCAACGCTACCTGAATCCCTGCATATTCTCCACTATTTCCGATGCCACAAACTCCGGTAATAATCAAAAGTGGTGTCAGGTTTCCCACGAACATCGCAAGTACATGCTGCAGGCCGAGTGGAATGGCCTGCCTCAGTGGCAGCTTCCCGTCAAAGACATAGGCTGCCGGTGAAAGTTCATTCGCTTTACTTTTCATCTTATCTTGTATCTCCTTTTTCCTTCGTTTGCTTTTGATATTAGAAGAAAACAAGCACTTTGTAAATAGTTTCCATATAATTCCTTATAAATAAGTAAAAGATTTTGTCACTTTTCTTGTAATTTTCCGCATAAAATGCCATAATAGCAAGCATATGGATAAAATTTAGGAGGACTAAAATTATGGGTCAAAAACGTGACACTTTTTCCAACAAATTAGGCTTTATCTTTGCGGCGGCCGGATCGGCTGTAGGACTTGGAAATCTATGGCGATTTCCATACTTAGCTGCAAAATACGGTGGAGGAATTTTCATTCTCGTCTACCTGTTGCTTGCAGTCAGTTTCGGATTTACGCTGATGATCACAGAAGTGTCTCTCGGACGTAAAACCGGACTCAGCGCAGCCGGTGCCTTCAAGAAACTGGATAACCGCTTCGGCTTCGTCGGTGTTCTGGCATGTATCGTTCCGTTTATCATCACACCATATTACTGTGTCATCGGCGGATGGGTCATCAAATATATGGTTTCTTTTCTCAGTGGTCATGTAGGAACCGCTGCCGGAGATGATTTCTTTACCAACTTCATCGCAGAACCAGTTGAACCAATCATCTGGTTTGCAATCTTTGTACTGCTAACCTCAATCGTCGTTATCATCGGTGTACAAAAAGGTATCGAAAAAGCAAGTACACTCCTGATGCCGGTACTTATTGTTTTAATTATCGCCATCAGCCTTTACTGCATCACCCGTCCGGGGGCTGCAGCCGGCGTGAAGTATTATCTCTTCCCTGACATCAAGCACTTCTCTGCAACAACTGTGCTTGCCGCCATGGGACAGCTCTTTTACTCCATGTCACTGGCTATGGGTATCATGATTACTTATGGTTCTTACATGAAAAAAGACGACGATCTGCGTGACTCTGTTCGTAAAATCGAGATTTTCGATACACTCATCGCTTTCCTCGCCGGACTTCTTATCGTACCTTCCGTATTTGTATTTTCCGGTGGAAGCAAGGATGCATTGAGCAAAGGACCTTCCCTGATGTTCATCACACTGCCGAAAGTATTTGACAGCATGAATCTCGGTGGACTGATTGGCGGTGCCTTTTTCATTCTTGTACTTTTTGCAGCATTGACTTCCTCTATTTCTTTATTGGAGACAAACGTATCCATTGTCTGCGACAAGCTGCACTGGGGACGTAAAAAAGCAACCATCGCAATCACAATCTATGTATTGATTATAGGTGGACTGGTATCCTTAGGCTTTGGACCTTTAAGCTTTATCAAGATTCTCGGTATGGGACTTCTGGATTTCTCTGATTTCATCAGCAACAGCGTTCTGATGCCGATTGTTGCCATGCTTACCTGCATCTTTGTCGGATTTATTGTAAAACCAAAGACAGTCATCGACGAAGTGGAAAACAGTGGCTCTTTCAAAGAGAAAAAATTCTATATTGTAATGCTCAAGTGGATTGCTCCAATCTGCCTTGCTCTGATCCTGATTTTTGCGGTATCCGAAGCATTAGGTTTCATCACCGTATAATTACTAGATTTGGAGGAAAACTCTATGTGGAAAAAACTACTCAGTCTTGCGCTGTGTGTGTCAACACTTCTTCTAGGTGGATGCGGAATGACTTCCAATAAAATCCGTTTTGGTACGGCTGCATTAGGTGGCATGTATCACTCCTTCGGAAGCGCGTTCACACAGCTCGTCTCAACAGAAGACATTGACTGTCAGATGGAAATGAAAACGACCGCCGGTTCTGCGGCCAACTTACGGCTCCTTTCCGATGGATACATTGAACTTGGAATTGCCCAAATGGATTTAACTGCAGATGCCTACAAAGGAACCGGTATCTTTGAGGGTAAAGAATATCAGGGATTTAAGGCAATTGCAGGCCTGTATACGGAAGCCTGCCAGATTGTTGTCCGTGCCGATTCCTCTATTCATTCGCTCAATGATCTGCAGGGAAAGACCATATCCATTGGCGAGGAAGATTCCGGAACCGAGCGAAATGCCAATCAGATTCTGAAATCAAGCGGACTTTCTTCCGAACTGGTACACACTGTGAATCTGGATTACGCGCAGGCTGCTTCCCAGCTGCAATCCGGTGACATTGATGCGCTGTTCTGTACGGCCGGAGTGCAGACAACAGTGATTGATGAATTGTCCCGCCAGTGCGATATCCGGCTGCTTTCGATCGATAAGGACTGTCTGGACAAACTGCTTCAGCTCAACGATTGTTACAGTACATACACCATTCCTGCGGATACCTACAACGGACAGACCGAAGAGGTGACAACACTTGGTGTACAGGCGGTACTTCTGGCGAGTGACAAACTTTCCGAAAAAACAGTCGAACAGTTAACGGAACTTCTGTTTTCTCACGCACAGGATATTCAATACAGCATTCCTGTAGATTTACAAATGAATGAAATTTCTGCAACACAGGGCATAACCATTCCTTTCCATCCGGGAGCTGCGGCTTATTACGCCAAGCAGAACATTCAGGTATCAACGGAATAACGTTTAGAAGGGAACACTATGCAAATTCATTTAGATATGTATCAGACGCTTGCCATCGCGGTCGTCGTTCTGATGCTCGGACAATTTTTAAAACAAAAAATACATTTTCTGGAGAAATTCTGCGTACCTGCACCAGTCGTGGGCGGTCTGCTTTTTGCGATTTTTACCTGTGTCTGCTTTTCTACCGGCGTAGCGGAATTTTCCTTTGATGACACGCTGCGGGAAGTCTGTATGGTATTTTTCTTTACCTCTGTCGGATTTCAGGCAAATCTGAAAGTATTAAAAAGTGGTGGAAAATCCTTATTTATTTTCCTTATCCTTGTCATTGTACTGATCCTGTCACAGAACTTCCTGGCAATCGGAATGTCATCTGTTCTCGGACTTGATCCATTGATTGGTATGTGTACCGGTTCCATCCCTATGGTCGGTGGTCACGGTACTGCCGGAGCATTCGGACCGGTTCTCGAAGACTTCAACGTACAGGGTGCTACAACAATCTGTACCGCCGCAGCGACATTCGGACTTATCGCCGGAAGCCTGATTGGTGGTCCGATTGGACGCAGACTGATTGAGAAGAAAAACCTTCTTGAGACTGCTGTCACAGATGATGACAGCCTTTTGGTTGAAGAAGAGATAAAACACGAGCGTCATACCAACATGTATGCAGCTGCAGTATTCCAGCTCATCATTGCGGTCGGTCTCGGAACCATTTTTTCCTGGCTCCTCACCAAGACCGGCATGACTTTCCCGATTTACATCGGTGCCATGATTGCTGCCGCTCTCATCCGAAATATCGGTGAATACTCCGGAAAATTTGTCATTCATATGGGTGAGATTAACGATCTGGGTGGTATCTGCCTTTCGCTTTTCCTTGGAATCGCTATGATTACACTGAAACTGTGGCAGCTTGCCTCTCTGGCACTTCCACTTGTTATACTGCTCGGTGCCCAGGTTCTGCTGATTTTCATCTTCACATACTTTATCATTTTCCGCGTGATGGGAAGCGATTATGATGCCGCTGTACTTGCAGCCGGCACCTGTGGATTCGGAATGGGTGCAACCCCGAATGCCATGGCAAACATGCAGGTTCTGTGTGAGCGCTATGCGCCTTCCGTGAAAGCCTACCTTCTGATTCCACTGATTGGAAGTCTGTTCGCAGATTTCTTAAACAGCCTTGCTATTACATTCTTTATAAACTTGTTGTAATTTTTTAGGGAGATTAGATTATGTTCAAATTTTTTAAAGAAAAGAAAGAAAAAAAAGCCAGGGAAAAACATACGTATGATTTGGAAATTGATAATTTAGCTGTACCGGAAATTCATACACACAAACCGGAAACCGAAAAAAAAGAATCCCCGGAAGAAGAGCAGCCATCTGTCACCTATGACACGGTTGCTATCCCGGAGATTCATATTCCGAAAAAGAAATCTTAAATTTATTCTCTACGCTGACCTTTATTGGCATACATTTTCTTATCTGCTTTGCCAATAATGGTCCGCATATCTTCGCCTTGTCCTACCGCATATCCAACCGATGCAGAAATCGGAAGCTCATTTGTATCATCAATTTCTGCGACCACTCTTTTCCACTTAACAATAATTTCTTCAGCAAGATCTGCAGTGCCATCCTTTATAATCATAATAAATTCATCGCCACCATAGCGGAACGCTTCTGCCTGCTCACTGCACACCTGCTTGATCGACTCCGCAATCTTCATAATCAGGAAATCCCCCGACAGATGACCAAATGTATCATTCACATATTTGAGACGGTTAATGTCCCAGTAAATAATTGCGACCTGCATATCTTTATATGTATCGCTGTTCACAACGTCCAAAAGCTTATTCCGATTGTACATACCGGTCATATCATCCATGGCAGCAAGTGTTTTTACACGGACCGCATTCTCCATCATCTTTTCCACGATATGATAAACATTCTTACATACCGCGTAAAAGCAGGTAGCCAGAAGTGACCTTGGAACTACATAATACAGTCCCAGCGTAGCAAGTGGATTTTTATTTACTTCATTCATCAGGAATACGCCATCCTTAGAAACATCCGACAATTTTTTCGTTGTCAGCAGTGCCATGTTTGCATCACACACACCATTATAATACCCTGCATAAGTAGTAATGATAATACTCAGAATCGTAATTACAAACGCATAGCTGGCAAGCTTCTTATCTGCATACATACTTGAAAAAATAATCGGAATCACAACAATTATCACCGTATGATAGGTGAGGGCACATCCTGCAATCGTGACCATAACAGCAATGACCGTAATGTTCAGATACTTTGTAACCGGCTTTTCCAATCCAATCGATGTAAGCAATGCCAGATAAATCAAAAGCGCCACGATCATCTCTACATAGCTGGTAACAAAAATCTGTGTATCCACAATAAATACACCGATAAGATTCAAAAAAAGCGTAAACGAGTACAACAGAAAAATAATGATAATGCAACGAATGGAAAATATATTCTGCATTTTATCTTTCTGCTCATAATATGTATTTTTCTTAAATATTTCTGACCAGGCAATTTTATCTTTGCTCATTTTTCCCTCAAAACAATCAAAATCTGACGTATATAACTATATCGATTATAACATGTTTACAGAGTTCGTGCAAAACATCTTCCACTTGTGTCCGATAAAATGCTAAAAACTTGCGGCCTACTGCTTTTTCATGTATACTACACCCATGTTGCGAATGAATCAAAGCATACAAATCACAAGAAATGAGGATAAATCATGGATATTTTATTAGGACAGTACAAGGGACTGAAAGCTACCATTCCGGTCATTACCTACACAGAGGATGACGTAAATGCGCAGATCGGTACCCTTTTAGCCGGCAACCCGACACGCGTGAACAAAGAAGGCCCGGTTGCCATGGGCGATACCGCAGTCATCGATTACGAAGGCTTCAAAGACGGTGTTCCGTTTGATGGCGGAAAAGCGGAAAAATACCCTCTGGGCATCGGTTCCGGTGCTTTCATTCCGGGATTCGAAGAACAGATCGTTGGTATGGAGATTGGTGAGGACCGTGACATCAACCTTTCCTTCCCGGAGCAGTACCATGCACCGGATCTTGCTGGTAAAGAAGTTGTATTTAAAGTAAAATTGCACGAGATCTACTCCGAGAAAGCATCCGAACTCAATGATGAATTCGTTGTATCCCTTGCTATTCCGGAAGTAAAGACCGTGGATGATTTAAAGAAACACATCAGCGAATATTTAGACTATGAAGTACAGTCAAAGAAAGACGAAGCTTCCAGAGAGCAGCTTTACGACCAGATTCTTTCTTCCTCTTCCTGTCTGCTTCCTCCAGAAGCAGTAGAAGCTGCCATCGACGCACAGCTTCAGCAGATGGAAGCCCAGCTTGCACAGCAGGGAATCCCTCTCACACAGTACCTGCAGATGATGGGCAAAACAACCGAAGCTTTCCGCGAAGAAGTAAAACCTTACGCTTCCAAACAGGCAAAACTTGAAGTGATTCTCGATGAGATCATCAAAGCCGAGCATATCACCGTTTCTGAGGAAGAAATGAACGAGCAGTATGAACTCATTTCACAGAAGTATCAGCAGCCAATCGATGTTGTAAAGCAGGTTCTTCCAGCCGTTCAGCTGAAGTCCGATCTGCTTCGTATGAAAGCATCCCAGCTGATCTTAGATACCGCAGAGATCATTGAAGAAAACAAATAATCGATTCCTGTACGCAAAAAGGTCGTTCCCACTGTGGAACGACCTTTTCCGTATTATGTAAATTACAATTTTTATAATTCTGTCTCTTCTGAATTGTTTATTTCTTCATCTGATGTTGCAGTTTCTGACTTCGCTTCCTCAGAGTTATCCGCCTCTGCTTCATTATCAGTTACGTCCTTTGCTGGTTCTGTACTTTTGCTTTCTACATTAGCATCGCTCTGCACTTCCGATTGTGGATTTTCTGCCTGCTTTGATTTCTTTATTTTCTGTCGAAGTTTCTCAAACCAACTCTGTGTTTTTTTCTCTTGCTTTTTCAAAAGACGCTGCAGCTTAACATCCTGCTTTGCCAGTATTTTCTGATTTTTCTTTACCTGTTTTCTTGCTGATTTTTCCACCGTTCTTATCATGCTCTTTGCATCGCTGATCCGGCGCCTTGCTGCACGGTATGGATCATACAGAAAATATGCGGCTGTCGTGATTGCCAGCACCACAAATGCTCCCGCCAGACTATATGGAAGCGCAAATTTATAATAATCAAGATGCAATTCATATCCGATAAAAAGCACCAGCATTCCAGGAAAAATAATGCTTCCAAGGAACGTACAAAGCACTCTCCAGAATGCAAAACATTCTTTTTCATGAACTAAAAGTGCCGCCTGTGTACCCGTAAACATCAACAGCACCAGACAGATCTGTGATGTAATTCCGTGAAGATAGCCTGCAAACACACACAATGCAAGGGAAAGAAAAAACATTGCAAGCGCATAACCTCTGCGGTATGCCTGCTTATATTCCCGCATGCCTTCCCGCTTATCTGCACTCAGATCATGCATCTCGTAAACCCGGTCTTCTACACGCTCCCGGATGTCCGCACGGTACTTACGGCCTTCCTTTGCATGCTCCATGTTGACATCCATGTCATCATCCATTTCCTGAAGCAGCTGCTGCTCGCGGAAAATCTGGTCAAGCAACTGGTCTTCCTGTGCACGCTTTTTGTTTACTTCCTCACGAATCCACAGAACTTTCTGTAACTGCAGACTTTCTTTTGTCAGTCTTTCATCGGTTAGATTTGTATTTTTATCCAACTGTTCACTCATTTTTTACCTTTTCGAATTCATTTTATTCGTAGCTTGTCATCTAAAGTTATCTTTATTCTAACATTTCTAATTTGAATTGAACAGAGGATTTATGCGTCGGATCTGGCAAATGCATTCTTCATCTGTCCGCACAATTCAAACAGAACTTTATCGAGTGTATCGGCAGCTTCTTTTTTTACCATATCTGCCACCGCATTGTTTGCTTCTGTCTTAAGTGCCATACGCTTTCCTGCGTCGGTTTCTTTTTCCAGCAGTTTATCATAATGATTGATAATCTCATGACCTTTGGACAGCACTTTCTCCTGATACCGCTCGACATGGAACACCGATTTCTTATAAGAGGCATCTGCCATCGCACCAATCATCCGGCTTACCCAGTAAAAATTATCCGTAGAAACTTCTGCTGTCGTATTGGCCACATATTCCGGAGTTTTCTCCACCTGTGCATAAAACGGCACCATGGCATTAAAAGCATTGGAACCATACGCAACCCATTCCAGCACATTCGCATCCTCTCCATGTTCCGGGCGGATATGCACGAGACCAACAAAATCATTGCGGTTGATACCGATGGAACGATACATGCCGCGCTGCCCCGGATCTCCATACGCTCCATATGGATCGTATGGCGTCCCCTGATAATGCGAGGAAAGCACATATTTCACATCTTCCACCGTAATCTTGCGCTCCGGTACCAGTGTCCATGGCAGATCATCGGACTCCGGTGTAAAATCCGCATCCGGTCCATCCCAGTTGTACGTGTGTGGATTCAGGCAGCGCAGCATATACCACGCACGCGGTGTATTGTACACATGATCTGCATCGTCATGGCTGCCAAAAGCTTCCCGCGGATTCAGACTGCCATCCATGGAAAGATTCAGGTGATGGTTCGCGATAAACTCCCGCATATCTGCAGAACACATATGATTTTCCTGCATGGTAAATGCATCATCCAGATCAAATGCATCAATTCCAAGCTGATTTGGCATAACTACATAAGCGTCATCCGGCACACGCCGTGCAATCCAGTGATGTCCGCCAATGGTCTCCATCCACCAGATTTCATTCTGATCGGAAAAGGCAATTCCATTCATTTCATAAGTGCCATAGGTTTCCAGAAGTTCTCCCAGCCGCTGAACACCTTCTCTTGCATTATGGATATAAGGAAGGACTAACGATACAATATCTTCCTCTCCAATGCCATTTTCCACCAGCGGATCTGCACCGAGTACACGTGGATTGGATGTGATCGTCTCGGTTGCCGTCATTCCGATCCGTGCTTCATTGACTCCGCATGCACCCCAGATTCCTTTCCCTTCCACTGCATTTGGCATAGCCGTATAGCGAAGCGGATCTTCCGGAAGCGGAATCTCCACGGAAGAAAGTACCGCTTTGTATACACGCGGCTGCTCCTTTGGCTGCACCACGATCATTTTCTTTGGTGTAAAGTGATCGTTTCCACCTGCATCATCATTCCTTGCAATCATGGTTGAACCATCATAAGTTGCATTTTTTCCTACTAATATTGTTGTACAAGGCATATTTTTTGTCTCCTTTTTTCGTTATCCGCAATCAGGCGTTTGTCCTTCTACCTTAATTTTTGTGTCCGGGCATCGCTTCGACCGTGATGTCTTCCTTTAATTTCACCTCAAATACCGGAATCCACGCGGTCTCCGTAACCGGGGCATAATGCAGATTTCCGGTTGTCAGACGGTTCTGCTTCTCTGGTTTCAATTTTCCCATAAGGAAAAATGAAATCGCTCCACTCACTTCACTCTGGGAACCGTCCGGATTCTTTTTATAAATTCTTTCTGCCGGGGAATCGTCCTCGAGAGAAACGGACGGATCATCGGGTGTCAGTTTGTAGCGCATGCTCTGCGCAAAACGTGGGTAACAGATATCATTGTCCGGCATCCGTTCCGCCGGTATTTCTTCCTCTGCTATTTCCAGCACATCCAGCTGATAGGTCTGCCCTGTGACCGGATGTGAAAAACGGATCTGATCGCCTGTGCGAAGAATAAAACTTTCTTCTCCATAGATTCTTTTTTCTTCTGCCTGCAATGTCAGCACAAGGTTTTGTATCTTACTGGCAGCTACCGGCTGCTTCCACATAAAATGAAAACGCCCGATCCACCAGAGGTATGCAGGATCTAAACCATAATGCTGCCTGCAGGCTTCTGCCTCCGTATCCTGTTCCCATTCCAGCTTTTCCAGAATGTCTGACGGATACCAGGCCATCCCCATGGTTCCGTCGCTTTGCAGTTCCTCCCCATTACAGGTAAGCAGCACTGCCGGGCATTCACCAAGTGGGGATTCTGCCTCTATCTGCGACAGCTGCCGATCCGTAAGCCGGTCTTCGTCCGCCTCTTTCCATTTCTCATAAAACGCAAGGTACTGTTTTGATGCCACCTGCTTTGCCAGTTCCAGTACCAGCCCCTGTGGACAGGCAAAAACCGACAATGCTTTCCATCGTTCACCCTGGGAATTTTTATTTTCCCACACAATATCCTTTTGCAAAGGAATCTCTGCACCAGGTTCTTCTGAGGCCAGTTCTTCATAATTTTCATAATAAACGCGATACTCTTCTCTCATGGCAGTTCCGCCCTATCTGATATAGAATACGCGGTTTTCTTTTCTTGGAATAACATCCGGATAATCCCCGTCCACATATCCGAGCGCACAGTGTCCGATTCCCTCATATTCATCCTCGATTCCAAGGGATGCCAGCAGTGCTTTGCCCCAGTCGCTTTCAAATTCCTCTTTCGCGCGGTGAATCCAGCAGCTGCCGATTCCCAGATCATGGGCTGCAAGCATGAGGTTTCCCATCACAAGACTGCCATCATAAACATGTGTCGGCCAGTCTTTTTTGCCTAAAACGATAAGCATTGCCGGTGCGCCGTAAAACGGATCACCCTGACTTCCCATGATTTCTGCATTTTTCTTTGCGATTTCATCGCGCTTCTCTTTGTCCGTCACCTGAATGATGATGACATTCTGTGCACCCCTGCCGTTTGCCGCATAGGTTCCCGCTTCGATGATCTGATCTAAAATTTCCTGTGGAATGGCATCCGGTTTGAATTTTCGGATGCTTCTTCTGGTTTTCATTTCTTCCAATACGTTGCCCATTTTGGTTTCCTCCTGTCAGTCTTTTTTTGTTAATTGCCCAATCACACACTTATGTGCTTTTTTCTCTTTGTCGTAGTTAATTTCTGTCTCCAGCATACCACAAACGCCATGTTTTTTCACAAATATTATTCCATGGCATTGTTCTACCTCCATATCATTGAACATCAGCCCATGTAAAATTTGCTTTCAGCAAATGGGCTGACGCTACATATCAAGTTTTCATAGAAAACTTGACACTATCTGCTAAACATCTATTTCCACATTTCAAGAAACGTTTTTACTTCCTCCGGCATGCGTCCTTTGCGCCATGCGAGAAGCAGTTCCGTCGTAAGATCCGCATCCAGAATATCACAGGACTGCATCTGATCCGACAGCTTGCGCATAGAAGCCGGAAGAATGGCAATCCCAAGTCCTTTTTCCGCCATGGTCATCGCTGTTCTGGCATCCTCACACTCACAGTAAATATCACACAAAAGCCCCTTCTTTTCGAACGCGGACAACAGATAACTCCGGTATCGATGGGAAAGAATCAATTTCTGTTCAGACAATTCTTCGAGTGTAATTCCGGCTTTGTTTTTTTCTAAAACCGGGTTCCCGGCAACCGCCATCGCAAGCAGCTTTTCCTGCATCAAAGTCCTGCTCTCACAGCCTTTGAGCACAATCGGTGTCCGCAGTGTCGTGATATCGACCACACCGTTTTCCAACTGCTCCCGCAGCGTAAAGGTCGATCCCTCGTGGATATCAAAGCGGATATCCGGATGCGACGTGGAGAAACGGATCAGGTAATCGGACATCATGGAAACCGTGGACGGTGTAAATCCGATGTGAATCGTTGCCGCCTGGCTTGCTTTTATGACCTCACGCTTTGTAATATCTGCCATGGTAAGAAGACTGCCCGCCCGGTCATACAGTGTTTTTCCAGCTTCCGTCAATGTAATCTTTTTGGTACCACGCAAAAAAAGCTGCACCTGAAGTTCTTCTTCGAGCATTTTGATCTGATAACTCAATGGTGGCTGTGTCATGTGAAGAACACGCGCCGCACCGCTGATCGTACCGGCATCCACGATTGCCCGAAAGTATTCCAGTTGTTTTACATCCATAGCTTTTCTCCATACAATTTTTGTTTAGCTAATTCATAAAAGTAATATTTTTCATATATGTTAATCTATGGTATACTAAATGTCAACAGAAAGTCAAAATGAAAAAGAAAGAAATGAAATGATTATGAAAAGAATTGATTTTGAACACGGGTCAATCCCAAGTAACATCTTAAACGCAGCCATTCCCATGCTGGTGGCGCAGCTTTTAAGCCTGCTTTACAACATCGTAGACCGCATTTATATTGCAAGAATCCCACATGTCGGCACAACGGCACTCGGAGCAGTCGGTTTATGTTTTCCGATTATTGTGATCATCACCGCTTTCAGCAACCTCTTCGGAAGTGGCGGTGCTCCGCTTTTTTCCATCAGCCGGGGCATGAATGATTCCAAAAAAGCTGCTGAAATCATGAATACATCCTATACGCTGGTCTGTGCCGGTGCGATTGTTTTAATGGCCATCGGACTTCTGTTTGCACGCCCGATCCTTGTTCTGTTCGGGGCATCAAAGTCCGCACTTGTTTATGCCTATCCATACCTGATGATCTATCTGCTCGGTACTTTGCCATCCATGATTTCCATCGGCATGAATTCCTTCATCAATGCACAGGGATATGCCACGATCGGCATGACCTCTGTAGCGATCGGTGCCGTGGCAAACTGCATACTTGATCCGCTCTTTATCTTTGTATTGCAATTGGGTATCCGTGGAGCCGCCATCGCGACTGTAATCTCACAGACGCTCTCTGCCATATTTGTGCTTTATTTTCTAAAAAAACGCGCGGAATTTAAAGTACGGCTTCTGACCCGGACCGAACTTGCCACCTGTGGAGAAAATGCAAAAAACATCGTAAGCCTCGGAACCGCAGGATTTATCATGCAGCTTACCAACAGCCTCGTCAGCATCTGCTGTAACAATGTGCTCTCCGTGACCGGCGGCAATATTTATATCTCCGTAATGACGATTATATCCAGTGTCCGGCAGCTTGTCGAGACACCAATTTATGCCATGAATGAGGGAAGTTCCCCGATTTTAAGCTACAATTACGGGGCACGCCGCCCGAAACGTGTCAAACAGGCAATCCTTACGATGGCCTTAATGATTTTCGTCTACACGGGTGCCATGTGGTCTGTCATTATCCTTGCACCACATTTTCTGATCCAGATTTTCAGTTCCGACAGCCAGCTGATCCAGGCAGCAGTTCCTGCCTTGAAACTTTATTTTGCAGCCTTTATTTTCATGGATCTGCAATACATCGGGCAGACAACATTTAAATCTCTCAATAAAAAGAAGCAGGCGATTTTTTTCTCCCTGCTTCGTAAAGTATTTATCGTTGTACCACTGACCTACCTTTTCCCATATGCACTTGGCATGGGAACAAGAGGCGTGTTTATGGCAGAACCGGTCTCCAATGTAATCGGCGGAAGCCTGTGCTGTATTACCATGCTCTGCACCATCCTTCCGGAATTAAACTGCATGGGAAAAAGCACCCAGACGGATTAATCCTCCTGTCCTGCGCGAAGTGCTGCTTCCTTCGCTTTTACGTCGGAAAGAAAGTGCTCTTTGGCAAAGCCCATATCCTGCACGAGTTCCATCGTTCCAAGATATGTGCCTTGTGCATCCCGCACTGCCATGTAAGTAACCAGCATGGTCTTTCCGTTTTTCTCCATCCAGATTGGCACTTTATCGAGCGTTCCATTCCGGAACTCTCCGATGATGCGCCGCACCTGCTGCTCGACTTTCGGCGGGTGGCAGGAAAATACCTCGCGGTCGATTGCCATGCCCGGACGCTTGAAATCTTTCGGTCCTTCATTAAAAAACCGGTTGATATTATCCGCATCGACAAATGTGATCTCCATCGGGATCGTGTTAAGCATTGCAGTAAGCTGCGCAAGCGTCAGGTGGCCGCCCGGCATGATGATTTCTCCATTTCTTACATCTTTACTGCAATTTTCCGTATGCAGATATTTCTCTGCCGCCTCCCATGTCGCATTTTCCACACCAAAGCAGACCGGATAATCTTTCGAATCGCGGTAAATTCCAAACCACTCTTCCTCCGTAAAATTCAGTGCGCAGTTCGGGAAGAAAATATTGGCTTCCTTGTAGATCATATCCTCCACGCGCTGCAATGCAGCAATAAAACACTCCATCCATTTTGTTTCTTTATCCGTAAGTTTCTCACTATGCAGCCCAACATTTTTCTTTGCGAACGGCCAGCGTTTTGCCAGATCTGCCAGTTCATCCCTGATTTCATCATCCGTCGTCCACATCACATCTGACGGACCACTGATCCCGTATTTTACTTTCAGATGCGGATAAAGAAGATCTCCTTTTTTCGCATAGTGGATCGCCACCTCGCGCAATTTTCCAAACAGTTCCTGTGAAATCATTTCTGTTTTTTCCACTTCTTTCCTGCATTCCCGGATCACGTTTTCTAATACTTCATTTTCCAACGTAAATGTCTGCAGCGGATGTCCGGCGATTCCAATCAAAGCTGCAGTCGCTGCCAGCTTTTTCTCTTTTACCGATGCTGCGACCGCTTTTTCAGCGCTGGCAATTTTCTCTTCGCTGGTATTGCCACGGAACAACGCCGCATGAACATCGCACAATTTCTGCACCATTGCAAGTGGTGTACCACCCTGCAAAAGTTTCTGCTCTGCCTGCATGATTTCCGCCGGATCGACCGCTTCAAATTCTTTTATAAAGTCTGCTCTTACTTTTTCAAGTTCTTCCCCGGCACTCAGCCGCTCCAGATATGTTTTGATCTGTTCTACCCGTGTGTTATGTTCCATGATTTCATCCTTTCCAAATGCACTTTTGTTTTTTGTAACCTTCTATTGTATCCTTGCGTTCTGCCGCAATTCCTTACAAACAGTTTTTTCATTCTTCAGTTACAATATACAAAAAAACAGGAAAAGAATATGTTGTCATAGCCACGTTTTATCCTTTTATTTTATGAACTGAACTGTTTTTGCAAAATCAATTGCATCCTGCTTCGTATAATTTTTTGCATTTAATGCAATCGCATACCCATATACATCGCCCTGCCTTGCCATCATAATGCACCAATAGTTGCTTACCGGTTCCGCATTTTCTGTGCTTTCCAGTTCACTCCATTCCGCCGCCGTGTACAGATCATGTTCCGTCTGTATCAGATAAGCCGAAGATGCTAATCCAGGCAGATTTCCCAGTTTTTTCACCTCTGTGTGATTCCACTGAATGGTGACATCCGAAATCTTATCCCCCTGCCACAAAACACCAAAACTTGCATCATTGTTTTGCGTAGAAAAGCGCATAACATACCCGGCTGCTTTCCATTCATCCGGCGCATAGCCCCCAACATACGCATCCGGTTTCAACAGGCATCCACCGTAATCACCAAGCGCCTCACTATAACTTTCCAGTGTCAGGCCTTTTGGTACCGCAAGCGTGATATCCATCACGGTCTGTCTCTGCGTTACTGTTTCTGTGCCTGTGTCTGTACCTGTGTCTGTGTCTGTTTCTGTGTCTGTTTCTGTGTCTGCTTCTTGGTCTGCATGACTGGTTTTTGCCGAAGTGGTCATGCCGCATCCACAAACCGCGATTGCCAAAACAAGTACCAGTACCGTGACACACTTACTCTTCTTTGGTTTGCTGCATATACAACGAATTCGTTTTTCCAATTGTGATCTACCCCCCTGCATATTTGTTGCTACTGAGAAAAAGCCCGTTTTGTGCTGCAAAGCCGCGATAAACAACAGACTTTTTCCATATGCAGTTTTCTGATTCTCCGATAATTGTGCCACCACAGCCTCATCACATGCGAGTTCACAATCTTCCCGTGACAACCTTGCTGCCAGCCAGACCAGTGGATGAAACCAGTAGAGTGCGACAAGCAAATTCCGCAAATACGACCACCAGATATCCCCATGGCGCTGATGCATTGACTCGTGCAAAACAGCATAATCAATGACCTCATCTTCCGAGAGTATCTGCTCTGGAAGATAAATGTCCAGCTTTATTCCGCGCGAACGAAACAAAAACGGACTTCCCTTCCACGGTATTGCATAACAGTTCCGTCTGCTGCCTTTTTCCATTGTGCTTTGTACAGATACACAGCTTCTTTCTTCCAGCAGATATTTCCGGAATTTTCTTTCCTGCACAAACTGTCTGACCACGATAACCAAGAAACCCAAAAGCCAGATTTCATATAACCCATAGGTTTTCACATAATCCTTCCATGTCCGTACCTCTGCCTCCTTTAATCGTCCAGAATCTGTCTGATTTCTTTCATCAACCGCATCCCCTTGTTGTGAAAGTTTATTCTGCGCTGTTTTCCCCATGGATAAAGATGTCTTTTTTACTGCGTTATATTCTTTTTCTGATTTGTTATCCACAACGTTCTGATTTTCCTGCACACGATCCACAAGATTCATCACACTGAATTTGCTTTGCTGTTGAAAAAGTTCTCTTCCTGCTACCGTCTTATAAACTATCTGTGGAAATGGCAAAAGCAGGCTGATCGCCACAAACAGCCACAGTGCATAAACGCTGATACTTCCCACAAATCTACGCAGCCCTTTCCTTACAAATAAAAGAAGCAAGATCAGCAAAGAAGAAACCATAACTGCTGCTAATACATACTTTCCCATATATTTATCCTTTCTCTTCTGTATCTTCCAAAAGCTGCCGCAATTGTTTTAGATCCTGTTCGCTGAGCTGTTCCTGTTTTACCATTGTCGTGAGCATCTCCCCAAAACTTCCCCGATATACTCTATCCAAAAAACTTTTTGTTTCCTGCTGTACAAAATCCGCCTGTTTTCCGACCGGATAATAATGCTTTGTGCGTCCAATCGTTTCGTATGCGACGACCCCTTTTGCCTCCATGCGCTTTAACATAACGATCAGTGTATGCTTGTCCCAGTCGGTCACTCCCACAAAATCCTCAACCATCTCCATAATCGTACGATTTTTCTTTTCCCAGAGCAGGTTCATAATTCTCCATTCCCCCTGCGAAAGCATTGTTTTTTCTTCCATACCGTCTCTTATTTCCTTTCCTATTTTCATTTGGTAATCTTTTGTTTACCTCATCGTAGCATTTAGGTAAACATATGTCAACCAGTTTTTTATCCATTTGACAATCTTTCCCTCATGATATATATTTAGTTAGGTTTCTAACAATTAGATTCCTAACTAAGGAGGTTCCTATGCAGGAAACATTTCACTATCTTTTGATGTCCGATCATCTGATGGTACAAAAAGCACTGGTATCAAGTGTCAAAGACACCGGATTGACACCAGGACAACCAAAAATACTCGATTATCTGCTCCATCATGACGGAGCAATTCAAAAAGAGATTGCCATATTCTGTCACATTGAGCCGGCATCCTTAACCGCCATCTTAAATGGCATGGAAAACAAAGGCTATATTGAGCGAAGGACCGCCGGCAGCAATCGACGATCACTTCATGTGTATCTCACAGAGACCGGAAAAAAATATGCTGACCGTCTCAACCTTGAATTTGCCCGGATTGAATCCGAAGCATTAAAAGGTTTCACCGAAGCTGAAGCACTACAGCTAAAGGAACTGCTTGGTCGCGTATATGAAAATATGGTAAACATTCAGAAGAAAGAAGGCACAGACAAATGAAGCATTTAAACGTAAGAATCCCTATGTATTTTATCGGACTGTTTGTGATGACCATCGGTATCGCCCTTTCCGTAAAATCCAATCTCGGTGTATCTCCCGTCAGTTCCATTCCCTATACCATGACCTGCGTCTGGGGCATTGAGATGGGAAAAGCCACGATTCTTTTCCATATGGCGCCGGTACCATCATCGCAGCCATCTTAGTTGGTACGCTGGTCGGAATCATCAACCGCGCATTCTGCAAACATTTTACAAAAACAGACTGGGGCAATGTAAAAAACTATGATCTATGTATCAAATCCGATGACTTTGGTGTAGCGGAAACTGCGCAAATTATCAGAGAGCTGTTTCAAAAGAAAATGGGTGTTTCATAGTCGTGGTCCGCAACCACCTTGCGCCATTTGGATATATACATAAAAATTTATTATTATGTCCTCATCATTTTCACTTTTTGGACATATATAATTTTCCTTATTGATAATGTCCTTGGTTTTTTCTTATATTGGACATATGCGTCGAATTTCTTTAATATGGTCCAAAAAAATGCCCGTTTAAATGACATTTTTCACCGTATATTCCGCATATGTCCAATTGCAATCAGTATTACCGATAAAAACTGTCCAGCACGTACTGATAATGTTACCCACGCTGCAACACCAATAATCAATGCCACAATCACTGCGATGACAAACTGTTTTTTATTTCAGCTGTACCTTTGCAGGACGATAAGCCTGATAAGTAAAGGTTCCATCCTCATTTTTTGTCAATGTCTCTATTCTGGTTCCCTCTGCTGTTCCGTCTCCAGATTCTCCAATAATGCTCTCTTCTCCAACATCATAGATCCAGTTTGAAACACTATAAGATAATTTTTCATCTGGTGTAGATATGGAAATCATTCCATCTTCATCTGGCGTTACCGTCTTAGTCTCGCTCTCAATAAGTTTTGCACCGTCCAGCCTTTTTTCAATCTGTTCTTTTCCAGCCATCTCATCCGTTTCCTTCTGTGCAACAGCATTTTCTTCATCCTTTTGCTCCTCTATTTGAGCAAAATACTTCTCTGCCGCTTTATCATCTGCCTTTGACTTATCCAGTGGAAGCATAAAAAGTGCCTGCATGCCGTCAAATGCCTTGTTGACCTCATAATCCCCTGTCTTTTCATCCAATGTAAATGCCTGTGATTCCTGTCCAAAGCTTTCTACTACACCAAGATAAACCCCCATATTTGCAAATATTTCGAGATCATCACATTCTAAAAGCTGGTACTGTACACCATCCTGCACGAATGCCTGTGCCCCAGCTCCTAAGGTTCCGTTGTTGACATCCATAAAGCTTTTTCCATGGATCAATGCCGAAACGCAAAACGTCTGGTAACTGTCATCCATCTGTCCGGGCATTGGTGTCCCATCCTCTTTTGTAATCGCTGTGACGGCATAAGTTTTTTTTGTGCTGATGACAGATCTGTTTTCGTCATTCACCACAACCGAAAGATCTTTTCCTGTAACGATTCCCATAAGAGTAATTTCGTAGCCTGCAGATTTCTGTGTTTCATTGATTGTAATCGCATCCTTACTCTCAAATGCTTTTGCTAATGCTCCATCCTCTGTCATCTGATCCGCCACCTGTGAAGGTGTAAGATATCGGTATGCCGCATATGCCGATGCAGATCCAACAACAAGGATTCCAATTGCAGCTGCCGCTGCTACGCCTGATTTCAATGTTCTATGTTTCATATTCTGTGTCTCCTTTGCCTTTTTTACAATGGATGCATTCAGGCTTTTTTCTGGAACACAGTCCGGCAGAAGATTTTCTTTTAACAATTCGTCCAATTCTTTCATGAAAAGTAATCCTCCAATTCTTTTTCCAACAATTTTCTGGCTTTAAAAAGCCGGCTTTTTACCGTTCCCTGTGGAATAGACAAAAGTTTAGCAATGGACGCCACGTTCTGATTCTCCATATAGTAGAGCAAAAGCGGAATCCGGTACACATCCGAAAGAGCATCGACAGCCTTCCACAAATGCGCCTTTTCTTCCTCTTTCACAACCCGTTCCACCATATCACTCCCGGAAACAGCCGTACTCTCTTCTATGGCTTCCTCTGCCACTTGTGGAGCGATCCGGCTGCGCCATGCCCGTTTGCGCACGCGATTTTTCCATAGACGGATCACGATGGATAACAGATAGCTTTTCGGATTATCCTCATACCGAATGGATGCTATCTTTTTGGTTGCTTCTAAAAATGCATCCTGATACAGATCATCTGCGCTCTCTTTTTCTTTTGCCAGGTGCATGCAAAATGAGTAAATATCTTTCCCATAAAGCAAAATGCACTGTTCCAGTTCCTGAATTGTCATATTAGTTACTTCCCGTGTACACGAATTTCGAAAAGCTTTTCCTGCCTTTCACTTATACATTGTAATAACTTTGGCAGCGGTTCACACAATTTACCACATCGTACGAAGCACATCCCCTTTTAAGTACAAATTTCCCCTGACCTCTTCCTTTACCGGTGCCAGTTGACCCTGGCTTACCATATAAGATATATTTTGCCGTGAACATTCCAGCATACTACAGCTTTCCGTTGTATCAAGAATATTTTTTTGCACAAATGCTTTGAAATCATTCGTACTTAATGGAATTGTAATCCCTGCATCGTGCAGGATACCCGCAGGAATGTCAATCGAGTCATTAAATGTAATAAAATACCCTCCTGTTCCAACTTTGCCTGATTGATACACCCGCTCATTGCTTATCACTTTTTCCATATCATCAACTTCTTTTAAATTTTCTAATTCAATTTTCTTTACCGTATCATCTGCGAAAAAGCAAAGTATTGTGTAGTTTTCCAGCAAAACACATTCTATGATATTTTTTTGCTGCCTTTTTATAACAAAATCCGGTACTTCATCTATTTTCTTAATGTAAAGATTATCCTGCGAACACCTGCCCTCCGAAATCTCTAAAAACTTCATTTCATCATATGACTGCAAATGATGTTGTGCCAAAATATCCTTAATATTCTGTCTGCCACTTGGAATTACCCGTTCCTTTACCCATAAAAAACTGATATCCCTTGGAATCGTATAAATCTTTCGTTTTACATAACTGGTAAACAGTAACGGTGCTGTCCACTCGTCCAAATACTCTGGTAGTTCTACTATACAGGTTTTTTCTTTTTCATAATAGAGAAGTATTCCTGCCAAAAACGCATTTTCTGCATCAATTATTTCAAAGATTTTCATATATCTTGTACCTCTTATAAATCATATTCCAAATCTTATCCCTGAAAGCTTCTGATAAGATTGTTTCCAATCCATCAAAAATCATGTTTCGATCTGTCTCTTTTAATTTGTTTTTAAATAGGTATCCACATTCCTTTATAAGATCTAAATTTTCATAGCAGGAATATCCTCCAATAAAATTCTGACATCGTTTATCTTCCAGAATATCAAATTTCGCTACATCCCCATCCGAAATACAGGAATACAGCAAGGACAAACCATGATCAAACAGTGGAGCAATTCGTAATGTATGTGCTCTGGCATTTCTTAAAATTTCAATATTTGCCCCATGCCGATCCCTGTTGAGTATCAGATAATCAATCGCAATCATTTGATCAATGTATTCTTTCCAGCCACATCGCACACAAAAATCATAATGCGTCTCCCCTTTCTTTGCATTGGTCCTATAATAGTCATCCAATGCAATTTTACTCTCACCTCTCTTTTTAAAATCTTCCGAAGCACATAAATACGTATTATATATTCTGCCCTCTATTTCAATATCCGCATGAATCAATTCATATGCAAGATGCTCGACGCCCAGCAATGTAAGCAACCGGTCGACAATTATTTCATTGACACACTCATGCCCTATAACCCCATTTACCGGATCAAAATTAGACAGTTTGTAATAAATCTTTTTCCCATTGATAGATGATTCCGACTTTAAAAAAGTTCCAGCAGTTCCACTAGAACTTCTGATATGTGACCATTTTAAATATGTGAAATCCTGTGTTTTCATAACAATTTGATTGCTCATTACCATCGGCGCCTCCTTATTTTTATTTGACGTACGTCAAATATATTTGTTATATCATATAATATTATTTGACGTGCGTCAAATAATATGTAGTTTTGAACATAAAAAAGAAGTAGCATAACTTTATTGTCACAGTTATGCTACTCGTCTCTTTTATAATTATAATTTGAAATCGCTTTCTATCGATCTTTGCATCAGCATTTCATTCGTCTGGTATTTTCCATAATAAAAGGCTTCGCTTCTTTCTGTCCCCACTGCGTATCATACATCCCCATCAGATACTGATAGAGCTGCTTCCGGTTATCAAATTTAATCACCTGATATGGCAGAGAGAAGGACAGTTTTTCAACAAATAAAAATTTTCCATTCCTGGTCGGAACAAGCACTCCGGCATGCCCGACAAACAATTCATTTTCTTCCTTGCCAAAGCTGGAATGAAATACAACCGTTATCAATGATGCCTTTGTCTTTTTAGAAATAGTGACACCTTTTGCCTTCAGGCTCTTTTTCATTTTTTTCACATGTGTGTCAACATCTGTTGTATATTCTGTATTCACTGTGGAAAATAACTTTTCAAATGTTGCTGTCTGCTTTTTGGTAAACTTTTTTTTCGGAGCATTCTTAAGTGCATCCTGATCCATAAAGAGTTCCGTCGGATTAGCCTTTGCATTCTCATCAACTTTAATTTTATCTTTCATAAGATCAAAAGCTGTGATTCTGCAATTGTATCCAATAAACAGATCATTCTTCTTGCTCCAAAGCTCCATGATTTTGTTTTCATCATACTGAGGACTCTTTGTCATCTTTTTGAAACCTTTTTTGACAAGTCCCGTATTTTTAATGGTTTTATTATAAGTCTTTACATCGGCAAGCCATGCATCCACATTTTTCCTGGAAAGTCCGGCATCAAGCATTGCTTTTCGAACCTCCTTTTGCGATTTTGCATCCACAAGATTCGAATATGCTCCGTAATAAGTGGTTGTCTTAGCGTCTATGCTGACGGGCTGCATGATTGCGAAATAAGGTAGTAACAACGTAACCATGATTACATAAATTATTTTTTTCATATGACATTCTTCTCCTTTGCAAAGAAATTTTATCATATACGATAAAAAAAACAACTTAAGTTTTCATTAAGAACGGCTGATATCCATCTTCTGGTCTTTATAGTACAGCCAGACACTGCCTGCTTTCATGTTATTTTTTACATGTAATATCGTTCTGTTCTCAATTACTTTCTATTGTATAAGTCCCCTCTTCAAAATTTACATGCAATTCGGCATATGCCCCGTCATATTCCCAGCGGATTTCCAGAGAACTCTCCTCTCCGGAGATTGTCACCTCTGCACCTTCCGAAAATGCCTTATGGGTATTCCTCATACGGATTAGCGCAAGCTGTTTTTGAACCACATCTTTTTTCAGTCCTTCCGCGATCTGATCAACGGAAAGATTTGTCCGGTTGATTTCCTTATGTCCGGATTCCCCCGCACGCTGCACCGCTTCATGGTCATTTTTTCCGGCAAACAGATCCAGATACCAGATCTGCGGTTTGCCCGGCATAAACATCTGGATTGCCCGCGCCAGAAGCATTTTTTCATCCGACTCACCCAATGCACTGTAATACGTGGCATTTACCTGATAATACAGATTCTTTTGTCCATGTAAATTTTTGACCATGCCTCCGCGGGATACAATCCGGTCAATTAACGACTGGATCTCCTCTTTTGGAAGCAGTCCCTTTAAATCCAGAAGCGGGATGCCGTCGTGACAGCCGAGCATGTTGACCGTGGAAATCTTCTTTTCCACAATTTCCTTCGCCCATGCCGCAAGGTACGTTCCCCGCCGGTTCTCAATCGCATCAATGACCAGTCCCGGCAGGAAAAAGTCATAGGTTGCATAGCCTTTTTCTGCAAGTGTCTCATATATTTTTTCATCATACGCTGCGTGGATCTCCGGCAAAAGCGTAAGTCCCAAAGGTTCTGCCAGCGCATGAATCTTCTGTAAAAGTTCCCATGTCTCCGGATCATTGAGAAAGTTTTTCTTTCCCGGTGTCTTCGGCGCATAGGCAAAGGCATCCAGCCGCACGATCGCCGCTCCGTAAGAGGCTATTTTCTCCAGTGTTTCACGATAAAACTCCCACACCTTTGGCGACTGGATGTTTACATCCATCTGTCCGAGATAGTGTCTGCCATGCACTTCCTGATAAAAGGTATTCCAGTATGGCACCTTTTTCCCATCCGGAAATTCCACCATCAGGATCGGCAGGCCGGGTTTGCGGAAAAACATCTGCTTCAGGCAGCTTTCCTCCGGCTGGATATAGC
>ERZ1026854.27-NODE-27-length-119247-cov-21.585417_pt1 | contig 119247 bp, 113 predicted proteins | sample MGYA00380157_ERZ1026854 | MGnify/ENA primary metagenome ERZ1026854 (study PRJEB33269, sample SAMEA4719793) | human gut metagenome | biome: human-associated habitat; feature: organic feature; material: feces | place: Cameroon | collected 2013-10 ...
TTTGGTTTGATGCCAGGTAGATTATGAATATCACCATATAATCAAGGGTCTATACACCACCTATCATCGTGGCATATAGACCCTTGTCATTTCCCGTGAGGTGCGGGTGAATATATGTTTACTGGGCAACTTATACTCCTGCCCAGCTTAGGAGTTAAACAATCTGTATTTATTAAGGAACTGGATAGCCACATGTAATAGACTGGAAGTCATAATCGAGGAATACTCTTCCATTATGTTCGTCGCTACCACTATAATCTTTAGTAATATCAGCAGTCCAACAATACCCACCTTCGGTTTCGCCACCATTCATAACTTTCTGGTCTTTTGACAAAACCAAGTCGATGTCTTCGGTTCTGCAACCATCAAAGATACCATTCTTTCCGACATTGCCATATACTTTTGTAAGATTGCCTAAAACTACTTTTTGAAGTCTTGTACAACCTGAAAAAGCTTTTCCCTCGATTTCTGTAACATCTGGGAGGGCTATGGATTTCAGCATCTTACAGTGCATAAATACTCCATAAGGAATCTTCTTACATCCTATCAAAGTAAGGTTTATACTCCCATCACTTGCATCTTCAAGTCCGGAATGTATTGCATCAAATGTAGTTTCATCCGCATCGGGAGCAAGAATGAGATTGATGTAAGTCTTGCCCGCATCCAATTCCTTCTTGACGTCTTCCTCAATTTGATTGTAAGTGATACCTTCGCCTGCCAGCGAAATAATAGAAGCATCCAGAGCATAACTCTTAGCATTTTCTGTTGCTTGCGAGAATGTGTAAGTTGTCAAAGCTGCTTCTCTATATTTCACTGTAACTTCGGAATTATTTTCAAAAGTACCATATAAATAGGCATTGCCCTTTTCATCCGAAGTAAGTGTATAATTTCCTTTCTGTTCCATATCGCTGCTGCCCGCAGGAGTGAAATCTTCGGTATCAACTGTTATTTGCTCATTGGGTAGAGTTGCAATACGCAAACGTGAATATTTGCGTGTTGCCTCGGCAAAAGAAACGGTTATAGTCTCACCATTACCAGTGATTCTAGCTTTTCCCTCGATATATTCATCCGTTCCTGCAACCTTACCTTCTTTCAAAACTAATTTTCCGGCTTCCCATTTGTAATTAGGGGCATAATATACATGAGGTATGTATGCAGGGTCTCCTTCCCGATAAACCAATTCACCACTTGTCAATTCCCAGCTACTGCCATTATATGTAAAAGTTGCATATTGTTTTCCATAAGAGGTGTTGTCTATCTCCAGAAGCAACTCATCTCCTTCTGCCCATGAAGTCTTGCCTTCATCTGGTGTACCAATAGCACGAGTCTGTGAATCTCCGAATGCCGGAAATTCACCTACAACCAACTGTACGTTGCTTTTGCCTGTTGTTGCGGTTGGCTATTCATTTCACGATTTCCGCACAAAGGGCTTAAACAACTATCATGGCTTATATGTTTCTATAGGCTTCCGCTTTTAGTAACATACAATAATGGCAATAAAAATGCAGGTATTGTTTTTATATAATATCTGCAAACGAGCGAGTCAAAATTATTGGCTCGCTCGTTTTGTATTTCCCCCAATTTGTATTAATTTTGCACTTAATTGTAATAAGCCCTTACTAAATGCGATATATACTATTCCTAATCCTAATATTTGCTGTTAGCTGCAACGACAACAATCCGTTGTTGTCACGTCTTGACCATATAGACTCCATTATGGATAAAAATCCGCAAGCTGCCTACGACAGTCTTTGCACTATTAAAAAGACTCAGAATATAGCGTCGGCAAAGAATGTCGATATGAAATGGCGTATGCTCATGGCTACAGCTCAAAACAAGTTGTATATGCATATGCCTACCGACAGCGCATTCTCTGAGGTTGTGGCATACTACGATCGCAATGGCTCTGATAACGAAAAGATGCAGAGCCGATATCTCTTGGGCTGCATTTATAGAGATATGAATGATGCACCAAAGGCAATAGAATGTTATAAACAGGCGCTATGTTATGCTGATACAACCGATGATAATTGCAATTATAACACCCTGTTTAGGATATATGGTCAAATGGCACCACTTTATTTAGATAACCATTTATATACAGAAGCATTAATTGCACATCAAAAGGCAAGCATTTATGCCTTGAAGGCAGGAGATATTTATCAGTATATAAGAGGTAAAGAACTTATAGGAGGTGATTATTATGCAATGGGAGATACATTACAGGCAATTGCAATAGCTAAGTCGTGCATAAAACTATACGAAGATAACAATATGCATGAGGCTGCAGCTGCAGCTCTGCCTACAATAGTTTATACTTTTATAGTGCAAGAGAAATATGATTCTGCAAAAATCTATATGCATAAATATGAAGAACAAGGTGGCTTGTTTTCAAATGATGACATAGAACATGAAAGGGAACATTATTATTTTATCAAAGGTCTTTATAATATTGGCATAGAAAATATAGATTCTGCCGAATATTATTTTCGAAAGGTTATTAAATATGGATATCTCTATGATGGATATAGGGGGCTTGCACTCGTTTATAAAGAAATAGGTGAGAAAGATTCTTTGGTAAAATATACCGAACTTGTGCAACAATCATTAGAGGAGACTATGGAAAATAGTCAAAGTAATGATGTTGTTAAAGTAAATTCTGAATATAATCATTAAACAAAGCATAATGCCATGATATATGTCATTGTGCTATGTATATTATTTATAATAATGGTGTTTTCCTTTGTTTTCGTATTTATTCAGAAAAGATTTAAGCGCAAATCTGATAGTTCTACTATACTTCTATGCAACAATACTGACAAAACTACCAAAGCGTCTGATGAAGAAATCAATATTATTAATAAAGATACCAATGACTGGAAAGAAGAACTTTCGCTCACTATACATTTAACCGTTGAGGAACGTGATATCTTGAAACATTTTGATGAATTACTTTTTCCACAAAATGTACAGCAGCATCCAAATCAAAATGATTGGAGTAATATTATCATTCTAATGAAAAAGTATAAGCCAAAAACATATGATTTCTTAACGACTACTATGTCGTTAAGTGCTCAGGAATTAAAAGTGTGTATATTGGTAGTCTTTGGGTATACAAGTGGCGACATTGCTATTCTTCTTCAAGCAACAAGTCAACGTGTTTCTAATATTAAATCAACACTTGGAATGAAGCTCTTTAATACTTCAGGAGCTAGAAGCTTTACTAATAAATTCTCAAAGTCACTTTTTATTAAATAGGAAGAATATTTGAGATTTGCCTTAAAAAATAATGCCTTAACTGTTTAAAAACTATTATAAAGGCTCTAATATTTACCAATGTGTAAAAATGTGTAATAATTCTGCATACTATTGATTTATAGTGAGTTACACACCTTTTTAAATAGAAAAGTGTAAAAATGTGTAATTTTTATAGCCATTAAAAACGCAGATTTTGTCTATTTGTTTATATCTTTGCAACACAAACCTAAACAATAACAAAAATGAAGAAATTACTAACTTTATTCTTATGTTGCTTTTTAGCAATTACAGTAACCACAGTAGAAGCAGGAAATCCTTCTATTATTAAAAAGAAGGTTACTTTAAAAACAACTCCTTATAAGGCTTTAGGAGGTATGAAACGTTCGCCAATATTGCCTATATATGCATTCCAAGATGGAAATATACTAACATTTGATGCCAGTCTTGAAGGTGCAGATATAGAAGCCGTTTCCGATGAAATGGTAGTTTTTTCTACACAGATAGATGAAAATGGTTGCGTAGAATTACCTGAAAATTTGGAGGGAGAATTTGAATTGCGCTTATATGTAGGAGAGAATGTATTCTCTGGGTTGATAGTATTATAAATATATGAGATTCGTAAGTTATATTGTGAATTTTATGTAAATCTATACGTTGGGCTACGGAATGTGTATATCACAATTGTAAGACTCTTCTGAATCTTGATAAATGTCAGTCGGTTCATTTCGCTGCACATATTGCTAGCTTTACACTGATTCTGATGCAGTATAATGTGTTGACTTTGGTCAAACGATTTGAGTCATATGAAACCATCGGTGGTCTCTTCAGAAACTGCACCGATAAATCTCTTGAACTATCGATTAACGATAGAATATGGGAAACCTTCATGGAGGTCATTGCTAAACTATCAGAACTAATTTCTAGTAACGCAAACGAAATCATGATGTCTATCACTTAAAAAAACGACAGCTTTAATAGGATTATGAATAATTATAACCTAAAAACTGCGGTTTAATTAACATGAGAAAGTTAAGTTACTTATAAAAGATCTTTTAAACGACTTGCAAATACAACAAAATAATAAAATATGAAAAAGTTCTATTTATTGCTTGCAATTGCGTTTTGTTTCCTACAGCTAAATGCAAATGCGGAGAACACCAAAACAGTTTCCGTATCATTTGACAAAAAAGACTTTAATTTGTCTTATGACGAAAAAGGTTCGTTGTACATTGGCTCAAATGTACACAGTGTTGATTATGGCACAGATTTAACAGCGCCAGGATTGCCACTAGTCCCAATTAACGTATTGATTCCGAGTGGCTACACTTACCATGATGTCAGTATTTCACAGAGAAAAACACTTTATTTGGAAAACGTCATTGTCGCTCAAACTCCTATTGAGGTACCGACCTCTACACCAATCAACATTCAGGCGCCTTTGGCTCAATATGACAAAACAAACTATCCCGAATCAACAGTAAGATATGTAAATACCACAAATTTTGATGGATACACCGTAGTATGCTTTCTCGTTTCTCCTTTTGAATATAATACAGAAAGTAAAAACTTGTATTTTATTGACAAGTTTACATTAAACATTCAATTATCTCCAATTGCGACAAAAACAGCAAATTCTTCAAATATTAATGGCAGACTGGCTGATGTCGTAAAAAGTATTATTGTGAATGCAGAAGACATTGATAATACTTCAGCAGAATTGCCATCGGCAAACTCAGCATCAAGCCCCATAGATTATGTTGTAATAACATCGTCTGCTTTGAAAGAATCGTTCAACCCTTTGATAACATGGAAACGCACAAAAGGTGTCAAAGCGCAAGTGATAACACTTGAGGATATTAACAGTCATTATGAAGGGAATACAACACTCTTAAAAATTAAAACATGTATAAAAGATTTATATACAAATAATGGTTTGAAATACGTTCTTCTTGGAGGAGATGACACTGTCGTCCCCGTTCAAAAGTGTTACGGCCATGTAAAAGATGAAACGGACACGTCAATTCCCACAGATTTGTTTTACGCCTGTTTCTCTGGGAATTTTAATTGGGATGCTGACGGTGATGGTATTTGTGGGGAAACAACGGACAATGTAGATTTAACCCCATCAGTTTTTGTAACAAGAGTCCCAGTACGTACCAGCTCTCATGTTAGTGCTTTTGTAAATAAGACCCTTAAATATGAAAAAGCGCCTACAGAAAATGGATGGAATAATAACATTCTCATGGCTGGGACTAAATTATGGAATAATGGTGATGCGGAAGCAAAAGGTGAGATATTATTCTCCAATTATATTTCACCAAACTGGAATGGCGGAAGGAAAAGATTCTATGATACTGCAACTGATTTTAGTGGAGGAGCAGCATACGATTTAACAGCTGCAAATTTCCAAAATCAATTATCACAAGGATATCCATTTGTTGACCTGATTACTCATGGCAGTCAAACAACCTGGTCAATGGAAACAGGTGGAAGTTATTCATCCTCTAAAGGTAGCTCTCTAAATAATGGGAAGCCGATGATTATTACTACCATGGCTTGTCTGACCAATGCTTTTGATTCTTCAACAAAAGGTGGAACACAAGATCCGTGTTTGAGTGAAAGTCTGATCCGTAATGCAAGCAATGGAGTAATTGCATACTTGGGATGTTCAAGATATGGTTGGGGATACAAAGACAATACATCCATCGGAACGTCTCTCCAATATGAAGCACAATTCTATAAAGCATTGCTATCCTCAACTATTACAGATAAAAATTTTGGAGTAATTGTTGCTACTGCGAAAGCCGCATTGGCAGGTCAAAGTACATCTGATGGCTCAAAGAGATGGGTGCAATATGGACTCAATCCTATTGGAGATCCAGAAATGCCTGTTTTTATCAATACGCCTCAAACTTTTACCAATGTGTCCGTTGTAACGAACGCTACTGGATTTACTATGAACACAAATGTACCAGGCTGTAGAATATGTGCCATGGATTCCAATGGAGGCGATTATTATAATGTGCTGACAAATGTTCAAAATGCAACATTTACTAATACTCCCTCAAATGTGTCAATCTGTATTACAAAACAGGGGTATATCCCAAAAATCATAAATATAGCGAACAATGTTGTGTACATACAAAATGAAACTGTAGTTGGTCCTAAAACCATAAATGCCGATATTGTAAAAATTGGCTCAAATGTAACAACATCAAAACCAACAGGTACTGCGACTATTGGTAATGGACAAGTTGTAATTAATGCCAACACAATTACCATAGAAGATGGAACTACAATAAGTAAAAATGCTAATTTAATTATAAACAATAAATAATTTATTGCAATGAAAGAAAAAATTTTATTCTTACTCGCTGTCATTTTATTCCCTGTTGGGATGATGGCTCAAATCACCTATTCAGGTGGCAAACTTAGTATCAACAAGGCTCCTGCACACAAGTATTTGGGATTAACCATAAATGGTTGGGGCGGAATGTACTGGACAAGTCAAGCAAGCAACTTTTTTCAGCTTGATTTGACACCCACGAACCCACGTTTGGCTGGCACTGGCAACCAAGTGATCTTTTACAACTCTAGCACCAAGACCTTTAACAGTATTCAGGTTGCAAATGTTTACAATTACTCTGATGCACGTGCGAAAGAGAATGTCCAATCTCTTACATCTGGGCTAAATACAATACTTCAGTTACGTCCGGTAACATACAATTGGAAAAACTCAAACAGCGAGGATGTCGTAACAGCAAGCAGTACTGCATCTGTGGCAAATGGCCCAGCAGAAGATGCCCAACAGCAATACGGTTTTCTCGCGCAAGAAGTCGAAAATATATTACCTGATGCTGTAAAGACTGATGAAGAAGGTCATAAACTGATAAATTATACAGCCATAATACCGATGTTGGTTCAAGCTGTACAAGAACTTCAAGCAACAGTTGAGACACAGGCAAATATGTTTGCTATGATTAGGAATCAGACTGATATGGAGGCGGTTAACAGACTAAATAAGAACAGAATTATTAGTTGCACTCCAAATCCGACAACAGGAAATGTTGAGATAAAAACGGAGATTGATAGTGATGCCAAGATGACGACATTGCTTATCAGTAACTTAACAGGTACAAAGGAAGCCACATTATCAGTCGATGGTGCATCTGTGACAACGTATAATTCGTCAAATCTTAAAGCAGGCATTCATATTGTTTCTCTTTATGTTAACGGCTATCTTGTTGACTCAACAAGATTGATAAAAGAATAAGTATTATTTTTAGGTAGTCAAGTACCCACCCTTGGCTACCTAAAACTGTTATCATTCAATGTCAATATCTATATTTTAATTGACGCTATTAATAAACATGTTAAACTATGAATAAGATGATTATATTATTGACCATAATGTTGTTCTTCTCTGCTGCAGATATTTTCAGCCAGGAAACGTATAAACCTTTACTGACAGAAGGAAAGTCATGGCAAGTTGTAACTACTAACACAACCCCGATAGATCATGAGGATGAGGTTTCCTATATCAAATTATGTGCAGATACAATTATCAGCGGCCATACTTGTAAAATTCTCGTCCATTCCAACAACGAATACACACGAAAATCTATACTTTGGGAAGATGATAAGACCATATATAAATATGATGAAAGCACAAAGACGTTCCTGCCGCTTATGGATTTTAATCTGCACAAGGGTGACAAAGTTGGTGACTGGGGACTTGTCCTTTCTGAAGATAATGTGGAAGTGAATAACATTGTTTACAGAAGACTAGGCATTGGATATGAGGGCGATGCACCCTTAGTTTATTGGGTGGAAGGCATTGGAGCAAGTAAGGACTATTGGATTACACTCTTCGATACGCATATCGGTGAATACAGTTATATGCAGGAATGTCGTAAGAATGGAGAAAGCATATTTGTACAAGATGATTTCTACAAAGGGGAATGCCTAACTTATCTACCAGTATTGACAGAAGGGAGAATGTGGAAATTATCGTTTACAGATCGGGACACATGGCAAGACTTGCCGAATATCTATATGACCATAACGGTAGACGGCGACTCCATTGTAGATGGAAAAAGATGCAAGAAATTACTTGTAGATTGTCACAATATGACAGAGGAGGGTTATCCTAAATATATTGTAGCACACGAAAGCAATGGTAGAGTGTATAGAATAGATGAAGACGGAGAAGAACATCTTGTTATGGATATGAGTTTTCACAAAGGAGATGTTTTTAATGATATAAATGTTGTACTGAAAGATGATTATATGGTGGTTAATGGAATTAAACGTAAGTGGTTGATGATAGACTCTGGTGTTGACCACACCAACGACAAATACCTTTATTACATGGTCGAAGGAATAGGCTTAAGCAAGGACGAGTTCATCAGTATTGGGTTGGGATATGAACACATTTACTTCCATCGTTTGATAGCCTGCTATGACAATGGCAAGTGCATATTCTCGGCCACAGACCTGCCAAGAGGGGGGATAGCAAACGGACTAATCGATGTCAACGTTGTGGGTCAAAGAGATAACACACTATATGACATACAAGGCAGGAAACGAAGTGGTATTTTAAGAGGTGAGATTTATATACAGAATGGGAGAAAGTACACAAATCACTAGTTTAGGGATTGTCGTTTAATTCTAAGAATTCTATATCTATAGACGAGGGTAAACAACAACAAAAAGAATATACTACCATGAAGAAACTATTCCTCTATCTTTACTTTCTTTTATTCAGCGTCAACTCTTTAATGGCACAAGACATCAATGGACGAGTTGTTGATACTTCTGGCAGCCAATAGAATACTTAACGGTTTCGTTATTGTCATTGCCCGACTCTTCGTTTATCAGCGGCACTACAACTAAGAATGATGGAACTTTCCTTCTGAAGCAAGCAAAAGATAAAAGCTGCATCATAAAAATATCTGGTCTTGGATATTCGCCTGTATACATGCAGTCAACAGATTCTTTGGCAAATATCACGCTGCAGGATATTACATATAATGTAGGAGAAGTTGCGGTTGTAGGCAATCCAAAGTCAAGCTTCTCTCCTGTTGTTGGTGTTGGCTACTCGTTCCAAGATTTCCGCACAAAGGGCTTAAACAACTATCACGGCTTATATGTTTCTATAGGCTACCGCTTTTAGCCAAAAAACAAATAATTTAGCAAAAAGAAAAGCTCCTCCAGTCGTTTGACAAAGCGACCGAAGGAGCATTCTGTTATCCCCAAACCTTACCAATTACAATTACTGTGCAACTGCGCTATCTGCAGGAGCTTCCACAGTCTCTGTGGTTGCGCTGGCAGTGTCAGCAGGAGTCTCTGTAGCTACATTTTCAGAAGATGTATTCTCAGAAGCTGCTGTTGTATCTGCAACAACTGGAGCATCAACAACTTGCAGGCTTGCAGAATCTGTTACTACAGTATCAGACTGAATACCATTGTTTGCCTCAAACTGCATTGCTGACTGATTAGCGAATACGTTGCTAACACAAACTAAAACCATTGCCGAAACGGCTGCGAACATAAACTTTCTCATAATTATCATGTTTTTATTGTTAATATTATTTTGTTGTCTTATTCACTGGTAATAAGGACAACTGCCGTGCCAAAAAACGCGTAAACATGTTACACCGTTGATTATGAGAGAGTTAACTAAAAACCCCACTTTCCACAAGTTGTGGAAAGTGGGGAAATACTGTGGAATTATTCCACACTTTATTGTGGAATGCCATATTTCTGCATCTTGTTATATAGCGTCTTACGGTCTATTGCCAAGAGCTGTGCCGTCTTGGTTTTGTTGCCTCCAGTTGCAGCCAACGCATCTTTTATACGTTGCAGCTCCGATTCCTCGTCATGGAGAGCCATAGGCTTTGGTTGCTGTAGCTGCTGACCTATGCTAAGTTCGGCAGGAGTGATATATTTACCCCGAGTCATAAGCACCGCCCTTTTTATCACATTGTTTAGCTCACGCAGATTGCCTGGCCAGTCGTAGCGTGCCAAAAGTTCTGAGGCTTTAGCATCCAAGCCTAATACCTCGCGACCGAGTTCCTCGTTGGCATGCTTTATAAACAAGTCGGCAAAAAGGAAGAGGTCGGCGCCACGCTCCTTTAGACATGGCATATAGATGGTAAACTCGTTGACACGATGGTATAGGTCTTCACGGAATTTTCCTTCAGCAACTCTCTGTGCAAGGTTTTCGTTTGTGGCACATACCAATCGTATGTCTACCTCAATCTCCTTGGTAGAGCCCAATGGTCTTATTCTATGTTCTTGCAAAGCTCTGAGCAACTGTACTTGCACATCGTAGCTTAGGTTTCCCATCTCGTCGAGGAATAGTGTGCCACCATTAGCTATTTCGAAAGCGCCCTGTTTATCGGCATCAGCACCAGTAAAAGCACCTTTCTTATATCCAAAGAATTCTGAGGCTGCAACATCGCGAGGTATAGCACCGCAGTCGATGGCATAGAATGGTTTGTCGCTCCTGTTGCTAAGTTCATGAATTCTACGAGCCACATACTCTTTACCTGTGCCGCTGGCTCCCAATATCAATACCGACATTGGCGTAGGCGCCACCAGCCCTACATATTCATATAGCTGACGCGAAGCCTCACTCTTACCTTCCATATATTTAGGTGTAGCAGACTGAGTTTCAGACTTTGCTATAGGAGTAGCCACCTTTGCCTCAACAGGTGTAGCCAATGCGTCATTAATCTTCTGTAATAATATATCTGGCTGTATAGGCTTAGAAATATAATCAGAAGCTCCAGACTTCATTGCCTGTACAGCATTTTGCACTTCGGCATAGTTTGTCATCACAATAAACGGCAGTTGCATTCCTTTCTTGCGCAACCACGCAAGGAGTTGCAAGCCATCGCCATCAGGCAAACGAAGATCTGACAACACAAGACTAAAGTCTGCATCATCTTCCGCCACCTTCTTGGCAGCAGCACCAACGGAGCTAACCTTGTCTACCTCGAAACCTTTCTTGCGTAGCCAAGTTTGCATCATAGTAGCAAAAGCCAAATCGTCTTCAACTATCAACAAACGATGTGTAACCATTATCTCTACTTTTTACCTTTTTATATATACCGCTATTTAGAGTCAATCTCTGAAATAGTGCGCTAAGTTACAGATTATTTTCCATACGGCAAAGGCATAAGTGGAAAAAAGGTGATAGTCTGAATATCAACTATCACCTCATTTTGCCTATTATATCCAGCAAATGCAGTCGTACAGGATAAAAAAGCCGATTTTTATCCTGTAGAAGGCTAATTATTGGATAAAAAGCAGTAATTTTGTCACTAACGACTATACAATATAAGAATTAGACAAGTAAATCGACCTACTTATACGTATTATATAATAAGGTATAGCAAAAATAATCGCTTTGCAAACATAAAACGCAATAAGAATATGAAACCATACAAGTTTGAGCCATATCTGAAGACCACTATATGGGGAGGCTATCAGATAGCACCATTCAAAGGAATATTCACCGCACAGCCTAACATCGGTGAATCATGGGAGATTAGCGGTGTGCCTGGTCATGAGAGTGTAGCCATAGAGCGTGGAGTAATAGATGATGTTGACGTTGGTCTCAACCTCGTTGAACTTATCGACAAATATAAAAGTAAGCTTGTGGGCGAAAAGGTTTATAAGAAATTTGGTAATAAGTTTCCATTGCTTATCAAGTTTATCGACTCTCGCCAAGACCTCTCTGTGCAAGTACACCCTGACGACAAGCTTGCTATGGAGCGCCATGGATGTGCAGGAAAAACAGAGATGTGGTATATCATAAAGAGCGATGTTGGAGCAAAGATATATGCAGGACTCTCTAAGAGCATCACTCCCGACGAATACGAGAAGCTTGCTACAGCAGAACCTATAAATGGACATTCACCTATGCAGGATGTTATTGCTACCCATGAAGCTCATCAGGGTGACCTCTACTTTCTGCCTGCAGGCCGTCTGCATGCTATTGGTGCGGGCAACTTCCTTGCCGAGATTCAGCAGACTTCAGATATCACATATCGTGTTTACGACTTCGGACGCAAGGATGCACATGGCAACCCTCGAGAACTACATATAGAAGAAGCTAAAGAAGCCATCGACTACCAAGTATGGCCAGAATACCGCACTTCGTACGACAGCACCAAGCCTACGAGCCAACTTATCAACTGCCCATACTTCAACGTAAATCGTGTGGTAGTGCAGGTCGCTGCACAAATAGACTTCCACGTAGACTCTTTCGTGGTGGTAGTATGCCTATGGGGCGAAGCTAACATCAACGGCATTAAGGTTCGCCAAGGCGAAACTCTCCTTGTGCCTGCATGCGAAAACATCCTCTATATCTTTGGCAATGCCACATTCCTTACGGCAACAATGTAAATAGAGAAACAGCATGGTGGTTTTTATATATAGAAACCTACCATGCTGTTTCTTGTATTTATACACTCAAACTTATAATTTACTCATTTTTATACCGTTTTAAACAACATATTTATAATAATTATTAAAAAATATATTCTAATCATCATATATTTTGTACTTTTGCACAAAAGTTTCGAAACATCATTTTTGTATGCGCGACGCAAGAATTTAAAAAGCATTTAAAGGTTTGAAATCTCAATGACTATTGTTGCATGCAATAGGCTAAATATTCACATACGTATATATGAAAAGACTCATTTTTACTTTATCAACTTTGATGATATGCTCAGCCTCAATGATGGCAATACCAGCAAAGCCAGGACAATGGAAAATGTTGAAATTGGCTAATGGCACAGAGATTAGAGCAGAATTAGTAGGCGACGAGCTATGCCACTATTGGCTTGCTGCCGACGGCAAGGGCTACGCATGGAGCGCAGCTCAAGGTTGCTATGTAGCTATTGACAAGGAGGCTGTACACAAAGAAGCCGACCAAAAGCGCAATGCTGCAAACATGCGACGCATGGCAAAGGCAACAAAGGCTAAAGCCAACGACCTATACACAGGCGAAAAGAAAGGGTTGATAATATTAGTAGAGTTCCCTAAGCGTACAGCAACAAACACTCCAGAGGTGAAGTTCTCTACAGAGAATGCTCAGGAGTTTTATAATCGCGTAGCTAATGAAGAGGGATTCTCTGACCCTAAGACAGGTTTCACAGAGAGTGTATACGACTATTTCCTTGCTCAGAGTAGCGGAAAGTTTAAATTTAAGTTTGATGTTGTAGGTCCTTACAAATTGGCCAACACATACAACTACTACGGTGAAGACTCTGGCGGCATGCAAGATGCACACCTTGGTAAGTTTATCTATGATGCTTGTAGGAAGGCTGATGGCGATGTTAACTTCGCAGACTACGATTGGGATGGCGATGGAAAAGTAGACCAGCTATTCATTCTCTATGCCGGACAAGGACAGAATGTGAATGGCGCCGACACCGGACTTATATGGCCACAGGAAGGAAGCCTCAACTCGGTAGGTTCCGACCAGCAACCATTCGAAATGGATGGAGTAACCATCGATTCTTATGCTTGTAGTTGTGAGCTTGGTGAAAACAAAGTTATCGATGGAATCGGCACAATTTGCCATGAGTTCTCTCATTGCTTCGGATTGCCAGACACTTACGACAAAGGAACATCGTTTGGACAAACCGAACTAAAATATGGCACCTACGTATGGGATCTGATGAACAATGGCAACTACCTTAATGGTGGCTACACACCTGCTGCCTATACAGCCTTAGAGCGTATGCTTACAGGATGGAAGGAGCCTATAGTGCTTGACAAGGATGCAGACATCGTAAATATGAAGCCTTTGGCTGACGATGGCGACACCTATATTATATATAACGATGGCTACAAGGATGAGTTCTACATGTTGGAGAATCGCCAGAAGCAGGGCAACGAAGCAGGTCTATATGCCAGCGGACTCATGATTACCCACGTAGACTATAGCCAAGAGGCATGGGAAGCTAACGATGTTAACACTACCCGTGAGCGCTATGCTATTATGGCAGCCGACAACTCAAAGGCTCGCACCATTCCTGATGTAGAGGGCGACCTTTATCCATACAAAGGCAACAACTCGTTTGGTAACACTACAATTCCTGCAGCTACTCTCAACCATGCAAATACCGATGGTTCTAAGTTGCTAAACAAGGAGATTACCGATATAACTCAGAATGCCGACGGCACAATATCGTTTAAGTTCCGCAACAACAATACCACAGGTATATCTGAGATAAATGTCGAAAGCTCTAAGCCTGCCATATATAATATGAATGGCATCATGATGGGCTACGACCTTGAGAAGTTGCCAAAGGGAATATACCTTTGGAAAGGTAAAAAGGTAAAAAAGTAAAAACAAAAATATAATAATAACAATTAAATATAAACTATCATGAAGAGATTTTACACATTAGCTTTGGGCTTGATGATGGGTGCAACTACCCTTTTCGCCCAGAAAACTACTGATTTGCAGTTTGTAACTATCAATGAAGACAATGTTGAGACTGGCGTAGTTAAAGATGGCGCAATCATTGATGCTACCGAAGAAACACCTTTAGGCATCACTTCAGGCTTGGCTTTAAAGAATGTTAGTGGTAGTGCACAGAAAAATTTGTTATGTTTCGAAATTCTTGAAATAGACAATGGTAATATTACATGTTGCTTCAATGTTTGCAAAAACTACACAGATTTAGGAAAAAATTATCAGCCAGAGTTCGTTATGGACGGTGAATATTATATGGCAAATAGTTTCAAAGTATTGAAGAGTGGAGATTTTGAAGATCTTAAGACAGAATGGGCAGCAGCTAGCAAAGGTAAGTGTGTAGTTAAGTTCACGGCTTACCAAGGTGTTGTTGACGATGAGGTCTCTGATTCACAATGGCAGGCATACAACCTCGTAGAGGGTCCAAGTGTAACTGTAAACTTCCTCAATGGTGTGCCTTCAAGCATCAGCAACATCGAAAGCCAGAGTGTAGATAACAACTATTACGACTTGGCTGGTCGCAAGGTTGCAAAACCTACAAAGGGTATCTATGTAAAGAACAACAAGAAGGTTGTCGTAAAGTAAACGCACAACGATATATATGAAAAAAATATTATCAACACTTTGTCTGATGCTCGTGGCTATGGTGTGCTGCATCTCTGCCAATGCTCAGACAGCTACAGGAAAGCCTAAGTTCCTATACCAGAAGTTTGCTGACTATGCTATTGCATTCACAACCTCTGATAATGGTAAATGGGCTGTAGTTTATGGTGCTACCACAGAACAGCAGAAAAATGGTAAGGCTCGCATCATTAATGTTGAGACAGGCGAGACTACCATAGTGCGTCACTCAAGCGAAGAAGATGACGATGCTGTTGGTCTATATGAAATCCGCGACATTACCGACGATGGTAATACCGTAGTTGGTGCTGCCGGTGGTGAATTCTCTGTAAGTGGTACATATACTGGTAAGCCTGCATATTGGAATAAGAAGGAAAGAGACTGGAACCTTCTTCCATTGCCAGAGGGTATGACAACAGGTATTGCTGTGAGCATCACTCCTGATGGCAAGTATGCTGTAGGTAGAGTTGAAGAAAATGCAGACGACGCATTCTCTTCTTCTTCACGTGGTATTATGTGGGATATGACAGGAAGCAAGCCTAAGATTGTTGAACTGAAGAACTTGCCTGAAATGCCAAGCACAGAAGGTTCTACTGGCAAGAAGCACGTACAAGAAGCATTTACCCAAATTACTGCAGATGGTCGCTACATCGTTATATATGGCAACCAGAGCTATGGCCCTATAGGATATATCTATGACCGCCAGACTGAAACTTACTTCAAGTTTGGTGAGAATGCTAACGAAGGTCCTACTGGCGATTATGAGCTCGAGGGCGAGCCTGTATTTAGCTTGAATGGCAAATATGTAGCAGGCGACATCCGCGACAAAGACGACAACATCTTCCCAATGGTTTATAATACCGAGACTGGTAAATATAAATATTTCAATTCTCAGGAAGACAACGACTTGCTTATTTGCTGCATCGACAACGAAGGAAACCTCTACGGAAGTGCTCCTGGCACCTCTTCTCCTGTTCGTGACTGGAGAGTATGCGTAGACAACGTATGGTATCCTTTCGACCTTATTCTAAAGCAGCGCTATGGCATTGAGTATAGCGACTATACTGGTTACGATAATACAGGCACCTTGTGGTCAGCTTCTGCCGACACCAAGACTCTTTCGTCAATGGTTTCTCCTCAGGGAGAGAGCTACGTGGTGACAATGCCTGAGACTATGACAGAGGCATGTCGTGCCATCAACTTGCTCAACAACTATACAGCAACACCTGCTGCTGGTTCTAACTTCAGCAACGTTGCAGTAGTAAAGATTACCTTCACTCACGAGATTACTGTTCTTGGCAATAAGGACTGCGCTGTATTGAAGAATGCAGAGGGTGCAGTACAGAGAAAGTCTATGGGTTTTGCTGTTGACAAGACAAACCCTAAGGTATTGATTGTTACCTTCCGTAACACAGAAATGAAAGCTGGCGAGAAGTATACTGTAGAGATTCCTGCAGGAACTGTTGCCTTGACAAAGAATACCGACAAGCAGAACGACATCATCACTATCAACTATGTTGGTAGAGAGAATGTGCCTGTTAAGATGCAAAGCGTATTCCCAGAGAACAATGCAGAGATTGCTCGTATCGACAACAGCAGCAACCCTGTAATCTTGACTTTCGACACCAACATCTCAGTAAGCGACAACGCTAAGGCTTCGCTCATACAGCTTGATGGTGAGAACGAGAAGACTATCTGCTCTTTGTCTGTACTTTCTAACGAAAATCAGGTAGCATTGATGCCTGCAGCTACACAGTATCTCTATAAGGGTTCACAATACAAGGTGGTATTGGAGGCAGGTTCTTTGACCGATGTTTCCGGCTCTTCTAAGAGTGCTAACGAAAAGATAGTATTGAACTATACAGGTACTTACGAGCGCCAGATTTCTACATCTGATGCTACACTCTTCAGCGACAACTTCTCTACTCCTGACCAGTCGTATAAGAACTTCATGCGCTATGAGGGCGACCACAACACTCCTACTGCTGCAATGAAGAAGATTGGTTTCGACAAGGACAACACTCCTTGGATATTTAATGCAAAGGAAACTAACGATACCAAGAACTATTTTGCAGTATCTACCTCTATGTATAACCCTGCAGGTCAGAGCGACGACTGGTTGGTAATACCACAACTATCTATTCCTGATGCATATTGCACATTGACCTTCGATGCTCAGAAGTATCTCGACAACAAGAACGACATCTTGAAGGTTGTAGTTTGGGAATGCGAGAGAAACATCAACGACCTCAGCACTGACGATATCGCAGAGATGAAGGCAAAGGGTGATGTCAAGGATTACGAACTTAACATCGGTGATACCGAAGAAGGTATCAACGGTGAGTTCACCCACTACACTCTCGACCTTGGCAAGTATGCTGGCAAGAAGGTATATATCGGCTTCTGGAATAATAACAAGGACCAGAGCATGATATACTTGGATAGCGTTGTTGTAAAGCGCAACTTGAAGTACTTGATGTCGCTTTCTACAGCTTCATCTGTAGTAAACAAGAAGGAAGTGAAGATTGCTGGTTCTATCAGAATCAATTCACAGGATGATGTATATTCTTCAGCTCGCTTCACTCTTAAGGATGATAAAGGCACCACTATCGATACATTCGAAAAGACAGGTTTGACTCTTAAGAAGGGTAAGAGATTGGCATTCGAATTTGCTAAGCCTTTGGCTCTTACCATTGGCGAAGCTACAAGCTATAGCATCGAGGTTAAGCTCGACGACTATACCGACATAGTGAAGAACAGCATCAAGAGCCTCACCTTCGAACCTGTTAAGCGTGTAGTATTGGAAGAGTTTACAGGTACCACCTGTGTTAACTGTCCTTTGGGTATCCTTGCTATAGAGAACGCAAAGAAGATATTCGGCGAGCAGTTTATTCCAATTTCTATCCACACATATCAGGGCGACCCTTACGGAACTGGTCTCTATGCTTATAGCAACTACTTGAAGTTGTCTGCAGCTCCTTCTGGTATCGTACAGCGTGAGGATTTGATAACAAGCCCTATGGGACAGAACGATGAAGGCGACTGGTCATTCTCAGCTAACAACTCATTGTGGCAAGACAGAATTTCTATGGAGCTCGACAAGCCTGCTGATATGGGTATCAACGTACCAGCTATCACTCTTGATGATAATACCAGAAAGCTCAACTTCAATCTTGAGATTCAGCCTGCGCTCAACCTCAAGAACCAATACCTCAACGTATTTGCAGTGGCTTTGGAAGACGGTATCGTAGCTACACAGTCTAACAACCTATACACAAAAACCGATCCTATCTTCGGCGACTGGGGTAAGGGCGGCAAGTATGGATATGCTTCTGTCGACAGAGTTGTACAGGAAGATATGGCTCGTTGCTACTGGGGAACATCATTCACAGGTTCAAGCGTAGGCTTCCCACAAAACTTGACAGCTGGTGAGACTTACTCAGTTCCTGTATCTTTGGCTTATCCAGAGCAGGTTTCAGAGTGCAAGAATGGTAAGATTGTGCTTATGTTGTTTGATGGCAACACCAACAACCTCATCAACTCTGTACTTGTGAAGCTCAGCACATTGCCAAACGGCATTGAGAACGCAGTAGTTGACAACAACAATAACAACTGCGATATCGCTGCCGCTAATGGCGTAGTGAGCGTGAATACAAATGGTAACGCTAAGGTAGAAGTTTACAGCATGGCTGGTCAGCTCATCAATACAGCTACAGGCACTAACAACATCTCAGTATCTGTTCGCGGATATAAGGGTGCAGCCGTAGTAAAGGTAAATGGCGAGAAGGCTAATGCAACTAAGAAAGTTATTCTCTAAGATACAAATAAAATAAAGGAGTCAAGGAGTGAGATATATTTCACTTCTTTACTCCTTTTTGTATAAATCAAGTTATCTATATCACTAATTAAAAAATTATTATTATGAACAAAAATCTACAGAGCCACACATGCAGTGCCTTTAAGAAGGCATGGTTGGTGCTTGTATGTTTGATGTCTACAATGTTGGCATCAGCTGCAGAATGGACGCCGTTTGAAACAGGCTTCAAGTATGATTTCAAATTCATGGAAGACCAAAATTTCAAGTTTGTTCCAACAGAAGATGGAATTTTAAGAATCTACGCTCAGGAAACAAACATCTCAGTTTCGACTGATGAAACAACAGCAGGGGACAAGATTTCTGCATGGAAATACAAACCTACTACCGACGAAGACGGCACAACATGGAGTGGCTATACAGAGGCTTCTTTGAAGGCTGGTACACCATATTTTATTAATGTGCCTGGTACACTGAGCAAAAGCACAAAAAAATACTTCAAGGGAGTTTTTGAAGCAGGTGTAAACGAACTTAAGGTTACTGCAATAAACTTCGAAGAAGGCAAAACTTTCGATATTTCAGATACACGCGGTGGTCAGTTGAATATTTCATTCAACATGAATGCAAAATCTGAAGAAACTAATGTAAAGATTGGCAACATCATTGACTGCAATGTTGAAACTCGCACAAGTACCAATGCTGGTAGTTTGTATGTTCTATTGAAAGACTCTCTCATTTCTTGGCTCAACAAGGGTAAAATCGTTGGTGGCGAAGAGATGATTATCACTGTAAAGAACATTCGTGCTGCTGCCGATGAAAATATTAAGTATGGTAAAGACGGAAACTTGACATTGAAGTTCCTCACACCAAGCAAGCCTCACACTTTGGTAAGTAAGCAACTCCCAGATCCATTCCTCTCTTATTGGCCTAAGGGTGACGAAAGAGGTATGATTGTGTTGACATTCGATTCTGACGTAATGGCAGGTGATGCACAGACTGCTAAAGGCTCTTTCACTCTCGGCTATGCAGAAATGGACGATGTATACGTTGAGACTCTCGAACCAAGCATGTTCCGCGCTGAGGGCAACAAGCTATATATTGACTTTACAGGCAAGCTCCGCACAAAGGAGACTATGGGATTGAAGAATGATTGGGATCTTATCACTCTCAGATTGATGAACGTAAAGATGGCTGATGGCACAAATGTATTCTCTGCAGGTGCTGGAACCTCAGGTTCGTTTACATTCACAATGAAATACAAGGAATACAAGAGCAATTTGGCATTTGAACTAACTCCTGCCGATGGCGAAAAGTTGAAGGAAAACAACGTAAAGATCTATTTCTCTGAAAAGGACGCTATTAAATTTGATGGTGTGAAGTTCACATATCAGGATGAGAACGACAAGAAGTATCAAACTACCGTTACTGAGGGTATTACCAGCGAAGTAGAAGGTGATGCTATCGAATACATCATTCCTATCACAGACGCTATCAAGAATGGTAAGAACGTAAGATTTACTCTTACAGGCGTTGTTGCTAACGATGGTCTTGACCATAGCGACATCACTGCAAGATGGAACCCTGGTCAGGAATTAGTAGCTACACTTGCTCCAAGCAGTGTATATATGAATGAATCTGTAAAAGAAGTAGATATAGTTAAGAATTACTATAGACACGTGCTGGAATTTAATGAAGATATTACTATCAAAGAGAATGCAAGTGCTGCAGACGTTACATATAAGGATACAAAGAGCGGCAGAATCATCTATGGTTATGTAAAGTCTGTCAATAACAACAGCAAACAGGTAATAGTAATTCCTGCAGAAGATTTGAAAGACAAGCATGAATATGAGCTCACTATCAAGGAGCGCGTGATTGTGAATAAGGAGTTTGTAGAGACAAATGGCAAGTATGGTAACGTGATGCCAGAGCAGTCGTATAAATTTACTATCTATGCAAACAAAGATGCTTACGATTTCATAACTTCTCCTGTAGAGGGTTCTAATGTAAACGAGATTTCTACTATAGTATGCTCTATGAAGCCAGGTGCAAACGCTGGTACATCTGCTATCGGTTATGCTCACCGCACAGATAAGTTCGTTTACTTGTTGAACGAAAAGAATGAGAAGGTAGCTACTGCTACTTGTGGTGATGTAGAGAATGGTATGTTCATCAAATTCTCTCCTGCTATCACAGAACCTGGAACATATACTGTTCACATCGAAGATAGCGTTTACTTCATTGGTACTGGTTTCGAGGCAGTACAGAACGAGCAGCCTGTAGAGTTTAAGTATACAGTCGTTGCTGCTCCTGAGGAACTTCAATTCACTACAGATCCTGAGAACGAGTCGACAATCACTTCACTTGGCGAAATCGTTATTATGAGCGATAAGGATATCTACGGAACTACAACTCCTATCCAAGCTTATTGCGACCGTCAGGTATTCAATGGAACATTGACTATGGGCGATGTAAACCGCAGAGAAGCTTATATCGAGTTTACAGACGCTGCAGGTGAGCCTATCACTGCAGAGGGCGAATATCGAATCGAAATTCCTGCTGGTGTATTTGGAGATAAGGCTTGGTATGACAGCGATGGTTTGTCAGGAGCATGCAACGCTGCAACAACATTGTATTTCACAGTTGGTAAGGAAGCTACAGAGATTGCGTATACAACTGATCCTGCTAACGGTAGCGAGGTTGACGCTTTGAAAGACGTTACTATCGACTACAACACAAGCTCTATTGGTACTGGTAATGGTATGATAGAAATCTACAAAGATGGCGAAAAGGTAGCACGTGTTGATGCAGAAATAATATACAAGAACCCAGATGACTTGGATGAGGTTTCACATAAGGCAACAATTCCAGTAAATGCTACAGAAAAGGGTGTTTACACTATCGAGATTCCTGAGGGATACTTCTGCGACGCGAATGGAGACCCTATACCAGCAGTTACTTTGACTTACTACGTAGGTGTAGCAAGCGGTATTCAGAACATCGATGCAGAAATAGCTAAGGGCGCTGTTTACAACTTGAATGGTGTAAAGGTTAGCAAGGCTACTAAGGGCATCTTCATCGTAAACGGCAAGAAGGTTGCCAAGAAGTAATCACACATTATATATAATGAGAAAAGGGTAAAGATATTAACCTACTCATAATATAACCTAACAAGAGGGTATGTCAACGACATCGTCGCATGACATACCCTCTTCCTTTTCTATATGATACTTTATTACACATATTAGATACTATTAATATAGCTAAGAGACTAATTTATTAAGCTACATCATTTTTCTTAGCCCTAAATCAAAAAATATAGCATATCCGCTTGGCTATAAAATTAAATCATTGTAACTTTGCATTCGAAATATTACACCTAACATATTTTCATCTTAAACAAACAGTAAAATCCCCAAAAATATGAAAATTAAACTACTTGGAATGCTTTCATTGACCGCCCTTTCTTTGGGTATGGTATCATGTAGCAGTGAAGACATTGAGACTTCTGGCAACATTCTAACAGAAAATGCTCAGAAGTATGGCACTCAATCATCAGAAGTAAACTTTTATTTCGGTGGCAATAAGATTGTTGGCTCACGTGGATGCGATGTAAATGGCAACATGTGGGGTGCAGAAATGCCAGAATATCCAACAGAAGAAGAAAAGGCTGGAATCCTTGAATATGTTCGCAATAATTCAGGAGCATCTGTAAAATGGCCAGGATATACATATTTCTATGTACAGCACGTGATTAGTGCACACAATAAGTATAGCTATACGGACAGGAATGGTGCACAGCATAATGACATTGACGGTTCTACTCATTTGAATCAACTCCAAATAAAAGAAATTAGAGATTTGAATAGTTGGGAAATTGATTCTAATGGTAATCCCCAGAGTTGGGCAAGTTTGTACGTACATGTCAACAACTTCAATGAAGGCAAGTTTGAAAACGCAGTTACTCACAACTCTGCTCTTATGACTCAGGGGTTTCAGGGTGCACGTACTCACGAGTCTTACGGTGGTGCAAATATTGACAACTGGAAACTATACTACTGGAATGGGAACTACTATCTTGGTATAGACTACATGATGGTAAATGGTGATGGTAAGATTGACGCTGATGGTGTCTATGACGACTGGATTATGAAGATTTTGCCTGCTAAGGGTGAAACTCCTGTTGTTCCTTCAAACCCAGATTCAAATCCTACACCAAAGCCAGAGCCAACACCTGCCCCTGTAGTCCGTGAGGGCGAGGTTGAGTTCGACATCCATCAGCAAGAGCACAAGGATTGGAACGAGATTAAGACTTCTATCCACGTTCGCGATACAGCAGCTGTTCACGTATTCCTCCCTATCCCAATGGAGAGCCAGGCTGTAGCTGACGACTTCGATATCCGTACTGGTGATGTTTATCAGTATGTTGAGAGCTTCGAAGCTAAGTTTGAGTTTGCAGGTAAGGAATTCTCATTCCCTGTAGAAATCAACCATACAGCTACAGGTATCGACATCTTGATTGACTGCACAACAGCAGAAGCTAAGGAAGCTTTGAAGTTGGCTCGTGGCGTATTCGACGATGGTATCACATTCGAGATTCATAGCTACGTAAATCCTGATGTTGCAACAGAGCAGATTTGGAATTGGCTTAAGACAGTGAAGTTGCCAAGCACTAAGACTTCACAATGGCCACAGGATGGTGACATCTCTACTCATGTTCGTGGACAGGTTTCGTCTGCATACCACATGGACGAGATGATTCATTTCGATGAGCGTCCATAATTCGGGTGCATACAAAGAAGAATAGTACAAGCAATAACTACTAAGAAAGTGTATCAAACAAATCACATCGTTTGATACACTTTTTTTGTGGTTATACCCCAAATAACAATAATACCATATAAAGAAAATAGAGAAAAAGAAATGTTCATAGTAATATTATTCATATTCCTTGGTATAAGCGTAGGCTATATCATACGCACAAAGATAAGCTGCGACAAACAGCTATCTATAGGCACATGGGCAGGAAGAACAACTACATGGCTGATATGGACGCTACTGTTCATGCTTGGCATCGAAGTGGGAAGCAACGAGCAAATAATAAAATCGTTGCCTACATTGGGCGTTGAAGCATTGGCGTTGTCGATATGCGGGACATTGGGCAGCTGCGCCTTGGCATGGGGATTATGGAAGATGGCTAAGCAAGAGAAGAAAGGAGGCGAAGAATGAAAGGTAGTTTGATAGTGGTAGGCTTTTTCATTCTCGGACTGATAGCCGGACATACCGATTGTATGCCAGCATGGGTGATGGAAAGCGACACAAGTTTCATAGCGCTATGCTTCCTGTTGTTCTTCGTAGGCTTAGGCATAGGCATGAATCCTGATATGAAGAAAGATATCAAGAGCCTTAGCCCACGATTGACACTATTGCCTTTGGCTACGATATTAGGCTCATGGTTCGGAGCTATGGTGGCATACTTGATAATGAACATCGACCTCACAAGCGTCTTGCAACATCGAAGCCTCAGCGACTGCATGGCTTTGAATAGTGGCTTTGCATATTATTCGCTATCGAGTATTTTCATAACTGAATATCGTGGAGCAGAACTTGGCACCATGGCCTTGCTTGCTAATATAATCCGCGAGATGATAACGCTATTGCTAACACCATTATTGGCTAAATGGTTTGGACCATTGGCTCCTATATCTACAGGTGGAGCTACAACCATGGACACCACCCTACCAATAATCACTCAAACCATTGGTCAACGCTATGTAGCCTTGAGTATATACCATGGTTTCGTTACAGACTTCAGCGTACCTTTCCTCGTTACCATGTGGTGTATGCTGTAGAAAACAGACTGTAACATACATATAATATTGCTGTATTATGATTGAAATATCTATGAAGTACCTTTGCCGCAGAATTTAAGGCTAAAGATAAAGGATATCATAAAAACAGCAATACAATGAAAGAGAGCAAGAAGGCTATTTTGGAGATTCTGAAGAAGAAGAGTTCCAAAAAGAATGAAAAGTTTGAAAACCTCGTATTAAACCTCGCACTACAGAAGATAGATAGCGATAGTTTTGAATACGATGGCGAAGGTGTATATACTGCCGATGGCAAGCGTATCATCTATTGCATGTCGCAGAGCGAAAACTTCCACATACAAGAAGGTACTATTGTGATTGGTGAGATGGCATTCCGCGGAAAGAAAAACTTGAAGAATGTCATCATACCAAACACAGTAGTTACAATAGAGCGCGACGCCTTCTATGATTGCGACGAATTGGAGACAATATATGTGCCAGCAAGCGTGAAAGAGGTTAGAGGATATTCATTTGCAGAATGCGACAAGCTAAAGAGAGTGACATTTGCAAGTGTGCCAGATAAGTTGGGTCGTCACACATTCGACGACTGCGACCAACTACGCGAGATATTTGTTCCAGAAGGTAGCGCAAGCTTCTTCCGCAAAGCTTTACATTATGACGAGAGCGAAAGCGAATATTTTATTCAGGAGGTAAAGAAGGAGAAGAAAAAGAAAGCTGATAAGAAAACCACAAACACCAAGCAAAATGACTAAGGAACAAATGCTTAAGAATGTGTATGTGGATAGAGATATCAGCTGGATGTATTTCAACCACCGCATACTGCAGGAAGCTAACAAGGAATATGTGCCATTGCACGAGAGGTTGTCGTTTTTGGGTATTTATTCTAACAACCTCGATGAGTTCTTCCGTGTGAGAGTTGCATCGCTCAACCGCATGCTGGAAGGAAAGGTTTCGCACGAAACCGAACAGCAACTACGAAAAACACTAAAGGTAATAAACAAGCTCAACGAAACATATTCGAAGGAATATACAGAGTCGGTGGATAAGGTTTTCCACGAACTTGAGCTTCATAATATCCGTCTGCTCACAGAAACAGAACTCAACGACGAGCAGAAGGAGTTTCTACATAGTTTCTTTTTGGATAAGCTAAACGGCTCTATAAATCCTATTTGGCTATCAGAGATTGACGATTTCTCATCGCTTGAGGATAATCGCATATACTTGATAGTTGAGAAAACGGAAGACAAGAGCGGTAAGAAGAAGTATGCCATCGTGAAAGTGCCAGACAGACAGTTTGGTCGCTGGGTGAAAGTACCATCAAGCGAAGGCTTCGACAATATAATGTATCTCGACGATGTGATAAGATATTGTCTGTCTCTGGTATTCTTGGGCTTCAAGGAGAGCTCGTATAGAGCATTCTCATTTAAGTTTACTAAGGACGCAGAGATGGAAGTGGACAACGATGCCGACTTCGGAACCATGGAGAAGATAGCATTGGGCGTGAATAGTCGTAAGCGTGGAGAGGCTGTAAGAATTATCTACGATAGCGATATGCCTAAGGATATGGTGAAGAAGATGCGCGAAAGACTGAAGACCAAGGAACTTGATACCAGCCTTGCTGGTGGCAGATATCAGAACCATAAGGATTTGATGTCGTTCCCTGACTGTGGACATAAAGATTTGAATTATCAGCCTTGGCCATCGATAATGAAACCAGAATTCCTCAGTCATGAGAGCATATTGGACCAGATTAGAGAGAAAGACCGCTTTATTCATGTGCCTTACCATAGCTTTAATGGCTATATCCGTGTATTGCGCGAGGCTGCCGTAAAACCTGAGGTGAAAGCGATAAAAACTACTCTATATCGACTTGCCAAGGACTCAAAGGTGGTGAAGGCGCTTATCACGGCTGCCAGAAATGGTAAGAAGGTGACTGCTATTGTGGAGCTCTTGGCTCGCTTCGACGAAGAGAGCAACATAAAATGGAGCAAAAGAATGCAGGAAGAAGGCGTAAACGTGATATTCGGCGTGGAAGGTCTGAAGATACACAGCAAACTGTTGCTCATAGAATCTAAGAAGGGCAACATAGCTTGCATCGGAACAGGAAACTTCCACGAAGGCAACGCACGAATATATACAGACTATCTGATGATGACAGCTCGTCCAAAGATTGTCAACGAGGTTACAAAGGTATTCGACTTTATAGACCGTCCGTTCTCGCAAGTGAGATTCAACGAACTATTGGTGTCTCCAAACTCTATGAAGAGTCGAATACTGAGAATGCTCGACAATGAGATTCGCAATGCCAACGAGGGCAAGGAGGCTTGGTTGAAGATGAAGATCAACCATATCACAGACATCGACGTGGTAAGCAAACTATATCAGGCTTCGAAGGCTGGAGTGAAGATTGACATTCTGATTCGTGGCAACTGCTCAATAGTGCCAGGCATAGCAAAGATGAGCGAGAACATACGCTGCGTAGGTATCATAGATAGATACTTGGAGCATTCACGTATATTGATATTCTGTAATGGTGGTAAACCAAAATACTATCTCGGTTCTGCCGACTGGATGCCTCGCAACTTGATAAACCGAATAGAGGTGATGACACCTGTATACGACGAAGAATTGCAGAGCGACCTTATGCGCACAATATCTTATGGTATGCGCGACACGCTGAACGGAAGAGTGGTAGATGGAAGAGGAACTAACAACTTTGTGGAAGGCGAACCTTTCCGCAGTCAGGAAGAACTATATAAAAGATATGTCGAAGAAAACGAAACCCATTAATGTTGCAGCTATAGATATTGGTTCGAATGGTGCACGTTTGCTGATAAAGCGCTTCGACCCTGACAATGCGGTAGAGAAAGAGCGTATTCGCAAGATGATGTTTATCCGCATACCTCTACGCCTGGGCAAAGACGTGTTCTCGCTCGACAAGATATCGAAGGAACGCACAAAGATGATGGTACACATGATGAAGGGTTTCAAAGACTTTATGAAGCTGTATAATGTGAAGATATACAGGGCGTGTGCCACTTCAGCCATGCGTGATGCTGAGAATGGCAAAGAGGTGATGAAGAAGATAGAAAAGGCTACAGGTATAGAGCTGGAGATAATAAGAGGACAAGAGGAAGCAAGACTGCTATTCAACAACCTGCTGGAGAAGACAGGCTCTAACAAAGGCAACTTTGCTTATATCGACGTGGGCGGTGGCTCTACAGAGGTATCGCTAATACATGATGGCGAATTGGCAGAGAGCTATTCCTACAACATCGGAACGCTAAGAATGCTTAGCGGAAAGGTGAAGGAAGATACCGTAAAGCTGTTTATGGAAAACCTCAGCAAGTATGCCACTCTATATGAGGATATTCAGATTATAGGTTCTGGCGGTAATATCAACAAACTTTGCAAGTTGGCTCGTCATAGCAAAGATGAGCTAAACGTGATTACGCTAACAGAGCTTAACCGACTGCATAAGTTGCTACAGCCTATGAGCATAGAGGAACGCAAAACGGAGTTTGGACTGAAAGACGACCGAGCCGACGTTATTGTTCCTGCAGCAGAGATATTCCTCAAGGCTTGCCAGTATCTGAAATGCAACTCGATATTGGTGCCAAACATATCGTTGGCAGACTCTATTGTAGATGGTCTTATGACTAAACAAAAGGAAAAGTCGGAAGACTAAGAAATAATAACAACACAAACCGAAACCACCGTCTTGGCATTGGATTGCATCAAGATGCTTGGAATTGGTAAAGGGCATGTCACTCGAAAGTGGCATGCCCTTGTTTTTTTATATTAGTGCATATTTAAATCATTAGATTTGATCCAAAGCCTGCTTGATGTCGGCAAGGATATCTTCTACATCCTCAATACCTACTGAAAGGCGAATAAGGTCTGGAGCGATGCCTGCCTCAAGGAGTTGTTCTTCTGACAGCTGACGATGGGTGTGGCTTGCAGGATGGAGCACACAAGAGCGTGCATCAGCTACGTGGGTAACGATAGCTATCATCTTAAGAGAATCCATAAACTTGATGGCTGTCTCACGGTCGCCCTTCAAGCCAAAGCACATCACGCCACATGAGCCATTAGGCAAATACTTCTCGGCAAGAGCATGGTCTGGAGCATCAGCAAGACCCGAATAGCGCACCCATGCCACACGTGGATCGTCGTGGAGGAACTCTGCCACTTTCTGTGCATTCTCGCAATGGCGAGGCATACGAAGATGTAAGGTCTCAAGACCGAGGTTAAGAAGGAACGAGTTCTGAGGACCTGGAATAGAGCCAAGGTCGCGCATGAGCTGGGCTACGAGCTTAGTGGTGTATGCCATCTTGCCGAAAGCCTTGGTATAGGTGAGACCGTGGTACGACTCGTCTGGAGTGCAAAGACCAGGGAACTTATCAGCATGTGCTTCCCAATCAAAGTTGCCGCTATCTACAACGCAACCACCAACCTGTGTGGCATGACCATCCATATACTTGGTGGTAGAGTGTGTAACGATGTCGCATCCCCACTCAAAAGGACGGCAGTTGACAGGAGTTGCAAAGGTGTTGTCGACAATAAGAGGCACACCATGCTTATGAGCCATATTAGCAAAGCGCTCTATATCGAAGACGTTGCAACCTGGGTTAGAGATGGTTTCACCAAAGAGAGCCTTGGTGTTAGGCTGGAATGCTTTCTCTATTTCTTCGTCAGAAGCTGAAGGGTCGATGAATGTGCAATCGATGCCAAGCTTCTTCAAGGTTACACCAAAGAGGTTGAAGGTGCCACCATATACTGAATTGCTAACAACGATATGTCCGCCAGCTTCACAAATATTAAAGATAGCATAGAAGTTGGCAGCCTGACCACTTGATGTGAGCACAGCTCCTACTCCACCCTCGAGGGCTGCTATCTTAGAAGCCACGGCATCGTTGGTAGGGTTTTGAAGACGTGTATAGAAATATCCTTCTTTCTTAAGGTCGAAGAGCATAGCCATCTCTTCTGAGTTGTCATACTTGAAAGTGGTGCTCTGGATGATTGGTAGCACACGCGACTCGCCATTCTTAGGAGTCCATCCTGCCTGAACGCAGAGGGTGCCAATGTGTTTCTTTTGTTCCATGTTGTTGGTTGTTTAATTATTAGCTTTATATAATATTAGGCATTATAAGCAAAAAGCAGTTCCTGCCGAAAGGGGCAAAAACTGCTTTTTATCTCTTTGCGATGAGTTCTTTTTACTCGCCAGTAACGACACGCTTTTCCTTGATACGTGCCTTCTTACCTGTAAGAGCACGGAAGTAGTAAAGCTTAGCGCGACGTACCTTACCATGCTTGTTAACTTCGATAGAATCGATGTTAGGTGACTCGATAGGGAAGATACGCTCTACACCTACAGTACCAGACATCTTACGAACTGTGAAACGCTTCTTCTCACCATGACCTGTAATCTTGATTACAACACCACGATAGAGCTGGATACGCTCCTTTGAACCCTCGACGATTTTGTAAGCGACTGTGATAGTATCACCTGCCTTGAATGCAGGGAACTTCTTGCCGGTTGCAAATGCTTCTTCAGCAACTTTAATTAAATCCATTGTTTTGTTTGATAATTAAATATTGTTTGTCGTTCCAACGTAACATTCATTGTGACTCATCCACAATCAGCGGTTACGCCGAAAAGCGGTGCAAAGTTACTACATTTTTCCTAACTGACAAAGAGTTAGCGACTTTTTTACTATATTTTAGGTATATCTTTTGTACAAAGAAAGAATTGATAAATGGCTTTATTTGGCAGTTTGGCTTTTTTCTCGTATTTTTGCAATGAAATATATAACCCATATATGAAAAAGACAACAAGGCATTTTATTGGCGCCATTGCCTTAACGGCAGTATGTGGCGCTTGTGGCTCTTCTTGGCATATGACAGGAATTGAGCGCACACGATTAGTGGTTGACGACAAGTATGACGCTTATCCTAATACCGAAGCCAACGAGTGGCTAAAGCCATACAAGCAGAAAGTGGACTCGGTGATGAGTCCGGTGGTAGGTCAGATAGCTCACGACATGAGAGCAAAAAAGCCAGAGAGCGATCTCTCTAACCTTTTGTGCGACATCCTGGTATGGGAAGGACAGCGCAGAGGTGAGAAGCCAGACTTCGCAGTATATAATATGGGAGGTATGCGTGCGGCATTCTCAAAGGGCGACGTTACTTATGGTGATGTATTGGCTGTGGCTCCTTTCGAAAATAAGATTTGCTTCCTCACTCTTACTGGCGAAAAAACTTTGGAATTGTTCCAGCAGATAGCAAGCGAAAAAGGTGAAGGCTTGAGCCACGGAGTGGAAATGGTAATGACAAAAGACTATAAGCTGAAGTCGGTGAAGCTACATGGCAAAGAGATTGATCCTAATGCCACATATCGCATTGCTACTATTGACTACTTGGCACAGGGTAATGGCGGAATGTTGGCTTTTAAGTCGGCAACAAACCTCGTATCTCCACAAGACAAGGCTAACAACGCAAGATTTATCATCGTCGACTATTTCAAGGCTGCTATGGCTCAAGGAAAGGCTGTGGATAGCAAGGTGGAAGGAAGACTGATCATTGAATAAATAAAGGAAAGGAGCAAGAAAATGAAAAACAATATGAATATCATGCGCACTACCATCACTGCTTTGGCAATAGCTTTGATGCCATTATCAATGGCGGCACAGAAGGTTAAGCAACTAACAATACTTCATACAAACGACACTCATAGTTGTATATTGCCTGTGAGCAAGAACCTTGCCGACACCACATTGGCAGGCAGAGGTGGCTTCGCACGTCGTGTGGCTGTACTGAACGAAGAGCGAAAGAAAGACCCTGATTTGCTATATTTCGATAGTGGCGACTTTTCGCAGGGTTCTGCTTACTATACTATGTTCAAAGGCGATGTAGAAGTGGGACTGATGAACAAAATGGGAATTGCAGCCTCTACTATCGGCAACCACGAGTTTGACTTCGGCGTAGAGAATCTCGCACGACTGGCAGACAATGCCAACTTTCCTATCCTATGTAGCAACTACGATTTCACAGGCACCGCTCTCGAAGGCAAGATAAAGCCTTATATCATCATCAAGCGCAAAGGACTGAAGATTGGTGTGTTTGCGCTTGACCCTGAGCTTGAAGGCTTGGTAAGTGCAAAGACTTGCAAAGGTGTAAAGTTCCTAGATCCAAGAGTAAAGGCTAAGGAGATGAGCGAATTCTTGAAGAAAAAGAAGAAATGCGACTTGGTGATATTGATTTCTCACCTTGGTTGGGGCGACACGAAATACGAGGATCCAAACATAATCGCTAATAGCAGATATATCGACTTGGTGTTGGGCGGACATAGCCACAGCTATTTCCAAACATTGAAGTATGCAAAGAACCTTGATGGCAAGGAGATTCCTGTAGACCAGAATGGTAAGAATGCTGCCTTCATTGGCAAAATGACATTAACCGTAGAGAAATAACAGATAAGCAGATTGTTTATATCATATAAGTTTATCCTTATATACGATAATAATAAAGGTGGAACTCTAAGCTATTAGAATTCCACCTTTATCTTTTTATTCGAAATAGAAGCTCAGTACAAACATCTTGCTACGAGCCTTGTTTACAGAGTTTGTATAAGGCAACTTTGATACGTCGCGGATGTGGTTTGCATGGTCGGTATCAAGACAATTTGTTAAGCCATAAAGGAACTTAATTTCTGGACGTATCTTGAAATATGGCAGATAGAAGTCGCAACCTAAACCTGCTTCCAGAAACACATCGTATCTCTTTAACTTCAAATAATCATCGCTCTTGCCCGTGAGATTAATCATTGGGTTAAGACCTACAAGCATATAGGGACGATGATTGTTAAAGCGCTGAGAAGCGTAAATAAGGTCCATAGCTGCTGATATATAAGCCGACTTAATATTCTGTGTCTTCTCAAAATCTTTTGCTCCAGCAGCTTGGGAGGTTAAATTAAGGAATGTGAGATGACGAGTACCAAAATACATGGCAGGAGCAACTCGAAACTGAAACGACTTGTTCAACCTTAACTCACCAACGATACCTACCGTGAAACCATTATCCCATCTGTCTTGATCGCAAGTGATTAAAGCCTCGCTCGTGGTTCCATCCTCATTTGTTATGGTCTGCATACCTACATTTACAAACTCCAAATCTTGAAGATGGGTACCTGCTACTATTCCAAAATGGAATGGACGCAAGTCTGTATAAGGACGATTCTCTACCGTTCTCTGCTGTGCTATAGCATGCAACGTAGATAGCATGCTAAGCACAATAATAAGCATATTATGTCTCAACATCTGACTGTTTATCATTATCTAAACTCGTATAAAATTATATAAACCTTTATTATAAACGCACAATAACGATTGTTATTGCATAGACAGCTATTAAGACAATGTTTAAATTATAAAAAAAATAATACCTAAATGTAGGTATTCCGAGATAAATGTTTATCTTTGCATCACAAATCAAAAAGAGCTAATACCTAAAATGTATTAAACTCTTCTGAAAAACAGAATTTATTTACTTAATTAAAAAATATTATTATGGCTTACGTAATTAGCGACGACTGCATTGCATGCGGTACATGTATTAGCGAGTGCCCATCAGGAGCTATCTCTGAGGGCGAGAAGTATACAATCGATCCAGAAGTTTGCACAGAGTGTGGAACATGTGCTGACGTTTGTCCTAACGAGGCAATCAGCCTTGGTTAATCGATAGACTTCGACAAAAAGACATAAGGGTGCAAGGTATTAGCCTTTGCACCCTTAATTATTTAAAATCCTTGTGTATTGCCGTTTCTACGGCTATTACCATCAAAACAAACTACACAAAAATTATGAAAAGCGATCCAAAAGATTGTCTCTATTGTCAGAACAATGAGACATTGCACAGCCTCATGATTGAGGTTGCAGAATTGTCAGTATCACGTGTATTTATCTTTAAGGAGCAGACCTATCATGGTCGTTGCCTCGTGGCTTACAAAGACCATGTTGACGACATCAACCTACTTAGCGACAACGAGCGCAACGCCTTTATGGAGGATGTGGTAAGGGTTACACGCGCTATGCAGAAGGTGTTTAATCCTGACAAGATTAACTATGGTGCATATGCAGACACCTTGGAGCATCTTCATTTCCACTTGATACCTAAATATGTTGGTGGACCTGACTTCGGTGGTGTATTCCAGATGAATCCTAAGAAGGTTTATCTCACCGACGAGGAATATGCTGATATGGCAGAAGCTTTAAAGAATGCTCTTTAAACAACAACCAGAATCAATTATAAAAGATTTTTAAAACTAATCAACCAATAAAAATAATAAGGGTTGGAGCTTCTGAAGTTCCAACCCTTATTTCTTATTTGTGTAAGTACTATAAATAAGTACTAAATATCAATCTATCTTACTTCTTCTTACCAAGAGAAATGCTAAGAGCCTGCTTTGCAGTTTCGTTCTCAGGGTCAATCTCGAGAACCTTGTTCCAATAGATGTCAGCATTCGCCTTGTCGTTCTTTACCAAGTAGTAGTAACCGAGATAACGATAAGCCTCTACGAGACGGATGTTATCAGTGTTGTCACGGTTGGTATTAGCAGCAAGAGAAGTAGCCAAAGCCTCATAGTATGGCTTAGCAAGACCTTCTGTAGTCTCAGGGTCGAGAGAAGAGTTGATACGAGCACGCATAAAGTTAGCGAAGTCTGTCTGTGTAGGGTGAACCTCTGCAAGCTTAGCATAAACGCTATCAGCACTCAACAAAGCAGCCTTCTGAGCCTCACCTTCGAGAGAAGAAGCCTGCTTCTGGTAAATAGTACCAAGACCAGCTAAGTCGAAAGCAGAAGGCTTCTCAACGTTGATCAAATATTCATTGTAGTACTTGATACCATTTGCATAGTCTTCCATTGCAACATAAGTATCAGCAAGGTTCTTACGAGTCATGTTCAACTGCGCCTTGTTGTCCTTATTCTCCTTAGCTGCATTATGGAACATCTCAATAGCCTTGTCATACTGCTTAGCATTCTTCAAAGCTGTACCATAATATGTATAATCGAAACCTGAAATCTTAACACTATCAGAGTTGTTGAACAAAGCATCGGCATACTTCAAAGCTTCATCCGACTGGTTCATATCAGTAAGATTGTAGAAAGCCAAACGGTTCCAAGCAGCCTTGCGTGCGTTCTTAGAAAGACCATACTTAGCAACCTCCAAACTCTTATCTCTCTGCTGAAGCATCCAAGAAGCTGTAGCATAGTTAGTGATATCCTCATCAGCGAGCTTAGAAAGATCAGAAACCTTTGCATAAGCATCAACACTCTTCTGCATCTTGTTTGAAGAATAGTATATACGAGCAACAAGAGCATCTACAGCGATATCAGGACGCTGTGTGCGCAACTCCTCAAGGTTTTGTACAGCCTCTTCTGGGCTACGACCACGAAGGATGTTTGCATACTTGAAGTAACCCTCAGGATCCTTAGGATCGAAATATTTAGCCTGCTGATACTGTTCTGCAGCCTTACCACCATCGTCAGCAAATACAGCGATGTCGCCAAGAAGAATAAATGCCTTAGCATACTTCTTGTTACGAGCAAGAGCGAGATTAGCATACTTAGACGCATTAGCAGTGTCCTTAACTTCGAGATAAGCACGACCCATACCAAGCAAAACCTCAGGGTTCTTCTTGTTGGCTTTAAAAATAGCCTTAATAGCCTCGCCATCACCATGAGTCTTGATGAGTTTGCTTACTTCTTCAATAACGGCATTGTTGTTCTGTGCCATTGCAGGAGCGCCGAATCCTATCATCATGGCTCCTAAAACGAAATATTTAATTGCTTTCATAATATCTAATTACTTTTAGTTAGACATGTATTAGTGGGTCAAAACAAGACACCATTTATATGAATAAACGAACTAACTCAGATAAAGTTATCGCTATTCACCTACTTTAACATCTCTTATAGTAATGTTACCATATACAGGCAATAAACCCGACTTCAAGATAATGAGCTGTCCCTTAGGCGAAGCTATAAAGCTTGCAAAGCCCCAAGGCAATCCGTTGATAGGATCGTTGATAAGAGCATAAACAGTACGAATTAGTGGGTAATTACCATTTAATAAGTAATATTGGTATGGTTTCCAACTATTGGCAGGAGTAGCTTTCGGAGCTTTACTTACAGCCATCAGCCTAATGTCGGAATTAAAGGTAAGGTTGGTTGTATCTCTTTTATCATTGAGCCAATTGCTACCGATGATGCCGATGGCACTTGGCGTTTTTTCTACATATTTAATTACTTCGGCTGAAGTATTAGCTGCCACAACATTCTTACTCTTAATAGCCTTGCCACCAAGGATAGAATCTTCTGCAAAGTGAACAGCACTCGACTTAGGATTGTCGAACACAAGGGTAATCTCTCCCCTCTTTGATCCTGGATAGATGTCCTTCCAGTCATTAGCATCTCCATTCAAGATACGCTTGATATCATTAACAGAGATACAAGTGTCAGTATTTGACTTGTGTACGATAAGAGCTAAACCATCGTACGCAATCTTTTGAGCCTTTGGCAAGAAGTTTCTATCCTTCAAGCCCTGAAGCTCTGCGTCTTTAAAATTACGCGCTGTGATAACAAGCCAAGTATTCTTAGCCTTTAAGAGATTGGTTATTCCCTCACTCTCGTTAGTATAGATAGGCTTAATCTTGGCATCTCTATAAATCGATTCGAAGACCTCACGCTCTTCTTCGATTATTGGTTGAAAACTTTCGTCAGAGGTGATCGAAATCACCCCTGACGAATATGTATCTGTACGGCTGTTCTTATTCTTCTTTTCATTGCAAGAAGAAAAGACACATGCCGCAAGTGTTAATCCTACTAATATGTAAGATGCGTTCTTTTTCATTTAGTTGCTTATTACTGTAATCTGAATGCTACAGGCACGTTGTACTTAACGCGCACTGCAGAACCGTTCTGCTTACCAGGAATCCAACGAGGCATAGCTCTAACTACGCGAGAAGCTTCCTTGTCAAGTGAAGGGTCAACACCACGAACAACCTTAACGTCGGTGATAGAACCGTCACGCTCTACGACGAACGATACTACAACACGACCCTGTACACCATTCTCCTGAGCTACTACAGGATACTTAACGTTGTTGCTAAGCCATTCCATGAGGGCTGATGGACCACCAGGGAAAGAAGGCATCTGCTCTACTACGTCGAATACCTTTTCAACTTCAGGTTTTGGTTCAGGCTGAGCAACGGCTTCCTTGAGTTTGAGCACCTCACCATTAGCATCATCGTTACCCTTAACATCGAGGGCACCGATAGCGGTCTTGGTGTTCATCAATTCGTCCTGTGTCTTAAGCTCATCCTCAGGCTTAACCTCATTGTCCTTCTTAATGACAGGTGCGGTAAACTTAACAGAGCTCTTAACACGCTCAACAACTTTCTCAGGCTGATCAAGCTTAACCTTCTGCTGCTGCTTAACCTCAGCCTTTTTCTTAGGCTGATTAAGAGCAGAGAGCTCAGCAACACTTGTCTGAGCAACGGTCTTGGTACGAGATTCCACAAATTTAACAAGTGAAATACCACCCCAGATAGCCAATGCAGCAATAAAGATAGTGATCAGAGAGTATAGGTTTCGCTTTCCGGCATTCTTACGAAGTCTGTAGGCTCCGTATTCCTTGTTCCTTCCTTCGAAGACCATCTCGGTCCAATCACGAGAAATCAAATCTATTTTTGCCATTTGTTCTTCTTTTTAATTTAGTTAGCAATATATCGACTTACTCGACACCCTTTTCTTTGAGAAGTTTCTCATCGTCAGGATTAATCTTGTCGATAACATACTTACCAATGCTGCATATCTGCATTTCGTCGAGAGCATCCACAAGGTTCTTGTACTTAGACTTGTCGGTAGCCTTGATGATGATAGTCATAGTCTGAATCTTCTCACCATTGATGTTACCAGCCTTAATCTTAGACAATTCCTTCTGGTAAACAGAATCTGGCATTGAGTTGTTAAGGTCAGCAGCCTTCTTTTCATCGAGCTTAGCCTTAGCCAACATAACCTGCTGAACAGGCTGTGTTCCATCTTCTGTTACGTGTGTAATCAGGACTTTACGAATACCGTCCTTACCCCAAGTTGTTTCCTTAAGGCATGAAGGGTCATCATATTTAGGAAGTCCTGCAACATAATAAATCTTGTCATTAGCACCTACATAGATAGTTATTGTGTAAGAAGCCTTTGTTACAGATTTATCTTCATCATCCATGTTCTTATCATTACTTGGCATACTCAACTCCATTGTCTGTGGTTTAGCCAAAGAGGTACAGAGCATGAAGAAGGTGATAAGAAGCATCATCATGTCCACCATAGGGGTGAAGTCTACGCGGACATTAATCTTCTTTTGTCTACTTTCTTTCTTTTTAGCCATTTGTTAGTCCTCCTTTGCCAATGTAGTGATAAGATAATAACGGTTCTCATTCATGTCCTGAAGTTCAGACATGACCTTTTTCACGATGCTGTATGGAGTAGCCTCATCAGCCTTGATAGCGATCTTGATGTCTGGATTAACGTCACGAGCCTGACGTACCCAAAGCTGGAATTCGCTGTCCTTACCGTCGATAGAGTCGGTAGGAATACCAAGAGCAGGAAGCTGTTCAGACATGTCCTGAGTGCTCAAAGAAAGATATGCTTCAAGCTTATCCATAGGCGCACCCCACATAGGGTCGTTCTGGAACTTCTTAACCTGAGCCTTAGTAAGGCTAATGCCGAACTGACCAGTCATACCTGAAAGAACGTCAACGACGTCGTTTTGATTGTCCAAGCTCATGAATATCTTACCTGTCTTATCGACAAGGATATTGAGCACGCTCTTTTCAGGCACCTTAATCTCCGATACCGAACCTGGAGAGTTCACCTTTACTGGCTCCTGCTTAACGAATGTAGATGTAAGCATGAAGAAACACAGCAAAAGTGTCATCACGTCCGACATAGGAGTCATATCTATCCAGACGTCGCTTTTCTTAATTTTTACTTTACCCATAGCGATAAAATTTTAAAGGGTTAGTAGAAAATTAAGCTTCTTCTGTATGGTTTGCTTCGTATGTCTGAGCGATAGTGTAACCAACCTCGTCAAGTGCGTATGTCAGCTTATCAATCTTGTTAGTGTATGTGTTGTAAGCAACTACAGCCACCCAAGAAGTAGCGATACCTGATGCGGTATTAACCAAGGCCTCTGAAATACCCAAAGAAAGAGCCATAGAGTCACCACCACCACCAGCAGCAAGAGCCTGGAACGAACCGATCATACCGAGCACAGTACCGAACAAAGCGGTAAGAGTACCGAGGGTAACGATTGTAGCGATGATAGGGAGGTTCATCTGAAGAGTTGGCATCTCAAGCTGAGTAGCCTCCTCGTGAGCCTGCTGGATCTTAGCAACTTTCTGTGCCTTCTTGATACCAGAAGTTGTCTCCATCTCGCAGTAAGCGTTAACTGAAGCGAGAACAACGTTAGCTACAGAACCCTGCTGCTTGTTGCAAAGTGCGCGAGCCTTGTCGAAATCATTTGCCTTAACAGCAGCCTTAACTTCCTGAACGAACTTAGTAAGAGAGCTCTTACCGAAAGCTGTACGGAGAGCGAAGTAACGCTCAATACTCAAAGCTACAACGGTAAACATCAAAGTAAAGATAAGACCTACTACATAACCACCATGGTATACGGTTCCCATCAAGTTCAATGGACGGCCCTCGTGTGTACCACCTGCGAAGTTGTCAGGGTTACCGAGTACGAAGTACCAGAAGCCATAACCAAGGCATAAGCATACTGCCATTACCCAAATAGCTGATTTAATACCTGTGAAGCCCGAACTTTTCTTAGGGCTTACTGCATTTGTTTTTGTTGCCATAATGTAAGTGTTAATTTTTAGTTATTAATAAAATTAATTATAATTATCTTTTATCTTTCTATAGATTTTTATCGATTGGTTAGACCGATGAGGGTTAGTTATTTCCCCTTTGGGGTAACAGAATCTATTAGTAGTCACGCTATTACACGACAAAACGAAAGACCATGTTATTATATTTTGTTCAAAATAATAAAGTCTTCGTCTGTATCTACTAACATTTTCCACGCAAAGATAACAATTAAACGGTAATTACAGACTTAATTAAGAAGTTTTAACGGAATATTTTTCACATAGCTTCTTTAGTGTATCTGCACACCTAACTTCAATTGTTATCTATGCACGGTTTAACCATGATATTATTTATAGTTTTACTTCAACTTTGCCAAAGTTTCCTTGATTCTCTTCATAGCCTCGCGGATGTTGTCATCGCTTGTAGCATAGCTCATACGGAAGCACTCTGGGTCGCCGAAAGCATCACCACCAACTGTTGCCACATGACCTTCTTCGAGAAGGAACATAGCGAGGTCGGTAGAGTTGTTGATAACCTTATCTCCACATGCCTTTCCATAGAAACTGCTGCACTTAGGGAAGAGATAGAATGCTCCTTCTGGAACATTAACCTCAAGACCAGGAATATCCTTTGCGAGTTCTACGATGAGGTCTCTTCTGCGCTGGAAAGCCTGACGCATAGTCTCTACGCAAGTCTGATCCATAGTATATGCAGCCTCAGCAGCCTTCTGGCTTACAGAGCAAGGACCGCTTGTATACTGTCCCTGAAGCTTATTACATCCCTTAACAATCCACTCAGGAGCAGCGATATAGCCAATACGCCATCCTGTCATAGCATAAGCCTTAGATACACCATTTACGATAATAGTGCGCTCTCTCATGCCTTCAGCCTTAGCGATGCTTGCATGCTTGCCTACGTAGTTGATATGTTCATAAATCTCGTCAGCCAAAACGTACAATTCATCATGGCTAAGGATTACCTTAGCAAGAGCGTCGAGCTCTTCCTGAGAATATACGCTACCAGTAGGGTTGCTTGGTGAACAAAGGATGAGCATACGAGTCTTTGGAGTGATAGCAGCCTCGAGCTGTTCTGGAGTCATCTTGAAGTTCTGTTCAAAACCAGCATTCACGATAACAGGCTCTGCTCCTGCGAGCTTTGCCATCTGAGGATAGCTTACCCAGTAAGGTGCTGGAATTATAACCTCGTCGCCATCATTGCACAATGCCATCACGGTGTTACAAACACTCTGCTTGGCACCATTAGATACGAGAATCTCGTTGACGCTATATTCAAGTCCGTTTTCATTCTTAAGTTTGGCTACGATAGCCTTTCTAAGATCAGGATATCCAGGAACTGGTGAATATCTTGAATAATTCTCGTCGATAGCCTTCTTTGCTGCCTCCTTGATATGATCAGGAGTATTAAAGTCAGGTTCTCCCACACTCATGTTGATAACATCGATACCCTGCGCCTTCATTTCGCTACTCTTTTGTGACATTGCCAAAGTAGCAGATGGTGCGAGTCGATTGAGTCTATTAGATAATTGTGCCATGATATAAATATATGTTTGTATTATGCAAAATTACGAATTTGATTTTTTATCGCGAAAGAATGAAATCACTTTTTCACACATTAGTCAATATGCAGAGTGTGTCCCATTCTGTCGCGCTTTGTCTTAAGATATTTGTAGTCGTATTTATTTGGTTCTATCTCAATTGGAACATTCTCCACGATTTCAAGACCGTAGCCTTCCAAGCCTACGCGCTTGGTAGGATTGTTTGTCATGAGTCGCATCTTATGGATGCCAAGATATCTTAGCATCTGTGCTCCACAGCCATAGTCTCTTTCGTCTGGTTCGAAGCCGAGGTGAATGTTAGCCTCAACGGTATCAAGACCTTCTTCCTGTAGCTTATAAGCAGCTATCTTGTTCATAAGTCCGATGCCTCTACCTTCTTGTTGCATGTAGATAAGCACGCCTTTGCCTTCTTTCTCTATCATCTGCATAGCCTTGTGTAGCTGTTCGCCACAATCGCAACGCTGACTACCGAGGATGTCGCCAGTAGCACAAGAAGAGTGAACTCTAACGAGTACTGATTCATCCTCGTTCCATTCGCCCTTAACCAATGCCATATGCTCCAAGCCATTACTCTGCTGACGGAAAGGAATGAGCATAAAGTCGCCATAGCGAGTAGGCATATGCACCTTCTCGCCCACCTCGATGCTTGTTTCCTTCTGCAATCGGTAAGCGATGAGGTCTTTGATGGTGATAATCTTCATATCCCACTCTTTGGCAAGAACCTGCAACTCTGGCATACGAGCCATAGTGCCGTCCTCGTTCATGATTTCCATCAAAGCACCTGCAGGATACAATCCTGCCAACTTACAAAGGTCAACAGCAGCCTCGGTATGACCGGAACGGCTCAACACTCCATTATCCTGAGCATAGAGAGGGTTTACGTGTCCAGGGCGTCCGAAAGTAGAAGGCTTTGAGTTTGGATCAGCCAACGCCTTAAGGGTTTCAGCTCTATCATGAGCAGACACACCAGTTGTGCATCCTTCCAATTTATCTACGGTAACGGTAAAAGGAGTGCCCAAGACAGATGTATTCTCTATCACTTGCTTAGGCAGGTCGAGTTCCTCGCATCTGCTCAAGGTGATAGGAGCACAAAGCACACCACGCGCATTCTTAAGCATGAAGTTCACCTTTTCATCGGTAACTTTCTCAGCTGCAATAATGAGGTCGCCTTCATTCTCACGGTCTTCGTCATCTACAACGATAACAAACTTACCTTCCTTGAAGTCCTTTATAGCCTCTTCTATACTATTGACTTTGAAATCCATATTTTCAGTTTTGTTCTTATACATTATTATATATAGGGGACATAAGTAGAATCACAAGAGAATAATAAAGAGAACTTAGAATACTCAAAGCTATTTGATTCTTCCCTCTTCATTCTTCACTCTTCCCTCTTCCCACTTCACTTAAATTCTCGCATTCTCACGATGATTGCCTGGTTGGTTTGGCGAATCTGTCTGAGGTCGCGATACAGACGCAGACGGAAAGTCCACATTCTTATATATAGCACCGCACCCACAGGCACCAACACTCCAGCAATAATATTCAACCACTTATGTTCGAAAGGTCTTGTATGAGCCTTCGTTGCAAGTATTGGATATTTGTTCATCTCGTGGAGCAATATCTTATCCTTGGTGTTTGCCAAGTCTTCGATTACCGACTCCAAGATTTCGCTGATGCGTTCAATCTCATTATCCTTCTTATATTTGAAGAATACGTCTATGATATTCGGAGCTGAAACCAATCGATGTTCCTTAGAATAAGCATCGATATCGGCATTCATCTGCTTCAGCACTATTGCATCGTTGGCATAATCAGGATCGTTGATGATAACCTCCTTTGCAAACACATGGCGCTTGAGTCGCAAGCCCAATAGTCGCATAAAGAACTCCTTATAGAGGTCGGCATTGAACACCACAGAGTCTTTGTTTGCCTTATAGGTTACGAATATCGCTATAGGCGTAAGCGCTACTGGTGCCAGTCCTTTACCAAACCATACTGTCCACATTCCTCCACGAGCCATACGGTAGCCTGAGTTGTCGAGGATATAATAGACGATAAACACCAATACCGAGATAAGGATTGGATATCCAAGTCCACCCTTACGGATAATAGCTCCAAGTGGTGCTCCGATGAAGAAGAAGAGCAGACATTGCAACGCAAGCGTAAACTTATTGATAGCCTCAATCTTATGCATTCTGAGCAGTCGGTCGCCATCACTTGTTATCATGCTTCTGAACTCAAGGTCAGAAACTCGTCCTTGCACACTATTCAAAGCATCGTTGACAGCACTTCTCTGATTCTCCACAGATTTCTTTCCAAACAAGCTATCGAAGTTTGTCTTATCAGCCTTTGCCATTTTAACTGCATTCAGCGAGTCTGCCTTATTCAAAGACACATTATAGAAATACACTCGCTTGGCATCGTCGTAATAAGATCGTCCTATGCTGTCGTAGACTTGACTGATAGAATCCATATCGTGGAATATCTGTCTCAATCCCTTTCCTTTAGAATTATTAGCCAAGGATGCAGCATCCTGCATATTGAAGTCACCATCGAAGTCCAAGACAATCTGCTTTGTCACAAACGACTCTCTACGATATGGCACCGATGCGCTATTACCAAACTCCGACGACTGCATATTCTCAAACCATTCTCCGCTCCATAATGTCAACAGCAGATGTTTCTTCTCTGCTGTGGTCTGCATCATTCCTGAGTCGGCAAGGATTATGGCTTGATCTTCGTAGCTGCCTGTCATTCGGTAAATCATCATACCATAGAGCTTACCTGTCTCTACATCCTTCTTCTGCACATAGATGTTGCAATTTGGTATTCCATCATAGAATATTCCCTCTGGAATCATAAGCTCCGGACTCTTCTGCTTCATCGAAATAAGCAACTGAGAGAGCTTCATATTGGCTTGAGGGCCGATGTTATTCTGGAAGTAAAATGACAATCCACACACCACCAACGTAATGGCAATAAGTGAGCGAAACGACTGCATAAGCGAGATTCCTGCCGATTTTATGGCAGTAAGCTCATAACTTTCGCCCAGGTTACCAAACGTGATGAGCGACGACAGCAGGATAGCCAAAGGCAAAGCCTGTGGCACCAGCATCAACGCCATATTCCAAAAGAACTGTGCCAAGATTTCCACGGACAGTCCTTTTCCTATAAGCTCGTCGACATATCTCCATACAAACTGCATCATCAGCACAAACTGGCAGATGAAGAATGTTCCTACGAACAGTAGGCCGAACTGCTTGGCTATAAATATATCTAATTTCTTTATTCGAAATGTCATTACCTTCAAAATTTGCACATTGTGCACATATCAAGGTGCAAAATTAGCACAAAAAACTCAAATTCTCACCTATTTTGTTTTTTTTTATAATATTATAAGGCTACATTATGTGTATCGAGCGGTTTTATGCGGCTACTCGAATTGGGCTATGCGGCTATTCGAATTGCGCCATGCGGCTACTCGCATAGACCATAACGAGTATTCGCATCCGCCAAAGGGATTATCCCTCTGAACAGATGCGAATTCTCATATTCTTCTATAGCTATAGTTTCTTTGGAGTATAGATGGCATTCCACCATGAATCGTCGTTCTTCAGATATTTCTGAAACCATGCCATGATAGAGTTTATCCATTTTGTGCGCTTTGCAGGATCCATGATGCCATGGTTTTCGCCTTCTACTTCTATAAAGGCTGTTGGCACGCCCAATATTCTTAGGGCGTTGTACATCTGTATCGACTCTCCTATTGGCACATTGGTATCGGCTGTGCCGTGGGTGAAGAGGATTGGCTTCTTTATCTTGTCGGCATTATACAGAGGCGAACGCTCCACATAGAGGTCTTTGCGTGTCCAAGGGAAGCTGTTGGCAGCCGAGGTTTCGCTATACGAATATCCCCAATATCCTTCGCCCCAATAGCTGGTGTGGCTCGATATTCCGGCATGCGACACTCCGCAAGCAAAAGGATTATCCTTAGTCATCATATATTGAGTCATAAAACCTCCGTAGGATGCTGATATACAACCGATATGGTTGGCATCGCATTGTGGCACATCCTTTACAAACTGTCTTGTGGCATCGATGATGTCTTGTGCTGGTCCTTCGCCCATGGTGTTAACATGGCGTGAAGCCCACTCCTGGCCAAAGCCTGAGGCTCCAGAAGGGTTTACTACGAAGGTGATGTAGCCCAAAGCATTCCAATAGTGAGCAGGATAGTGGGAGCCATTACCAAAGCGTCGCGATGTTGGCGAACAGCCTCCATAATAGTGTACGATAACTGGATATTTCTTCTGAGGATCGAAGTCGGCAGGCAGAGTGTAGAAACCTGTCACCTTATAGCCACGTGTGGTCTGCATGCTCCACGACTTTTCCGTACCTATCTGCATATCGGTATAGTCATCCTTGTTTGGTGCCAACAGCAAGGTGGTCTTTGCATTCTTGGCTGGCGATGAGATGTTGTAAACCTCGTAAGGTACACACATCGAAGAACCATCCACGATGATGTTGCCGCCCTTGCTTGCTATGCTGAAATCTGATATTTCTTCTAATGGCAAGCGCACCATCTTCGACTTCCATGTCTTTGTATCAAGACGAAACAGGCTTACGCTATCTCTGTTCTGAGCTGTATAATATAAGCAGTTGTCTGCCTTCGACCATTCCATATCTTCGATACTTGTCTCGTCGTCGGCAGTAAGTGGAGTAACCTTCAGGGTGTTGGTATCCATCACGTATAGATGATAGTCGAAGGTGTTTGGAGTTCTGCCTTCTGGCACTCTGTTGCCTATTCCATCAAAAGCCTCAGTACCTGCCTTAAACACCACGCGGTCTGTGCCTCCTGCATACAAGGCTCCACCTATGAAGCCGTCCTTATCCACAAGCTTACGGGTGGTCATAGTAGCAAGGTCGAGGTCGTAGTATGTGGTGCGAGTAGTAGGACGCTGAGTTATAGAGTCGGAAGCTACACCAAAGAGGATGTGCTTGCCGTCGGACGCAATATCTGAAAGCCATACGCCATGATAGCTATAAGTTAGCTGTTGCACCATGCCCGTCTTGAAATCATATCGAGCCAACGAGGTTCTGTTGCGCCAATCTGGCTGACGGTCGTCGGGATGTACTATCTCGAACACTCCTTCTTCCTTCTTTGGACCATCTGTAGAGTGCATAAGTATGGCGTAATCTTCTGTTGGCGATATCACGAAGTAGTCGTCGGGCATGTCTTCTGCCAATATCTCTACCTTATTATTTAGTGGGTCTACAGTCTTGAGAAGTTTTTTGCCTCCTACTTTTTCGGTATAATAATATTTGTCAGAAGTTGGCATCCATGTCATCGAACCGTCTACAAAGCGCTTGCTGCCAGTCTTCAAGTCAGCAAGGACATACTTATACTGCACATTATTCTTCTCGTCATACCATCTATAGCCCATCAAAGCCCAACGGCCAGATGGCGAGAGTGATGGTGCAGTAGTAACTTTTGTGCCAAGCACATCACGCATAGTAAAACTACGCTTACCTGTTTCTACAAACGACAGCGCATCGTCTGGCAACGATAAAGCCAAGCCTGTGCTATCGGCAACAAACTTCATCGCGATAGAATGTTGACCTGGCTGTAGTGTCATGCCGGCAGTCTGCTCTACTCCATCTGCATAAACCTTATATTTCTTTGCACCCTTCACCGAGAGTTTCAAATCTTTCAAGTATTTCGATGCCATCACATCAAACTTCACAAGATGAAGTTGGGCTGTATCTAACTTCAATGCAGCAAGGTCTTCCAACGGTTTCTTATCTGCAATGGTTCGCGACAAACGAGTGTCGAGCAGGTTGTCTGCCTTAAACTTATTCTGAGCGTTGTCGATGCTATCAAAGACTATTGGCGCCACCACCTTGAATGGTCCTGCATGTCTTACATGCGCAACATTGATGTCGGCAGCATTAATTGTTGCAGTCATAGCCAAACAAAGTGTGGCTAAAGATAATTTCTTCATATATTTAGGTTTTACTTTTTTAGAAACGAAAACAGAAACTGACACCATTATGTCAATTCCCCAACAACAATATAAATAATGTATATCATTCTTCAAACGTACGCTTCAGGCTCTCCCAACTTTGGAAGCCTGCCAACAAAGCCAACTTATCCAACGTTTCTTTAGTTGGCTTCTCCTTACCCACAAGTATTGCTGATAACTTACGCCAAGCGTTAGCATCAAGTTTTATTTCGTGCTTAGTGAGAAAATCCGATAGTTTTCTAAATTCTCGTATCATATTTCAATAACATATTTTCGTGTTGCAAAGTTAGTGCAAGTGAGTGAAATGACAAAAGAAAATACGAAGTTTTGTATTGATAAGGGTAAATACCATTATACAATGAGCAAATATTGTTATTTTTACATCTATTTTTATCTTTTTAGATAATCATAGGGAAATTATTCGTATATTTGCCAACACTAACAGAACTATACTAACTATTATTTAACGAAAGAACCTAAAAGCATGAGAAAAACTTTGTTTACTTGTTTATTGGCATTTGGTGCATTAGCATCATATGCTCAAGTAGATCTCTCGAAGTATTTGCTACAAAACTATGGTTTTGATCAAGACTTCGATTATAAAGCGTCACAGTCGAATGAAGTTACGCAAGAGATTAAGGATGTGAAGGGATGGACTGCCAACCTTTCTGCCAACTACACCATCGTGGGGACCTACGAGTATGGATTCAAAGGAACGTTTAATACAGCCTCCGTACCAGCTAAAGGCTACAACGGAGAAGCTGGTGGCGGACTTGCCATTTCTACAGGTTGGGAACAGACTTTCTTGTTCAGCCAAGAGGTTACTTTGCCTGCAGGCAAATATACTATTAATGTACCTACTTATAATGGTAGCAATGTTACTGCTGCCACTTCGCAGTTGGCATGGATTCCAAATGCGGGCACATCTAAGAAGTCGACAGTTACCTCTTATGTAGCCAACACCTGGACTTTGGATAAGATTACCTTTACCCTCAACACTACTACCAAGGGAAAGATACAGTTTGGTATGAAGGCGGCAGCAGGTGGTTCTGCCAATACTGCCAAACTGGTGATTGACTATGTTCAGATTATTGGTGAGAATGTTGCTGCTGACAAGTCGCAGCTAAATGCTACCATCGCTTCTGCCAACAAATATTATGGCAACGGAAATGGAAATGGTGCCGCAGATTTAAAGTCGGCTATAACCGCGGCTCAAGTTATTGCAGACAAAGCTGATGCAGACATCATAGCAATCTATGAGGCTACAAAAACTCTCGAAGGGGCCATCAACGCATACCGCAATCAGAATGTTAGCGAGGATAATCCTATTGACAAGACGGAGTATATCCTAAACAACAGCTTTGAGGATGGCACAAAAAATTGGGCTGTTGATGGTTTTGTATCGCAGAGCAACTCATCGTTTACTAAGAAAGAGGGTAGCAAATATATTGAGAAATGGGTAGGACAAGGCAACAAGGTAGGCAACGCCAGCGTGAGCCAAACCATCACCTTACCTAACGGTATCTATATGCTTACCGTGGCTGCACAAAACTTGAATCAAGCATCAACTTCTCAGAAATGTGAGGGTGCAAAGATTTATGCTGATGCCAACGAGACAGCTGTTTATACTCCTGCCAATTATAGCGTGAAATTTACCAACCTTACTGGTAAAGCAACAATTGGCTTCGAGGCTGTTGATGCTACAGGCAACTGGCTTGCTGTAGACAACTTCCGTCTTGGTCTTATCGGAGAGATTACAAGCGATATTATCATTAGCGAAGTTCAGCGCTTAGTTTCTGAAGGCGAAAGCTTGAAGACTCAGATGATGTATAAGGTTGAAGCTCAGAATCTCGCTACAGCCATTGAGCTCGCAAAGAAGATTACTGCTACTTCTACCGAGGCTGATGTAACTTCTGCAGTAGAGGCTATAAACAAGGCTATCAAGGCTGCAAAGGTTGCCATCGCCGACTATCAGACTTTACAATCTGCTATCGACAACGCACAGGGCCAATATGATGCAGCAAAGAATGATGCCGACAAATTGATGGAAGAAATCAATAAGGCGCAAGAGTTGATGAAGAATGCAGAGGCTACAAAGACTGATATCGACAACGAAATTAGCAGTCTTGAGAAGGCTTTGTTGGCATTCAATCTCGCTAACGCAACTCCTGGTTCTGGTACTGCACCAAAGGTTACTCTAACCAACAAATATGTGGCTACTGGTGCTACGCAGGCATTGGTAAGAGCTACTGTGACAGGTTCAAACATCCTTGAACGAGGTGTGTGCTGGAGCACAGAACACAATCCTACCGTTCTCGACAATCGCACCACAAAGTCGTTCTCTCTCAACGGCACCATATTCCACATCAAGGGCATGAAGCCTTCTACAGTATATTATATTCGCCCATATGTGATGAACAAGACTTATACCGTGGCTTATGGCGACGAGGTAAAGATTGTAACTCATCCTGCTGGTGGATGTACATGGTCATGGAACGAGGGCGCTCCTGACGATGCAGCTAATACCCGTTGCCGTAATGCCATAAAGGAGACTATCGACTACTTCAATGAATGGACGGGTATCAAGGGATTCCATCTTACAGGCAACTATGGTGCGGACACTCCTACTGCCGACTGTAGTTATGGTGGATGGATGCGCATTGGTCCAAATGCTGCTTATCAGGCTATCGGAACCGTTCTTCACGAAACAGGTCATGGCGTAGGCGTGGGTACTCATTGGATATGGTACAACTGTTCTGATACTCGTGAAAACACAAGTAGCGGCAAATGGCTCGGCAGAGCAGCAACAGAAATTTATCAATTCCTCGAAAACAAATATACAGACGATTACTACTTCCAAGGTGATAAAACTCACGGCTGGGGTCGTAATGCCACATATGATTGGCTCGTAAATGGTGCCGACAAAGATAAGCACTCAGAATTGCAGTATGCAGGTGGTATGTGTATCATGTATGGTTTGTTCCTCGATGGTCTATGCCCTACAAGCAATCACCCGAATGGTATCGCAGGCTACACTTACAACTTCGACGACTCTAAGAAGTATTATATAATGTGTAAGAATTCTGATCGTGGTCTTGGCGACGGTCTTCTATTCCAACGTAACACCATCGCAGCATGGAAACCTTATTTCAACACCACTACCGAGGTCAACGACTCTGCTGCATGGTATTTGGCGTTTAACCCTCTCAACGGCTACTATTCATTCAAGAATGCTGTAAGTGGTAAATATTTGACTCGTTCTACTACAACATCTGGAATGTCTGTGAAGCAGACTTCTGTGCCTTCTACCGCAGAGCAATTCCAACTTATGCCTGACCGCACAAACGTAACTCTTGGTGCAGGTAAGAATAAGGTAACTACTCATGGATATTGGCTTACATGGTACAACGATGGCAACAAGGCTATGAGTGCTAACGCATTGGGCAAACGTTCTGGTTATGGAACATTGGAACAGGCTGCATTCAACTTCAGCAACTCTGCAACAAAACAACAATGGATTATCATCAGCGAAGACGAGTTGGAGGAATTTCGCCAAGCTGCTATAGCGACAAGTATCAAGGATGTCAATACAGATACAGCAACCAACAACTTGCAAACTATCATCGGCATCTATAACGTTGATGGTTCAAAGAAGAATGACATCTCACGTGGTTTAAACATCATTAAATACAACGATGGTTCTACCAAGAAGGTATACATAAAATAAAAATGTATAGATAAAAATAGGGGTGTGTCAAAAGTTCAAACAGCACGCCCAGAATGGGCAGAAGTTCTTAGCCCAGGGCAACACCCTGGGAGGGATAGTAATTAATAAGTAAAGCGTCCTGTAAGGACAAAAGTGTTGATACATAGTAAATTATGTAGACTTTTGTCCTTACAGGACGCTTAGTTTATATTTTCCATTTTACCCAAGGCGTTGCCCTGGGCTAAGAACATAATTGGGCTTTCAGCCCGCTTTGCTTGACTTATGACACACCCTCCATTTCGCCCATTTGCTGTAACTTTTAATAACTTACGCGGCATTCGGAAATGCAAAAGAAAGCAATTTCTTTTGCCATTTCGCTCATTTGCAGTAACTTTGCACCAAGATTCACGAAACAAACAACAATAACAATTCGACATCTATGAAAGAATTAGCTCTTAAGTATGGATGCAACCCTAACCAAAAGCCATCAAGGATTTATATGGAAGAGGGTGAGCTTCCTATCGAGGTTATCAACGGTAGACCAGGATACATCAACTTCCTGGATGCACTAAACAGTTGGCAACTTGTTAAGGAACTGAAAGCTGCTACTGGCATTCCTGCCGCTGCAAGTTTCAAACATGTTAGTCCTGCAGGTGCTGCTATAGGCTTGCCTCTTAGCGACACTCTAAAGAAAATCTATTTCGTTGACGACGTAAAGATAGAACTATCACCTTTGGCTTGTGCCTATGCAAGAGCAAGAGGTGCCGACCGCATGTGCTCATACGGAGATTTCGTTGCTCTTAGCGATGTTTGCGATGCTGCTACTGCTACTCTCATCAAGCGCGAGGTTAGCGACGGTGTTATTGCTCCTGGATATACCGACGAGGCGCTCGAAATATTGAAGGATAAGCGCAAGGGTACATACAACGTTATCAAAATCGACCCTAACTATGTGCCACAGCCTATAGAGCGTAAGCAGGTGTTCGGTATCACCTTCGAACAGGGACGCAATGAGATTAAGCTCGACGATCCTGCTTTGTTCGAGAATATCCCTACTCAGAACAAGACTTTCACCGACGAGGCTAAGCGCGACCTTATCATCGCCCTCATCACATTGAAATATACTCAGAGCAACTCTGTATGCTACGTTAAGGACGGACAGGCTATCGGTATCGGTGCTGGTCAGCAGAGCCGTATTCATTGCACTCGCCTTGCTGGTCAGAAGGCTGACACATGGTGGTTGCGCCAATGTCCAAAGGTTATGAACCTTCCTTTCAAACCAGGCATCCGTCGTGCTGATCGCGACAACACCATCGACGTTTACATCAGCGAGGAGCATGAGGACGTATTGAGAGATGGCACATGGGAGATGTTCTTCACCGAAAAGCCTGAGGTTTTGACAATGGAAGAAAAGAAGGCTTGGATTGCCCAGAACACTAAGGTTGCTCTTGGTTCAGATGCTTTCTTCCCATTTGGCGACAACATCGAGCGTGCACACAAGAGTGGTGTTGAATATATAGCACAAGCAGGCGGTAGCATCCGTGACGATAATGTTATTGAGACTTGCGACAAGTATGGCATCGCAATGGCATTCACAGGTGTTAGATTGTTCCACCATTAATTCATAACATAAACCCCATTTATACATGTCAGACAATTTCACCGACATCTTAGAAGGTGGCATCGTCTTCAAGAAGAGTTCTTCTGGAAATAAGGAATCGGACAAAGTGAAGACTAAGGCCAAGAAAAAGAAATACATCACAGGTGCCCACGGCAGCGGTTCGGCTAAACAAAAGGCTAAATACCGCGAACAAAGAGCCAACAGACATAAGTAATGTATACAAACAATAATAGCGGCAAGAGATAATGCACATAGGCATATCCTCTTGCCGCTATTTTTATTTCTTCTTTACGTTAGCTTTTACTTCCTTATTCCTCCACTCTTTGTCAACGTTATGGTGGCATCATGGAGTTTACGGTTGCCGTGGTCGAACATCAAGGCTGGATTGAAGCGAGTGCCACGGAACTTAGTTTCAAAATGTAGGTGCTCTGTTGTTGCACGACCTGTGCGACCGGTAAGTCCTATCACTTGACCAGCTTTCACTTTATCGCCTGCCTTAACAAGGTTCTTCGACTGATGGCTATACAGAGTTTCAAATCCATAGGCATGCTTTATGCGTATACAATTACCATAACCCGAGAAAGGACCAGAGGCTATTACCACTCCATCAAAGGCAGCCCTAATCTCATCGTTAGGCTTTGTCTTTAGGTCAACTCCCGAATGACCACGTCTGCCGCCATAAGGGCTTATAACCTTTGCTCCTGGTAGAGGATAAGCCCAATGTTTCTTTTCTATCTTTCTAAGGTCGAGCTTGAATGTAGAATTCTTCTTAAATGGGTCGTCATCAAGATTAGCCATTAGCTTCTTCGACTTTTCGTCGGCAACAACATTAATGCTAATTCTGCCACCCACTTTTTTGCATTGCACCATCTGCTTTCTCAGCTTATGGCTTGACAAAGAGATAATGGTTTCTGGATTAATCTTCGAACCATTTATCATGATATTGAAGTCAAGGAATTCTCGCTTTGAATCTCCACCAACAATAGCGATGGTATGTCCTGCCTTTACTTCCTGCCCTACTTTCACAAGGTTCTGCGCATTATGTGCATAAACGGTTTCAAGACCATTATGATGGCGAACAACAATAACATTGCCATAACCTGAGATATAGGTAGACAAACGAACTGTTCCGTCAAACATAGCTTTCACAGCATCGCCCTTCTTGGTTTCAATCTCAAGGTCGTTGCCTTTCAATATAGCTTTACCTACAGGCAATGGGAACGAATATTCTTTATCTGGAAGTTGAGTAAAATCAATGTTTATGATATTACTCTTAGCAAAAAGGCCTGGTGTTGGCACACTTATCTGCTGCTGTTCGGCGGCAGTAAATTTCTCACTTGTGGCAGACATCATTGTCAGCGACATCAATAATGCCACAACATAAACGGTTAGCTTAGATAGATTCTTTTTTATCATTTGGTTTCCTCCATAATTATTGCTGTATATATTCTGCCCGAGTTAATGCCTTGACGACGGGCAGAGAAAAAATCGTTAGAAGTATAGGTATCAATTCCTGACACCATTATGTTTTCTGCAGGGATTCCTGCTGTAACCAGCTCTCTGCGGTTGCATTCAGGTAGATCGATATGCCATTTACCCATTTGCTTCGCAATGCCATTCATATCGAAGCCTGCTGAGGCAAACTGGTCATAGACTTCCTGGCCTACCTCAAAGCTCTCTAATGATATGCCTGGACCTATCACCGCCTTCAACTTCTCGGCATTAGAATGGTAGGTTGTTTGCATCTCAGCTACTGCCTTCGAAGCTATACGCTTTACTGTTCCACGCCAGCCGGCATGTACCGCACAGACTGCATGATGCTCAGGGTCATATATTATAATAGGTATACAGTCGGCAGTAGAAACTCCTATGCATACTCCACTCATTGATGTGAATATGCCATCCACTCCTTCTATCACCTTAGCTCTCTCTTCCTCTGGCAATGCCATAAAGTCGGGAGCTATAATGCAGAAGTCTGCTCCATGCACCTGATGTGGCAACAATATCTTTGTTGGCTCTATGCCTAATGTCTCGGCAAGTGATGCTTTATTGGCTGCGATATTCTCTTGTGAGTCGCCACAATAGCTATTGATATTAAAGCTGCTATATGCACCCTCGCCTACTCCACCATGCCGCCTGGTAGAGAAAGCACGCACACCTGGGGCTATATCGTATGATAGAAGCTGTGGACTATTCTTCATCATACTCATATTCAAAGTCGTCGAGGTCATCAACATCCTCAACGTCGTCTTCGTCTATATATTCAATATCTTCGTCTTCGCCTTCTTGAGCAAGCTCCATAGCAAAGCGCGACATGTCTTTATCTCTGTGCACAAGGGTATCCTCGGCTGTGATATCTTGCAACTTGTTGCTCTCGCTATTGAGTTCTTTCCATAGCACATCCTTCAGATCTGACAGTCCGTAGCCTGTTACAGAAGAGATAAATACTACTGGTAAATCTTCTGGCAGATGCTCACGAAGCATATCCATCAACTCCTCGTCCAAGAGGTCGCTCTTGGTAACTGCCAACACTCTGTGCTTGCTGAGCATTTCTGGATTAAACTGCTCAAGTTCTTTCAATAGCACTTCATATTCGCGCTTAATATCGTCGGTATCGCCAGGAACCATAAAGAGCAACAATGAGTTGCGCTCAATATGACGCAAGAAGCGAAGTCCTAAACCTTTACCCTCGCTGGCTCCCTCGATGATACCAGGGATATCAGCCATCACAAACGACTTATGGTCTCTATATTCTACGATACCAAGACTTGGCTCAAGGGTTGTAAAAGGATAGTTGGCAATCTTTGGACGTGCACTCGACAAGGCAGAAAGCAAGGTAGACTTTCCTGCGTTAGGGAATCCTACCAAACCAACGTCGGCAAGCAACTTCAACTCCATTATCACCGTACGCTCCTGCATAGGCTCGCCTGGCTGTGCAAAGCGTGGAGCTTGATTGGTAGCCGTACGGAATTGGAAATTACCCAATCCGCCTCGTCCTCCCTTCAATAGCATCACTTCCTGACCATCGTAGGTTACGTCGCAGATATATTTTCCTGTCTCAGCATCATATACAACTGTTCCGCATGGCACATCGATATACATATCCTTACCGTCTGTACCATGACACTTGTCGCGTCCGCCGTTGCCTCCATGTTCAGCAAACACGTGGCGCTGATATTTCAGGTGCAACAAGGTCCAATAGTTATGATTGCCACGAAGGATAATGCTTCCGCCACGACCGCCATCACCACCATCAGGACCGCCATTAGGATTGTATTTCACATGCCTAAGGTGCATAGAGCCCTTACCGCCCTTTCCTGAGCGGCAATATATCTTTACATAGTCTACGAAATTGGAATCTGCCATTTAATTAAGTGAAGAATTAAGAGTGAAGAGTGAAGAAAAAAACGAAGAGTGAAGAGTGAAGAGTGAAGAATCATATAGCCTTAATGGTATTGGATTCTTCGTTCTTCACTCTTCACTCTTCACTAAATTATTCGGCAATGCCGTCGATAACCTTGCAGATGTCTGCAAAGATTACCTCAAGCTGACCATCACCCTTTACGTGGTGATGCAATCCTTCGCCATCATACCATCCGATGAGAGGAGCTGTCTGGTTGTGATAAACGCCAAGACGCTTCTTGATTGTCTCCTCGTTATCATCTGAACGACCGCTCTCGATACCACGCTTGATAAGACGCTCCATCAAAACATCCTCTGGAACATCCAATTCAATCATAGCAGCAATCTTATGACCACGCTCTGCGAGCATGTTCTTCAAAGCCTCAGCTTGTGGAATAGTACGTGGGAAACCATCAAAGATTACGCCCTTGTGCTCCTTGCCAAAGCTGTCGTAAACACTTGCAAGGATATCTATCATGAGCTCATCAGGGATAAGCTGACCGTTGTCAATATATCCCTTGGCTGTCTTGCCGAGTTCTGTACCATTCTTGATTTCTGCGCGAAGCACGTCGCCTGTAGAAATATGACCGAAACCATACTTCTTAATCATCAGATCGCTCTGAGTACCCTTTCCTGAACCTGGGGCACCGAAAATAACAATGTTCTTCATTTTTACTTTTTTGACTAAATCTATTGTGTTGTTTATATTATTCTACGATTGTGTAAATCTCCTTCAGGTTTCTGCCCTGCTGGTCGTAGTCGAGACCATAGCCCACAATGAAGTCGTTAGGAATCTCCATTGCAGCATACTCGATGTTCAATGGCACCTGTAGCTTACCTGGCTTAAGGAGCAAAGTACAGATATGTATAGCCGCAGGATTGCGTGTTCCCAACTGTTCTATCATACGCTTCATAGTGAAACCTGTATCTACGATATCTTCCAAAATAACAACAGTACGTCCTGCTATATCTTCGTTCAAGCCAATAACTTCTTTTATCTGTCCTGTCGAAGTGGTGCCTTGATAAGAAGCAAGCTTCACAAAAGAGATCTCACATGGTATTGTGATATTGCGAATCAAATCGGCAGCAAAAACAAAAGAGCCATTGAGCACGGCTATAAAAAGTGGATTCTTGTCTGCCATATCGTTATTGATTTTTTCTGCAACAGCCTTCACACGCTGCTGTATCTCTTCCTCGGGGATAAACGTTCTGAACGTTTTATCCTTAATAGTTACTGTGCTCATTGTATGTCGGATTTTGGATAATTTGGGGCAAAGTTACTCTAAAATGACGGAATAACAAAAGAAAAGAATTGATTTTTGGCTTATTCCACAACAATAGGTATGAAATAATCAAAAAAAAGCTAACTATTGGGCTTTTATTAGTATTAATTTTGTATTTTTGCTGTCGATATGAAAATTTTCACTTCTGCTCAGATTCACGAGCTTGACAAATACACCATAGATAATGAGCCCATCGCGTCGACCGACTTGATGGAAAGGGCTGCTAACGCCATTACCAAAGCCATAATCGACGAATGGACCGAGTATACACCAATAGTAGTTTTTGCTGGTCCTGGCAACAATGGCGGCGATGCACTTGCTGTGTCAAGACTATTGGCAGAACGTGGATACGAAGTCCACACATATCTGTTCAATATCCACAACAAGCTTTCTGTTGATTGCCAAACCAACAAAAAGCGTCTTGAGGAATGCAGCAAAATAAAATCTTTCACCGAGATTACTGTCAACTTCGACCCTCCTCAGCTCACAGAGGACACATTGGTCATTGATGGTCTTTTCGGCTCTGGCATCAACAAACCTCTCTCTGGCGGTTTCGCATCGCTGGTTAAATATATCAACCAGTCGCCATGCAAGGTGGTTAGTATCGATGTGCCATCGGGATTGATGTGCGAAGACAACACTTTCAACATACGTACTAACATCATTCGTGCCAACATGACGCTGACTCTTCAGCAAAAGAAATTGGCCATGATGCTCCCTGACAACCAGCTGTATATTGGCAAGTTGAAGGTATTGGATATAATGCTGAGCCATGAGTATATCGAGAATACCGACTCTAAATATTATATCACTGAAGAAAAGGATATAAGAAACATGTTGCGCCATCGCTACGACTTTGCTCATAAGGGCAACATGGGCACTGCGCTCATTGTGGCTGGCAGCTATGGCATGGCTGGCGCTGCGATATTGTCTACAAAGGCTTGTCTGCGTAGTGGTATCGGAAAGGTGTGCGTACGAACTCCAATGCTCAACTATCAGATAATGCAAATCAGCGTCCCTGAGGCTGTATTGCTTATGGACAACGACGAGAAGGTTTTCTCTGAGTCTACTGATGCCAACGACTACGAGGCTGTAGCCATTGGTCCTGGTCTTGGCCAAGCTGAAAACACGGCTGTTGCCTTGATGGCTCAGCTCAAGCGCACACAATGTCCTATCGTTGCCGATGCTGATGCTCTCAACATATTGTCGTCTCACCAGGCTTGGATGCAACAGTTGCCACGACATATCATCATGACTCCGCATCTCAAAGAGATGGATCGACTCATAGGTACAGCTTGCAATGGCGACTATGAGCGCCTGACTAAGGCTTGCGAAATGGCTGCTCGCCATGAGGCTTACATCATTCTGAAAGGTCACCATACTGCTATCTGCACTCCTGATGGAAGGGTTTTCTTCAATAATACAGGCAACAGTGGCATGGCAACAGCGGGTAGCGGCGATGTGCTAACGGGTATCATCACAGGTTTGCTGGGTAGAGGATATTCAGAACAAGAGGCTTGCATCCTCGGTGTCTATCTCCACGGTCTTGCTGGCGACATTGCAGCTCGCGAACTAGGTAAAGAGAGCCTCATCGCATCTGATATCATCGACTATCTGCCAAAGGCTTTCAAGCTTCTGGAAGAATAACAAATCGTAAAAACCTAAACACAAGAATATAAACATGAAAAATATCATTTCCACCCTACTGCTTTCTGCGGCAGCCTATCTTTCGGGCTACGCTCAGCAGGCTAATGAGGCAATATCTTACTATTTGCCTACTACGGCAGTTCATGTAAATGTGATAATAGAGAAGACCAATTATACTCCTGGTCTGTTGGCTGAATATGCGCAAAGATACATGCGCTTAGACAATGTAAGTCTTGATGCTTATACAACGTATAGAATCATCGCTACAAATATGTATACTACTGCTGAGCCTGACACTGCAAAGCTTTTCACATTGGAAATCGACAAAAACCATTTCATCAATAATGTGTCGAAGACAGAAAAGGGAATTTTGCTTGCTATCAATGGCGAGGGCAGAGACAACACCGTGATTCCTACGTTCACTCCTTCTAAGCCTCAATCGGTTTTGAATCCTAAGGATTTCATGTCGCAAGATATCCTCTCGGCTACAAGCTCGGCTAAGATGGCGGAACTTACTGCCAACGAGATATTCGAAATCAGAGATAGTCGCACTCAGCTGGCTCGTGGCGAGGCTGACTTCATGCCTAAGGATGGCACACAGCTAAAACTTATGATGTCGCAACTCGACACTCAGGAGAAGGCTCTCATGCAGGTTTTCTCTGGTGTAACAACCAAAGACACTACAATGACAACAATCACCTATCTCCCTACCTCTGAGGTCGAAAAGCAACCTTTGTTCCGCTTCTCTAAGTATTATGGCATTGTAGACAACGACGACCTCTCTGGCTCTCCTTATTATATTAAGGTTGCCAAGAAGAAGACTTTCAACGACGAGCCTGCTGTTGCAGATGATAAAAAGGATAAAAAGGATAAAAAAGAAAAGAAGGATAAAAACGACATCGGACTTAGAGTCAACATCCCTGCTAAGATGGATATCACCATATTCAATGGCACAGGCAACACATTGGCTAAAGAGCAATTCCAAGCTCCACAGTTCGGTAAGCTTGAGAATCTTAGCGGTGAACTATTCGGAAAGAAACAGAGCAGCCGACTAATCCTTAACTCGCAGACTGGTGCCATCTCCAAGATTGAAGCGCTAAACATTGCGAAATAATAGCCACAGCAGATTCGTTTTTCTAAGAAATATATAACTTTTATTCTAAGAAGTATATAACTAAAAAGGGTGATACCGCTTGGTATCACCCTTTAATATTTTATGCTCTAATCAGATTAGCACTGAGCGAGCTTACCGTCTGAACCGAGTACGTTCACAATCTTGTGGATGTACATCTTCTTCATGTTCTCGCGAGCTGGCTTCAAATACTGACGTGGGTCGAAGTGATCTGGGTGCTCAGCGAAGTGCTGACGGATAGCAGCTGTCATAGCAAGACGTGAGTCTGAGTCGATATTGATCTTGCAAACTGCTGACTTAGCAGCCTTACGGAGCTGATCCTCAGGAATACCGATAGCAGCCTTCAAGTCACCACCGAACTTGTTGATAGTGTTAACCTCTTCCATTGGAACTGATGAAGAGCCGTGGAGTACGATTGGGAATCCAGGAAGCTTCTTCTCGATCTCTGCAAGGACATCGAAAGCCAATGGAGGTGGAACCAATACACCGTTTACCAATGTGCACTGCTCTGGAGTAAACTTGTGTGCACCGTGTGATGTACCGATAGAGATAGCCAATGAGTCGCAACCTGTGCGTGTAGCGAAGTCGATAACTTCCTCTGGCTTTGTATAGTGAGACTCTGCTGCACAAACCTCGTCCTCAACACCAGCGAGAACGCCAAGCTCAGCCTCTACAGTTACATCAAACTGATGTGCATATTCTACAACCTTTCTTGTCAAGGCGATGTTCTCCTCGTATGGAAGTGAAGAACCGTCGATCATTACTGAAGAGAAACCATTGTCGATGCAATCCTTGCAAAGCTCGAATGAATCTCCGTGGTCGAGGTGGAGAACAATCTCTGGATGCTCGCAGCCGAGTTCCTTAGCATACTGTACAGCGCCCTCTGCCATGTAGCGAAGGATAGTACCGTTAGCATAGTTACGTGCACCCTTAGAAACCTGCATGATAACAGGAGACTTTGTCTCTACTGCAGCCTGTACAATTGCCTGCATCTGCTCCATTGTGTTGAAGTTGAAAGCAGGAATAGCATAACCGCCTGATACCGCTCTCTTGAACATCTCACGGGTGTTCACGAGACCCAAATCTTTGTAATTTACCATAATTGTTTGTTTATGTTTAAAAAAACTAATATTCTTGGTTTTTATCCGCTGCAAAATTAGCAATTATATTTTTTCTTGCAAAATGTTGTATGTTTAATTAGTGTTCCAAATTTTATAAAATGCTAAAACACGCTTGTTTTTCGGGGACGGTTCACAGTTTTGCAAATTCCGCTTTACAATTTTCCTAAGATATACCAGATTTTTGGTCTTTTTCTCTTATTCTTCACCCTGTTTGTGCTTTCTTGTCAACTCTGAAGCAAACAAAAGCACTACGAAATAGCCTATGAAAGGTATCATAAATGGCAATACAAGGTTGGTTTGGTCTGCCACATAGCCCATCAGTAAGAAGAAGCAGCCACCGATAGGTGTCATCATCAAGAGCGATGATGCACTCTTGGTAAGATTGCCCAAGCCTTGCAAAGCTAAAGTGAAGATGGTTGGGAACATAATGGCTTCAAACAAATAGTTGCAAACAAGGGCTATCATAGAGCATTTGCCCAAATCAAGCAACACCAAGCCTATACATACCACACTTCCGATACCGCAGTATAGCAGCATCAGTTCGGCACGCACCTTGCGCATTATCCATGAGCCAAGGAATCGTCCTACCATAAAGAAGCCTAACGCCACGGTCAACACTATCGAGGCTGTATTATCGTCCATCCATCCCTGACCGGTCACAAAGTTGATGAAATAGCTATTGATAGATATCTCGGCTATCTCGTATGCCAAAAGGGCGAAGAGTCCGAATACAAACATAGGATGACGCTTGAAGAGCTTCATTATTCTTGTGTCCTGAATGTGGTCTTCTTCTGTTTCTTCGTGCTTTATCTCTGGCAGGTCTACTCGCGAGAATACCACGGCAATACACATCACCAATACTCCCAGCACAGCATATGGCACAACAACATTGCCACCATCTTCACTGCCATTAAACAAGAACTGACCTACGGCATAGGTAGCAAACAAGCAACCCAAGCCATTAAACGACTGCGAGAAGTTTAGTCGGCTCGATGCTGTCTCCTTATCGCCAAGTTCTGCTGCATAGGGGTTGGCAGCTGTCTCCAAGAATACGAGTCCGCAACCTATTATAAATAGCGGACCAAGATAGGCATAGAAGGTTCCTATCTCTGCGCCTGGTATAAAGAGCAATGCTCCAAAAGCAAAGAGGGCAAGTCCAAACACCACTCCTCGACGATAGCCTTGGCGGTTGATAAACCATCCGGCAGGTATCGCCATAAGGAAATATCCCAGATATGTTGTCACCTGAATCAACGACGACTGGGTCAGGGAAATGTCGAGCGAGTTTTGGAAATGCTTGTTCAATACATCGAGGATGGCTCGTGCAAATCCCCACAAAAAGAAGAGCGAGGTTATCAAGACAAAGGGCACGAGATACTTTTTGTCTGTCAATGTTGGTCGATTTGTTTTCATTAACTATATTTTTTATTGTTCTAATCGAATAATATCTTCCCATAAATGGAAAGTATATATTACTAAACGGAAGAATTCCTTAAAAATTGTTTCTTACGCATAGTTTTCTCATTCTTGACAGGCTTTTCAAAAACTCTTTCCATTATTTGTCAATACAAGCTAAAAACTGTATCTTTGCCACTATATATGTACAAAAACGCACAAAACTATGACTATCAACCATTCAAAAACAATTATTTCTTCAATTGTTCTTTTAGTCTTGTCTGTATCAACCTCGTTTGCACAGCCAAGGGCTAAGCGTTGGGTTATTCCTAACGACACTTTCAAACCTGTAAGTTTCGACGTCAAGACTTCACAGCCAGAACAAACAGTACTGCATTTTGGTGCTTCAGATGCTTGGAGTATGCTCTTTATTGGTACATGGCCTGAGCAACAGCAGCAACAGATTGCCGACTGGCTATTCAGTACCGAAAATGATGCTACTGGCAAACCTAAGGGTATCGGCCTATCGCTATGGAGAATGAATCTCGGAGCTGGCAGCTGGGAACAGGGCGACTCATCATATATAAATAGAGGTACTCGCACAGAATGCCTACTACAACCTGACGGAACTTGGAATTGGAATAAGCAACTACCACAGCGCAAATTCCTCAAAATGGCAAAGGAGCGTGGTGTGCCTTATCTGCTATTGTTCTGCAATTCCGCTCCTGTGCAATTTACAAAGAATGGACTTGCCACCAACACAGGTCGTGGTGGCAACATCAATCTCAAAGATGATTGCTATGATGATTTTGCTCGTTTTCTTGCTAATGCAACAAAGGGCATTGAGGAACACGACGGGGTAAAGATTGATTATGTCAGTCCGGTCAACGAGCCTGATGGGCACTGGAATTGGCAAGGACCTAAACAAGAGGGCTCACCTGCAACAAATCGTGAGATAAGCCATTTGGCTAAGGAAACAAGCAAAGCTTTCAAGAAACTTAAGCTCGACTCTAAGATTGTGTTAAGCGAGAGTTCCGACCTTCGTTGTTTGCTTGGAGAATATAAAGCAGGATGGCAACGTGGCTATACCATTGCCACTCTCTTTGGCAAAGATAGCGTAAAAACATGTGTCAAGGGATTGTATGGCATACCAAACGTGGTGCTTGGTCATACCTACTGGACTAACACTCCTATCGACACCATGCGCTCCATACGTCTTGCTCTACGCGACAAACTAAAGAAATACGGACTCGATTATTGGCAGAGTGAGGTGTGCATAATGAGTAATGATGAAGAGATTGGTGGTGGTGGAGGTTTCGACTTCTCTATGAAGACTGCTCTTTATGTTGCTCGTATGATGCACTACGACCTTGTATATGGCAATGCTTGTAGCTGGTCGTGGTGGCGTGCTGCTGGCGAGAACTATAAGGATGGACTCTTGCGTATATATACTCACGATGATATGAAAACGGGGCATGCCGTCGACTCAAAACTTCTTTGGGCTATGGGCAACTATAGTCGCTTTGTTCGTCCTGGCGCTGTTCGACTTGATATTGATGCCTACAACGACGAAGGCGACATAGTGAAAGAGGGCGACACTCGTCCATACGCCACAATGCTTTCTGCATATAGAAACGTCGACGGTAAACTGGTTGTGGTAGCCATCAACTATTCCGACCGTCTATGTCCTATAACTCTCAACGTAGATGGCAAGCCGCATCGTTGGAATATGTATCGCACTTCGGATATCTCTGCAGAGAGCCTTCTGCCAATCGGCTCTGCTATCGATAAAACGACATTAACTCCTCGCAGTATAACAACATTTGTAAGTGAAGGGCAATAGCTCTTCACTTATTTTCTTGTCTCTACATTAAATTCTGTAACCTTTGATATAGCTTCGCCATTCTGCAATATCGAGCAGCATAGCTTTATCGTACCATCTTTCAATCTATTGTCGGCTTTCACCATAGCGGTATATCTCACGCCTTTATATGCTCCTATCTTCTCCACACATATTGGCTGCGAGATATAGATATGCTTATTGCCGGTCATTTCTGCCACGGTTGGCACCACATTATATACTGGTTGCAAACCATTGTTGTAGACCTCAAACACCACCTTACACATTTCGCCTCGCGATATCGTATCGTTGCCATCGGCATCTATGAAGCGTGCGTTTCTTATCTCTACAGTTGGTGCTGAATGGGTATACACATTGTCGGCAGGTGATGATGGTTGCTTATATTCGTAGTTGCCAGAGGTAGCATCGCTACCATCAAAGTCTATGCGGTCGTCGCCACTATTTGTTGAATCAAAGCCACTATTGCCATACTGATATCCGTCGTCTTGCTGCATACGCTGGTTGCGTTGTGCACGGCGTTGCTTCACTGCCTCACGATGTTCTTCCATCTCGCCTCGTGCTTTCTGGTCGGCAGCATTGCCAATGGCACCACCAATCATCGCACCGCCTGCCATACCCACAATAGTGCCAATATCCGAACCTCGCGGTCCACCACTTATGCCTCCTATAGCCGAACCGAGTATGCTTCCAAACTGTGCGCCGGTATATGCTCCAGCGCCAGTATATGAGCTACAGCTGCTAAGCAATAATGTTGCTCCAACAGCCCAAACCATCATCTTCTTCATATCTTTCACTTGATTTGTTCCTTTATATTTATAGGCATACAAAACTATCTTTGCAGCTTTTGTTTTCTGCAAAGATAATAATTTTCCTATTATCACCCATCGATTTTTTCCTAAATTAGCATAGGGAATTCCCTATACAATACAAAATGCCCTTTTTTATCTACCAAAGGCTCATGCATCCAAAAAGAAATAGCCATCAACTATTTCTTTTTTTCTCTTTCTGCAACCTTATATTCGTCGGGTTTCACAAATTCGAATTCGAATTCTGGCATATCGTCCTCTTCCATACGATAAGGCACAATCTTCTCCGTTACTGGTCTCACCTCGACCATAGCCACGCCCTGAGCAAGCATACCTATAGCCTTAGCTGCCGCATACGAGAGGTCCACAACGCGACCTCTACCGTATGGTCCACGGTCGGTAACTTTAACATCCACAGATTTATTATTGCTAAGGTTCGTTACTCGCAGTATTGTGCCGAAAGGGTATTTCTTATGAGCACACGTCAAGCTATCATGATGTATTCGCTCGCCACTTGCCGAGCGTGCTCCCGTTGCTCGTTTAGAATAATAAGAAGCCTTGCCTTTCTGCACATTATGCTTATGCACAGCTGTTTTCTGTGCTTGTTTTTTCTGTGCAGAAAGACAAGGCTTTCCAGTTATCAATAGCGAAGCAAAGAGCATAAATACCATACACACCGTCATTCTTATGGCGTTGCCTACAATCATTCTTGTGTTTATGTTTACTCTATTGCTTCCTATCTTCATCTTTTCCTTTATTTCTTCACTCAGGCGCCATCGCCTTCATCAAGCGCCTCGCCTTCATCAAGCGCCTCGCCTTCATCAAGCGCCCCGCCTTCATCCAGCGTCTCGCCTTCATCCAGCGTGTCCGCCTTCATCCAGCGTGTCCGCTTTCATCTAGTGTGTCCGCCTTTATTTCTTCACTTCGGTGGCATATTTGCCACCGTCGCTTAAACTATTCCCTGAGCCATCATGGCATTAGCCACCTTCATGAAGCCAGCCACATTAGCGCCCTTGACATAGTCGATATATCCATCAGCCTGCGTGCCGTATTTCACGCACTGCTCGTGGATAGAATGCATGATATAGTGCAGCTTGTCGTCGACTTCCTTCTCGCTCCAGCTCAATCGCATAGAGTTCTGGGTCATCTCCAATCCACTTGTTGCCACACCGCCTGCATTGACAGCCTTGCCAGGAGCAAAGAGCTGCTTAGCAGCAACAAACTTATCCACAGCCTCGGCTGTGCATCCCATGTTGGAAACCTCTGCCACACACAATGGCTTGTGTGCCAATATGCGATCAGCATCCTCGCCGTTGAGCTCGTTCTGGGTAGCGCAGGTGAGGTATATCTGTGCCTCCTGCTCCCATGGTTTCTTGCCTGCGAAGAACTGTGAGCCAGGGAACTCGTCAGCATAAGGCTGGCAGATGTCGTTGCCTGAAGCACGAAGCTCGAGCATATAAGCAATCTTCTTTGCGTCGAGACCTGCTGGATCATAGATGTATCCGTCTGGTCCGCTGATGGTGATAACCTTGGCACCAAGCTCGGTAGCCTTCTGAGCAGCACCCCAAGCCACATTTCCGAAGCCGCTTATTGCAACTGTCTTGCCCTTGATATCGATATTGCGTGTCTGCAACATCTGATTTACGAAGTAGAGGGCACCATAGCCAGTAGCCTCAGGACGAATGCGAGAGCCACCCCACTCGAGTCCCTTACCTGTCATCACGCCTTCCCACTGGTGGGTGAGCTTCTTGTAAGTACCGAAGAGATAACCTATCTCGCGTGCTCCTACGCCGATGTCGCCTGCTGGCACATCCTCGTTAGGACCTATATTATGATAAAGCTCCTGCATGAATGCCTGGCAGAAGCGCATAACTTCAGCATCGCTACGTCCGCGGATAGAGAAGTCGGAACCTCCCTTGGCACCGCCCATCGGCAATGTGGTGAGAGCATTCTTAAAGGTCTGCTCAAAGCCGAGGAACTTCATGATGCTTAAGTTTACAGATGCATGGAAGCGCAAACCGCCCTTGTAAGGACCTATAGCGCTATTGAACTGTACGCGATAACCGGTGTTTACATGTACCTCGCCATTGTCGTCAACCCATGGCACGCGGAACTGTATCACACGCTCTGGCTCTACCAGTCGCTCAATGAGTTTTGCCTTCTCAAATTCTGGGTGTTGGTTGTAAACATCCTGGATAGAGGTTAGCACTTCTTTCACAGCCTGAAGATACTCAGGCTCGCCTGAATGCTTGCGCATCAGCTCTTGCATTATTTTTTCAACTTCCATAGCTAAAAGGATTTTTAGGTTGTAGTATCATTATGTTATATTGATACGGCAAATATAGAGAATTCCACCCTAACAACCAAATAAAACTCAAAAATTTTATTCTTTTTTACTTTCTTTTTGTTGTTATCGCAAAAAGTAGTAACTTTATAGCCATAAAAACCTAACAACAAACACATAACAACCATGGAATCAAAGATACCACAGGAATGGAACAAATTCTATCTTAAAGATGTGACGTTCGTCAACTTGATGATGCGTCGTGTGTATAATGTGCTTATCGTTGCCAATCCCTACGATGCCTTCATGCTCGAAGACGACGGGCGTGTGGAGGAGAAGATATACAACGAGTATATGGAGCTTGGCTTGCGATATCCGCCTACGTTTACTCAGGTTTCGACCATCGAGGAGGCTGAGAAGGTGCTACAGACTACCAACGTAGACCTTGTATTATGTATGCCGGGCAATGCCGACAATGATGCCTTCACGGTGGCTCGTGCCATAAAGGGTAAATTTCCCGACATCCATTGCATTGTGCTCACTCCTTTCTCTCACGGCATCACTCGCCGTATGCAAAACGAGGACTTGTCGATGTTCGACTACGTGTTCTGCTGGCTTGGCAACACCAACCTCATCCTTTCTATCATCAAGCTCATCGAGGACAAGATGAACATTGAGCACGACATCGAGGAGGCGGGAGTGCAGATGATATTGCTGGTGGAAGACTCGGTGCGCTTCTATAGTTCTATCCTACCTAATTTATATAGCTACATTCTTGTGCAGAGCAAGCGGTTCTCTACCGAGGCGCTAAACCGACATTCTGCCACCATGCGTATGCGTGGTAGGCCTAAGGTGGTGTTGGCGCGTAACTACGAGGAGGCGTTGGCGCTCTACGAGAAGTATAAGGACAACACGCTGGGTGTAATCAGCGATGCGCAATTCCCTGTTAATGGCAAGAAGGATCCTGAGGCTGGTTTAAAGCTCTTGAGGGCTATTCGTGCCGAAGACGAATATGTGCCGCTCATCATGGAGAGTTCTGACTCTGAGAATCGTCAGCGTGCCGAGGCTGAGGGCTTCCGCTTTGTTGATAAAAACAGCAAGAAGATGAGCATCGACCTTCGTCGTATCATGGAGGAGCACATGGGCTTTGGCGACTTCATATTCCGCGACCCTAAGACTCACGAAGAGCTGGTGCGCATACATTCGCTCAAGGAGTTGCAAGACAACATCTTCAAGATTCCGCGCGACTCTATGCTCTACCACATATCGCGCAACCACATGAGTCGTTGGCTCACGGCGCGTGCCATCTTCCCTGTGTCGGCATTCCTTAAGCAGGTCACATGGCACAAGCTGCAGGATGTGGATGCTCACCGCCAAATCATCTTCGATGCCATAGTGCAATATCGCCACATGAAGAACATCGGCGTGGTGGCAGTCTTCGACCGTTGCAAGTTCGACAAGTATGCTCACTTTGCGCGTATCGGCGAGGGTTCTCTTGGAGGCAAGGGCAGAGGTTTGGCTTTCCTCGACAATGTGATAAAGCGACAGCCTGAGTTCTCGCAGCTGCCGGGTGTGACGGTGCAGATACCAAAGACTGTGGTGCTGTGTACCGACATCTTCGACCAGTTTATGGAGCAAAACAATCTGTACCAGATAGCACTCAGCGATGCTTCTGACGACGAGATATTGCAGGCGTTCCTGAAGGCGCAGTTGCCTGATTCGCTCATCGACGACTTCTTCACATTCTTCGAAGCCACGGGCAGTCCTATTGCTGTGCGCTCAAGTTCGCTCCTCGAGGACGCCCACTATCAGCCGTTTGCCGGTATCTATTCTACATATATGATACCTTGGCTGTCTGACAAATACCAGATGCTCCACATGTTGGCTGCTGCTATCAAGAGTGTGTATGCGTCGGTCTACTATCGCGACTCTAAGGCGTATATGACTGCCACCAGCAATGTCATCGACCAAGAGAAGATGGCGGTGATACTGCAGGCGGTGGTGGGCAAAACGTACGGCGACCACTATTATCCTAATATGAGTGGTGTGTTGCGCTCCATCAACTACTACCCTATCGGCAACGAGAAGGCGGAAGAGGGCATAGCTTCGCTGGCTCTGGGTTTAGGAAAATATATCGTTGACGGTGGACAGACGCTGCGTGTGTCGCCATATCATCCCGACCAGGTGTTGCAGACTTCGGAAATGGAGACTGCTCTGAGGGAGACGCAGACTAAGTTCTACGCCTTGGACATGGAGCGTGTGGGCGACGACTTCAAGGTGGACGATGGTTTCAACATCAAGCAGCTAAAGGTGAAGGAGGCTGATGCCGACCACTCGCTGACGTATATAGCTTCTACTTTCGACCCTTACGACCAGGTGATACGTGATGGTATCTATGAGGGTGGCAGAAAGATTATCTCATTCTGCGGTGTGCTGCAGCAAGACATCATTCCGTTGCCTCGACTCCTGCAGATGTCGATGAAATATGGTGCCGAGGCTATGCGCCGCCCTGTGGAGATAGAGTTTGCATGCAATATCAACGACGACCGCACTGCCGACTTCTACCTCTTGCAGATTCGCCCTATCGTAGACTCTAAGCAGATGCTCGACGAGGATGTGGCTGCCATAGCTGACGACAAATGCTTGCTGCGTTCGCATAAGTCGCTGGGTCATGGTGTGGTAGAGGATGTGGTGGATGTTGTCTATGTGAAATACGACGACAACTTCACGGCTGCCAACAACTATCGCATTGCCGACGACATAGAGCGCATCAACCGTAAGTTCCTTGTCGAAGACCGTGGCTATGTACTTGTGGGTCCGGGTCGTTGGGGCTCAAGCGACTCATGGCTTGGCATACCTGTTAAATGGCCTCACATCTCTGCTGCAAGGGTTATAGCGGAAGTGGCATTGAAGAACTATCGTGTAGACCCAAGTCAGGGCACTCACTTCTTCCAAAACCTCACCTCGTTTGGTGTAGGCTATTTCACTATCGACAGCAACACCAACGATGGCATCTTCCGCAAGGATATCCTCGATGCTATGCCTGCCATTGAAGAAACCGACTATGTGCGCCACGTCCGCTTCCCTCACCCATTCCGTATCCTAATGGATGGCATGAAGCAAGAGGGTGCCGTAGTCCTCGACGACTAACAACTAAAGATATTTAAATATTTATTCCTATATTTGGAGATAAATACAGAAATAACTATATTTGCCACATGATTACAGAATATGGCATAGAAGCAAAATCCAACTCTGAGATAATATCAGAATTGGGAGCACGATTCAAGGAATATCGTTTGTTCAGCAATCTCACTCAAAAGGAGGTGGCTGCAAAAGCTGGTGTGAGCATATTCACCATCAGCCAGTTTGAGAAAGGTGAGGCAAGAAACATCGGTTTTGGTACAATTCTTTCATTATTAAGGAGCATCGGTTTCCTGCAAGAAGTAGAGAAGCTGTTGCCCCCACTACCTATGTTGCCCAACCAAATTAAGAAAATGAACGATAAGAAAGAAAGGGTAAGGCATGAAAGATAATATCATACAAGTTAAATTATGGGATAAGAATGTTGGCTTGTTGTCGTGGGACGACAACAAGGGCTGTTCTGTCTTTCAATTTGACAAGGACTTTATGCTATATGGTTGGAACATTGCCCCACTAATAGCCCCATTAGATTCTGCCTATGTTCAGAAATCCTTCCCGATGTCGGGCAACAAGGAAAAGCTTTACGGAGGTTTACCAGAATTCATTGCCGACTCTTTGCCTGATTATTGGGGAAACATAGTCTTTCAAAAATGGATTGAAGCCAACCATCTGCAGCCGAAATCGGTAAATGCCGTAGACAGATTGTCGTTTATTGGCAAACGAGCCATGGGAGCATTAGAGTTTCAGCCAGCTCATATCCAAGAAGACGCATCTATAAACATCGAATTAAGTTCACTATATGAACTCGCCAACAGATTGTTCTTAGACAGACAAGATATAAATATCGACATGAGCAACAATCTCATCATGGAAGATCTGTATAAGGTAGGAACCTCTGCTGGTGGTCAACGTCCAAAAGCCATTATCGGCATGGATGAGGAGACGGGCATAATACGTTCTGGACAAGCCGACTTGCCACCCAACTTTAACCACTATATATTAAAGTTCGACACCGGCAAACAAAATGAGCTTCCTATAACAAAGGTGGAAATGGCATATTACCTTATGGCAAAGGATGCTGGAATAAACATGATGCCATCTAAATTAGTAGAGATAGAAAGAACTAAGAACTTCATGACTCAACGCTTTGATAGACAGAATGGCAAGAAGATACATACTCAAACCTTGGCAGCCATGAGCTCTTTTGCCGACGCCTACGAAGATTTGTTCGTAATAGGAAGAAAACTAAATCTATCTGCCGACGAGCAAAGTCAGCAATACAGGAGAATGGTATTTAATGTTATTGCAGAGAATGTTGACGACCATACGAAGAACTTTTCTTTTATCATGCTACCAAATGGCGAGTGGCATATTTCCCCAGCCTACGACATCGTATTTTCTGCAGACCCTGATTCTCATTTCTACCGTAACCATGAGCTCACTATCCTTGGCAAGAGAAAGAATATCACCAAGCAAGACTTGTTGCTCTTTGCTCAAAGACAAGACATCAAGAATGCGGCAAGCATCATAGATGAAGTGACAGAAGTGGTAATGAATTTCAAGGCGTATGCCGAAAAGGTAGAAATCGATGATTATTGGATTAAGAAAATAATGAGAGTCATTGAAGAAAATCACCAATAGCCCGTCTGATATTTTAAAGACAACAACTCGCTTGAGGTTTTAAACATAAACCTTATAAATCCCTATCATTTTCTTCAGCAGAGCTTGCCATCTGAGTCTTGCCCAGCCTTTTCGAGAGTGTGACTCTCGACAGTCTGAGCAAGCCACAGATGGCAGATGCGCTCACGCATCTGAAGAAAATGACAGGCGATAAACCAAAATAAACCGTTGCTTCACTCTTCACTTAGTTAGGGTTTATCTTTGTTTATCGCCCTATGTTGGGTAAAGTGCAGGAACTGCACTTGATGTAAAGGGTTGGCAGGGCGTGTCGTACAGCTTGCTTACGAAAGCGCCTTGTCAACCCTTTACATCAAAAACTCGAAGTATGAGAGTTTTCCCGACATAGGGTGTTTATCTTGGTTTATGTTTTTTATAAGCGAGAGAGGCAAGCAGAGCCGAGTTAGACTCCCTATTCGTGTCATTCGAAATATTCGTGTTCTTAAAAACTCAAACTGCAGAGCCGAGTTAGGCTCCACATTCGTGTCATTCGAACTATTCGTGTTCTTAAAAGCTCAAACTGCAGAGCCGAGTTAGACTCCACATTCGTGTCATTCGAACTATTCGTGTTCTTAAAAAACGCAAGCAGCAGAGCCGAGTTAGGCTCCACATCCGTGTTCTCAGTGCTATCCGTGTGCGACAAAACCGATGACAACCTAAAAGCTTTTTTGAGACTAATGATACTTTGCAAAGTATCACGTGATACTTTGCAAAGTAATACGTAATACTTGCCCAAGTATCACGTATTACTTTTTTCGCTATCTTTTTTGCAAAAAAAGAGTGCATACCGCGTTGGCATGCACTCTCTGTATATACTATAATTAATCGCTATTACGATTAGTCTTCCCAAACATCAAAAGTATGCTCCTTAGAGAACTGGTTATCTGTAGGGTCGTTCACAAGTGCTGCATCGCTTGCAGGGCGAGCGCCGGTTACTGTCGGTTTAACGCTACCAGCGAGGATAGCAGCTGTTTCCATAGCCATTACCGAGATGGCTGGTGTCATATATGTTTTCTTCATAATATCTTTGCCTTTTAAGTTTATTTTCTTACTACTTTCTTACCATTCACGATATACAAGCCTGGCTTAGCCATAGAAGCTACGCGCTGACCATTGAGGTTGTAGATAGCCTTAGCATTCTTTACATTAGCATTTACGCCCTCGATACCTGTAGACTCACCATTAAATGCGAAGCCCTTAGCAGTAGCATCACTAGCAGGTACTGCCAAATAAGCTGTTCCTGCCTTTACAGAGAATGCACCACCATCAGCTTCACCCCAATAGAAGCCTAAGCCTGTATGAGCATTATAGTCGTTGTAAGCCAACTTGTAGTACTTGTAACCTTTCTCTGCGGTGAATTCGCCACCAGCTACAGGAGCTGGCATAAGCATGTTTGTACCCTTAGCAAGAGCGTCTACAGTCTTGTTTTCTACGGTATAGTAATCTGCTGTTTTTGCAATAGAATAGAGCAAGATACCTGTATTAGCTGGGATATAGAAGCCCTTTACAGTTTTGCCATTGATGTCAGCAGCCACTTCTTCGAACTTTGTTTTTACTATATTTCCATCAGAAACAACGATTTTATAGGCTTCACTATAATCTGAAGTGATGAATGTAACCTTGTCATTGCTGAATGTAGCATAGTAATTACCATTATCTTCAGCTCTGAATGTCACAGGAGTTTGTTTGGTGTAGGTAGGCTCGGCAGCTGCAACTTTAGAAACCATCACTTCATCTAAGAAAAAGCGATTATTATTATCTTCTATCGCTGTAAATGTTATCTTTGTAGAAGAAGTACCTCCTGATATTGTCATTGAATAATCCGAGAACTCACCTTTTTTCAAAGTTATTGTTTGTTTTGAAGCAACTTTTCCATTATAAGCCAACTTACCATTATCCACAGATACAATAATACTTGTTTTCTCAGATTTACTATCCCACGCACCTGCTTTAAATGCTAAAACTGCATCACCTGCACTCAAATCAATAGAAGGAGTTGTTGCTACGCCCTTTTTTGAATTTTGTCCAAATTTAGCACACTTACTTGCACCAGTTCCTTTTATCCAAGTCCAATCTAAGTTGTCTGATTTTAAAACATTTGTTGCAATATTGTCTTTCCATTTACCATCATTACCACCTGTACCATCATTCTCATCGTAAGACTCGTAGAAAATAACAGAAGCATCTAATGCCTTCTTATAGTTTATAATATAGTAACTGGTTGATGCAGCATAAGTATCATCACCAGCATAATTTGCAGTTATTTTTGTTGTACCATATTCTGAGCCGAATGTGATTGTTCCATCTGAAGTAACATCGGCAACAGCTGAATTCTCTGATTTGTATGTAATAACAGGATTAACAAGAGAAGATTCCCCTGCCTTTACAGAAACTGTAGGAGCTACGAACGATTCTTCCTCTCCGCTATTAACAACTATAGTATTTTTGTCATTACTACCGAACGAAAGAATAGTTTTTGTTTTATCAGATAAAGAATATATTACCTTAACAGTTTGCAATCTAATATGTCCAGAAGTTCCTCCTACTGTAAATTTAACAGAAGAGGCGGTTCCTGTCCATGTAGAAGTTTTATAGGATGTTGTTCCCTCATTAGGTGAATAAGTTCCTACATCAGCAGTTACTTTATTATTAGTGGCGTTTTGTTGATAAGTAAGAGCTATAGATGATATTTCTCCTCCTTCCGGAACAGATATTGTCATTGTTGCACCATAATACAATCTTAAGGATGGATCTTTTTTTTGATAAAAAAGAGAGTTATTAGTTCCTTTAGTAAAAGTAAAAGTCACATCACCATCTGTATAAGGCTGTGATTCCGAGATGTTATGATCCACCTTAAAATCAAAGGTTTCCGTCAATGCTTCCGCCCATACATTCGCCCCCCCAAGTACCATCATGAGGCACATGAGAGCAATCATTTTTAAGTTAAGTAATTGATTTTTCATAATCATAGGAATTTTAATTAATAATTTAGAATTTTCACATAGATGAACGATGCGTAGACACATGTGCGCAAAGTTAGAAAAGAGGACATGGGCTAAGCCGAAACGCAGAATAAGCATTAGCCTGAGAACAAACTTGCTGAGCTGGCAGATCGCTATCCGTATGCTCCACAATAACACCATAGACTACACAATGTGCGCAAGCGAGTTGCACTTGTTGCTGATAGTCATACTGCAAAGATAGCGCTTTTATACGAGAAGAGTGTTACAAAAAGATAAAAATCTTAAAACAAAAGGTAAAAAAAGTGTAATTCCCTAATTTCCACCACATTTAGTCACCCGATTGCGCTATGCAGATTACATTATCTGCTCCATGAACTACGAAATCGAGTCATTTGACATTGCCTTGATAGTGTTTTAACATAAACCATATACTATCTGTAAATTGCAAATAGTAAGTCGTTTTAATCTTTGTCTTGCAGTAATAAGTCTAAGAATTCTTTAATTCGTAAAACAAAGATTTTGGGAAAGTTTATTTCTTTAAGAATATTGAAATGGGCATCATTGCTTACGATGCAACTTGCGCCAGAAACAAAAGCACAATCAACAAACTTGTTGTCATCCTCGTCTGCTTGAATAAGATGCAACTTATAATAAGGAGTAACAAACTCCACATTCTTTTGACTCAAAAGAATAGAAACAATATTACTGGCAATAATGGGAGTTGTCTTTTGAGACAGAATTTCTAAGTACTCCTCTATAATCTCATTTGTTACACACAAAACAATTTTGCCCCCTAAAAAGTCGTCCCAAATTCTACGATAAGGACTAATTTTAGGAATACTCATCAATAAGCAATTGGTATCAAGTACAACCTTTCTCATTTGCTTGAAATTCGTAGATGCTCATTGCCCCACTCTTCGATGGTGTCAAGAGTGATGGTTCCATTTTGGCACAATTCATCAATATCTTCATCAACTTTCTTAGCAAAGTATTGCGAAATGGCATTTTCAAAATTATCCAACTGTTGTGGGGTCTTGATATAAGACATCATATGGAGAATCTTCATCTGTGCCTCATTAAAAACTGTATGTTCCATAATCATCTGAATTATTCTGTAGCAAAACTAAAACTTTTATTCGATATCACCAAACATCCACTCCAACTTTTTGCAGTTTTTAAAACAAGGTGGAGAAAGAAATAATTGGTAGAGAAAAGGAAAAACAACAAATACAACTCATACTACAATACAACCATAGGGGTAAAAGCGACGCACAAAGATAGTCGGAAGCCTACCCTAACCAAAAAACTATCTAAGGTTGTATTTGTTGTACGGGTTGTATTTGCTGTTTTTTCTTTCATACAGAGCCGAGTTAGACTCCCTATTCGTGTCATTCGAACTATTCGTGTTCTTAAAAAACTCAAGCAGCAGAGCCGAGTTAGGCTCCACATTCGTGTCATTCGAACTATTCGTGTTCTTAAAAAACTCAAGCAGCAGAGCCGAGTTAGACTCCACATTCGTGTCATTCGAACTATTCGTGTTCTTTAAATCTCAAGCGGGTTGTATTATTCCTCCCACAGATTAAAGCTGTGTTCCTTAGAGAACTGGTTTTCGCTCTCACCAGAGGTGGAGAGCGTAGGCTCGCTGGCAGGGCAACTATTTGTTGTTGTTGTTCTAAAGCTACCGGCGAGGATAGATGGTTGCATAGCCATAACAGAGATGACAGGGGCGGTATATTCTTTTTTCATTATGATGATTCCTTTCGATTATTATTTTCTAACTACTTTCTTTCCATTCACGATATACAAGCCTGGCTTTGCCATAGAAGCCATGCGCTGACCATTGAGGTTGTAGACAGCTTCGGCGTGGTTGTTCCTTGTGCTAATGCCATTGATGGCAGTAGTTTCACCATCGAGCACAAAGGCTTTGGCACCCCCAGATATAGCTGTAGGCACAGCGAGGTAGGCAGTTTCAGCCTTTACATAGAATGCACCACCGGCATCGGCACCATAATAGAAGCCTAAGCCTGTATGAGAAGAGAAATCGTTGTATGCCAATTTATAATATGTATAGTTGGGAGCAGGAGAGAATACACCTCCTCCAACAAGGGCTGGCTTAAGCATGTTTTGCGACTCTTGTAATGCAGCTACAGTCTTGTTGGCAACGACATAACAAGTAGCATCTGCGTCTGCCGACTTGATGAGTACACCGGTGTTGGCAGGAACATATACGCCAAAGAGGGTTGCCTCGCCTATGGTAACAGCTGATGAATGCTCAAAGACATCATTATTGGTCGTTATAGTACCTTCGGCTACGGTGATAGCATTTACCGCTACTGCCTCTGGGAAGAATGTAGGCTCAGAATAGCTAAAGGTTGCCCAATGAGCATCTGCAGTCTCAGCCTTCAAAGAAATTGCCTTGGCTGTATAGGTAGGAGCGGCACCTAAGGTTGTGGTATAAGAGGCTGAGGATATTTTCTGGGCGAAGGAAGGAACAACGCCAGTATTATCAACATAAGATTTAAAATATCCAGTGGCAGTGTTGGAATAGTATCTTAAATTTACTTTACCTTCATTATATACCCAATTAGGATATGTATAACTCCAATAGCTCGTTTCTGTATCATGCCAAGCAAGTTTTCCAGAGCTCTTAGCTGTAGCATATAAATATCCATATTTTGCATTATACATGGTGAATCCATCACCACTCTTTTTCAAAGTCAGTTCACAGACATCTTCAGGAGATGACGTTGCAATATTGGAATTATTAAAAGAGAAATTGGTTTTACAGTAATAACTTTTGCCATCTCCCTGTATAATGCCACTAAAAGCAAAGCCACCAGATGTTATAAGGGCATATACTCCTTCTTCCTTTACTTCCGAGGCTTTAAGTTTCTTCCATGTAGCAGGACCATCTTGCGAGGCATAAACAGCATAGTAAACTGCATCGGATGTAACAATAGGGGCATCGGAAGCAGAAGTAAAGAGAACAGATGGGGCTGATGACTGCTTAGAAGTTATCTCTGTTGTTGTCCAACCAACAAACTTATTATCTTCAACATCTGAAGGAGGTGTTGGAAGTTGAGCAACTTTCTCACCATCGGCAACAACTGTGGTTGGTGAACCTACAGAATATGTCGAGCCATCAACCTTCCATGTAATATTATGGTTGCCTGCTACCCTACCCTTCAAATCAACTGTAACAGGAGTTGCATCAGAAGAAGAAATTGTCAATACAGCAGAATGAGTTCCTGTGGTAGAAGGATTGTAAGATACTAACACTTCTGTGGAAGAAATAGTTCCATCAGTAGCTTCGATTACAGAAGGATTGGCACTAAACATGTTTGCATCCTTACCAGAAATAGCGATTGTTGCGGAAGATGTGAGATTAGCACCAGAAATATTAATAGACTTAGAATAAGAAGTACCAACTTCGGAAGCTACGAAGTCAAGAGAAGATACAGACGTTGATAAGGATGGACCAGACATCTTTTTATAAATATAAAGAGCGCCAGATTTATCAACCAAATTAGTATTACGAGCTAACTGATCAAAGAATGGTGTGGCATATGCAGCAAAGGTGTTTTCATTTTTCCAAGCAATATATCTTCCTAATTTATTATCTTTAGAAATCTTAAATGCGTTTGTTTCTTCAAGTTTGGATATATACCATAAAGACTTTTTAGTAGAATTACAAGTCAAAGTAGTTTTGTTATCTTCATCATGATAGATACCCTTAGTTCCATTCGAAAAGTAGAATGTATTTGAAGAAGTTCCGGCAGATGTTGTCCAGATAAAGGATGCATCAGGATTCTTAATCTTTTTATCAGACTCCATGGTTATAGCACTGCCATTTTTTGCATCAGCTCTGTGTGCATAATGCGCATTGCCATCACTAATGACAATAAGGTAAGTTTGACCTGCAACAATGTCGTTCAACGAAGTACATTGCTCATAATAAACATCATTTGCCTTTGCACCTACTGAACACAAAATGAGAAGTGCAAATAATAGAGATAACTTAGTGATTAGTTGTTTGGTAATAAAATTATTTTTCATTTCTTTTAAATTTATATTTTTTATCTTCAATATTGAATCAAGTCTGCAATCTTGATTCTTTTAGTACAAAAGTAATAACTTATAACGAAATAAACAAATAAAACGTAAGAAAAAAGAAAAATACATATAAAATAAAAGCCCTCGACCAAATAAATGGTCGAGGGCGGGATATAATAAGGCAATATTATACAAATATTGTTATTCAGCCTTAGCTTCCTCAGCTGGAGCCTCAGTAGCCTCTGTAGCTGGTGCTTCAACAGCGTCAGCCTTCTTTGTAGTACGACGGCTACGACGAGTCTTCTTCTCTGCCTTAGGAGCCTTTGCCATGTTCTCATCGAAGTCAACAAGCTCGATGAAAGCAACTGCAGCACCGTCACCAAGACGATTACCAAGCTTGATGATACGTGTGTATCCACCTGGACGGTCGCCTACCTTCTCAGCTACGATACCAAAGAGTTCCTTGATAGCTTCCTTGTTCTGGAGATAGCTGAAAACAACACGACGAGAGTTAGTGCTGTCGTTCTTGCAACGTGTGATGAGAGGCTCTACGTATGTCTTAAGAGCCTTAGCCTTAGCAAGAGTCGTAGTGATTCTTTTGTGCATGATCAAAGAGATAGCCAAGTTAGCAAGCATGGCCTGACGATGGTCAGCAGTACGACTCAAATGGTTGAATTTCTTATTGTGTCTCATTTTTTTAAATTTGTTTATGGGCTGGTTAGCTCACCCTTATGGGTTTACTCCTTGTCCAGTTTATACTTTGAAATGTCGGTTCCAAACGACAGATTCAGACCCTCGAGCAAATCATCAAGCTCTGAGAGCGATTTCTTACCAAAGTTGCGGAACTTCAAGAGGTCAGTCTTGTTGAACTGTACGAGGTCGCCAAGTGTTTCAACATCGGCAGCCTTCAAACAGTTAAGAGCACGAACGCTGAGGTTCATGTCAACAAGCTTAGTCTTGAGGAGTTGACGCATGTGAAGTACTTCCTCATCAAACTCCTGGTTTGTCTCCTCATCCTGATTCTCGATAGTAATCTTTTCATCAGAGAACAACATGAAGTGATGGATAAGTATCTTCGCAGCCTCTTTCAAGGCATCCTTTGGGTGGATGGAACCATCCGTTGTTACTTCGAGTACGAGCTTATCGTAGTCAGTCTTCTGCTCTACACGATATGGCTCAACAGCGTATTTAACGTTACGGATTGGGGTGTAAATTGAATCGATTGGGAGTACATTGACATCAGTGCAGAACTCACGGTTCTCATCAGCAGGTACGTATCCACGACCCTTGTTGATAGTAAGATCAATCTGCATTGAAGCCTTGGCATCTAAATGACAAATCACCAAATCAGGGTTTAACACTTCAAATCCAGTCAGATACTTATTAATATCACCTGCTTTGAATTCGGTGGAATTCTCTACGGAGATAGTTACTTTCTCGTTCTCGAATTCTTCTACTACTTGCTTGAATCGCACTTGTTTGAGATTCAAGATGATGTTTGTGACATCCTCCTTTACACCAGGCACCGAAGAGAACTCATGCTCAACACCACTAATACGGATAGTGTTGATTGCATAGCCTTCGAGCGATGAAAGAAGTATGCGGCGCAAGGCATTACCAATGGTAACACCGAAGCCAGGCTCAAGAGGACGGAATTCGAACTTGCCGAACTTGTCATCTGCCTCAAGCATCACAACTTTATCGGGTTTTTGAAATGCTAATATCGCCATTAACTTAATGATTTATTGTTTAGAATACAACTCAACGATTAACTGCTCCTTGATGTTCTCAGGAATGTCGGCACGCTCTGGCTTGTGCAAGAACTTACCGCTCTTGGTATTCTCGTCCCACTCAATCCAAGGATACTTGCTGTGGTTGAAACCTGCAAGTGCAGCCTCGATAACCTCGAGAGACTTAGACTTCTCACGAACTGCGATAACCATACCTGGCTTAACAGCGAAAGAAGGAATATTTACTACCTGACCGTCAACAACAATATGCTTGTGACCTACCAACTGACGAGCAGCTGCACGTGTAGGAGCCAAACCAAGACGATATACTACGTTGTCGAGACGGCACTCGAGATTCTGAAGAAGAACCTCACCGGTGATACCCTCAGCCTTAGCTGCGCGCTCGAACATGTTACGGAACTGACGCTCGAGAACACCGTATGTATACTTAGCCTTCTGCTTCTCAGCAAGCTGAGCACCATACTCAGATACCTTACGACGACGGTTGTTACCGTGCTGGCCAGGAGGAAAGTTACGCTTTGCAAGTACCTTATCTGCGCCGAAGATTGGCTCACCAAAACGGCGTGCAATTTTAGATTTTGGACCTATATATCTTGCCATAATAATAAATTCTATTTAATCAATTGTATCTAATGGTTATTATACACGACGACGCTTAGGAGGACGGCAACCGTTGTGTGGCAATGGAGTTACGTCAATGATCTCTGTAACCTCGATGCCTGCTCCGTGGATAGCACGGATAGCGCTCTCACGTCCGTTACCTGGACCCTTAACATATGCCTTAACCTTACGCAAGCCGAGATCGAAAGCTACCTTTGCGCAATCCTCTGCTGCCATCTGAGCTGCATAAGGAGTGTTCTTCTTAGAACCGCGGAAGCCCATCTTACCAGCTGAAGACCAAGAGATAACCTGACCCTCGCTGTTGGCGAGCGATACAATGATGTTGTTGAACGAGCTATGAACATGCAACTGTCCGAGAGCGTCAACTCTTACATTTCTTTTCTTAGATGCTGCTGTTTTCTTTGCCATACTTAATTTCCTCCTAATTACTTAGTAGCTTTCTTCTTATTAGCAACAGTCTTCTTCTTTCCCTTACGGGTACGAGCATTATTCTTAGTGCTCTGGCCACGAACAGGAAGACCATTACGATGTCTAACACCACGGTAGCAACCGATATCCATCAAACGCTTAATGTTCATCTGGATCTCTGAACGGAGATCACCTTCTACCTTAAACTCAGCGCCGATAATTTCACGGATCTTGGCTGCCTGGTCATCAGACCACTCGTTAACCTTCAGGTCACGGCTTACACCAGCTTTATCCAATATCTTTGCTGAACTACTTCGACCGATACCATAGATATAGGTCAATGCGATTTCGCCACGCTTATTCTGGGGCAAATCTACTCCAACAATTCTTATTGCCATTTGTTGATTAAATGATAAAAATAAATAATAAAAAAGTCTTGTTTGCGCTAAAAAGCATGCAAAGGTAAGAATAATATCTCATAATTCTTACCTTTTACATTTTTTTAACTTAACCCTGTCTCAACTTGAACTTAGGGTTCTTCTTGTTAATAACGAAAAGGCGACCCTTACGACGTACGATCTTGCAGTCAGGTGTGCGCTTCTTTAATGATGCTCTTGTCTTCATAATTTATATGATGTTATTTGTATCTAAATACGATTCTGCCTTTGGTCAAATCGTAAGGACTCATCTCTACCTTTACCTTGTCGCCAGGAAGAATTTTGATGTAGTGCATTCTCATCTTACCGGAAATGTGGGCAATGATTTGAACGCCATTCTCAAGTTCTACTCGGAACATGGCATTTGAGAGAGACTCTACGATAGTGCCATCTTGTTCTATTGCGGATTGTTTTGCCATAAATTATTATTGTTCTAAATGTTCAATTTCCTCAAACGTAGATAAAATCTCAGCTTTACCCTTTCGAATAGCTATAGTATGTTCGAAATGGGCGGCAGGCTTTAAGTCTCTTGTTATGATGCTCCACTTATCAGGAAGCATCCATATCTGACGATCGCCGAGTGTAATCATTGGTTCGATGGCTATGCACATTCCTTCTTTGAGGAAGGCGCCTTGTCCACGTTTACCATAGTTGGGTATTGCTGGGTCTTCATGCATTTCGCGACCGATGCCATGTCCTGTAAGTTCCCTAACCACTCCATAGCCAAAAGATTCGCAATATGTTTGAACGGCTTCACCAATATCGCCAACATGATTTCCTGCGACTGCCTTTTCAATGCCTTTATAAAGAGACTCCTTAGTAACCTTGAGGAGTTGTCTTACCTCTGGAGCAACGTCGCCTACACAGAATGTGTAACAACTGTCGCCATTATAGCCATCAAGAAGAGTACCACAATCAATAGATATGATGTCACCATCCTTCAAGACAACCTTATCGCTTGGTATTCCATGCACAACAATAGCATTAATAGATGTGCAGATACTTGCGGGGAAAGACCCTCCAATTGGATTAGGGAAATTCTTAAACGTTGGAATTGCTCCATGATCACGTATGAACTCCTCTGCTATAGTATCCAGTTGAAGGGTCGTTACTCCAGGTTTTATATGCTTAGCCAATTCTGCTAGAGTAGCACCAACAAGTTGGTTAGCTCTACGCATCTTGGCGATTTCATCTTCCGTCTTTAGAAATATGTTCATTTCTTCAGACCAAATTAATATGCCGAAACAGCACCACCACGAGTGTGACCAGAATTGAGAAGTCCGTCATAATGACGCATTAGCAGATGACTTTCAATCTGTTGTAGAGTGTCGATAACAACACCTACAAGAATGAGCAGCGATGTACCACCGAAGAACTGAGAGAATCCCTGCTGAACATTAAGGAGTCCAGCGAGCGCTGGCATCACAGCGATGAAAGCTATGAACAAAGAGCCAGGGAATGTGATTCTAGTCATAATGGTATCAATATACTCGGCAGTGTCCTTACCTGGCTTGATACCAGGAATGAAACCGTTGTTACGCTTCATATCTTCAGCCATCTGAGTTGGATTCAAAGTGATAGCTGTATAGAAATATGTGAAGGCGATGATGAGTACAACATAAATGCAATTGTACAACAAGCTACGGTTGTCAAGGAGTGACTGAACAACCCAAGAAGCATTATCACTCTGATAGCGAACGAAAGCCAAAGGAATAAACATCAAAGCCTGGGCAAAGATGATAGGCATTACGTTAGCAGCGAAGAGCTTCAAAGGAATGTACTGACGAGCACCACCGTACTGTTTGTTTCCTACAAGACGCTTAGCGTATTGAACAGGCACCTTACGTACACCCTGTACGAGCAAGATAGAAGCGCAAATGACAGCGTAGAGAATAAGGATTTCTGCGATGAACATGATAATACCACCACCAGAGATAGCGTTCAAACGCGAACCGAATTCCTGAGCAAAAGCCTGTGGAAGACGAGCGATGATACCGATCATAATAATCATTGAAATTCCGTTTCCTACACCCTTGTCAGTGATACGCTCACCAAGCCAGAGGATGAACATGCTACCTGCTGCAAGAATGAAAGTGGCTGGGAACATGAAGACTGTCCATGAAATTCCTGAAGCCAAAGCCTGTGAGGCCTGGAGCTTCAGGTTTATGAGGTAACTTGGAGCCTGAAACAGAAGAATACCTACTGTCAAGGCACGAGTATACCAGCTAATTTTCTTTCTTCCACTCTCACCTTCGCGCTGCATCTTTTGGAAATAAGGAACAGCAACGGCAAGAAGCTGCATTACGATGGAAGCTGAGATGTAAGGCATAATACCAAGCGCAAATATTGACGCATTGGAAAATGCACCACCAGAGAACATGTCCAAAAGCGACATAAGGCCGCCTGAGGTTTGCGACTGTAGTTTTTCCAACATGGCTGGATTGATGCCCGGAAGGACAACAAAAGAGCCGAAACGATATATAGCCGTAAACAGGAAGGTGATGAGGAGTCGCTGACGCAAATCCTCAACCTTCCAACAGTTCTTTAGTATCTCAATGAATTTTTTCATTACTTAGATAATAGTTGTGTTACCACCCAATGCTTTAATAGCCTCTTCTGCAGTCTTAGAGAATGCGTTAGCTTCAACGTCGATCTTAGTTGTCAACTGACCGTTACCAAGAATCTTAACGAGAGCCTTGCTGTTAGCGATGCCAGCAGCTACGAGCTCAGCCAAGCCAATCTTTGCATATCCCTTAGCCTCTGCGAGAGCCTGAAGAGTAGACAAGTTAACAGGAGTATATTCCTTGTGGTTGATATTCTTGAATCCACCCTTTGGAATACGACGCTGCAAAGGCATCTGACCACCTTCGAAACCTATCTTTCTCTTATAACCAGAGCGTGCCTTAGCACCCTTGTGACCACGGGTAGAAGTACCACCGAGTCCAGAACCTGTACCACGACCGATACGACGTGTAGAGTGTGTTGAGCCAGCAGCTGGTTTCAAATTACTTAATTTCATAATTTCTGAATTTACTTGTTAATTATTCAACTACTGTAACCAAATGGTGAACCTTACGGATCATGCCACGTGTGCTTGGAGTATCCTCAACCTCAACAACCTGAGAAATCTTCTTAAGACCGAGCGCCTCGAGAGTACGCTTCTGGTCGATAGGAGCTCCAATCTTGCTCTTAATCTGCTTGATTTTTATTGTTGCCATTGTATAAACCTCCAATTATCCGTTAAACACTTTATCCATGCTTACACCACGCTCACCAGCGATAGTGTATGCGTCACGCATCTGTGCCAAAGCCTTAATGGTAGCCTTAACAAGGTTGTGAGCGTTTGATGAGCCCTTAGACTTAGCGATCACATCCTTAACACCTACACTCTCAAGAACCGCACGCATAGCACCACCGGCCTTAAGACCAGTACCGGCAGCTGCAGGCTTGAGAAGTACCTGAGCACCACTGAAAGCAGCCTCTACTTCATGAGGAACAGTACCCTTGAGAACAGGAACCTTAACGAGGTTCTTCTTAGCAGCTTCGGTACCCTTAGCGATAGCAGCTGTAACTTCACCTGCCTTACCAAGACCGTAGCCGATAACACCGTTACCGTCACCTACAACGACGATAGCAGCGAATGTAAAGGTACGACCACCCTTTGTAACCTTAGTTACACGGTTGATGGCTACCAAGCGATCTTTCAATTCAGCGTCACTATTTACTTTAACTTTATTCATTGCCATAATCGTTTATTAGAAATTAAGTCCACCTTCGCGTGCACCGTCAGCAAGTGACTGTACACGACCGTGATAAAGATAACCATTACGGTCGAAAACAACAGACTCGACACCAGCAGCCTTAGCCTTTTCAGCCAAAAGAAGACCAACCTTCTTAGCCTGCTCTGTCTTGTTCATCTTTTCAAAACCGAGTGAAGAAGCAGCAGCGAGAGTAACACCTGCCTTATCGTTGATAACCTGAGCGTAAATCTGCTTGTTAGAGCGGAAAACGCTGAGACGTGGACGCTCTGCAGTTCCAACGATCTTTTTACGGATGCGGAACTTTATCTTAATTCGTCTTTCTATTTTATTAAATGCCATAATTGTAATCTTAATTAAAATTATTTAGCTGAAGCTGACTTACCAGACTTTCTGCGGATGACCTCACCCTTGAACAGGATACCCTTACCCTTGTAAGGCTCAGGCATACGGAAAGAACGAATTTTAGCACAGATGAGTCCAATCAACTGCTTATCGCAAGACTCGAGAGTGATCTGAGGATTCTGGTTTCTCTCAGACTTTGTCTCAACCTTAACCTCCTTAGGCAATTCCAAGAAGATTGGGTGAGTATAACCGAGAGAGAACTCAATGAGGTTGCCCTGGTTTGAAACACGGTAACCAACACCTACGAGCTCCATTTCCTTCTTGTAACCCTCGCTAACACCAACAACCATGTTGTTAACAAGCGAACGGTAAAGACCATGGAAAGCCTGCTTCTGCTTTACATTAACAGGACTGTTCTCGTCGATCTCGAATGTTATCTGACCGTCATTGAGGTTGAACTTGATAGAAGGGTCAATCCACTGTGAAAGTTCACCCTTAGGACCCTTAACATTTACAACGTTTGTATTAGCATCGAAGTTAACTGTAACTCCAGCTGGTACACTAATTGGCAATTTACCTATTCTTGACATATTCAAATCCTCCAATTAATAAACGTAGCAAAGAACCTCACCACCAATCTTAAGAGAAGCGGCTTCCTTGTCTGTCATTACACCTTGAGACGTAGATATAATTGCTATACCGAGTCCGTTGATAACACGTGGCATGTCCTTGTAACCAGTATACTTACGGAGACCTGGTGTAGAAACACGCTTCAAGCCCTTGATGGCGTTCTGCTTAGTAGCAGGGTTGTACTTAAGAGCAACCTTGATAGTACCCTGAGGACCATCCTCGAGGAACTTGTAATTCAAGATGTAACCCTTGTCAAAGAGAATCTTAGTGATCTCTTTCTTCAAGTTTGACGCAGGAACTTCAACAACACGGTGATGAGCCATGATTGCGTTTCTGAGTCGAGTCAGATAATCTGCTATTGGATCTGTCATAAAAAAAAGTTTAATTAATCGGGACTACCCCGACAATATTAAAAAATAAAATAAAAATTACCAGCTTGCTTTCTTTACTCCAGGAATGAGACCTGCTGAAGCCATCTCGCGGAACTGAATACGAGAGAGACCGAACTGGCGGATATATCCTTTTGGACGGCCAGTGATCTTGCAACGGTTGTGCAAACGTATTGGATTAGCGTTCTTTGGGATTGCCTGAAGCTTACGAGCAGCCTCGTAAGCCTCAGCAGGATCCTGAGCAGTAGCAATAATCTTCTTTAGAGCTGCGCGCTTTTCAGCGTAACGAGCAACAAGTTTCGCACGCTTTACCTCGCGAGCTTTCATTGATTCTTTTGCCATATCTCTTTTCCTTATTTAGCGTTCTTGAATGGGAGTCCAAATCCTTTGAGGAGAGCGAAACCTTCCTCGTCGGTCTGTGCAGAAGTCACGAATGTGATGTTCATACCCTGGATACGATCGATCTGGTCGAGGTTGATCTCAGGGAAGATGATCTGCTCACTTACACCGAGAGTGTAGTTACCACGTCCGTCAAACTTGCTCTCGATACCCTTGAAGTCGCGGATACGAGGAAGAGAAACGCGAACGAGCTTCTCAAGGAATTCATACATGCGCTCACGGCGAAGAGTTACCATAACACCGATAGGCATCTTCTTACGAAGCTTGAAGTTAGCGATATCCTTGCGAGAATATGTAGCTACGGCCTTCTGACCAGTGATAGCTGTCATCTCGTTGATAGCAACATCGATAATCTTCTTGTCCTGTGTTGCGTCGCCAAGTCCCTGGTTGATAACGATCTTCTTCAAGACAGGAATCTGCATTGATGAAGAATAGTTGAACTGCTTCTGCAGTGAAGGAGCGATAGTCTCCTTATATACTTTCTTTAACTGTGCTGTATCCATTACTTGATTTCCTCCCCAGACTTTTTAGCGATGCGTACTACCTTCTTGCCCTCACGCTTGATAGCGATACGAGTAGCCTTGCCACTCTTTGGGTCAATGAGACTCAAGTTAGAAATGTGGATTGGAGCTTCCTGCTTTACGATACCACCCTGAGGGTTCTTAGCTGAAGGCTTAGCGTTCTTAGAAACAATGTTGATACCCTCAACGATTGCGCGCTGCTCTTCAACCAAGACCTTGAGTACCTTACCAGTCTTGCCCTTATCTGAGCCTGTCAAAACGATAACTGTATCGTCTTTCTTTATATGTAACTTACTCATTACTTGTTGTTGTTAAAAATTAGAGAACCTCAGGTGCCAAAGAAACAACCTTCATGTTTACTGCACGGAGTTCACGAGCAACAGGACCGAAGATACGGCTACCACGGAGCTCACCTGCGTTGTTAAGCAGTACACAAGCATTGTCGTCGAAACGGATGTAAGAACCATCAGCACGACGGATTTCCTTCTTTGTACGTACGATCAAAGCCTTTGATACTGCACCCTTTTTCAAATCACTTGATGGGATAACGTTCTTGACGGATACGACAATAACGTCACCAACACTTGCATAACGGCGACCGGTACCACCGAGAACACGGATGCAGAGAGCCTCACGTGCGCCACTGTTATCACATACTGTAAGTCTTGATTCTGTCTGTATCATAATTACTTAGCCTTTTCGATAATTTGTACTAATCTCCATCTCTTAGTCTTAGAGAGTGGACGTGTCTCCATGATCTGAACTGTATCGCCGATGTTAGCTTCGTTCTTCTCATCATGAGCATGATACTTCTTTGTCTTCTGGACAAACTTACCATAGATTGGGTGCTTCTCCTTGAACTTAGCAGCAATAACAATGGTCTTGTCCATTTTGTTACTGATTACGACACCCTGTCTTACTTTTCTTAAATTTCTTGTTTCCATCTCGACCACTGTTATTTATTAAGTTCTCTTTGGCGGAGTTCTGTATTCATACGAGCGATATCGCGACGTGTCTTCTTAATCACAGAAGTATCAGCGAGAGGAGAGATGTTGTGGTTGAGCTTCATTTGAGCCAACTCACCCTTTGTATTCTCAAGCTTCTCTACCAAGTCCTTGGTTTCGAGCTCTTTAATTTCATTAATCTTCATAAATTAAGCGTTTTTATCGAAATCACGTCGTACGACAAACTTAGTTTTAACTGGCAGTTTCTGAGCTGCGAGGCGAAGAGCCTCTTTAGCAATATCGAAACTTACACCTTCTACCTCAAAGAGGATGCGTCCTGGAGTTACAGGAGCAACCCATCCTGCAGGATCACCCTTACCTTTACCCATACGGACATCAGCAGGCTTACGAGTGATTGGCTTGTCAGGGAAGATACGAATCCAAACCTGACCTTCACGCTGCATGTAGCGGTTTACGGCAATACGAGCTGCCTCAATCTGGCGGCTGTTGATCCATTTAGCCTCAAGTGTCTTGATACCGAAAGAACCGAATGCCAATTGTGTACCTCTGTGGGCGTTGCCTTTGTTGCCGCGACCATCTTGAGGTCTTCTATATTTTACTCTTTTTGGCTGTAACATGATAGCTTTCTAAAATTTAACGGTTATTGTTTCTTTTACGATTACCACCACGGTTGTTAGAGCGACCGTTTCCACGGTTGTTGTTATTGCTCTTGTTGTCCTGAGTAAAGTTTGGAGTAAGATCAGCCTTACCATAAACCTCACCACGGCAAATCCAAACCTTGATGCCAAGCAAACCTACCTTAGTAAGTGCCTCGCACTGGCAATAGTCGATGTCTGCACGGAAAGTGTGAAGAGGAGTACGACCCTCCTTGTACATTTCCTTACGTGCCATTTCAGCACCGTTCAGACGACCTGTAATCTGAATCTTGATACCCTCAGCACCAGCACGCATAGTGTTAGCAACTGCCATCTTGATAGCGCGACGATAAGCAATCATGTGCTCAATCTGGCTCGCGATGTTCTTACCTACGATGGTAGCATCAAGCTCAGGCTTCTTAACCTCGAAGATGTTGATCTGAATATCTTTCTTATAAAGCTTCTTCAACTCTTCCTTCAACTTATCTACATCCTGACCACCTTTACCAATGACAATACCTGGACGGGCTGTGCAAATAGTAATGGTAACAAGCTTCAATGTACGTTCGATAACGATACGAGAAACGCTTGCCTTAGCAAGGCGCTCGTTAAGATACTTACGGATTTTCTGATCCTCTACGAGGTTGTCTCCGAAGTTCTTACCACCGAACCAATTAGAATCCCAACCACGGATAATACCCAGTCGGTTGCTTATAGGATTAACTTTCTGTCCCATTCTACTTATTATTTTTCGTCATTAGTTTTGGTATCTACATAGAGAGTCACGTGATTGCTGCGCTTACGGATTCTGTAACCGCGTCCTTGTGGAGCTGGACGCATGCGCTTCATTGTGACACCTTCGTCAACGAATACTCTACTTACATAGAGTTCGCCGTCTTCGGCCTTGCGGTCGTTTTTCTGTTCCCAGTTATTGATAGCTGAGCGAAGAAGTTTCTCAACATCTGCTGCAGCATGTTTCTTTGAGAATCTGAGTACTCCGAGGGCGCGGTTAACTTCCATACCACGGATCATGTCTACAACGTAGCGCATCTTACGTGGAGAAGAAGGAACGCCAACGAGCTTGGCAAAGTACAAATTGTTGCGGGCTTCCTTAAGTTTTTCAGCCGCTATATGTTTTCTTGCTCCCATTATTTTTCTTAATGTTTAAATGGTTACCCGTTTACTTTCTGTTACCAGAGTGACCACCGAAGCGACGAGTTGGAGAGAATTCTCCGAGCTTGTGTCCTACCATGTTCTCTGTGATGTAAACAGGGATGAATTTATTTCCGTTATGAACTGCAACAGTGTGTCCCACGAAATCAGGTGAGATCATTGATGCTCTGGCCCAAGTCTTAACAACTGTCTTCTTGCCGCTCTCGTTCATTGCGAGAATCTTCTTCTCAAGAGATACGTTGATATATGGACCCTTTTTAAGTGAACGACTCATAATTTATGCTTTATTTTTTGTTAGCTCTTTCAATAATATACTTGTTAGAAAGCTTCTTAGGTGCGCGAGTCTTAAGACCCTTAGCGTACAAGCCCTTACGTGAACGTGGGTGACCACCACTCTGGCGACCTTCACCACCACCCATTGGGTGATCAACAGGGTTCATAACAACACCACGGTTGTGAGGACGACGTCCCAACCAGCGTGAGCGACCAGCCTTACCAGACTGCTCAAGAGCGTGGTCAGAGTTACCAACACTACCAACTGTAGCCTTACAAGCACTCAAAATCTGGCGTGTTTCACCAGAAGGGAGCTTAATTACACAATAACTGCCCTCACGAGAAGTCAACTGAGCAAAATTACCAGCCGAACGAACCAACAAAGCACCCTGACCAGGACGCAACTCAATGTTGTGGATCACTGTACCAACAGGGATGTTTGCCAAAGGAAGACAGTTACCGATCTCAGGAGCAGCCTCTGCACCTGACATCAAAGTAGCGCCTACCTGAAGTCCGTTAGGAGCAATAATGTAACGTTTTTCACCATCAGCATAGTAAAGCAATGCGATACGAGCCGAACGATTAGGATCGTACTCGATTGTTTTAACAACTGCTGGAACACCATCTTTCTCACGTTTGAAGTCGATTAAACGATACTTCTGCTTGTGACCACCGCCAATGTAGCGAACGGTCATCTTACCGGTGTTGTTTCGACCGCCGGTAGAACGCTTACCGTAAACGAGAGACTTCTCTGGCACGGATGCAGTAATATCCTCGAACGTGCCAATAACCTTGTGTCTTTGACCCGGAGTAACCGGTTTTAATTTACGTACTGCCATTTTTTATTTTAAATATTGCTGTAAAAATCAATTGTATCGCCCTCTTTCAGAGTAACGATTGCCTTCTTGAACGCATTCTTCTGACCCTTAACAAGACCTGCCTTAGTGTAACGAGCAGAGCGCTTGCCAGCGTAGCGAATAGTGTTCACGTCAACTACTGTAACATTATACAGACTCTCAACTTCCTTCTTAATCTCGAGCTTATTAGCCTCAGGACGAACAACGAAGCCATAGCGGTTAGGCTGCTTGTCTGTAATCTTGGTCATCTTCTCAGTAACCAATGGTTTGATAATAAATGCCATATTCTAATATCTCCTTTTTACTTTGTTAAGATCTGGTCGATAGTCTCAAGCGACTTTTCAGTAATCACTACTACATCAGCGTTCAAAACTTTGTACGAATTGACGTTAGATGCGAGGATAACCTCAGCGCGCTGTAAGTTACGTGCAGACAAATATACGTTTTTATTTGATTCTGGCAAAACGAAGAGTACTTTTTTGCCCTCAATTTTAAGATTCTTAAGAACACTTAAGAATTCTTTAGTCTTTGGAGCCTCAAAAGTGAAATCTTCCAACATCACGATAGAGTTCTCCTGAGCCTTGTAAGACAATGCTGACTTACGAGCAAGAATCTTTACTTTCTTGTTGAGCTTGAAGCGGTAATCACGTGGCTTAGGACCAAATACGCGAGCACCACCTACGAGTACAGGTGAGTTAATATCACCACGACGAGCACCGCCGCCGCCCTTCTGACGACCAAGCTTACGAGTAGAACCGCTCATCTCGCTTCTCTCCTTAGACTTAGCTGTACCCTGACGCTGGTTAGCGAGATACTGCTTTACGTCGAGGTAGAGAACGTGATCGTTAGGCTCAATGCCGAAGACTGCATCATTAAGAGCTACCTTGCGGCCGGTCTCCTGACCTTTGATATCTAATACGCTAACTTCCATTATTTCTCAATTAAAACAGTTGAACCTTTGCATCCAGCGAAAGAACCCTTAACGATAAGAAGGTTCTGCTCTGGAATAACCTTTAACACCTGAAGATTCTGAGTAGTAACGCGGTCGCCACCCATCTGGCCACCCATGCGCATACCCTTGAATACCTTTGCTGGGTAAGAACAAGCACCGATAGATCCCGGTTTGCGTGCGCGGTCATCCTGACCGTGAGTGCTCTGACCTACACCGCCGAAGCCGTGACGCTTAACAACACCCTGGAAACCCTTACCCTTAGAAGTACCAACAACGTCTACAAACTTAGCGTCGTTGAAGATTTCAACTGTAATGGTATCACCGAGGTTATACTCCTCGTCGAACTTGAACTCGGCCAAGTGCTTCTTTGGTGTTGTGCCGGCTTTCTTGAATACACCCATCATTGGCTTAGTGGTGTTCTTCTCTTTAGCCTCTTCGAAACCCAACTGAACGGCGCTATAACCGTCTTTTTCTACAGTCTTAACTTGGGTTACAACACAAGGACCAGCTTCGATAACAGTGCACGGTACGTTCTTACCGTCGGCACTGAAAACGGATGTCATTCCGATTTTCTTTCCTAATAATCCTGGCATTTCAATAAAATTTTAAAATGATTGATTTTGTTTTTGTGAGATAATTGTTATTATACCTTGATTTCTACTTCAACACCTGAAGGCAACTCAAGCTTCATAAGAGCGTCTACAGTCTTAGCTGTTGAGCTGTAGATGTCGATCAAACGCTTGAAATCTGAAATCTGGAACTGCTCGCGTGACTTCTTGTTAACGAAGGTTGAGCGGTTTACGGTAATAATGCGCTTGTGAGTTGGCAATGGAATAGGTCCACTTACGATAGCGCCAGTAGCCTTAACGGCCTTAACGATTTTCTCAGCTGACTTATCAACCAACATGTGGTCGTAAGACTTCAGCTTAATTCTGATTTTCTGACTCATTGTCAATTAAGTTGATTAAAAAAATTATTGTTTTATGAAGTGGGGTACGTCAGATAAGAGTCATTCGCTACCTGACGCCCCATATCATGTTGTTTGTATGCTTTAAGCAATGTTATTAGAGGAGCTCGGCGTGACCGTTAACCTCTTCGAGAACTGCCTTAGCAATGCTTGCAGACAGTGGCTCGTGGTGATCGTACTCCATAGAGCTTGTTGCACGACCAGAAGTGATTGTACGGAGGGCGGTTACATAACCGAACATCTCTGCCAATGGAACCATAGCCTTAACGATACGTGCACCGCTACGAGCCTCTTCCATACCCTGAACCATACCACGACGCTTGTTCAAGTCACCGATTACATCACCCATGTTCTCCTCTGGAGTAACAACCTCTACCTTCATGATAGGCTCCATGAGGGTTGGCTTAGCCTTAGGACAGAGAACCTTGAATGCCTGGTGAGCAACGAGCTCAAATGACAACTGGTCAGAGTCAACTGGGTGGAAGCTACCATCAGTAAGAGTAACCTTCAAGCCAGTCATTGGGAAACCACCGAGAACACCGTTCTTGAGGCAGTCCTTGAATCCCTTCTGTACAGATGGGATGAATTCCTTAGGCACGTTACCACCCTTAACCTCGTTGATGAACTGCAAGTCGTCTTCTTTGTAGTCTTCGTCCTTAGGACCGATAGTAACATCGATACAAGCGAACTTACCACGACCACCAGACTGCTTCTTATATGTCTCACGGCTCTGAGCTGTGCCCAAGATAGCCTCCTTGTAGTTAACCTGTGGCTTACCCTGGTTACACTCAACCTTGAACTCACGCTTCAAACGGTCAATAATGATATCGAGGTGAAGCTCACCCATACCAGAGATAATGGTCTGACCACTCTGCTCGTCGGTACGAACGGTGAAGGTTGGGTCCTCTTCAGCAAGCTTAGCAAGACCGTTATCGAGCTTAGCGATGTCAGCCTGGCTCTTTGGCTCAACTGCGATAGAGATTACGGTATCAGGGAATGTCATTGACTCCAATACGATAGGATTGTTCTCATCGCAAAGAGTATCACCAGTACGGATATCCTTGAAACCTACACCTGCGCCGATATCACCAGCGTCGATAGACTCCATAGGAATTTCCTTGTTAGAGTTCATCTGGAACAAACGGCTGATACGCTCCTTCTTGCGTGAACGTGGGTTGTAAACATAAGAACCAGCAACAACCTTACCTGAATAAACGCGGAAGAATACCAAACGTCCCATGAATGGGTCGGTAGCAATCTTAAATGCGAGAGCTGAAGTAGGAGCATCCTCAGATGGCTTACGATCCTCTTCTTCGTCAGTATCAGGGTTTGTACCTACGATATTCTCTGTATCAAGAGGTGAAGGCAAGAATGCACATACATAGTCAAGAAGTGGCTGTACACCCTTGTTCTTATATGAAGAACCGAGAAGCATTGGAGTAAGCTCCATAGAGATAGTACCCTTGCGGATAGCTGCGATAATCATATCCTCAGGAACCTCCTCACCCTCGAGATAAAGCTCAGCAAGCTCATCATCGAAGTTGGCTGCATTCTCAAGCATCTTATCGCGCCACTCCTGAGCCTCGTCAACGAGGTCAGCAGGAATTTCCTCTACGTCATACTCAGCACCCATTGTCTCATCGTGCCAAAGGATAGCCTTCATCTTAATAAGGTCAACAAGACCCTTGAAGTTTTCCTCTGCACCGATAGGAATCTGAATAGGGCAAGGATTTGCACCAAGGATGTCCTTCATCTGCTGTACAGTCTCAAAGAAGTCAGCACCAGAGCGGTCCATCTTGTTTACGTAACCGATACGTGGTACATTGTACTTGTCAGCCTGACGCCATACAGTCTCAGACTGTGGCTGAACACCGTCGGCAGCTGAATAAGTAGCAACAGCTCCATCAAGAACACGGAGTGAACGCTCTACCTCAGCAGTAAAGTCAACGTGTCCCGGAGTATCGATCAAGTTGATCTTATAAGAGTTGCCCTTATAGTTCCAGTTACAAGTTGTAGCAGCAGAGGTAATAGTAATACCACGCTCCTGCTCCTGTGCCATCCAGTCCATGGTAGCAGCACCATCATGAACCTCACCGATTTTGTGAGTTTTTCCTGTATAGAAAAGGATACGCTCAGAAGTTGTTGTCTTACCGGCATCGATGTGAGCCATAATACCGATATTACGAGTCAAATGTAAATCGCGATTTGCCATTGTCTTTTTACCTAATTAAATATATTAGAATCTGAAGTGAGCGAATGCACGGTTAGCCTCAGCCATACGGTGCATATCTTCCTTACGCTTGTATGCGCCACCCTGATTGTTGTAAGCGTCCATAATTTCAGCTGCGAGCTTGTCAGCCATTGACTTACCACTGCGCTTACGAGCGAAAGCGATCAAGTTCTTCATAGAGATACTCTCCTTGCGATCAGGACGGATTTCTGTTGGCACCTGGAATGTAGCACCACCGATACGACGGCTCTTTACCTCAACCTGAGGAGTGATATTGTCGAGAGCCTGCTTCCAAATTTCGAGTGGGCTCTTCTCTTCCTTAGCCATCTTTTCCTTTACGACGTCAAGAGAGTTGTAGAAAATCTTATATGAGGCATTCTTCTTGCCATCGAACATAAGATGATTAACGAATTTTGAGACCTTCTGGTCGTTGAAGACTGGATCTGGAAGAACCAAGCGCTTCTTTGGTTTTGCTTTTCTCATTTTTTGTATTAAAATTATATTCTGCTTGGGGCTGTCATATGTTCTTCAACGTCCACTCTTGGACATTTACTCAACCTGTTTTTAACAATTCTCCAGCAAAACGATTAAAAAAACTAAATTCTTAGTCAAGAGCAAGGATAAGTTCCTGCGTTCCCCGGTTTCTTTACTATCCCCGAGCCAGATTCCGAAGTTTTGTGTCGACCACAAGCTTACCAATCAAATAACTCAAGAACTTATCCTGCTTTTTAGTTAGGCTTTACAGCGTTGATTACTTCTTAGCGGCCTTAGGACGCTTAGCTCCGTACTTAGAGCGGCGCTGTGTACGGTTTGTAACACCTGCGGTATCAAGAGTACCACGAACGATGTGATAACGTACACCTGGAAGGTCCTTTACACGACCACCGCGAACGAGCACGATTGAGTGCTCCTGCAAGTTGTGTCCCTCTCCTGGAATGTAAGAGTTAACTTCCTTAGAGTTTGTCAAACGAACACGGGCAACCTTACGCATTGCCGAATTAGGCTTCTTAGGAGTGGTTGTGTATACACGAACGCATACACCGCGACGCTGAGGGCAAGAATCCAAAGCAGGAGACTTACTCTTGTCTACCAATACTGTTCTGCCTTTTCTTACTAACTGTGAAATAGTAGGCATAATTTAAAATTTTTAATTTATATATTTATTTTGTTTATTATCAACGCTTTACAACATTGCATTAATACATCAAATCTACAATGCCGTTTCGGGCTGCAAAGGTACAAACTTTTTGCTAAAATACATATATATAAAGACAAAAAAGATTTAGCAGAAAGAAATATTTAACGTAATATAACAAATGATAGCATATTTTAGTTACTTACTAATATATGCTATCATTATTTAGCAAGATGAGATTGCCTCATCTGGCATTGGATAAAAAGTAATATCTTTAAGCCTCACCGCTTCCGAAAGGAGCGATAGTGCGACCAGCAGCGTCAGGCTGCTGCATCTGAGGGATTTCGATAGGACCGAATTCCTTCTCATACTTCAATACATTTTCCTGAAGAGCTGCCAAGAGACGCTTTGCATGCTCAGGAGCGAGGATGACGCGAGAGCAAACCTCAGGCTTAGGCATACCAGGAAGGATGCGTGCGAAGTCGAGGATGAAATCGCTATGAGAATGAGAGATGAGTGCGAGGTTTGAATAAACACCAGAAGCTACTTCTGGCTTAAGTTCGAGCTGGAACTGCTGTCCAGCCTGTGGGTTCTTGTTATCAGACATTGTTCAATAATGTTTTTAGGTTATTATTATATATAAATATGTATAGTAGATTACGAAGGCCTTGATTTCGTAGTTTGCGTCATCTAAGACCCTCTATCTAAATGCAAATTTACTAAAAACATTTATGCTGTGCAAATTTTCAATATCATTTTTTCCATTTGAATTAGTGATATAAGAGATAAAACAGTATGTGGAATACTGGAATCATGGAAAAATCCTATAAGCTGAATAGCAATACAACGAAGATAAGGTGAGATTGCAAGCATTTTATAGTCTTTGTAGTAGATTTTCTTAATAAAAGTAAGAAAAAACATAGATTAGTGTTAAAATTTAGAATTATACGCAAAGCGATGCTGCAAGTAGCTTTCATTAAATAACTTAAATAACTTCGTTCGTTATCGAAGCTATGTCTCGAGCAATCTATGCTTTCTATCAAACGTATCTATGCTTTCTACCAAAGATATTTTTGCTTACTGTCAAATGTCAATATGATTACTATCAAATATAGTTTTTCACAAGAAAAACCCTACATTCGTGTATCTTTTATCCCCAAAAGATACTCGAATGTAGGGTTATAGGCTTTACGAACAGAGATGTCGTTGCCAAAGTTTGTTATCTCGTACGAGATATTATGTATTAGAAGACAAATATCTTATAATCCTTGATGCTACCAGGAGCACCTTGCTCAGCACGAGGAAGGTATTCGAGGGCAGAGATGGTCTGTACGCTACCAAGGTCGATTACCAAGAGGTGTGGGAATCCACTACCCTTCACAGTCTGCCAATATGTAGACTCCTGAAGGTCGAACACCTTATCGCCAGTATGGTTGCCATTCTCCTGTTCGCTATCAGCATACTTAGTTGTCCAACTTTCACGGCTCAAGCGTTTGCCATTGGCACCTTGAACATAGAGCTCGGCTATAGCTGCAACATCGCTACCATCGTGCAAGCTACTACACTCGATAGCAAGATAACGTCCCTTGGCTGACTGACCAAACTTTACAGTCTGCCATCCATTACCAGAGTTGAAAGCACCCTTAGCGGCAGGAGTCATAGAGTTGAGGTCTGGCTTGTCACCGATATTGTTATGCTTGTTGCTCTTTTCGAGCTGAAGTTTATTTAGTTCAGGCTGAGCCTGTCCCCAAACAACTGTCTCGCGTGGACCAACTACATCGAGAACAACAATCTCGTTCTTGCCCTTCTTCAACCAGCATCCAGGAACATACAAAGTCTGCTGAGGACCGATACTCCAGATACGTCCCATGGCATGACCATTGACATAAACCTGTCCCTTACCCCATGTTTCGAAATCAAGGAAGGTGTCGCCAACCTTCTTGAGGTTGAAATAGCCACGATAGTATCCTGCCTTGCCTAAAGCTATGATCGACTTACCCTGCTTAGCGCGGTTTAGAGCATGGATGGCTGTTTGATAATCGTCAGGAATAGTACAGCTTGCCCATGACTTTGGCTTGATAGTATATTCATTGTTGCCATATTCGGTGGTTATGATGACATCGCCAACAATACCCTTGAAGTCTTTGATGGCACGACCAAAGTTTATTCGTCCCATACCTTCGACAAGAATCATAAGCTCATCACCCTTCTTTACAGCAGGTAGGGTTACTGTCTTTTCATTCTTCACACGGTCTACCTTTCCGATATACTTACCATTGAGAAATACCTGTCCGAAGTCGTGGATGTTGGCAGATAGAGTACTTGAAGAAGGTATCTCTGGTAAGACGCAGCGATAAAACATAGAGCCCCAACCCATATCCATCTCTTCAAAAGTTTTAAGACCAGACTTGGTAATAGAGTCGACACCAAAAGAAATAGGAGCAAACTCAGAGAGCTGGAACTTAGGAACAGTGATGATGCTCATAGGAGCCTTAGGAATGGCAGGCATTTTTTTGCCATCATTATATTTAGCCATCATCTTGCGCAGCTCGTAGAACTTAGGAGTTGCAAGTCCCCACTCGTTGATAGGTGCATCATAGTCGTAAGATGTAACATCAGGAGCAAAACCAGGAGAGTTAGCACCTGCCCAATGACCGAACGATGTTCCACCGTGAGTCATATAGAGCGAGAAGCTGATACCCTTAGAGAGCATCTCATCCATGCCTTCGACCATATCCTTAGCAGGACGTGTCTCGTGGCGAGCACCCCACTTATCGAACCATCCACTCCAGAATTCTGAGCACATCTTTGGGGCATCAGGGCGAAGTTCACCAAGACGACGGAACTGGTTGTCGATGTTGGCACCGGTACCAAAGTTCATTGTCCAAACAAGGTCGTCGAGTCCATTCTTAGTGAAGTTAGAAGCCCAGTCACATTGGAACAAAGCAGGACCAACAAGTTTGCCATCGGTATTCTTCTTATACCAGTTAGCTTTCAGCACATCGCGGATTTCGCTAACATAAGCTTTGTCTTCGCCATAAGAACCATACTCATTTTCCACCTGAACCATTATGATAGGACCACCATTCTGAATGGTCAGCGGAGCAAGCTGCTCGGCAACCTTCTCTTCAAAAATCTTCACACGCTGCATGAAGTAAGGGTCTTGCTCACGAAGGCGGATATCTTTTTTCTTCAAAAGCCACCAAGGCAGACCTCCCATCTCCCACTCTGCACATACATATGGACCAGGACGAACGATGACATACATTCCATTCTTCTGAGCCAAACGGCAGAATGCGGCAACATCATTATTGCCTGTGAAATCGAACTGTCCCTCCTTCTGCTCATGGATATTCCAGAACACATAGATGCAGACAGTATTCATGCCGAGAGCCTTACACATTTTTATGCGATGGTCCCAGTAAGCTTGTGGAATACGAGGGTAATGAACTTCGGCAGCCTTTACTACAAAAGGATTGCCATTAAGTAAGAATGTGCCCTTACCAACCGTGAAGTCGCCAGCCTTTGGAGCAGCATCTGCAGCCGAAGGTGCCATGGCCATAGTGGCAGCAAGAGCAAGTGTAGTAAATAATTGGGTTAGTCTCATAATATTTAATAATTGTATTAATTACAAGTTTCTGTGCAAAGATAAAGTAAAATATATGAAGAACAAAACTTTAAGAATAAAAAATGCATACTAAACGCAAAAGGTGGCGACACTTAATAGTGCCGCCACCTTTTATTATATAATATGGTATTGAACTAATGTCAATAACCCTAAAGTAAATAACGAAGGAAATTATTCCTTAACCTCTACCTGACGAGACTTAGTCTCCATCACAGTCTTCTCTGCCTTACCGTCAACGATGACGCAACGGTTCTTGTCATTCTCAGCGAATGGCTGAACGCTGTCGCCCTTAGAGTCGGTAGCGATACGGTTTGCATCGATATTGTACTTTTCAACAAGCTCCTTCTTGAAAGAGTCTGCACGCTTCTGAGCATACTTCTTGTTGAGAACTGCAGAACCAGTACCCTTGTCAGCATAACCTACAATAGTGATAGTAGCATCCTTGTAAGTATTGAGGAAGTTAGCGATGCGGTTCATCTGAGCATTCTTTTCTGTAGACTCAGACTCACGGATAGCATAGAACTTCTCCTCGTGGAGAGTTACAGGTTCCTTCTTGTAAGTAGTATCAACAACAGTGATATACTTAGGCTCTGGCTTCTTCTCCTCTGTTACTACAGGAGCAGGAGCTACAACAGGAGCAGACTTCTTAGCCTTGTTGCCAAGACGTACGCTAACACCGAGGAACAAAGAAGTATACCAGTCGTGAGAACCATTCTTGATACGACCGTTGAACTGATCGTTGGTGTTGTCGGCACGATATTCAAGGTTCAATGAAACGTACTTTGCGATAGCCCAATCGAGCTGAGCACCGAGACGAAGGTTTGGCGAGAACTCAGAAGGATTGTTGGTAGCCATCTTAGAGATGTTCAAACCAACACCGGCGATACCATAGAGGTTCAAAGCACGTGGTTTGCAAGAAACCAAGTTGAGAAGATTTACCATAGCATCGAAAGAGCCAGTAGCATACTTGAAGTTCTGCTTTGCACCAGAAACCTCATTGTACACCTTAGACTTCCATCCCTCTACACTTCCACGAACCGAAACGATAGGAGTTACGTTGCGACCAAGGTTGAAACTGTATACTGGTGAAATAAGGTCAGACATACCTGGAGTGTTAGGGAGCTGGATACCACCCTGAACATTGAAGAACCAAGTTGGCTGGAATTCGCATCCACCGCAGCAAGCCTTGCCTTCATTGTCGCAAGACTGAGCGTTTGCTGACATTGCTGAGAGAACAGCTGTCAATGCAATAACAAATATCTTTTTCATTGTTAATTTCACTTTTTAATGATTAGAATGTCAACTTAGCTGTGAGCTGCATACGCCAACGGCTGTAGTAGTCAGAGTATGAACGCATGTCGTAGTTACCCTTGTTTGTGAACTGGTAACCAGTCTTCTTGCTCTCCTTAACCTGACCTGCATCGTTAACAGTGTATACCTTCATGCTACCATAAGAAAGTGGTGAGTAGTAGTTGTAGCCACCCTGTGACAATGTAGCACCCCACTTCTTGTTCAACATGTTGGTGAAGTTGATGATATCGAGACCAATCTGGATGTAACGGATTTCCTTACCCCACTTGAAACCAAACTTGTGGTCTACGTGAAGGTCGAGACGATTCTCCCAATCCTCGTTATCACAGTTGCGCTCATAGTACTGACCACGGTGGTTCTTGAGATACTTCTCGCTCGACAACCACTGCTTAAAGTCAGCACCCTGCTGCTCTGCAGTCTTTGTTACGGCACCATTCTTCTTGTTTGTTACAGGAACGAACAATCCCTTAGCAACCATAGCGTCAACCTCTGCATCTGTTGGGATGTACATCAAATCGTTGTAACCACCATCACCATTGAGGTCACCATTTACATATATAGAATATGGTGAACCAGAGTTACCTGTGTAGATAAGACCGATAGTAGTCTTGTTGTCGATAGTGCGACCTGGGTTGTGGTTCCAGTTGATGTGCTGATAAGCAGAAACCATTACCTGGTGAGGAATGTTGAAGTTTGACTTAGCAAGCTCTGGTGAGTTAGGATTGCCGTGAGTATAGTTGTACTGCCAGTTAGAAGCAGCAACAGAAGAAGAACCATTATTGATGGTCTTAGACAATCCGTAGGTGTAGCTTGCCATAAGATCGAGACCAAAGTCGAAAGACTTCTCTGCCTTGATAGAAGCGCTATAGCTATAACCCTTAGAAACATTCTCGAGTACATAGATACCAGAGTAGTCACCTCTCTTGAACATTGGACGGATGTCACCGAAGTTTTCCAAGCCCTGAGCCTGAGCCAAAGTCTTACCAGTTTCAGTAACATTGTAGTTCTTAACGATCATATCGTTGAGAGTCTTAGAGTAGATACCCTCAACAGTCCAGTTGATACCAAGGAGCTTGAAGTCAACAGCAAGGTTTGCACGAAGCTGCTGAGAGAACTTGAAGTCCTTATCGAAAGCATTGATAGTCTGCTGCTTCTGTGCTGGAGTTGTAGGATTAACTGTTGGGTCAGCCTTATAAGCATTATTAGCGTTGTACTGAACAGTGATACCATCAGTATTATATGTATTATAAGAGAACTGAGCAACACCAGTGTTAGAGAAGTTGTTTGAAATCCAAACGAAAGGTACACGACCAGTGAATACACCTACACCACCACGTACGATAAGAGTGTTGTTCTTAAGAGTGTTCCAACGGAAACCAAGACGTGGAGACCACATTGGCTTAACTGAAATCTTCTGGTTTGTCTTAAGATTCCAACCCTGCTTAGCTGCATACACATTGAATTCTGCATTCTGCAATGGAGTATCAAACATAATAGGCATATCTGCACGGAGACCATAAGTGAGGTCGAAGTTGTCGGTTACAGCCCACTTGTCCTGTACATAGAAACCAAACTGACCTGCAGAGAACTCTGGAGTCCAATTCTTTGAACCAGCAACAGACTCAACAGCCTGACCATAACGGAAACGATTGATATTGCCAGCGAAGAAGTCGGTAGGGTTGCTGAATTCGTATGTACCATAGAGGTCCTGGCAGAAGAGGTTACCGAACTTATAGAACTCCTCGTGTGTACCAAGAGTGATAGCGTGACGACCTGCATTGATAGTGAAGTTGTCTGTAAGGGTATAGATGTCCTGATCCAAAGCATTAGCCATAGAAGAACGCTCATTACCGAGACACAATGTACCACCACCAACGTTAGAAATCTGAATCATTGGGAATGGATCACCAGGATTACGCTTGTCGCGAACAGATGTCCAGCTTGCATGGAACTCGTTGCTCATATTGTCACCAATACGGCTGTTGAGTTCGAATACCAAAGCACTTGTCTTTGAGCAGAAGTCGAAAGCATAGTCATTGGTTACGAGATTCTTTGCAGAAGATGTCTTGTTGTTCTGCTTAGCATCAACGAATGACCAACGCAAAGAAGCGTGGTTGCGGTCGTTGATATTCCAGTCGAGCTTAATACCTACCTTATCAGAATATGTATATTCCTTTGGAGTACCAAGAGTACCACGATAGTTTACACCCTGAGCAGCTGCGTCAGTTCTTACCTTGTCAAGAATCTGATTTGCTACATCAAAGTCAATCTTTGACATACCATTGTTTGTAGAGAAAGCATTGTCGTATTCCTTCTTAGAACGCTCAAAGTTAGCGAAGAAGAAGAGCTTATCCTTAACGATAGGACCACCAAGAGTAGCACCGAGAGTCCAGTCGGTCATATCACCATAGTCAGCAGACTCAGAACCATCGTGCTTCTCATATTTGTTAGATACCATATCGCCATTCTGGAAGTAAGAATAAACACTTCCGTGGAACTCGTTGGTACCAGACTTAGTGATAGCGTTGATAGCACCACCTGTAAAACCAGACTGACGAACATCGAAAGGTGCGATAGAAACGTGGAGCTGATCGATAGTCTCCATAGAGAAAGGCTGTGTACCAGCCTGACCACCGTTAGCACCGTTAGAAGTCAAACCGAAAACGTCGTTTGACATAGCACCATCAATCTGGATGGCATTATAACGGTTGTTAGAACCAGCAATGTTGATAGCACCACCCTCGGTAACCTTAACGAAAGGATTTACACGAGCAATGTCAGCAACGCTGTGGTTGATAGAAGGAAGTTCTTGGATCATACGGTTGCTAATGGTCTGTGCAGCACCATTGCGAGTGCCGTTTACACCAGCCTGACCGCTAACGACAACCTCTCCCAAGGTCTTGGTGTCGTCAGCCAACCATACCTTAAGATTGTAAGATTCACCGAGAGACAAAGAAATGTTCTCGAACTCTTTTGTCTGGGCACCGATGTAAGACACAGTCACTGTGTAAGGACCACCGGAACGCATACCCTGAATAGAGTAAATACCCTTGGCGTTGGTAACAGCAGCATACTTGGTACCAGAAGGTACGTGAACGGCCTGTACGGTAGCACCGATAACATCCTCACCGGTTGCCTCGAGTGTTACTTTACCGTTGATGCCAGAAGTTGTAACCTGAGCCATTGCTGATGACAAAACCATCATCAACATAGCAGCAAGAAAAGCAATCTTTTTCTGCATAACTTTGTGATTTGTTAATTAAATAATGTATAGAAAAAAAATAAAAACCAATACCTTTTGTTTCGTTTGCAAAATTATACAAAAATTATTAAACAAACATTACACTTTAGATTAAAATATGTTAAGTTCTTGTTACACCTTATTATACATCAAATAACAAGCAATAAAAAAACAGCCGTCAGATTACTCTGACGGCTGTTTTTTTATGTAATATATCTTTAAAGATTATTCTGAAACCTTCTCGGCGAAATCAAGAACATTCTTCTTGTTTGCCTCGATGCGATCATATTCTTCCTTAGAACCAACGATGATCTTGTCCCACTGACGAAGACCTGTACCAGCAGGGATGAGGTGACCGCAGATAACGTTCTCCTTCATACCCTCAAGACGGTCTACCTTACCACGGATAGCAGCCTCGTTGAGCACCTTAGTTGTCTCCTGGAATGATGCAGCAGACATGAAGCTCTTAGTAGCCAAAGAAGCACGAGTGATACCCTGGAGAATCTGAGTAGATGTTGCAGGAACTGCATCACGAACCTCTACGAGACGAAGGTCACGACGCTTCAAGCTTGAGTTCTCATCACGAAGCTTGCGGGCAGTGATAATCTGACCTGCTTTCAATACCTCTGAGTCACCAGCGTTGGTAACAACCTTCTTACCCCAGATACGATCGTTCTCCTCAGCGAAGTCGAGCTTGTCAACCATTTCCTGCTCAAGGAATGTTGTATCACCTGGATCGTCGATGCGAACCTTACGCATCATCTGACGAACGATGATCTCGAAGTGCTTATCGTTGATCTTAACACCCTGGAGACGGTAAACGTCCTGTACCTCGTTAACGATGTACTCCTGAACGGCAGTAGGACCCTGGATAGCGAGGATATCGCTTGGAGTGATAACACCATCAGAAAGTGGAGTACCTGCACGTACGGCATCATGCTCCTGAACAAGGATCTGCTTAGAGAGCGATACGAGGTACGACTTCTGGTCGCCTGTCTTAGATGTAATGATGATCTCACGATTACCTCTCTTAACCTTACCCATTGTTACCTCACCATCGATTTCAGATACGATAGCAGGGTTAGAAGGGTTGCGGGCCTCGAAGAGCTCTGTTACTCGTGGAAGACCACCGGTGATATCGCCTGCACCACCTACGGCACGAGGAATCTTAACCAATGTGGTACCAGTAGCGATGGTCTGACCATCCTCTACAGCAAGGTGACCACCTACAGGGAGGTTGTATGTACCCAATACCTCACCAGACTCTGAAACGATGTCTACTGTAGGAACCTTTGTACGATCCTTAGAATCAGTGATGATCTTTTCGGTCATACCGGTTGTATCATCGGTCTCAGCACGGAATGTGATATCACGCTCTACATCGTGGAACTTAACCTTACCAGCGTATTCGCTGACGATAACGGCGTTGAATGGGTCCCACTTTGCAATACGGTCACCCTTCTTAACCTTAGCTCCATCCTTGAAATAGAGTGAAGAACCATAAGGTACGTTAAGGGTTGACAATACGATATCTGTGTTGACGTCGATGAAGCGGATTTCTGCAAGACGGCTTACTACCATCTGACATTCAATATCCTTCTCACCATTGTTTTCTACGAATGGAACAGTACGAAGCTCATCGAACTCGATACGAGAATCGTTCTTAGCTACGATGCTGGCATTAGCTGCTGCGTTACCAGCCACACCACCGGCGTGGAAGGTACGAAGTGTAAGCTGAGTACCTGGCTCACCAATAGCCTGAGCTGCGATGACACCGACAGCTTCACCAAGCTGTACCATGCGAGCGGTAGCAAGGTTACGTCCGTAACACTTCATGCAGACACCCTTCTTGCTTTCACAAGTGAGCACTGAACGAATTTCTACGCTCTCGATAGGAGAAGCCTCGATACGTGCAACCTTATCCTCTGTGATTTCCTCGCCTGCATTAACGATAACATCGCCAGTTGTTGGATCAACGATATCGTGAACTGATACACGACCGAGGATACGCTCACCAAGAGAAGAGATGACCTCGTCACCATTCTTCAAGGCTGTGCACTGGAGACCACGGAGTGTTCCACAGTCTTCCTCTGTGATGATGACGTCGTGAGAAACGTCAACAAGACGACGAGTAAGGTAACCTGCATCGGCAGTCTTCATCGCGGTATCCGCAAGACCCTTACGGGCACCGTGAGATGCGATAAAGTACTCGAGCACTGACATACCCTCCTTAAAGTTAGAGAGGATAGGGTTTTCAATAATCTGAGCACCCTCGGCACCAGCCTTCTGAGGTTTAGCCATAAGACCACGCATACCAGCAAGCTGAGCAATCTGGTCGGCAGAACCACGGGCTCCAGAGTCAAGCATCATATAAACAGCGTTGAATCCCTGGTCAGCCTCTGTCATCTGCTTCATCAAAGTCTTCTTAAGGTCGGTGTTAACGTGTGTCCATGTATCGATAACCTGGTTGTAACGCTCCTTGTCGGTGATGAAACCCATGTTATAGTTGTCCATGATAGCCTCAATCTCCTTGTTACCCTTATCAACGATTTGAACTTTCTCCTTAGGGATGATGATATCGTCGAGGTTGAACGAAAGACCAGCTACGTAAGCCATACGATAACCGAGGTTCTTGATACCATCGAGGAATGCACAAGCGCGAGCCATACCCACAGCCTTGATAACATCGGCGATGATACCACGAAGAGTCTTCTTAGAGATGATATCGTTGAAGAAACCTATCTCGTCAGGAATGATACCATTTACGATAACACGACCAACTGAGGTTTCTACCATACGCTTCTCTATCTTACCATCAACGAGATCGTTGACAATAACCTTTACCAAAGCGTGGAGGTCGCAACGACCTTCATTATATGCGATGATAGCCTCTTCTGGACCATAGAATGTGAAGCCCTCACCCTTAGCACCTGGACGAATCTTGGTGATATAGTACAAACCGAGCACCATATCCTGTGAAGGAACGGTGATAGGAGCACCATTAGCAGGGTTCAAGATGTTATGGCTCTGAAGCATCAATACCTGTGTTTCAAGGATTGCCTCATTGCTCAATGGCAAGTGAACAGCCATTTGGTCACCATCGAAGTCAGCGTTGAACGCTGTACATGCCAATGGGTGGAGCTGAATAGCCTTACCCTCGATGAGCTTAGGCTGGAATGCCTGGATAGACAAACGGTGAAGTGTAGGGGCACGGTTAAGCATAACTGGATGACCCTTCATCACGTTCTCAAGGATATCCCAGATAACAGGCTCACGACGGTCTACTATCTTCTTAGCGCTCTTTACAGTCTTCACGATACCGCGCTCGATGAGCTTACGGATGATGAATGGCTTATAGAGCTCGGCAGCCATAAGCTTTGGCAAACCTACCTCGCCCATATTGAGCTCAGGACCTACGACGATAACCGAACGACCAGAGTAGTCAACACGCTTACCGAGCAAGTTCTGACGGAAACGTCCTTGCTTACCCTTCAAAGAGTCAGAGAGTGACTTCAATGGACGGTTGCTCTCGCTCTTAACTGCAGAACCCTTACGGCTGTTGTCGAAGAGTGAGTCGACAGCTTCCTGCAACATACGCTTCTCGTTACGAAGGATAACCTCAGGAGCCTTAATCTCCATAAGACGCTTCAAACGGTTGTTACGTATGATAACACGACGATAGAGGTCGTTGAGGTCGGATGTAGCAAAACGTCCACCATCCAATGGTACCAAAGGACGAAGCTCTGGTGGGATAACAGGGATAATCTTCATGATCATCCACTCTGGACGGTTTGTCTCCTGAGAAGTACGGAAAGCCTCTACAACCTGCAAACGCTTCAAAGCCTCAGTCTTACGCTGCTGGCTTGAGTCGTTGTTAGCACGGTCGCGGAGCTCATAGCTCAAGCTATCGAGATCCAAATCTGCCAACAGGTCGTAAACAGCCTCGGCACCCATCTTAGCGATGAACTTGTTAGGATCATCATCCTCAAGGAGGTCGTTGTTAGGATCGAGCTTCTTATCGATGATTTCGAGATACTCATCCTCTGAAAGGAGGTCATACTTGTGAGAACCATTCAAGTCCTCAATACCCTCCTCATCCTTACGTCCCTCAAGGGCACCTGGCTTGATAACGATATACTTCTCATAGTATATTACGGCATCAAGTTTCTTGGTAGGAAGACCAAGAAGATAACCTATCTTGTTAGGCAAAGAACGGAAGTACCAGATATGAGCTACTGGAACAACGAGCTCGATGTGACCAGAACGCTCACGACGAACCTTCTTCTCAGTAACCTCAACACCGCATCGGTCGCAGACAATACCCTTATAGCGAATACGCTTGTACTTACCGCAGGCGCACTCATAGTCCTTTGTAGGACCAAAGATACGCTCGCAGAACAAGCCATCACGCTCAGGTTTGTAGGTACGGTAATTGATGGTTTCAGGCTTTGTAACCTCACCATACGAATTTTCCTGTATCTCCTGTGGTGAAGCGAGACCAATGGTAATCTTCGTGAAATTATTCTTTACCTTAATATCTTTTTTGAAAGCCATTTTCTTTTCCTTTAATCGAGTTTAATACTTAGTCCAAGACCGCGAAGCTCATGCAAAAGCACATTGAGAGACTCAGGGATACCTGGTGTTGGCATTGCATCGCCCTTGACAATAGCCTCGTAAGCCTTAGAACGGCCAACTACATCGTCAGACTTAATGGTGAGAACCTCCTGAAGAACGTGGCTTGCGCCAAATGCCTCAAGAGCCCAAACTTCCATCTCTCCGAAACGCTGTCCACCAAACTGTGCCTTACCTCCGAGAGGTTGCTGAGTGATGAGAGAGTAAGGACCGATAGAACGTGCGTGCATCTTGTCCTCAACCATGTGACCGAGCTTAAGGAAGTATGTCACACCTACAGTAGCAGGCTGGTCGAAACGCTGACCTGTTTCACCATCATAAAGATATGTAGAGCAGAGGTGTGGCAATCCTGCCTTGTCTGTCCACTCACCAAGGTCTTCGAGCTTAGCACCGTCGAAGATAGGAGTAGCAAACTTAACACCAAGCTTACGTCCAGCAGCACCGAGGATAGCCTCGAAGATCTGACCAAGGTTCATACGTGAAGGCACACCCAGTGGGTTCAATACCAAGTCTACAGGACGACCGTCCTCGAGGAATGGCATATCCTCCATACGTACTATCTTAGATACGATACCCTTGTTACCGTGACGACCTGCAAGCTTATCACCTACACCAATCTTACGCTTCTTAGCGATATAGACCTTAGCCATCTGAAGAATTCCTGATGGAAGTTCATCACCGATAGTGATAGCAAACTTACGACGCTTCATTTCTGCATCCAAAAGTTTGTACTTGCGGATGTAGTTCATGATGAGCTTAGAGATAAGACCATCGGTATGCTCGTCGCCTGTCCAGTCGTTAGACTGAATGCCGTCGTACTCGAGGTTCTTCAAAGCTGTAACAGTGAACTTAGTACCCTTAGTGATAATCTCTGCACCAGTATAGTCCTTAACACCCTGTGAAACCTTACCCTCTGTAAGAGTCATAAGCTTGTCAACGAGGATATCCTTAAGGTCGTTGTTCTTTGCCTCGTACTCCTCGTCAATCTTAGCAAGGATAATCTTATCCTGCTTCTTAGACTCACGAGTCTTCTGAGCGCGAGCGAACATCTTCTTATCGATAACGATACCGCTCAATGATGGGTTAGCCTTCAAAGAAGAATCCTTAACATCACCAGCCTTGTCACCAAAGATAGCACGAAGAAGTTTCTCTTCTGGTGAAGGATCGCTCTCTCCCTTAGGAGAAATCTTACCAATCATCAAGTCGCCTGGCTCTACACGAGCACCTACGCGGATAACACCATTAGCATCGAGGTCCTTAGTAGCTTCCTCGCTTACGTTAGGAATATCGCTTGTGAACTCTTCCATACCACGCTTTGTTTCGCGAACATCGAGTGAATACTCGTCAACGTGAACAGAAGTAAGAACATCATCGCGAACCATACGCTCTGAAAGAACGATGGCATCCTCATAGTTGTAACCCTTCCAAGGCATGTAAGCAACGAGGAGGTTGCGGCCAAGAGCCAACTCACCATTTTCTGTTGCATAACCCTCAGTAAGGATGTCACCAGCCTTCACTCTCTGTCCCTTAGAGCAGATAGGACGAAGGTCGATGGTCATATTCTGGTTTGTACGGCGGAACTTTGGAATACGATATTCCTTCAAGGCAGGCTCGAAGCTTACGAACTCCTCGTCCTCAGTACGATCATAAAGTATACGAATTGTTGTTGCGTCTACATATTCGATGACACCCTCGCCCTCAGCAGTAATCATAGTACGAGAGTCCTCGCACACCTGCTTCTCAAGACCGGTACCAACGATAGGAGCATCATTGTGGAGCAATGGTACTGCCTGACGCATCATGTTACATCCCATCAACGCACGGTGACCGTCATCATGCTCAAGGAATGGGATAAGTCCTGCTGATACAGAAGCAATCTGCTGTGGAGCAACGTCCATCAAATCAACATCTGTAGGAGGAACTACAGGGAAGTCAGCATCCTGACGGCACTTAACGACCTTGCGGATGAATGTACCATCCTCGTTCAATGGAGCATTACCCTGACCGATGATGTGGTTCTCCTCCTCCTCTGCGGTGAGGTATACAACATCTTTGTTGTCCATATCAACTACACCATTTGTAACCTTACGATATGGAGTAGAGATAAAGCCGAGCTCGTTGATAGTAGCATATACACAGAGAGAAGAGATAAGACCGATGTTAGGTCCTTCAGGACTCTCAATAGGACAAAGACGACCATAGTGTGTATAGTGAACGTCACGAACCTCGAAACCTGCACGCTCACGTGAAAGACCACCAGGACCGAGGGCTGACAGACGACGCTTGTGAGTTACCTCAGCAAGTGGGTTGGTCTGGTCCATGAACTGTGAAAGCGGGTTGGTACCAAAGAAGGTATTAATAACGCTTGAAATGGTCTTGGCATTGATAAGGTCTGTTGGTGTGAACACCTCATTGTCACGTACGTTCATACGCTCACGGATGGTGCGGCTCATACGAGCAAGACCTACAGAGAACTGGTTTGCCAACTGCTCACCAACGGTACGAACACGACGGTTTGACAAGTGGTCGATATCGTCGACAGTAGCGTTAGAGTTAACGAGCTGGATGAGATACTTGATAATCTCTATGATGTCGTCACGTGTAAGAACGCGAACATCCATATCAGTGTCCAAACCGAGTTTCTTGTTGATACGGTAGCGACCAACCTCACCAAGGTCATATCTCTTGTCTGAGAAGAACAAGTTCTGGAATACTTCACGAGCACTTGCATCATCTGCAGGGTCAGCATTACGGAGCTGACGATAGATATAAGTAACAGCCTCTTTCTCAGAGTTGCTTGGGTCCTTAGCAAGAGTGTTGAAGATAATGGTAAACTTGTTAGCAGCCTCTGCATCCTTATGAAGAAGGATTGTAGAAGTACCACTCTCAAGGATATCTGCAACGTTATCCTCTGTAATCTCGGTCTCACGCTCCATAACAACCTCGTTACGCTCGATAGATACTACTTCACCAGTATCCTCATCAACGAAGTCCTCATTCCAGCTCTTCAAGACACGAGCAGCAAGACGCTTACCAATGGCATCCTTAAGGTTCTTCTTGTTAACCTTAACTTCCTCTGCCAAGTCGAAAATGCGAAGAATGTCCTTATCGCTCTCAAAGCCGATAGCACGGAGAAGAGTTGTAACAGGCAACTTCTTCTTACGATCGATATAGGCATACATCACATTGTTGATGTCGGTTGCAAACTCAATCCAAGAACCCTTGAAAGGAATGATACGTGCACTGTAGAGAACAGTACCGTTAGCATGAACACCCTGACTAAAGAATACACCTGGTGAACGATGCAACTGAGCCACAACGACACGCTCTGCACCATTGATTACGAATGTACCATTGCTGGTCATGTAAGGAATAGTACCCAAGAAAACATCCTGGATGACAGTACCGAAATCCTCATGGTCAGGGTCAGTACAATACAGCTTCATCTTGGCCTTCAATGGAACACTATATGTAAGTCCTCTCTCCAAGCACTCATCGATGCTATAACGAGGAGGGTCAATATAGTAGTCAAGGAACTCAAGCACGAAGTTATTACGCGTGTCTGTTATAGGGAAGTTCTCAGAGAACACCTTATACAGACCGTCGTTCTTGCGTTCCTCGGGGGGAGTATCCAACTGAAGGAAGTCGCGGAATGACTTCAACTGCACATCGAGGAAATCCGGATATGGGTACGGATTGTGAACGCTGGCAAAATTTACTCTATTATCGATTATCTTTGTAGCCATAAAAACTAATAAAATTGGTCTTGATGAAAAGACATCATGCCTAAAAACTATGTGGCATGAAGACAAGCTGTCGGTAAATCGACGAGCTTAGAGAAAAGAAAAGGTTAGGACTCACCGACTGGGCAAATCCTAACCAATATTCTAAATGAGAATGTATAAGCTTACTTAATCTCGATCTTGGCACCAGCCTCCTCGATAGCCTTCTTCAAGTTCTCAGCCTCGTCCTTAGAGATGCCTTCCTTGATCTTAGCAGGAGCGCCGTCTACCAAATCCTTAGCTTCCTTCAAGCCAAGACCACAAGCCTCCTTAACAGCCTTTACAACCTGGAGCTTAGCGCCACCAACCTCAGCGAGGATAACATCGAAAGATGTCTTCTCCTCAGCTGCAGCTGCACCACCAGCAGCAGGACCAGCAGCTACAGCAACAGCTGCAGCAGCAGGCTCGATACCATACTCGTCCTTGAGGACAGTTGCCAACTCATTTACTTCTTTTACTGTGAGGTTTACCAACTCCTCAGCAATAGCTTTAATATCTGCCATTTTATTCTTAATTTTTTAATTTATTCTTAAATATTGTTATCAACTAATAAATTTAAAGCTTAGGTCATGCGGCCTGAAGCCTTGAATTCTGATTACTCAGGACGCTCGCCCAAAGTCTTAAGCACACCGTGGATGGTGTTGCCACCAGACTGAAGAGCGGAAATAACGTTCTTTGCAGGGCTCTGCAAGAGAGCAACGATATCTGCAATAACTTCGTTCTTGCTCTTAAGTGCAGCAAGCTCAGAAAGTTTGTCAGCACCTACATATACACATTCCTCAGCATAAGCACCCTTCAAAGAAGGAACACCAGCGTCAGCGTACTTCTTCAACATCTTAGCAGGTACGTTAGCTGTCTGTGCGAACATAACAGCTGTGTTACCCTTAAGTGTACAATATAGAGGTTCGAAATCTACATCAGAAGCCTCAAAAGCCTTGTGAAGGAGGTTGTTCTTAACAACAACCATTTTGATTTCGTTCTTGAAGCACTCACGACGAAGGTTGCTTGTTGCTTCAGCATTCAGACCTGTAACGTCAACGAGGTAGAAATGAGGAAATTCCTGCATTTTCTTACCAAGCTCAACGATGATAGTATCTTTTACTTCTTTCTTCATTTTACAAAACTTTTAGAGTTATTCAACTGATTTAGGATCAATCTTGATACCCTTACTCATAGTGCTTGAAATAAAGATACTCTTGATATATGTACCTTTAGCAGCAGCAGGCTTCAACTTGATAACTGTATTGATGAACTCCTTAGCATTTCCGTAGATCTGCTCAGATGTCATGCTAACCTTACCGATTGAAGTGTGGATAATACCAGCCTTATCAACCTTAAAGTCAATCTTACCTTGCTTAACTTCCTTAACTGCCTTAGCAACATCCATAGTTACAGTGCCACTCTTAGGGTTAGGCATCAATCCACGAGGACCGAGAACACGACCCAAAGGACCAATCTTACCCATGCAAGATGGCATTGTGATGATGACATCAATATCTGTCCAACCACCCTTAATCTTCTCAACATATTCGTCGAGACCTACGTAGTCAGCGCCTGCTTCCTTAGCAGCAGCTTCCTGATCAGGAGTACAGAGTGCGAGCACGCGAGTAACCTTACCGGTACCGTTTGGCAATGAAACAACGCCACGAACCATCTGGTTAGCCTTACGTGGGTCAACACCTAAGCGTACATCAATATCAAGAGAAGCATCAAACTTGGTAGTGGTAATTTCCTTTACCAACTCTGCAGCCTCCTTCAATGTGTATGCCTTCCCTGCTTCAACCTTATCAGCTACTGATTTTTGATTTTTTGTCAGTTTACTCATTTTTCTAATTGAAGTTTTAAATTATTTACCAGGGAAGTCTCCCTTTACAGTAATACCCATACTTCTTGCAGTACCAGCGATGAGCTTCATAGCTGACTCTACAGTAAAGCAGTTCAAGTCCTTCATCTTATCCTCAGCGATTACCTTTACCTGATCCCAAGTAAGAGAAGCAACCTTCTGACGATTAGGCTGAGCAGAACCACTCTTTATCTTAGCAGCCTCTTTCAACTGTACTGCAGCAGGAGGAGTCTTGATTACGAAATCGAACGACTTGTCAGTGTAGTATGTAATAACAACTGGCAATACCTTACCTGCCTTGTCCTGGGTACGGGCGTTGAACTCCTTGCAGAATCCCATGATATTAATACCTTTAGAACCCAATGCAGGTCCTACTGGAGGTGAAGGATTTGCAGCGCCACCTTTAATCTGTAATTTGATTAATCCAGCAACTTCTTTAGCCATTTTCTTTGTTAAAATTTAAAATTTGAAAATATAAAAAGATAACCTATTATACACGTAACTGATATTAGGCTTCTTTTTCAACTTGCATAAAACCTAGCTCCAATGGAGTTTTTCTTCCGAAAATCTTAACCATAACCTTCAGCTTACGTTTCTCGACATTTACCTCTTCGATAACGCCTTCGAAACCACTGAAAGGTCCATCGGCAACCTTGACAGTCTCGTTGACCATATATGGAACATCAAGAGTGGTGTCCAACTCAGTCTCCTCGGCAGCACCGAGCATACGATTAATGTCAGATTGAGGAACAGGTGAAGGATTGTCCAATCCACCAAGGAATCCCAAAACATTTGGCATGAAGCGCAAAGTATGTGCTACATCACCAATGAGTTCAGCTTCGATGAAAACATAACCGGGAAGAGAGATTTTCTCTTTCTCAACGCGTTTACCATTACGCAAAGAAGCATGTTTCTCCACTGGTATAAGAACCTGGGAAACATGTTTTTTAAGTAGGTCATTGTGCTTAAGCTCAGCATCGATATATTCTTTTACCTTTGCCTCTTTACCGCTAACTGCACGCAACACGTACCAATTGAATTTTTTGTCAGCCATTACTCCTTGTGATTAACTTGGATAGATCGTACTCATTATAAACCTAAACACACTGTCCATGGCAAAAACAACTAATGCAATGACAAGGGAAGCAGATAATACAACCACTGCACTATGTGTCAGAGCCTTACGAGTGGGCCAAGTAGTTTTATGCGCAAGTTCTTCATAACAAGTCTTGCAATAATTTACAATCTTCTTAAACATATTATCTTCTTTATTGCACGGGAAGTAGGGCTCGAACCCACGACCCTCGGTTTTGGAGACCGATGCTCTACCGACTGAGCTATTCCCGTAAGTGTTCCCGATACCGGAAGATACCGGGAACTATTTTAATTCTGTGATGATTAGTCAAGAATTGATGTGATCTGACCAGAACCTACTGTACGACCACCCTCGCGGATAGCGAAACGAAGACCTTCGTTCAAGGCAACTGGGTAAATCAACTTAACCTCGATCTCTACGTTGTCACCAGGCATAACCATTTCTACTCCCTCTGGAAGAGTGATTTCACCTGTACAGTCCATAGTACGGAGGTAGAACTGAGGACGATACTTGTTACCGAATGGAGTATGACGACCACCCTCTTCCTTCTTCAATACATAGATAGAAGCCTTGAAGTGATCGTGAGGAGTAATAGCACCTGGGTGTACAACTACCATACCACGCTTAACCTCTGCCTTATCAATACCACGGAGAAGCAAACCTACGTTATCACCTGCCTCACCCTCAGCGAGTACCTTGCGGAACATCTCAACACCAGTGATGACAGACTTCTTATCCTCACCAAGACCGAGCAACTGAACCTCGTCACCTACCTTGCAACGACCAGTCTCGATACGACCAGTAGCAACAGTACCACGACCTGTGATTGAGAATACGTCCTCGATAGGCATCAAGAAAGGCTTCTCTACGTCGCGCTCTGGCTCCTGAATCCACTCATCAACTGTGTCCATGAGCTGCATTACAGAGTCAACCCACTTATCAACACCGTTCAATGCACCAAGTGCAGAACCGCGGATGATTGGAGTATCCTCCTCATAGTCATACTGAGTAAGAAGCTCAGTAAGCTCCATCTCAACGAGCTCGATCATTTCAGCATCGTCAACGAGGTCACACTTGTTCAAGAATACTACCAAGCGAGGAACGTTTACCTGACGAGCAAGAAGAACGTGCTCACGTGTCTGAGGCATAGGACCATCAGTAGCAGCAACAACAAGAATAGCACCGTCCATCTGAGCAGCACCAGTAACCATGTTCTTTACATAGTCAGCGTGTCCAGGACAGTCTACGTGTGCATAGTGACGCTTAGCTGTCTCATACTCGATGTGTGATGAGTTGATAGTAATACCACGCTCTTTCTCCTCAGGAGCGTTATCAATCTGGTCGAAAGACTTAACATCCTCGCCACCGAAACCCTTGTCATGAAGGGTCTTTGAAATAGCAGCGGTAAGAGTGGTCTTACCATGGTCAACGTGACCAATTGTACCAATGTTAACATGCGGTTTGGTACGCACGTAATTCTCTTTTGCCATAGTTTACTTATTTAATTAAAATGAAAATATCAAAGTTAATTGTTTTCCCCAGGTTAGATAAAAAACTCTCCCAAGTTAGAGCTGTAACTGAGAGTTGAACTCAGGACCTCTTCCTTACCAAGGAAGTGCTC